>VFQN01000683.1_pt1 | contig 61538 bp, 57 predicted proteins | sample 3512371 | NCBI WGS metagenome assembly VFQN01 (sample SAMN10412370, study PRJNA504923) | tailings metagenome | isolation source: Replicate 2 from Balatoc abandoned mine | place: Philippines: Itogon, Benguet | collected 2017-08-28 | reverse complement strand
GAACGTCAGCTTCCCAAGCTGAATGTCGTCGGTTCGATCCCGATCGCCCGCTCCACGTGTCCCCGCAGGCAGTGCAGCGCGCTCGAAATCCTTATTGTTGGGACTCGATAGACGCGATCGGTGGCGATGACCCGCGTGACTCTCGGATCAAGCGGCGAGCCACGGCCCAGCATATAACCGTCGCCACCAGACATGTTGCGATAAGCAGAAATGCCGGCACGTATTCGGACGCGCTCTCGATGTTGTGCGGCAGCGTCGGCCGTCCTCCCGAGTGAACGAGCCCGAGCCCGACCAGAACGCCCGTGGCTGCCGAGATCGGTGTGCCCGGGATGCGGTGAAAGATGGCCAATGCGCCGAGTATCAGGCCGGTGATGGCTGCCGGTATGGCGCCCATCAGGTAGCTCAGCGGCACAGCGTAGATCAGGCCGAACAGGAAGATCCACATCACGTCGGCGATGTTGCCGGTCTGGCTCGCGCCATAGACGCCTATGCCGGCAAAGAACGTCAGCGCGCCAATGGGCGGGCCCAGGAGCACGAACACGCCCAATACCTTGAGCAAACTGATCAGGTGTCGCCCCCAGGGCATCTCATTGCCTTTCATGGCATCACTTGAATTCTGAATGCTGTGCCGGCACCGAAGAACATCTGAAAAGATCACTCGCCCCCGCCTGCGGCAAGCGCTACCTGCGACAGGGCGTCACAAAGCTGCCCCACGAATCAGGCCAAGTGACCTCACTCAGACGGGACAGCGCTGCCCCGCGTGACTCCCGATAAAGGGACCCCAGGCTATGACGGTCTGGGGTCCCGTTGGTTTTGGGGATGGGTCGCCGGCTTGGCCGAACACACGCGAGGCCATTTGCGCGCGTAGTTCCCGCACCCGCTTCAATTCATCTGATGTGACTTGGAGAATGGTGCCCAGGGGCGGAATCGAACCACCGACACTGCGATTTTCAGTCGCATGCTCTACCAACTGAGCTACCTGGGCGTACCGCGGTGTGCCCTAAGGCAGTCCGTGCAGCCGCGACCTTATAGGTGCTGGCTCGCGCGGTGTCCAGCGGTCCTTGTGCGGGGCGAAAACTACTTGGACGTCACCGCCGCTGTAACCGTTTGCGCCCTGCCCGAGGCGGCCCCGGCCCCATCCACGACGACCACGTCGAAGCTCGCCCGGGCGCCGTCCGAGCCATCGTGGACGAACTGTACGCGTCCCGCCTCGATGTCGGCCTGCTTGAAGGTGGTCACCGGCTCGCGCGGCGCATCCTTGAGCGCGATCCAGCCGCCGGTCGGATTGGAAACGGTGAAGGTGAGGGCATCGGCGCCGTGATCGGGATCGATCGCCATCAGGTCCATCACGGTCACCGTCACCGAGCGGCCGCGCGTGACGACGATCTCGAGATCGCCCGCGATCTCCGGCGGGATGTTGCGCAGCTCGGCGCTGAGATCGCCGCCCGCCTCGAGCGAGATGCGGCCGTATCGGATATTGCCCTCGACGACGCCGGTGCTAGTGATCTTGAAGAGCTGCTTGATGACTGCCTCGCCCTGCAAGGTGCCGTCGACGATTGCGCTGTCCGCCCTGAGCTGGCCGGCGAGGCGCCCGCCCTGGTGCACGCGCAGCTCCTGCGTCGACACGTTGCCTTCGACATAGCCGTGCACATCCACGAGGCCCGCGTTCAGGATCGTCCCCTTGAGGACGGTGTCGCTCTGGATGGTGGCGGTACGGCGCTTGTCGGACACAGGTCTGCTCCTTGCTGAATGACGCGTCCCCATCCGACGGGACCGGCGCCGCTCCGGTATCCGCACTGTGACGACATCGAAATGTTAGGGAGGGCTCGCGGCAGAACCGAGGCACGACCTGGAACTAATCGGTAAACCATAACGGTGCCGAAGAGGTGGAGCGAGGCAAGTGGGCGCCGGGCGGGTCCGCCCTACTCGGTCGGCTCGCGATCGGGGATCTCGATCTCGAAAATGGCGCCGCCCTCGGGGCTTTCGGCCAGGCGGATTTCGCCGCCATGCGCGACGATGAGCTCGCGGGCGATGGTCAGTCCGAGACCGGTGCCGCCCTTCCGCGCCGACCCTTGGAACGCCTGGAACAAGTGCTCGCGTGCGCGCGGCGGCACGCCGGGCCCGGTATCGCTGAGGCGAATGTACGTCGTCGTCATCAGACGGCGCGCCGCTATCGTGATCGTGCCCGAGCCCTCCAAGCGCTGGGCCTCGATCGCCTGCAGCGAGTTGCGCACGAGGTTCGACAGCACCCGGTAAAGCTGATCGCGATCCGCATCGACCAGAAGATTGTCGGCGATCTCGACGACGAACATGACGCGCGTCACCGTCGTCAGACCAAGTCCGTCGCCGACGTCCTCGGCCAGCGGACGCAGCTGGATCATCTCGCGGCGCGGTGCCGGCTCCTCGGGGCGGCCGAACCGCAGCGTGTCGTTCGCGAATGCGATCGCGCGGTCGAGCGAGGCGATGAGCTTGGGTGCGAAGCTCTGCACGTACGGATCGGGACTCGCCATCAGGCGGTCGAAGAGGAGCTGCGTGTTGGCCAGCAAGTTGCGCAGATCGTGATTGATCTTGCTCACCGCGAGGCCGAGCGCGGCGAGGCGGCTGCGCTGGTTGAGGAGCTGGTGCAGCTCGGACTGCATCTGCGCGAGCTCGCGCTCGGCGGTGCCGATCTCATCGCCGCGGTCGCTAGGCTCGATGATCCGGCTCGCATCCTCGGGGCGCTGGCTGAAGCGCTGCATGTTCGAGGCGAGCCGCATCATCGGGCGCACCATCAGCGCGTTGAGCGCGAAATAAACGAGCGCCGCCGTGAAGATCGAGATGATGATCGACAGCACCAGGATGTTGAATCCAAACTTCAGCATCGCGACGCGGAGCGGCCGCTCGGGAAGGACGACCTCTATCAGCACGCCCGCGCCATCGTAGGGCCGGCCAATCACGCGCAGTGTGCGGTCACCCTTGGAGAACAGGAGCTGCATCGCGTCCCAGATCTGCGAAAGCCGCTGGCTCGGACCGGCGCTCGGCGCGTTGGGACCTGTGAAGGACAGATCGTACGTCGCGTCCACGGCCGGCATCGGATCGGTGGCGAGGATCAGGTGGCGCTGGTCGTTGCGCTTGAGCGCGACAGCGAGCACCTGCGCGGTGCGCAGCAGCTCGTCGCGCAGCCCTTGCGGAACGGTGCCTTCGGGCGAGACGTCGGCAGCGAGTGAGGCGAGCTGCGCCGATCGCAGCCGATCGGTCAGCCAGTTGACGCGATGGTTCGCGACCGACGGCACGAAGATCAGGACTTCCGCGAGCATGACGAACAGCGTCGTGAGGATCAGCAGCTTGCCGGGCAGACCGAGATTGCGCGCACGCGCGCGCCAACGCTCGCCCTTGCTCGCTTGCGCTGGCGTCGCCGCGATCTCCGCGCCGTCGGGCTGCTCGACCTTCTGATCCAAACTTGTCTTCCCTCCGTCGCCCGCTTGCCGGCGAGCGTGATGGCGTCGACCGCTATGCGTCTAATGCGTCCTTGGACTCCAAATGCGACATCGAGATCAGCTCAGGCGGGGTAGCATTCGAGGTCCGACGCTTTAGCCCACGGCAAGCCGCGTCCGGCTGATCTCGTTTACTCGAGCTTTGAGCAATGCGCGCCGGGCGGGCGCCGCTGCCGGCCATGCCGGGACCGAAGAGTCGCAGACTGATTTCGTGCCCGCATGAGCTGGCATATGCGACGCAATTCTAGCCCAGCTTGCGCAGCAGCGTAACTACCTTCCGCACTAAAGGATTGCCGGCCGAGAGGGCGTAGGTGCCCAAGGCGGCACGTTTGCTGATCTCGCCCAGGGTCGGGTAGGGTGCAACCCATTGCGTCATCGCGCTGATCTTGAGCCCTTGCGAGACGGCGAGCGACCAGATCTGGATCAGCTCGCCGGCGTTCTTGCCGACGATGCCGGCACCCAGAATGCGCCCCTTTTTGTCGGTCACGACCTTCACGAATCCCTCGGTGGCGCGCTCCGCCTGGGCGCGATCGTTCTCGTGATAGGGCCAGCGGAAGACATTGATGGCGCCATGTTTTTTGCGCGCCTCATCCTCAGTCAGGCCGATTTGGGCGAGCTCCGGGTCGGTAAAGGTGACCCAGGGGATGAGCTCGGTGCGGACTTTCGCGGGGAGGCGGAACAGAGCGCGGCGAAAGACGATCCCGGCATGGTAGTTCGCAACGTGGGTGAATTGCAGGCCACCGGTAACGTCACCGATAGCGAAGACCTTGCTGTTCGAGGTGACGAGGCCGCCGTTTACCATGATCCCGCGATTGTCATACTTGATCCCCGCCGCCTCAAGGTTGAGATCCTGCACGTTCGGCTTGCGACCGGTGGCGATGAGCAGGTGCGTGCCGTCGATCGTCGCCGGACCTTCGGGCGTCGTCACCGACAGACTGATATTCCCTGGCCAGCCGGATACGCCGTCGACCTTCGTCCCCTCACGAACGACGAGGCCCTCCGCGCGGACATACTTCAGCACGGCGTCCGACAGCTCGGGATCGTCCTTGCCGAGCGCCTTGAGGGCTTCGAGGACGGTGACGGCAGAGCCGAGCCGCAGGTACGCGTGCGCCAGTTCCATGCCGATCGGACCGCCACCGACGACGATCAAGTGGCCGATCGGGTCTCGGCAGTCGAACAGGGTCTCGTTGGTGAAGTAGGGCACCTTGTCGAGGCCGGGTATCTCCGGCACCGCTGGCGACGAGCCGGTGGCGATGACGAAGCGGTGGGCCTTGATCAGCGTATCGCCGGCTTCGACAGTCGTTTTGTCCCGGAAGCGGCCATGCGCCTGGATGACCTGCACGCCCATCCCGGTGAAGCGCTCGACCGAGTCATTCGGCGCGATCGACGCGATCACGGACTTGACGTGCGCGTTGACGGCGGCCGGATCGATCTGCGGCTCGACCGGGACGATGCCGAACTTGCCCGCCGTGCGCATGTCGTGCGCGCGCCGCGCTGCCGCGATAAGCGCCTTCGAGGGCACGCAGCCGGTGTTCAGGCAGTCGCCGCCCATCTTGTGCTTCTCGATGAGGACGACCTTCTGGCCGAGCTGCACCGCTGCCGCCGCGATGGAAAGGCCGCCCGAGCCGGCGCCGATGACACAGATGTCGGCTTCGATCGTGCCGCTGTGACCGAGCGCCTGGCGGTCTTGTTCCGTCTCATCGTTCGAGCGCTGCATGGCGGGCTCTCCATTTCTTCAGCACGACTGGGACCAGTGCCACGATGCCGAGCAGCACGAACGCCAGCACGAGCTGCTTGGTGATGAGCGCGCTGGTGTCGATTTTGTACGTGCACACGAGGTCCGGGCTGGCCGGCATCTTGGCGAGGCAGGCCTGGTAGCTGCGGTTCTGCGCCTTGATTACGCTACCGAGGCCGGCGCCGGCCACCGAGAATGCGGTGGTACCGGGAATGATACCGAGAAAAGTGCCGAGCACATACGTGCGGAGCGGGACGCCGAGCACGGCCGATGCGAGATTGACGACGACGAACGGAAACGCCGGCACGAGACGCAGGAAGAGGAGGTAGGACAGCGCGTCCTCGCGAAAGCCGTCGCTGAGCCGCGCCAGCCATGGGCTGACCTTCGACGCCACTTCGCCGAGCGAGGACCGCGCGACAAGAAATACGATCGTCGCTCCTGCTGTCGCCGCGATGACGGTTGCGCACGTGCCGATCAGCCAGCCGAACAGCAATCCGCCGGCCAGCGTCAGCGGCAGCGCGCCGGGCAGCGACAGCGAAACGACAGCGATGTAGATCGCCGCATACGACGCCAGGGCGATCGCGAGATTGTCCATGATGTAGTGGCGCAGCGCTTCGTAGTTGAGGCCGATGCTCTTGAGCGTCAGCAGCTTGTGCCAGCCCATAGCGAAGACAACGCATGCGATCAGGGCCAGCACCGCCAGGGGCAGGAAGCGGCGCGCCGCGAACGCGCTGCCCTTAGCCGCGCACGAAGCCGAAGCGCTCGGCGCGCCGTCCTGGCTTCGGCTGGGTTCGGACATCTCAAGCGCTCCGGCAACAGAGCCTGATGGCTGCGCGCAAAGGGGTTGAACGAGCTTGCAGCATCGGCACGGGCTTGGGAATCCCATCAGACCGCGAGATCACAGTGATGTGTCGCGATGTGCGCGGCGCCGAGGCCGAAAGACGGCACCGGTAAACGACACGTGATGGGCCGCTAGTGACTTTCCGCGGATGCGGCGGCGTGCGCCAGGGTGGCCGCGACGGCGCTGCGCCAGCCACGGTAGCGCCGCGCGCGCTCCGCCTCCGCCATCGCCGGCGTGAAGCTGCGATCGAGTTTCCAGCTCTTTTGAAAGCCGTCGCGGTCCGGAAGCACGCCGGCCTTGTGACCCGCCAGCCATGCGGCGCCGAGGGCGGTCGTCTCGAGCATGGTCGGGCGGTCGATCCGAGCCGCGAGCATGTCGGCGAGGAACTGCATCGTCCAGTCGCTGGCGACCATGCCGCCGTCGACCCGTAGCACCACGTCGGCGTAGCCTGGCCAGTCGCCGCGCATCGCTTCCAGCAGGTCGCGCGTCTGGTAGCAGACCGACTCGAGCGCCGCGCGCGCGAACTCGGCCGGACCGCTCGCCCGCGTCAGCCCGAACAGCGCCCCGCGCGCCCGCGGCTCCCAATGCGGCGCGCCGAGGCCGACGAAGCCCGGCACCAGATACACGTCCTGCGACGGGTCCGCCGCCCGTGCCAGCACATTGGTCTCGGCGGCCGAGCCGAGCACCTTCAGCCCGTCGCGCAGCCACTGCACCGCAGCGCCGGCGACGAAGATCGAGCCTTCGAGCGCGTAGGCGGTCTCGCCGTCGAGACGGAAGCCGATCGTCGAAAGCAGCCGGTTCTTCGAGCGCACCAGCTCGGCGCCGGTGTTGAGCACCGCGAAGCATCCAGTGCCGTAGGTCGATTTCATCATGCCGGGCGTGAAGCAGCCTTGTCCGATCAGCGCCGCCTGCTGGTCACCGGCGACTCCGCGGATGGGGATCGCGGCGCCGAGCAGCGACGCCTCGGTCGTGCCGAAGTCCGCCGCGCAGTCACGCACCTCGGGCAGCACCGACAACGGCACGCGGAACAGGCGCGCGAGATCGCCGTCCCAGCGGTTGTGACGGATATCGTAGAGTGACGTGCGTGAGGCGTTGGTGGCGTCGGTCAGATGTGCCTTGCCGCCGGTCAGCCGCCAGATCAGGAAGCTGTCGATCGTGCCGGCGAGGAGATGTCCGGCTTCGGCGGCTGAGCGTGCGCCTTCGACATGGTCGAGTTGCCAGGCGATCTTCGTCGCCGAGAAGTAGGGATCGAGCAGCAGGCCGGTCTTCTCGCTGATTTCGGCCTCGGCGCCGTCCGACTTCAGCCGCTCACAGACGTCAGCCGTGCGGCGATCCTGCCAGACGATGGCCTTGTGGATCGGCGCGCCCGTCCGCTTGTCCCAGACGACGGTGGTCTCGCGCTGATTGGTGATGCCGATCGCGGCAACTCGGCCCGCAGCGACATCGGCTTTCGCAAGCGCGGCGCGGGCCGTCGCGACCGTATCGCGCCAGATGTCCTCGGCGTCGTGCTCGACCCATCCGGAAGCCGGGTAATGCTGCGCCAACTCCTGCTGGCCGAGCCCGATGACGCGCAGCGCCCGATCGAACAGCAGCGCTCGGCTCGACGTCGTGCCCTGATCCAGCGCCAGGATGAAGTCGGACATGGTCGGCTCCCCGGATCATTGCGGGCATGAAAAGTGAAAACCGCAGCCGGCGGCGGCCGACTGCGGTTCGAGAGCTATCATACGGGCGCGGAGCCTGTCAGGTGCCGTCTCGGATCCCCGCTCAGGTCTCTACCGACTCCTTCGACGCGGCGATCGCCGGCTGCGAGGGAATACCGACATCGCGGTCGCGACGTCGCGGCTGCGGTGGCTGGAAGGCGCGGCGGGCATGGGCCTCGCAGTAGGGAAGACCGGTCACTTTGTTGCGTCCGCAGAAATGGAAGTCGGCCATCTGGGGATCACCGATCGGCCACCGGCACATTCCCTCCGTGAGATCCTGAAGGGTCTTACGCTCGGCGAGCGGAATTTCAATTTCCTCGACGATCGGCGTGTGGCCCATCGGAGAAGCATCGGCCTCGAGCATTTGCCGGAACGCCGTGTTGCCGACATGCGACACGCGCTGGCGCTGCTGGACCTGACGTCGCGGCTGAGCCTGTCTGAGGCGGAGCCGGCTGCTGTTGGTGCGATTGCTCGAGGCCCGCGTCGCGAGGCCCAGGCGGTGCACCTTGCCGATAACCGCGTTGCGTGTGACTTCGCCCAGTTGCGCTGCAATCTGACTGGCGCTCAGCCCGTCGGCCCAGAGCTTCTTGAGCTGCTCGACCCTGTCATCGTTCCAGACCATTTTATTTATTCTCTCCTGCGCAGAATCGCGACAAAGTGCCGTCCTGCAGGCACTCGAAGCCACATCGACCCTGGCGTGGTGGGCGCGCGGACACAGACGTGGTCCGGCGCACGCAGCAACCAGGGCGGTTACGAACTCGGAACTATTGGAGACGCGTTACGGGCGACGCCTTTCAACGCAGGCGTCCACTCTACTCAGGGCGCTTCAAACACAGTGAGCGCCACCCGACACAGAATAAAACGGGCAACTCTGCCCAACATCTCGTGTCGACCGAGGCCAAAGGTACTACAGGTACGGCTCCCCTCTCAAGCGGTCCTGCGGCGAAAGATGGCCGTTGACAACACGGCGTGACATGCTCGCAACAAATCGAATCACGTTCCCTGTATGTGCGCGTATAACATTTCGATGACGGCTGGACTCCGCCGATAGGCATCAGTCGGCCCGTCGCAGGGGATTGCAGGGCAGCCAACCTTACTGAACGTTTAGCACTCGACTCTTGACAGTGCCAGGGGTTGAGCCTAACTCCGACGTCATACAAACAGGCCCGCCGCAGTGATCGACGTACGCTCGGCAAACGAGTGCGCGAGGGCCGGAATTTTGCGGCGTGATGGAGGGAGCTGATGGCGATACTCGTGGAGGCGGAGCGTCTGCGTAAGACGTTCGGGCCGATCCTGGCAGTCGCAGACATCTCACTAAAAGTAGCGCAGGGCGAAGTGCTCGGCTTTCTCGGCCCCAATGGCGCCGGTAAGTCGACGACGATGAAGATGCTGACCGGGTTCCTAGAGCCCGATGCCGGGGCTGCCCGGATTTGCGGGATCAGCGTCTCCGACCGCCCCAAGGACGCCAAGGCCAAGCTCGGCTATCTGCCGGAAGGCGCGCCCGCCTACGGCGACATGACGGCCCATTCCTTCCTCAACTTCATTGCCGAGATCCGCGGCTTCGACGGTGGCCGCAAGACGGCGCGCGTCGACGCCGCCCTTGCCCGCACCGGGCTCGAGAACGTCGCCAGCCAGCGCATCGAGACACTTTCCAAAGGCTACAAGCGCCGCGTCGGCCTCGCCCAAGCGATCCTGCATGATCCCGCCGTGCTCATCATGGACGAGCCGACCGACGGCCTCGATCCGAACCAGAAGCATCACGTGCGCGAACTGATCACCGAGATGGCCAAGGACAAGGCCATCATCGTGTCGACTCACATCCTCGAGGAGGTCGAGGCCGTGTGTACGCGCGCTGTGGTCATCGACCGCGGCCGGATCGTCGCCGACGGCACCGCCGAGGACCTTCAGCGCCGGATGCCGTATCACAACGCCGTCGCCGTCCGTGTCGCGACCGCGGAAGCCGACCGCGTGGCCGGCGCCCTCGCCGCGCTCGCGGGTGTCGCGACCGTCGAGCGGATGCGGGCCGCCAACGGCCACATTCAGATCCGCGCCCTACCCAAGCCCGGCAAGGCGATAGCGGCGGACGTCGGCGCGTTGCTGCGTGACCAATCGATCGTGGTCGAGGAGATGCTGGTCGAGCGCGGCAAGCTCGACGACGTGTTCCGCCAGATCACGACGAGCAGCGAGGGCGGCCCCCATGCCTAGCATCATGCGCAATATCTGGATCATCACCAAGCGCGAGCTCGGCTCATACTTCGGCACGCCGCTCGCGTATGTGTTCGTTGTCATCTTCGTCGCCATGACCGGCGCCTTCGCCTTCTTCATCGGCAACTTCTTCGATCGCGGTCAGGCTGACCTGCAACCCTTCTTCGCCTATCACCCCTGGCTCTATCTTCTGCTGGTTCCCGCGATCGCGATGCGGCTATGGGCGGAAGAGCGTATGTCCGGCACCATCGAGCTCTTGATGACGCTGCCGATCTCCACCGGCGAGGCGATCGTCGGCAAGTTCCTCGCTGCCTGGCTCTTCATCGGCATCGCTGTGATGCTGGCCTTCCCGATGTGGATTACCGTAAACGTTCTCGGCAATCCCGACAACGGCGTGATCTTCGCAAGCTACATCGGCAGCTTCCTGATGGCCGGCGCCTTCCTCGCGATCGGGTCGTGCGTCTCGGCGCTCACCAAGAACCAGGTCATCGCCTTCGTCGTCTCGTCGACGATCTGCTTCCTCCTGGTGATGAGCAGCCTCCCGCTCGTGCTGGGCTTCTTCCGGAGCTGGGCGCCGTCGTTCATCGTCGAGGCGATCTCGTCGCTGAGCTTCCTCAACCACTTCGAGCTGATCACCCGCGGCGTCATCACGTTGCCGACGCTCATTTTCTACTTCTCCATCATCGCCTTCTTCCTGTTCGCCAACGCTATCGTTGTCGACCAGCGCAAGGCCGCGTGAGGGAACCGATCCATGGCCATCCAGTCGCCCAAGCCATCGGCCTTCCAGGCCATCTTCCAGAAAGTATCGGGCCAGCTCCTGCTCATGCCCGGCGAAGCCGTGCGATGGGCCTCGCGCCTCGATCGCAAGACCCTCGCCTGGGGCACCTTGGCCCTTGCCGCGTTGTTGACGCTCTCGGTCAACCTTATCGTGGGCTCGATCGCCAAGAACGCGAAGGCCGACCTGACTTCTGACCGCCTCTACACGACCTCCGCCGGCACCAAGCGCGTCCTCAGCCGCATCGAGGAGCCGATCAACGTCCGCCTCTACTATTCGCGCCGGCTCGGTCAGGCGGCCCCGGTGTACGGCAAGTATTTCGAGCGCGTGCGCGCGCTGCTGGAGCAATACCGCGATCTGTCGGGCGGCAAGGTCCAGCTCACCGTCCTCGAGCCCGAGCCGTTCTCCGATGCCGAAGATCGCGCGGTCGCAAGCGGGCTCCGGGCCATCCGCCTGAACCAGGAAGGCGAGAACGGGTACTTCGGCCTCGTCGCCTCCAATACCACCGACAACGACGCGGCCATCGAGTTCTTCGCGCTCGATCGCGAGCGCTTCCTCGAGTACGACCTGACCAAGCTGATCAACGGTCTCGCCAATCCGAAGAAGCGCGTCGTCGGCCTGATGAGCGGGATGCCGATCGACGGTGGCGTGAACCCGATGCAGCCGATGCGCCAGCCGGCGCCGGCGTGGACGGTCATGGATCAGATCCGCGAGTTCTTCGACGTCAAGCCGATCGATCAGAGCGCAACGGAGATCCCCGGCGACATCGATGTCCTGATGCTGGTGCAGCCGAATGCGCTCTCCAAGGATGCCGCCTACGCGATCGATCAGTTCGTGCTGCGCGGCGGGCGGGTGCTGGCGTTCGTCGACCCGCTCGCCGAGACGGTACCGCCGTCGGGGCCGATGGGGATGCCGTCGCTGCCGCCCGGTCCCGACGTCGCGGCGCTGCTCAAGGCGTGGGGTGTCGCGATCGACACCAGCAAGCTCGCCGGCGATCCCACGATGGCGCGGCGCGTGCAGTTCGGTGGCGGCCCCGGCGGGCGCCCGGTCGTGACCGACTACCTCGCGTGGCTGCAGATTGATCCCGCGAACATCAACACCGCCGATCCGCTGGCGGCTGGTATTGAGCGGATGAACTGGGCGTCGGTCGGCTTCATTACCAAGGTCGATGGTGCCACGACCACGGTGACGCCTATTATCGAGACCTCGGATAAGGCCGGCGAGATGAACGCCGACGGCATGCGCATGATGCCCGATCCGCTGGCGCTCGGACGTGACTTCAAGAGCGGCGGCAAGAAGCTCGTTCTCGCAGCGCGCATCGCGGGCGAGACCAAGTCCGCTTTCCCTGATGGTCGCCCGAAGCCCGAGGCGAAAGAGGGCGACAAGCCTGCCGACGCTGCCAAGAAGGCCGATGCCGCGAAGGACGATAAGAAGGGCGAGCTCGTCGTGCCACACTTCGCGAGCGGGCCCGTCAATATCATCCTCATTGCCGACGGCGACCTGCTGCACGATCAGTTCTGGGTGACTATCCAGGAACTGCTCGGCCAGCGCATGGCGGTGCCACAGGCGCACAACGCGGCGTTCGTGATCAACGCGCTCGAAAATCTCGCCGGTGGCGAGGCGCTCGGCCAGTTGCGCGGCCGCGGCGTCAACGACCGGCCGTTCGAGCGGGTCGCCAACATCCGCCGCGACGCCGAACGGCGCTATCGCGAGAAGGAGCAGGCGCTCAACGCGAAGCTCAAGGAGCTGCAGGGCAAGCTCCAGCAGATGGAGACGCGCGTCGAAGGCGGCCAGATCCTGCTTTCCGACAAGGACCGTCAGACCATCGAAGGGTTTCGCGGCGAAATGGTCAGCGTCCGCCGCGAGCTGCGCGGCGTGCAGGCCGAGCTGCGCCGCGACATCGACAACCTCGACGGCTGGCTCAAGTTCTTCAACATCGCGGCTGTGCCGCTGCTGATCGGTATCGGTGGCATCGCCGTCGGGCTCTCACGTCGCCGGCGTCAGGCGCCGGCCAGCAACAAGAAGGGTTGAGGCCATGGTGAAGCCCCAGCATTTCGTGGTGCTCGGCGTGGTGACTGTAGTGGCTCTCGTTTGGGCCGCCCTGCTGAACATGTCGTCGAGCTATCGGTCGGCGGGTGGCGTCGAGGGCGGGCTCATGCTGCCGGAGATTGCGCGGCAATCGACGGCGCTCGGCGGCGTCGAGCTCACCAAGGGTGGCAAGAAGCTGACGCTGGAGCGTGTCGGCGACAAGTGGACGCTCAAGGAGCGCGGCGGCTATCCCGTGCTGCCCGACAAGGTGCGCGCGCTCGTCGTCCAGCTCACGAGCGCGCGGCTTGCCGAGCCCAAGACCGCTGCCAAGGACCGCTTGGCGATGCTTGAGCTCGAGGATCCGTCAGCCAAGGACGCCAAGTCGAGCCTCGTGCGGCTGCTCGATGCGCACGGCAAGCCGGCCGCCGAAATCGTCATCGGCAAGAGCCGGTCCAATGCTTTCGGCGCCGGCCGCGGCGGCATCTATGTGCGCCGCCCGAACGAGACGCAGACGTGGCTCGCGTCCGGCGAGCCGAACATCACCGTTGACGTCAAGGACTGGATCGATCCGGCGATCTACAAGACGGACGTGCCAAAGCTCAAGCGCGTCACCGTCGAGCACGCCAACGAAGTGCCGATCGTGGTCGAGAAGGGCGACGCAGCCGATGCCAAGTTCGCGCTCAAGGAAGTGCCGACCGGGCTCAAGCTGAAGCAGTCCGCCAATGTCGAGCAGATCGCGCTCGGGTTCGGCTCGATCGATGTCGAGGACGTCATCAAGCTCGACAAGACGCCGATCGGCGAAAAGGTGAGCGTGATCACGACCGAGAGCACGGACGGCCTCACTGTCACCTTCCGCCTGCGCCGCGAGGGCGATCCGAGCGAGGCATGGCTCTCATTCTCGGCGACGGGCGAGGGCGACGAGGCCAAGAAGGTGGCGGAAGCGATCAACGCCAAGGGTGCCGGCTGGGAGTTCAAGATCCCGAACTGGAAAGCGGACCAGATCGGCCGGCGCGCGGCGGATCTGTTCGAGACGAGCTGACAGGCGGTTGAGTTCATGAGCACCGGAGCCGCGTCCCGCCGATTGCCCGGCTCCGGTTTCGGGTCGCTTCGCGCGACACTGCCGCCGAGCGCGGACGGTCAAGCGATTGGATTGCTCGGCGGGTCCTTCAATCCCGCACACGCCGCGCACGTCCAGATCAGCGACACGGCGATCCGGCGGCTCGGCCTGTCGCGCGTGTGGTGGATCGTGACGCCCGGCAATCCGCTCAAGGGGAATGCGCCGTCGCCCCTGGATGCGCGGATCGCCGCCGCCCGCAAGTTGGTCGGCAGCCGGCCGATCACGATAACCGGCTTCGAGCGTCATCTGCGCGACCCGTACACGATCTCGACGCTCACGTACCTGCGGCGACGGCGGCCGGGGACGCGGTTCATCTGGGTGATGGGTGCCGACTGCCTCGCCGAGTTTCACCGTTGGCGTCAGTGGCGGGAGATCATGGGGTTGATACCGGTGGCGGTCATCGACCGGCCCGGCTGGCGGATGAAAGCGTTGTCATCGATCGCCGCCACCGCGTTCGCAACGTCGCGCGTGCCAGAGGCCGAAGCCGCAGCGCTCGTGTCGATGCCCGCGCCGGCATGGACGTTCCTCACCGCGCCGCTCTCTGATCTCTCCTCGACCGCGATCCGCGCGGGGCACAGATCTTAACGACTGATCTCGCTGGATCGGGCCTCGCGTTTACCTCTCTGGCAGGCTTCGTGCATGACCTCGATATCGACTGCGCCCGTTAACTTTGTCGACGCCGAGGTGTCCCATGACGAGTTCATACACCGCCCCGCATTGGCACAGTGCTGCAGACGCGCCGCAGAACCGTCGCGTTGCGGATCGGCACATCCATGCCGAACCGGCAATGATTGCGACCGAGTGGGGTGAGATCGTAGGGACGCTCGTCGACGTGTCGTCAACCGGCGTCAAAGTGCGCGTCATCAACGGCCTCGTTCCTTTCGAGGGCGACGAGGTGACACTCCGGCTCGTGGGCGCGGGACAGTACGCCGCCCGGATCGCGTGGGTCAGCGACGAGGCAATCGGCATCGTCCTCGACCAGGCCATCGGCAATGTGGAAGAGCTGCTCTGGCTGGAGCAGCGCGGGCCCGAATGGTATGGCCGCGCCGCATCGACCCGCCGCAGCACGTCCGTCTGGGGCTAAGGCAGGACGCTCGCCGTATCAATACGCTTCAGCCGCGCTCTACCGCATCGATATGATCGGCGATGGCGGCGGCGACTTCACCGGCGTGCGTCGCGATCATGAAATGCGCGGCGCCTGCAACCGTCCGCTGCCGGGCACCCGGCACGCGATCTGCCAGCAGCTCGTTAGCCCGTTGCACCGCCCGCGGACTAGCGCCTCCCCATAGCACCAGTGTCGGCACGTCGAGCGATGCGATGTGCGTCACCGATTCCGGGAACGCGTAGCCGCACGACCAGTCGAGTATGTTCACGTGCGTCGTCTCGATGGCGTACTCGCGCAGCCGTTGCGGCCACGAGGCGAACGTTCCCGCGCCACCGTAGAAGTCGATCATCTCCGCGACGGATTCGCGCTCGCCGCGGTGGAAGGCGGCGAAGTATACATCCGTCATCTGGCGAAAGTCGGCGAAGAGTGCCTTCTCGCCGCACTCGCGCAGCAACGGCGCGAGCGGTGCCTCGATGACACTGAGGCTCGCGACCGGTACCTGCCCGCGCAGCGCCGTCGCGATTGCCACCGTTCCGCCGAACGAATGCCCGACGAGATGAACCGGACCGCCGGCACGCCGGATCACCGCTTCGATCACCTCTATTTCAGGACCGATCGAGGGCGCACGAGGGTCGCGCCGCTCGGCGGTGCCGCCGTAGCCGGCAAGGCTCGTCATTACGTAGCGGAACCGATCGCCCCACGCGGCCATCATCGGGCGCCACGCGGCGCCAGTGCTGCACGATCCCGGCACCAGCACCACGGTCGGGCCGGTGCCGGATTCGGCATAGTCTATCCGTCCGGCGGGATCGTCGATCATCGCCGCGCCTCCATCGCTCGTTTCGGTGTGCGGCGCGGCGACCGCCGTCAACTCAGCTCGGGAACTGCGCGGACGGTGTCGAGCGCGAGATCGCCAGCTCGTCCGGCGTCATGTCGGCCGGCACGTCGCCAAACAGCGGCGTGCTGAGATAGCGCTCGCCGGTGTCGGGCAGCATCGCCAGGATCGTCGAGCCCTTCGGCGCATCGGCTGCGACCCGCAGCGCACCGGCGAAGGTCGCGCCGGCCGTGATGCCGACGAAAATGCCCTCCTTCTTCGCCAGTTCCATGCTCATCTTGATGCCTTCGGGGCCGGGAATGCGCACGATGCGGTCGATCACCTTCATATCGACGACATCACCGGTAAGCTTCGGAATGAAGTCGGGTGTCCAGCCCTGCATCGGATGCGGCTTGAATGCCGGATGTGGCATCGCCGCGGACCCGTCGGCATTGCGCTCCTGCGCGACGCCGCTCGTGAGGAGCGACGCGTCCTCCGGCTCGCAGACCACGATCTTTGTCCCCGGCATCTCCTTCGCCAGCACGCGCGAGACGCCCTTGAGTGTGCCGCCGGTGCCGTAGCCGGTCACCCAGTAGTCGAGCTTTTCGCCCTTGAAGTCGTTGATGATCTCGCGCGCGGTGGTGCGCGAGTGCATGTCGGCGTTGGCCTCGTTCTCGAACTGGCGCGTGAGGAACCAGCCGTTCGCCTTGGCGAGCTCGGCAGCCTTGGTCACCATGGCGACAGCGCGTCCCGCAGCCGGCGTCAGCACCACCTTGGCGCCGAGGAATCGCATCAGTCGACGCCGCTCGACGCTGAACTGCTCCGCCATCGTGACGACGAGCGGATACCCCTTCGCCGCGCACACCATCGCGAGACCGATGCCGGTATTGCCGCTGGTCGCCTCGATCACGGTCTGGCCGGGCTTCAACTCGCCCGACTTCTCTGCCGCCTCGATGACACCGAGCGCGAGACGATCCTTCACCGAGCCGAGCGGATTGAAAGCCTCGACCTTGACGTAGAGATTGATGCCAGCAGGCGCCAGGCGGTTGACCTTCACGACAGGCGTGTTGCCGATCGTCCCGAGAATGCTTTCAAACTTGGCCATGGGTTTCACCTCATTTGGTGCGAGGAAAAGCTATCTATGTGATGGGCAGTGTGCCGAAAGCGGCCGTCCCGGCGAGGCTATCACCACGAACGTTCGGCCGACAGACGAGAAATTCGGTCGGAATCGAGTGGCAGCGTCACGCGTGCGACGCGTCACGCCGCTTTCCTGGTGTCGAGATTGGTGTCGTGGCCATCCATTGCGGAGCGGACCTTCGCCAGCAGGGCGATGACGTTGCCGATGAACTCGACTGGGCTGCCCGATCATCGGAGTTCCATCGCCCGGCAATTCGGACGTCGTCGATCTGCACGACAAACTCGATGCGAATATCGTCGCGAAACTCTCCCTGGCAGGGAGTTTCCTCCGAATTGTCATTCATCTTCCACGGGCCGCCGCTATTTGTGTGCGGGAAGTTCGGATTTCTGCTCATGACACATCTCTCCTCCCGGTCCGCACTTGGCCGGCTCATCCTGATGGAGGGGCCGGCCAAGTGCGCAGGGACTTTACTTGTTGCGCGGGTCTTCCTTCGGATCGACGTAGGTTATGCCCCACGGTCCGACGCTGTGCATCTGCACGATCGTCTCTTCAGCCGTCCACGCAAAGTGGCGCACGCCAGGCTGCATGATCGCGAAGCCGCCGACTGTCAGCGCGGTCGTCTTGGCCATGTCGAGCTTGTCGCCGGTGCCCATGTGGAAGGTGCCGGACAGCACCGTGACATGCTCGATTGCCGGATGCGTGTGTGCCGGCAGCCGATAGTTCGCGGGGAACCGAAGCCGGGCCGTGATGGGGCCCGCCTTGCTGAGCGGGCCCTCGATGACCGAGATCTCGACCCCGGGCGGCATCGAGGGCACTGGCGACCACTTGAGCTCAGGCGGTAGCACCATCAGATGATCGGCATGGTGCTGCGCCTGGGCCGCTGGCCCCAGCAGGAGTGAAAGTAGTCCGGCAATGATGACTGTGTGAGCTGCAGAATTCATTGTGCGTTTCCGTCCGATTTATAGGTGTGGATCGACCGTCTGCCGCCGTGCTCAGCGCTTCTTGACGACGACTTCGAGGTATTCGCTTGGCACCACCATCGTGCTGTCGCCTGAACGATTGAAGCGGGCGACGAGCGCGACGATGTCGTCGTGCAGCGCGGCCTGCGGCCGTGGCTCCAGCGCCGCGAATGCCTTGAGCGTCGGACCGTAGTAGGTCTTGAAGATCTCCATGAAGTGCTCGGCCGAGCGGTAGCGGAACGTGAACATGCGCGGCTCCGCTTCGATCGATTCGGCGGCGGCACCGAACAGCTCGTTGAGGCGTGCCTTGGTGCCCCACAGCGCCGGGGACTTGACGCCCGCGGGCGGCGGCAGGTGGGTGCCGATCGTCTTGAAGAGCTGGCCGATGAATCCATCGGGCGTCCAGTTGGCGAGGCCGATCTTGCCGCCCGGACGGCACACCCGCAGCATTTCGGCCGCTGCCTTCTCCTGGTCAGGCGTGAACATGACGCCGAAGGTCGAGACCACCGCATCGAAGGAGGCGTCGGCGAACGGGAGCGCCTCGGCATCGGCCTCCTTGAACTCGATCCTCATGCGGTCGGCGGCGGCGCGCTGGCGGCCCCGCTCGAGGAGCGCCGGAACGTAGTCGGTCGACGTCACCTCGCACCAACGGCGGGCGGCGGCGAGGGAGACGTTGCCATTGCCTGCGGCCACGTCGAGCACCATCTGCCCACTGCGCAGGTCCAGCGCCTCGCAGAGGTCCTCGCCGACGATCTGCAGTGTGGTGCCGACGATGGCGTAGTCTCCGGACGACCAGGCGCCATGCTGGCGGGACTTGACGGCCGACAGATCAACCGTAGCGGCTGGGCGATTTTGACTGAGGGTTGAAGGGGATGTATTCATGGCAGCTCTCCTTTTCAGTAGCCGCTTTGGCGGTTCGATTGACTTGGCCGTTCGGCTTTGGGTTTTGGTTCTCCAGCGCGGTGCGGCGACCGCGAGGATTGATTTGATCGATAGCCCTCCGGGGTGGAGGCAAGTGTGGTAGGCGGCGTGGGAAAGCGCGTGGAATCCGACGAGAGGAGCACCGGCAGCGCCGTATCGCCCGTCGGGGTCCGCGTGCTCGGTCCGATAGAGGTCGGTCGCGACGGGGTGGCATTGCCATTGCCGTCTTCGCGGAAAGTGCGTGGGCTGCTCGCCTACCTCGCGGTCGCATCGAGGCCTGTGCAACGTGGGCGATTGTGCGAGCTGCTGTGGGACGTGCCCAACGACCCACGCGGCGAGCTGCGCTGGTGCCTCTCCAAGCTGAGGCGGATTCTCGACGAGCCTGGCCGGCGCCGGGTCGAGACCGACGGCGACACGGTGCGGCTCGACCTCGAAGACTGCACCGTCGACGCGATCGAGGTCGCGCGCGCCACCCAGGAGGGGATCGAGCGGCTCGACGCGCCGCGCCTGCGCGCGCTGTCGGAGCTGTTCGCCGGCGAGTTCCTCGATGGCCTCGACATCGAGCGCAGCCCGCACTTCAACGCGTGGGTGGTGGCCGAACGGCGCCGGTTCCGCGGTCGTCACGTCGCGATCCTCGAGCATCTCGTCCGCCAGGCGCCTGATGACGAGGTCTTCGCGCATCTCGAGAAGTGGCTGCAGCTCTCGCCGTTCGATCGCAACGTGCACGAGATGCTGCTCGCCGCACTTGCTCGCCAGGGTCGCATCGCCGAGGGCGAGAAACATCTCGAGGCAACAGCGCGGCTATTCGATTCCGAGGGCCTCGAGCATGCGCCGATCCGCGAGGCCTGGCGGACGGCGCGGGCAAACGCTGCGAAGCCCAAAGGCTCTGAGCCGCCTGCGGCGCGCGCCCCGTCGACGCCCCTGACAGTGCCGGCCGCCGTTGCGGCGCCGGTCGCTGCGGCTGATGCGTCACCCGTTTCCGCGACCGAGCCGGCGGTCGGCCCGCTGCGTCGCGCGTCGGTCGCCGTGATGCCGTTCGCGAACCGCTCCAACCTGAGGGGCGGCTATGCGGATGGCCTCGTGCACGACATCATTACGCGGCTTGCCAAGCTGCGGAGCGTATTCGTCATCGCGCAGGGCTCGGTATTCGCGCTCAACGAGCGAAGGATCGATACCGCGACGGCCGGGCGGACACTCAACGTCGACTACATCGTCTCCGGCTCGGTGCAGATCGAGGGCGAGAATATCACCGTGGCGGTCGAGCTCGCCGAGACGCGCACGGCCCGGATCGTGTGGGCGGAGGTCTTCAGCCGCAAGCTCGACGATGCATTCCTGGTGCTCGACGAGATCGGCAACCGGATCGTCGCCTCGGTCGCTGGCGAGATCGAGACGGCGGAGCGCAACCGCGCGATCCTCAAGCCGCCGACCTCGCTCGACGCATGGGAGGCCTATCATCGCGGCCTCTGGCATATGTACCGGTTCGATAATGCCGACAACGATCGTGCGCAGCACTTCTTCGAGATGGCGGTGCGTCTCGATCCGACATTTGCTCGCGCCTACGCCGGGCTTTCGTTCACGCACTGGCAGCGCGGGTTCCAGGGATGGGGGCGACGCGAAGAGGCAATCGTCCAGGCGTTCGAGGCCGCGGGCAAGAGCCTGATGGCCGACGAGCGCGATCCAGCCGCACACTGGGCCATGGGGCGCGCTTTCTGGTTGCGCGGCCAGCACGATCATTCGGTCGTGTCGCTGGAGACCGCCGTCGATCTCAGCCCCAATTTCGCGCTCGGCCACTACACGCTCGCCTTCGTCAATGCGCAGACCGGCGACGCACGATCGGCAATTGGCTCCTCCGATCAGTCGCGCCATTTGAGCCCATTCGATCCGATGCTGTTCGCGATGTTCGCGAGCCGCGCGCTGGCCCTCATCCGGCTCGGTGACTTCGAGGAGGCGGCGGAATGGGGGCGAAAGGCGGCGAGCCGTCCGAACGCGCATCCCCATGTCATCGGTACAGCCGTGGTGAGCCTCGCGCTCGCCGGCCGGCTGGACGAGGCGCGCGCGTGCGCCGCACTAATCCGCAGGACGCGACCGAACTACACCATGGACGACTATCTGAGCGCCTTTCAGCTCGATGAGGTCGGCACGGCGCGAGCGCGCGAAGGCGCTGCGCTGATCGGCATGAAGTAAACGAGATGTCCCCACGAGATGCCTAGCAGAACCGTCCGCTTTTACGTCAATGCCCACGCCGCATCGCGCGATGAGCCCTATGCCCGCAACCATGAGTCGGTCCTGCCTGCGGCTGATTTTGAGGCCGCGCACGCACTGATTCAGCGTTGGCCTGGTTATCGTCCGACACCGCTCCTCGCGCTTCCCGCGCGCGCCCGCGCTCTCGGCATCGCGTCGCTCCATTACAAGGACGAGTCGCACCGCTTCGGCCTTGGCAGCTTCAAGGGATTGGGCGGGGCGTACGCCGTCGCGCTCGTGCTGCTGCGTGAGCTGAAGCGACAAGGTGCGGTCGCCGAGCCGACCATCGATGCGCTGCTCGCCGGAAGCTACCGCGACGCGGTGGCCGACATCACCATCACCTCCGCGACGGATGGCAACCACGGCCGCGCGGTCGCCTGGGGCGCTTCGATGTTCGGCTGCCGCGCCGTGATCTTCATCCACGCAAACGTGAGCGAGGGACGGCGCGCCGCGATCGCCGCCTATGGCGCCGAGGTCGTGCGGGTTCCCGGCGGCTACGACGACAGCGTCCGCCACACCTTCGCCACTGCCCGCGCCAACGGCTGGCACGTCGTGCAGGACACGGCCACCACCGACTATCGCCAGGCGCCGGCCGACATCACCTGCGGCTACGGTGTTCTCGCGCGCGAGATCGTCGACGAGGTCGACGCACCACCGACGCACGTCTTTGTGCCCGCGGGCGTGGGTGGACTTGCAAGTGCGGTCTGCGCAGCCTTCTGGCAGGCATGGGGTGAGAGGCGGCCGCGCTTCATCGTGTTCGAGCCTGACACGGCGGACTGCGTGCTGCGCAGTCTTGCGGCCGGCCGTCCCGAGGTCGTACCCGGCGACGCCGACAGCTTCATGGCGGGTCTCTCGTGTGGTGAGATCTCGCTGATCGCGTGGGACATCCTGCGTGACGGCGCGGATGCGGCGATCGCGATCGACGATGACTTCGCGCGGGATGGCATGCGGGCGCTCGCGACCCCGCTCGGCGATGATCCTGTGATCGTCGGTGGGGAGTGCTCGGGTGGGGCGCTCGGCTCGCTGCTGGCGATCGCCGAACGCACGGAGCTGATGCGGGCGCTGGGCATCGATCGGGAGTCGCGCGTGCTGCTGATCGGCACCGAAGGCGCCACTGATCCCGACATCTACCGTGAGGTGGTCGGATGCAGCGCTGCCGATGTCGCCGCTCAAAGCCGCAGCAGGTTGCCGTAACCCTCGACCTTGGTGGCCACTCCGCAAAGTCGAAGGCAATGCCACAGGCTCGCCTGGTTGGCCGAGACGACGGGTCGCTTCAACTCGCGCTCAAGCGCCTCGACAATACCGACACACCGAAAGCCGGTGCCGCCGATCAGCACGCCGTCGGCGTCGGAAGGACACGCCGCCACGATCTGCGCGTGCAGCGGTGCAATCTCCTGCTCGAAACCCATGCCGCGCGGATAGAGCTCGCCTGGGGGAACGCCGCGCCATTTCTCGCCGGGGTCGTACCGCATATGAGCGGACGGTGTGACTCCCTGATCCGCGTAATAGCGTGCGCCGGCGGCGACCGTCTCGTCGTTGAACCAGGGTGGCAGCACCAGGAACGGCCGCTTGATGCCGGATGCGCGCAGTGCGGCGAGCGTGTCGAGGCCGTTGGTCGTGACGATCGCACCTGATCCGAGCGCATCGGAGCCGATCTCCGCCTTCAGCGCCGCGGCCACCGCTTCGTCCCATCCCTTGCCGCCGAGGATGCTGCTCGAGGTATGGCCGACGACGATGGCAGAGAGGCGCATGGCCGCGAACTGCCGCACGCCGCGCGCGAGGTCGTCCTCCAGCGTGACGCCTGTCCGCCCCTCGCTCCATTGTGCCCATGGCGCGCGCGCCGTCACGCGGGCCGCGTGGACTGACACATGCGGCGGCGCCATCGCCCACCACTCGGCCTCGGGCACCGCCTCGTTGCCGACGATGAAAATGCCGAAGCGGGCTTGCACGCCCCAATTGTCTTTCGCGGTCAACGTTTGGGTCCTCCGTGCGGACGCTTCACACCTGTCCGGACAGCTCTCGACCTAGAGACTTCTTGACAGAAAAGCGAGCGTCCATACAGACTTCGCTCGCTTCAAGACAAAAAGTCCACCTCGGAGGAAACGATGCGACGGAAGTTCAGCGGCGCGCTGGCTGTTGCCTGCTCTGTGCTCGCCTTGGCCCTGCCCGCTGCGGCCCAGCCTGACAGGACCGAATGCATCGTCGGCGCCAAACCGGGTGGCGGCTTCGACCTGACCTGCAGGCTGCTCGGCGGCGCGCTGCAGGCGACCAACCTCATCTCCAAGCCGATGACGTACACCTACATGGAAGGTGGTGTCGGCGCGACCGCGTACAACCACATCATCGGCTCGCGCCCGGGAGAGGCGGGCATCGTCGTCGCTGCATCGACCGGCTCAGCGCTGCTGCTCGCGCAGAAGAAGTTTGGCGTGCACGACGAGAATGCCGTTCGCTGGGTCGGCTCGCTCGGCGCCGAGTTCGGCTCGGTGATCGTCGCCAATGAGAGCCCGTACAAGACGCTCGGCGACCTCGTTGCTGCGATCAAGGCGAAGCCCGAGGACTTCTCGGTGGCGGGCGGCGGTGCGGTCGGCAGCCAGGACTGGATGAAGGCGGCGCTCATCTTCAAGGCGGCCGGCCAGGATCCGAAGAAGATGCGCTACATAGCGCTTGAGGGCGGCGGTCCGGTCGTGACGAACGTCGTCGGCGGCCACGTCAAGATTGGCTCGAGCGATATCGCCGAGTTCCTGCCGCATCACAAGGCGGGCAAGGTACGCGTGCTCGCCGTGATGGCGCCCCAGCGACTGACCGGCGATGCCAAGGATCTGCCGACCGCGAAAGAACAGGGCTTCGATATCCTGTGGACCGTCTGGCGTGGCATCTACGTCGGGCCGAAGGTTTCCGACGCGGACTATGCGTGGTGGGTTCAAACGATCGAGAAACTCAGCAAGACGCCGGAGTTCGCCAAGGAGCAGGAGGCGCGCGGCCTCTATCCGTTCCCGCTGTTCGGTAAGGCGTACGCCGACCACGTGAAGGCGGACGTCGCGCGGTTCAAGGTGCTCGCGCAGGAAGCCGGGCTGATCAAGTAGCCAGCTCCATCCCTCTCTCGGGCGCCTCGGGCGTCCGAGGGCCTTCTATCCTCGAGGGAGGCAGCTTTGTCTGCGCCGTCTCATGAAGCCGGTTCTGCTTCGGCCGCACGTAGCGGTCGTGTGCTGGCCGTCGTGTTACTCGTGCTCGCCATTATTCTGGCGATCGCCACGAACCAGATCGAATACGCCTTCTCCTCCGATCCGATCGGCCCGAAGGGCTTCCCCTTCATCCTGGCCGCGGGCCTTGGCATCTGCGGGATATGGTACTTTCTCCGTCCCGGAGAGGCGGAGACTTGGCCAGATGGGGCGACGTTGTCGTCTGCGTTCGCGCTGCTGGCGGTCACCGCCGTCTTCGTCGGCGTCATGGACTACATCGGCTTTCCTATTGCGGCGTTCGTCATCTGCGCCTTCGCCGCCTATTGCTTCGGCGCTTCACCTGCTCTCGCCGTCGGATCAGGGGCCGCACAGGCTGCCTTCTGGTTCGTCCTCTTCAAGTACGCGCTCGGAACCTACCTGCCATCCGGCTCCTGGCTCCCCTTCGGCTGAGGCGAGGCTCGCATGTCGTTCGACTATCTATGGACCGGGTTCGGTGTCGCCTTCGCCCCGATGAACCTCATCTATGCACTGGTCGGCTGCTTCCTCGGCACGATCATCGGCGCGCTCCCGGCCATCGGCCCGATTAATGGCATCGCGCTGATCCTGCCCATCGCGTACACGATGAAGCTGCCGCCCGAGAGCTGCATGATCCTGCTCGCTGCGATCTACTACGGTGCAGAGTACGGTGGGCGCATTTCCTCGATCCTCATCAACGTGCCGGGTGACGCAGGCGCAGTGATGACCGCCGTCGATGGCTATCCGCTGGCCCGGCAGGGCCGCGGCGCCGAGGCGCTGACCATCAGCGCGCTGTCGTCCTTCGTCGGCGGGATGCTGGCAGTCTTCGGCCTCACCTTCTTCGCGCCGGCGCTAGGCCTCATCGCGGTGAAGTTCGGGCCGGCGGAGTACGTCGCGCTCATGGTGTTCGCCTTCGCGACGCTCGCCTCGATGGTCGGCGCCGAGCCGGTAAAGACGATCATCGGGTGCCTGATCGGACTGATGCTCACGACGATCGGCCTCGATCCCACATCGGGCGCCTATCGCTTCACGTTTGAGCAGCCCGAGCTGCACGACGGCATCGAGTTCATCATCATAGTCATCGGCCTGTTCTCGATCAGCGAGATCCTGTTGATGCTCGAGCGCAAGTTCGCCGGGACCCTGAAGCCGATACCTATCGGCAAGGGCTTCCCGAGCTGGGCCGACATGAAAGCGTGCTGGTGGCCCTCGGTGCGCAGCTCGGTTTCGGGCTTCGTCATCGGCGTGTTGCCGGGAACCGGCGCGTCAGTGGCGAGCGCCGTCGCCTACACCACCGAGAAGCGCCTGCTCGACAAAGGTACGTTCGGCAAGGGCGACATGCGCGGACTCGCGGCGCCGGAGGCGGCGAACAATGCCGCCGCGACAGGCGCGTTCGTGCCGATGCTGACGCTTGGCGTGCCGGGCTCCGGCACCACTGCCGTGATGCTCGGTGCGCTCCTCCTCTACAACATTACACCCGGCCCGCAGCTTTTTACCGAGCGCCCTGATATCGCCGGCGGCCTGATCGCGTCGATGTATCTCGGCAACGTCATGCTGCTGATCATGAATATACCGATGGTGCGCTTGTTCGTGAAGATGCTGCAGGTGCCGAACACGTGGCTGCTGCCGGGTATTCTTTTGCTGTCGATCCTCGGCGTCTACACGGCATACTCGAGCGTCATGAGCGTGTTGATCATGATGGGTATCGGCGTTCTCGGCTGGATCCTGCGCAAGCAGGGTTTCGACATGGCGCCGGTCATTCTCGGATTCGTGCTGGGCAAGATTCTCGAGACCAATCTACGCAATGCGCTGGCACTTTCGGGCGGAGAGTTGTCCATCCTATTCCAGAGCGGCATCTCGATCGCGCTTTGGGCGATGGCGGTGCTGATCGTTATTGTCCCGTGGTGGCTCGACCGACGAGCGAAGCTACGCCTCGCCGGATAGCGCGGTGCCAACTGCTCGGTCAGTCCGCGCAGCACTTGGTGCGACACGATGAAAGCCGGGTGATCATGAAGTGCCTGCTGGTCTCCGACCTGCACTATGCGCTGAAGCAGTACGACTGGCTCGTTCGCGTGGCGCCGGAGTTCGACGTCGTCATCATCGCCGGGGATCTGCTCGAGCTTTCCTCTCACGTGCCGAAGCCGGCGCAGATCATCGTCGTGCTGAAGTATATGCAGCGCCTGCGCTCGCTCACGCGAGTGGTGATTTGCTCCGGCAACCACGACCTCGATGCCCTCGACGCAGCGGGCGAGAAGACGGCGCAATGGTTCTCGAGCATCCGCGATCTGGGCATCCCAGCAGATGGCGATTCATTGCTCGTCGACGGCACGCTCTTCACCGTATGCCCCTGGTGGGATGGGCCTGAGAGCAAGGCCGCGGTCGGCCGGCAGCTCGCTCGAGATGCGGCAAAGGAGAAGGCGCGCTGGGTTTGGGTGTATCACGCGCCTCCAGCCGGCTCGCCGACAAGCTGGGACGGCAAGAGGTCCTACGGCGACGAGGAGCTGTCGCAGTGGATCGCGGCGTACCATCCCGACCTCGTCTTCAGTGGCCACGTGCACTATGCGCCGCTGAGCCCGGGCGGCTCATGGATCGACCGCATCGACGGGACATGGGTGCTCAACGCCGGCTATCAGCTCGGACCGGTGCCTGCGTATGTCGTCATCGACACCAACGAGGACGCGCTGCTCTGGTTTACGATGAACGGGCTCGAGCTGGCGCGTCTCGACGCGCACGAGTCGCCGTTGTCGGAGAAGTTGACCGAGATCCCCGCGTGGTTCACAGCCGCGGATCGGCTGCTTGGTCAGTCGCCGCAATAGTGTCGTGCCGCTGCTGATGCAGCAATGAGCCGAGCACCTCGTCGACCATGCACAGATGATCGTCGTGCTCGGCGTACTGGCGCTTGATGTCGGCCAGATACCCGGTGACGCACTGGAGCCGCAGCGCGAGAAGCGTCGCGATGTGCTGGAGCATCTGGGGCGCCGTCTCGAGGAAGCGATCGACATCGTCGACAACGTAGGCCCGGCTGGGCCGCATCACCGTCACCGAAGCGGTGTGCGGCGCTTGGAGCAGGAACGACATCTCGCCGAATACCGCACCTGGCTTCGAGATGGTCGAGATTTCGACGCCACCGTGCGAGACCTGCATCTCGCCGTCGATCAGGATGTAGAGCTTGCCGGAAGTCTCGCCCTCGGCCAGTAGCACGGTGTCCGGTGCGAGCTGCACCTCGGGCAGTCCGGCGCATTTGTCGAGGATTTCGCTCATCCGGCCGATCGCGGTTCGTGGGGTTCGGCGGCGAGTATCCACCGAAGCCAGGATCGCGTCGAGCATGGAGTTCAGGCACGGATGGGCCCCTGGGCCGTGGCGCGTATTCGTGCGTCGCCGCCCGGATCAAATGCCGACGCGGCCTTGCGTCGGGCTGCATGAATTGCGAGGTTGGCGCGCGCGGCGATGGTGCTGCTGGCACGGATCATCATGTGGACGTCAACCTTCGAGATCTTCAAGATCGGCATAGGCCCATCGAGCTCCCATACGGTCGGACCGATGGTCGCCGCACGGCGTTTCCTCGATGAGCTGAAGTCGGGAAGCTGGCCGCGTCCAGCGCGACTGAAAGTGACGAACCTCGTAGTTCGACTGCACGGCTCGCTCGCCTACACGGGCCACGGCCATGCGACGGATCGCGCCGTCATTCTCGGGCTGAACGGCTACGCACCCGATGGCATCGAGCCGAACGACATAGACGGTATCGTCGCTCGGACGACGTCGTCGCGCACGATCACCCCTCCCGACCACACACCCTATGCCTTCGATCCCGCGAAAGACCTGATCTTCGACCGCAAAACGCCGCTGCCGGGCCATCCCAACGGCATGACGTTCGAGGCCTACGACGAGGACGGGCGGCTCGCGTTGCGCCGGCACTATTTCTCCGTCGGCGGCGGCACGGTGCTCAGCCAGGACGAGATCGGCGCGCGGCGCGCGCCAGCATCAGCGTCCGCCGCGTCGGATTCCGCGCCTTACGCTTTCCGCTCGGCCAAAGAGATGCTCGATATGTCGGCAAGGTCCGACCTCTCGATCGCGGAGATGCAGATGGCGAACGAGCGCCAGCACCTTTCGGAGCGCGAGATCAACGGCCGCCTGGATGACATCTGGAAGGCCATGCGCGCCTGCATCGACCGCGGGCTCGCGCAGGATGGCATCTTGCCGGGTGGCCTGCGCGTCAAGCGCCGCGCGATGGCGCTCCATCAGCAGCTGCTTGCCGATCGCCAGCGCAACGTGCCGAGCAATTTCGCGACGACCGACTGGCTGTCGGTGTTCGCGATGGCCGTCAACGAGGAAAACGCCGCCGGCGGGCGCGTCGTGACCGCGCCGACCAACGGCGCCGCAGGCGTCGTTCCCGCGGTCGTCGCCTTTGCGCAGGAGTTCATCGCAGGGACCGGGCCAACGGAGGTCCGCAAGTTCCTGCTGACGGCGGCCGCGATCGGCAACCTGATCAAGGCCAACGCGTCGGTGTCGGGTGCCGAGGTCGGTTGCCAGGGTGAGGTCGGCTCGGCGTCGGCGATGGCGGCGGCGGGTCTGTGCGCCGTGCTCGGTGGCACGCCCGCGCAGGTCGAGAACGCCGCCGAGGTCGCGATGGAGCATCATCTCGGCATGACGTGCGATCCGATTGCCGGGCTCGTGCAGGTGCCGTGCATCGAGCGCAACGCGATGGGTGCCGTGAAGGCGGTGACCGCGGCCTCGCTCGCGATCCGTGGTGACGGCACGCATCTTGTGTCGCTCGACGTCGTGATCGAGACCATGCGGCAGACCGGCCTCGATATGCACGAGAAGTATAAGGAGACCAGCTCCGGCGGCCTCGCGGTCAACTACGTCGAGTGTTGAGTTGCCGTTGAGGACACGGCGACGTCCTGGCCCGCCAGGGGGCCTTGCCCGACGAAGCCAACGCTTCGAACGGGAAATGGTGCGGTCGAGAGGACTCGAACCTCCACGCCTTGTGAGCGCTACCACCTCAAGGTAGTGCGTCTACCAATTCCGCCACGACCGCACAGGGACAAAAGAAAAAGACCGATCCGCTCTATAGAGCGACGGCCATGTCTCCGTCCGCCGCAGGTGGGTACCAGACCGCCCGGGCCTTTGCAAGTCCCGGCGGAATTGGCGGGCACGATCGGCCACACGGTCCCCTCAGGACGCGAAAACCTGGCCGGAACAACGGCTTCCTGGGCCGGGTGATCAATCCAGCGCCAGCACTTCGAGCAGCGCCGCCGTATAGGCCGCAGGCTGCTCGTACATGACCCAATGGCCCGCATCCGGCACGGTCCGGGTCACAAGCTCGGGATGGCCCCGGCGGAGCACGTCGTAGCGCGCCTCGACCGATGGCCACGCGGTCTGGTCCTCGGCACCCCAGATCGCCCGCACCGGCACTTTGACCTCCGGCAGCTTCACGGCGATCTCGTCGGTCCGTGCGAAGGGCCGAGAGCGGAAACGGGCGCGGCGGACGTTCTCGGACTGCAGGTAGACGGCGAGCGGGTCGATGCGGTCGTTCTCTTTGAACATCAGGATCTCAAGGAGCGAGCGGTGGACGCCCATGCGCTCCTCCTCGCTCATGCCGGTGCGCTCCTTTGGAAAGTCGATGCCAGGGCCCTGCGGCAGGCCGAGCGCGGCGCAGCCCGTAATGGTGAAGTCGGAGACCCAGTCACCGAGCCGGACCATGGCGTGGGTCGAGACGTGGGCACCGAACGAGAACGCGACGACGTGCGCGCGCCGCTCGCGGGCGATGAGCGACTTGAGACCGGCCGCCACCGCCTCGCCGCTGTGCTCAGGCGTATGCGGGTGATGGGTCATGGCGCTGTCGCCGAGGCCCGGAAGGTCGATCGCCCACACTTCGTAGTGCTGCTTGAGAACCGGGATCTGCTTGATCCAGTGCGTCCACGACCCCGAGCCGCCGTGGGCGAGCACTACGGGACGGCCACGTCCCCATCGACGCCAGACGAGCTGGCCATCGCCGCACGGCGTGGTCTCGATCTCGGCGTCGGCGGCGACGGCGGCAACGATGTCGGCGGGAGCCTTGCCGCTGCGGGCGAGGACGGCGATCGGGTCTTGCAGGCGCAGGTCCTGTTCGGTCGTGCTCATGATCTCGGTTGTTCTGGATCTCGGGATGGGGCGTTGAGTGGAAGAGTGAGGCGAGGTCGGGGCGGTGCGTCAGGCGACGCCTTCGAGCGCTTTCGGTATCGGGTCGCCCGCGATGAACGGGGTGATGAGCTCCATGAACGTCTCCAGGCGATCATGGTGGACCCAGTGCCCGGCGCGCTCGAACTCGACGATGGTGGCGTTGTTGAAGTGCTGGGCACGCCCGTCGACGCGGGGATCAGTCGTCCAGCTTTCCTTGCCATAGACGAGCAGGGTCGGACAGGTGATCCGCGACCACAGCCGCTCGATGTCCGCTTGCGGCGTATCCTCGGGCGGCCAGGAGCGGACGTAGTTGTCGAACTTCCAACTGTAGGTGCCGTCCTCGTTCTGGTTGACGCCGTGGACGGTCAGATGGCGTGCCTGCGTCGGAGAGAGGTGTTTGTTCTCCTCGTGCATCCGCGCATAGGCGTCTTCGATGGTGGCGTAGCGGCGGGGCAGGCGTCCGGAGAGCTTGCGCTGCTCCTCGATCCAACTCGCCATGCGTTCCTCGATCGGCTTGCCGTAGCGCTCGGCGGCGCGCTTGGGCGACGGACCGAGCCCTTCGATCGCGACGACGCGCGCGACGCTGTCGGGGTAGATGCCGGAGTAGCGCAGCGCGATGTTGCCGCCGAGCGAGTGTGCGACGATCGTCACCGGCGCCAGCTTGAGTTGATGGATGAGCTGCGCGAGATCGTAGACGTAGCCGATCATGCTGTAGGTGCCGGAGCGCGACCATTCGCTGTCGCCGTGGCCGCGCAGGTCCGGCGCGATGATGTGCCACTTGTGACGCAGGCGCTCGGCCACCCAGTCCCAATTGCGGCAATGGTCGCGTCCGCCGTGCACAAGCAGCAGCGGCGGCGCGCCAGCGTTGCCCCAGTCGACATACCGCAGCCGCAGGCGCTGCGAGAAGAATACCCGCGAGGTCGGGCCAGGCCCCTGCATGTCGCTGGTGGGCGCGGTGCTCATCGGATGTTCCATGTTTATTCCAAGTGACGTTCGCAGGCGCAACATGCGGTCCACGAGGACCGGCGTCAACCTCCGCTCACGCTGTGGCGGCAGGCGTCAGAAGCGCGCGATCGCCCGGTGCGAACGGCGCGAGGAACGGCCGTCCTCGCGGTGCGTTGATCCGTGGTGAGCCGCACGAGGAACGGAGACCCCCAGATGGGAGGACCGCAGTTGCAGCAAGAGACCTACGACCCACACAAGACCGATACGGAAATCCGGCAGGGCAGCAAGCGGAAGATGAACTTTCGCGTGCTCTTGCTCTCGGGGACCACCATCGTCCTGGCATTCGCCGTCATCTACGCATTTTTCTACGCTGCAATGAATTGATCGGCGGCCCGTCAATCGACCTCGAGGAACTTGATGGGCTTGTCCCATTGAATGAGCACGACGCAGCCCTTGTCGGACCACACGGAATGCTCCGAACCGGCGGGGTTGAGCACAACCGTCCCAGGCGGATAGTCGCCGAACTCGTCGCTCTGCGTGCCATCCAGGACGACAATCGTCTCCAATCCGACGTGGAGATGGCGTGGTGCGCGCGCGCCGGGTTGATATTTCAGGACCGCGACTGATGGCTCGCTGGCCTCACCGAGCGTCAGCCAATGGATATCGATGCCCAGTCTGAAGTATTGAAACGGGAGCTTGCGCCATCCCGCTTGAGCGAGCCCCGTGAAGGAGACGTTGTTGACGGTGGCTCGTTCCATGGCGCCGGTTCCTGGCAGTGAATACACGCGATTGCGTCAGGGCAGCGACGCGACGAGCGCCTTCGAATTGCTTACCGCGCCGAAGACGCCGCCCTGCATCTTGATCATCTTGATCGCGGCGAGATGGTTGCCGTAGTCGGTGGCGCCGCAGCAATCCTCGAGCATGATGCACTCGAAGCCGCGATCGTTGGCTTCGCGCATGGTCGTATGCACGCAGACGTCGGTGGTGATGCCGGTGAGCACGATGTTGCGGATGCCGCGCTGCGTGAGGATCAGCTCGAGGTCGGTGGCGCAGAATGACCCCTTGCCCGGCTTGTCGATGATCGGCTCGCCGGCGATCGGGTACAGTTCGGGAATGATATCCCAGCCCGGCTCGCCGCGCACGAGGATGCGGCCGCAGGGGCCCGGATCGCCGATGCCGGCGTGGATGCGCCGCGAGCGCCAGCGCTTGTTGGCGGGAAGGTCGGCGAGGTCCGGCCGATGGCCTTCGCGGGTGTGGATGATGTGATAGCCCTCGGCGCGCATCGCCGAGAGCACCGATTTTAAGGGCTCGATTGGCGCCTGCACCAGTGACAGGTCATAGCCCATGCTGTCGACATAGCCGCCTTTGCCGCAGAAATCGGTCTGCATGTCGATGATGATCAGCGCCGTGTTCTGGGGCTTGAGGTCACCATTCCACGGCCAGGGGTACGGATCGGCGTCGATGTACTTCCCTTCCGGCATCACCTTGGCGTCCATGACCGTGCCTCGCGTCTGCTGGATCTTTTGAGGGAAGGTTCTCGGCGGGCTCGCACGCGCCTACTTGCGCACCTCGCGCTGAAAGATCTCCAGGCAATGCCGCTTGATCTCGACGAACTTCGGATCCGAGATGGTGTCGATCGTTCGAGGGCGCGGCTCGTCGAAGCTGACGATCTCGGCGATCTTGGTCGGACGCCGGGTCAGCAGCAGTACCTTGTCGGCGAGATAGACGGCCTCTTCGAGGTCGTGCGACACCAGCATCATGGTCGTGCCCATCTGCTGGAAGACTTCCTGCAGCTTCTCGCGGATGAACAGCGTCATCTCGAAGTCGAGCGCCGAGAACGGCTCGTCGAGGAAGATGACCTCCGGGTTCGGCGCAACCGCGCGCATGATCGATGCGGTCTGCTGCTGGCCGCCGGAAAGTTCATAGGGGTAGCGGTTGAGATCGAACTTGATGTCGAATGAGGCGACGAGTTCGTCCAGCCGCCGCTTGATGTCGGCGGGGCTGCGCCCTTCGAGCACCAGCGGATAGGCAATGTTGTCGATCGTGCGGATCCACGGGAACAGCGCGTCGCGATAGTTCTGGAACACGTAGCCGATCTTGGTATTGCGGAGATCCTTGCCGTCGAACAGGATCTTGCCGCTGTCGATCGGTATCAAGCCCGAGATCATGTTGATCAGCGTGCTCTTGCCACAGCCGTTGGGGCCGAACACCGAGATGATCTTGCCCTTGGGGATGTCGAGGTTGAAGTTCTCGTAGAGCGGCGTGCCGGTGAAGTATTTGGTGAGCCCGCGAATCGTGATGTGCGTGCCGGGTTTGGCCGGCTCGCTCATCGCTACGCGGGGCGCCATCGTGGCTGCGTCCATTGCCATCGCCTGGGCCATGCCTACCTCCCGCTCCAGTGGACGATCCGCTTCTCGAGCATCAGGAACAGGATGTTGAGCGCGTAGCCGAGAATGCCGGTGGCGAGGATCGCCGCGTACATGGTCTTCACGTTGAGGACCTGCTGGGCGTAGATGATCGTGTGGCCGAGCCCGTCGACCGATCCGATGAACATCTCCGCGACGACGACGATCACGAGCGCCATCGACACTGCCGTGCGCAGTCCGACGAAGCTCGCCTGAAGGCTCTCCCAGATCAGCACGTCGCGGAATACGCGCCAGCGCGACGCGCCCATCACCTTGGCCGCCATCACCCGCTGTTTCCTCGCGTTGATGACGCCATAGGCGCTGTTGAAGACGATGATGAGGAAAGCGCTGAATGAGGCGATCGCGATCTTGTTGAAGTCCGAGATGCCGAAGATCAGCAGGAACAGCGGGATCATCGCCGAGGCGGGCGTCGAGCGGAAGAAGTCAATCAGGAACTCGACGCTGCGGTAGGCGCGCTCACCGCTGCCGAGCACGATGCCGAGTGGCACACCGATCGCCGCGGCGATGGCGAACGCGATCAGCGTCCGCATGACTGTGACGAGGAAGTCGCCGAGCAGCGGACCGCCGGCCATGCCCTTGACGAGCGTCGTCAGCGTGTCGGCGGGACTCGGCAGCAGGATGGGGCTGACGAGACCGGAGCGCACCAGCAGGTCCCACGCGATGAACAGGATCGCCGGTCCGACGAGTGGCAGCGTCCAATCCTGCGCGCGCCGCCATATGGCGCTCTTCGGCAGCGACATCGGCGCAGTGGTGGCGGGCATGGCGCGGCTGGCCTGGTCCATGACCGTCACACCTTGTAGATCATGGGCGCCACCGGCACGCGCGCGCTGAAGATGCCGTTGGTGTGGAAGAGATCGAAGAATACCTGGAAATACTCGGTCGCCTTCGCGTCGAACTCGTGGTGCATCATGTAGCCGGAGATCGGTACCTCCTTGACGAGGTCGCCCTGGATCGCGGTGTAGCCCGCGAAGTACTTCCGCGCCTCGTCGGGTTTCGAGCGAACGTATTCCACGCCTCGGCCGTACGCCTTGACGTACTCGGCAGCGATTTTCGGATGCTTGGCGATGAACTCCGAGGTGAGGCTCGCGGCGCCACCGTGCCAGGGCGCGAGCGGCTCGCCGAGGATGTACTTGGCGATGACACCGGCCTCGAGGATGCGCGCCGTGCCGTTGAGGCGGCCGATGGTGCCCTGCGGCTCCAGCGTATAGACCGCATCGACCTGCCCCGCCGCGATGGCCGCGATGTGCTGCCCGAATGGCAGCTCGGTCAGCCGGAAGCCCTTGGCGCCGGCCTTCTCGAGCACGGTCCGCGCCAGTGTCATGTTCTGGATGCCGGGAGCGGACGCGATGTTCTTGCCCGAGAGCTCCGCAATCGCGGTGACGGGGCTCTTCGCCGGTACGATGATCTCCTCGAGCACGTATTTGGCGTTGCTCGGGTTGGTGCAGATGAACTTGAGCAGATCAGGCTTGGCGAGCTGGCCGATGGCGAGATTGGCTGATCCAGTGCCGTTGGCGCTGCCGTCGGAGCGGCCCGAGAGCATCGCCTCCATGACCTGTTGGGCGCCGGCGTAGCGCTGCGCCTCGACGGTGAGGCCGGCCTCCTTGAAGTAGCCCTCCTCGACGGCCGCGAAGAACGGGAGACCGGCCGAGATCGGCCAATAGCCGACCCGGATCGTGACCTTCTCCTGGGCGCGGATGATGCCGGGCATGGCGACGGCGCCGGCGACTGCGGTGGCGGACTTGAGAACGGCACGGCGGGAGATCGTGCGCCCGGAAGCGGTGGCGGACAGGATCTTGGGGTCCATAAGTGGCTCCTGCTGGTGCTGAAAATGGGCACCTGCACTGTCGCGGCTTGGTGGTGTTGTTGGGAATTGCTATTAATTCACAGAAGCGGTTCTTTTTTTGCACCGGTCTGTGCGATGCTGCGGGAGTCTTTGGAAAAATGAGGCACTTGCGCACGTTCGCTCTGATCGAGGCGGTGGCGCGCGCGGGATCCATCCGCAAGGCGGCGGAGGACATGAACATCACGGCGTCCGCCCTCAACCGCCGCATCCAGCAGTTCGAGGCGGAGTTCGGCGGCGAGATCTTCGAGCGGATGACGCGCGGGGTGCGGCTCAATCCGGCGGGCGAGCTGGTGATGCAGCACTATCGCAGCCAGCGCTCCGACTACCAGCGTGTGCAGTCGCAGGTCGCAGACCTCTCCGGCATCCGCCGCGGCCATGTCTCGATCGCCTGCTCGCAGGCGCTGCTGCCGTACTTCCTCCCCGAGCAGATCGGGCGATTCCGGCGCGATTTCCCGGCGGTTACGTTCTCGGTGAACGTCCGCGACCGGTCCTACATCGGCGAGGAGCTCGCGACCTTCAACAGCGATCTGGCGCTGGTTTTCGAGCCCATGCACCTCGTCGATTTCGAGGTCATCCACTCGATCCCACAACCGCTGTTCGCGATGTTCAGCCGTGACCATCCGCTCGCAGCGAAGAAGAAGGAGCTGCGCCTGCGCGACTGTCTCGCCTATGACCACATCGTCCCGCAGTCGGGGTTCGGCGTTCGCCATGTCCTCGACATGGGCTGCAAGAGCATCTCCCGCCGCCTCGAGCCGGTGCTGGAGACCGATTCCTTCGAGCTGATCCGGCGCTACGTGCTGCACGAGGGCGTGGTCGGCTTCCAGATCCCGATCGCGCTGCAGCCGAGCACCATGCCCACGCTGGTGCTCAAGGAGATTTCGTCGCGCGACCTGCCGACCGGCCATCTGCTGCTCGGCCAGCTCAAGGGGCGCAGCCTCCCGGTGGCCACCTCGCGCTTCGCGACCCAGCTCATCCACGCCCTCGAGGAGATCAATCAGCGCCACCAGGGCATGGCCGCAGCGGCACAGTAGGTGGCCGCAATTCTGTTTCGCACACGTGTTACTGCAACTTAACTTTCGGCTTTGCCGCCGCTCCGGTATTTTCCGACTCGGCGCGAGAGGCCAGGAAGGCATTCTCGCGTTCGGAGGCACGGGCCATGAGCGCATCCGCGAAGGAAGTGGCCGCCCTGGCGTTGCAGCGCTTCGGCATGGGGCCACGCCTCGGCTCCATTTCGGCGATCGCGTCTGATCCGCGTGGTGCGTTGCTGGCGGAGATCGAGCGTTCCGGCGTCACGACGATCGCGGCAGGCCCTCTGCCGTCCAGCGCCGAGGCTTTCCGCACCGTTGACGAGGCCAACGCCGCGCGCCGCGCCCGCCGTCTAGTCGCCGCGCGTGACGAGAAAGCGGGCGAGCAGAAGTCGAATGCGCCGGCCATGGCCGCGCCGGCAGCGGTACAAGATCCGGCGCGACCGATCCTTGTCGCCGAAGTGAAGGCGCGCGTCGCCGCCGCGCTCGATGCGGAGATCGGGTTCGCCGAGCGTCTCGTGTGGTTCTGGTCGAACCACTTCTGCGTCTCCGCGTCGAAGATCCAGAGCATGACCGGCGCGTACGAGCGCGAGGCCATTCGTCCGCAAGTGCTTGGTCGCTTCGTCGACCTCCTGCAGGCGGTCGAAAGCCATCCGGCGATGCTGATCTACCTCGACAACGACCGCTCGATCGGCCCGAACTCGATCGCCGGCATCAACCGCACGCGCGGCCTCAACGAGAATCTGGCGCGCGAGATCCTGGAGCTGCACACGCTCGGCGTTCGCGCGGGCTACACGCAGCAGGACGTGACCAGCTTCGCCAACGTGCTCACCGGATGGACCGTGATCCCGCCCGCCGACAATCCCGAGCACGGCGGCCAGTTCGTCTTCAATCGCCGCCGCCACGAGCCTGGGCCGAAGACGGTGCTCGGCAAGGTCTACGATCAGGATGGCATCGAGCAGGGACGTGCCGTTTTGCGCGATCTGTCGCGGCATCCAGCGACGCCGACCCATATCGCGGCGAAGCTCGTCCGCCACTTCATCGCCGACGAGCCGCCGCCCGAGCTGATCGAGCGCATCGCGACGACCTTCCGCGACACCGATGGCGATCTCAAGGAGGTCGCTAAGGCATTGGTGATGGCCCCCGAGTCTTGGGCACTGCCGCTGACAAAGTTTAGGCGGCCGAGCGAGTGGGCGATGGCTATCTCGCGGGCGGCCGGCCTGGATGCGAACCCCGGTCGCTTCATGAACCTCCAAGCGAACCTTGGCGAGCCGCTGTGGCGTCCGCCGTCGCCGAAGGGCTTCGCCGATGACCAGGCGACCTGGATCGATGGGATGGGGCAGCGCCTCGACGTCGCCAACACCATCGCCGAACGCCTTGCGGGCCGCATCGACCCGCGCTTCGTCGTCGACAAGGTCTTCGAGCGGACGCTGTCGCGTGACGCGGCGGAGGCGGTGGCGCGCGCGGAAAGCCGGCAGCAGGCGCTTGTACTGCTGTTCATGGCGCCAGAGCTCCAGAGGAGATAGCGCATGGCCGACTGTCCTCATCTGCCGAGCCGTCGCGAAGCGCTGATCGGTTCCGGCGCGCTGTTTGCCTGGACGCAGTTTCCGCGACTCGCCCGCGCCGAGGGCCGTGATCCGCGGCTCCTCGTCATCGTACTGCGCGGCGGTCTCGACGGTCTCGGTGCCGTCGCACCGGTCGGCGATCCCGACTGGATCGGCCTGCGTGGCGAGAGCGCGCTGCGCCTCGATGGCAAGGCGCCGGCACGGTCGCTCGACAGCTTCTTCGCGCTGAATGGCGCGATGCCGAACCTGCATCGGCTGTTCGCCGTCGAGCAGGCGACGATCGTGCAGGCAGTCGCGACGCAATATCGCGAGCGCTCGCACTTCGACGGCCAGGACATTCTCGAAAGCGGCTTCTCGCGCGTGGGTGCGGCCGACACCGGCTGGCTCAACCGCGCGCTGGCATCGCTGGAATCCGGCGGCCGTGTCGATCCGCGCGGCGGTCGCGCGTTCGCGGTCGGACCGGTAACGCCGCTGGTCGTGCGGGGAGAGGCGCCGGTGCTGTCGTGGTCGCCGCCGCAGCCGCTGCCCGCGACGGACGACACGCGCGCGCGCCTGCTCGACCTCTACCGCCACACCGATCCGCGTCTCGCCGGCGCGCTCGAGGAGCGGCTGCGCTTCCTCGCGAGCGTCGGCAAGAACACGCCCGAAGGCGGCATGGCTCAATTGCCGGCGGGCGGGGTCGCGCGGATGCGCGCCTACTTCGCCGAGGCCGCGGGGACGGCGGCGCGCTACCTCGCTCGGCCGGACGGACCTCGCGTCGGCGCGATGAGCTTCGTCGGCTGGGATACCCACAGCAACGAAGGCGCGGAGACGGGGCAGCTCGCCGGCCTGCTCGGTGCGCTCGACGGGGCGATTGCTGCGATCGAGACCAACATGGGCGAGGCGTGGCGCGAGACCGTCGTCGCTGTCGTCACCGAGTTCGGGCGCACGGCGCGTATCAACGGTACCGATGGGACGGATCACGGCACCGGGACGGTCGCCTTCCTTGCCGGTGGCGCGCTGCGCGGCGGCCGCGTGATCGCCGACTGGCCCGGACTGAAGGCGGCGAACCTCTACGAAAACCGCGACCTCAAGGCCACGACGGATCTGCGCGCGGTGCTCAAGGGCGTGCTCAGGGATCACCTGCGCGTCGATGAGCGGGCGCTGGCGCGCGACGTTTTCCCGGATAGTGCGGGGGCACCCGCAATGGGCGGCCTCGTCCGCTTCGCCTGATCCTGATTGCGGTTAACACTCGGTCATTGCTGGCAAACCTGACGTATCCGTGCGGAACCGCATTGCCACGGCACGCGTTCCCGGCGATATGTATGAGCACGTCCGTGCCATCCGCCGCGCCAGAGTATAGCGTCATGCCCAAGCGAGCACGTGCCTACTGGAAAGGCTTTCTCCGTCTGTCGCTCGTCTCGATTCCCGTCGAGATCTATAATGCGGTGGAGTCGAAATCCGAGATCTCCTTCCGACAGATCCACAAGCCTTCGGGCCGCAGGGTCAGCTACGAGAAGGTCGTCCCCGGCGTCGGCAAGATCGAAAACAGCGACATTGTCAAAGGCTACGAGGTCGATACCGACACCTACATCACGCTCGAGCCGGAAGAGGTCGACGCGGTCAAGCTCGACAGCAAGAAGACGATCGACATCGCCCAGTTCGTCGATGTGGCCGAGATCGATTGGCGCTATTTCGAGCGCCCCTACTACATCGCGCCGGCGGATACGATGGCGGGCGAAGGCTACACCGTGATCCGCGACGCGATGCGCAAGACCGGCAAGGTCGGTCTCGCCCAGGTGACGATCGGTGGGCGTGAGTGGCTGGTCGCGATCGCACCGCTCGACGACGGGCTCGTGATGGTGATGCTTCGCTATGCCGACGAGCTGCGCGAGGCCGGTGATTTCTTCGACGAGGTGCCGACAGCGAAACCGGACAAGGAGATGGTCGATCTCGCGGTCGAGTTGATCGGCCGCAAGTCGTCAAAGTTCGATGCCGCGAAGTTCGAGGACCACTACGCGAGCGCGCTCAAGGCGCTGATCCAGGACAAGCTCAAGGGCCGCCGCATCGTCGCGCACGCCGAGGAGAGCCGTCCGAAGGGTGCCAACGTCGTCGACCTGATGGAGGCGTTGCGGCGCAGCGTCGGCGGCGGCGGCAAGAAGCCGCCGGCCAAGGAGCCGCCTGCGAAGGCGGCTGCGGCGAAGGAACCCAAGCGGCGTACCGGCGCGAAGACGACGCGCCGCCGTACCGGCTGATAGGCGCCACGGATGGCTGGGAAAAAGCAGCTCTCCGAGTATCGCGCGCGGCGTGATTTTACGAAGACGGCCGAGCCGAGCGGCAAGACGTCGATCAAGTCGGCCGAATATCCGCGCTTCGTCATTCAGAAGCACGACGCGACGCGCCTGCACTACGATTTCCGGCTCGAGATCGATGGCGTTTTCAAGTCGTGGGCGGTGACGCGCGGGCCTTCGCTCGATCCCAAAGACAAGCGCCTCGCCGTCGAGGTCGAGGACCATCCGCTCGACTACGGTGACTTCGAAGGCACGATACCCAAGGGCGAGTACGGCGGCGGCACGGTGATGCTGTGGGACCGTGGCTTCTGGGTGCCGGATGGCGACAAGCCGGTCGACAGGATGCTGCGCGACGGCGATCTCAAGTTCACGATCGCGGGCGAGAAGCTGAAGGGAAGCTGGGCGCTGGTGCGCATGGCGAACGACAAGTTCGGCGGCAAGCGCACCAACTGGCTGCTGATCAAGCATCGCGACGACTTCGCGCGCGACGCAGAAAAGGTCGACGTGTTGAAGAAGGATCGTTCGGTCGCCTCGGGCCGCACGATGGCGCAAATTGCGGCGGGCAAGGGCGATGGGCCGAGCCGGTTCATGGCGCGCGGCGGCGATTTCAACGCGGATGCGATCTGGCATTCCTCGGACAAGGAAGCGGATCCGCCGCCGCGCAAGTTCACGCGCCGCAAGCGCGCGTCCGATCCCGCGCAGCCGAACGCGGTACTGGGCATCGCGATCTCGAAGCCGGACAAGGCGCTATGGCCGGCCGATAGCGATCTCGCGCCCGTGACCAAGCTCGATCTCGCGCGCTATCTCGCCGAGGTGGGGCCATGGATGCTGCCGCACATCGCGGGGCGGCCGTGCTCGCTGCTGCGCGCGCCCGATGGGATCGAGGGCCAGCAGTTCTTCCAGCGCCACGTCAAGCCCGGCATCTCCGAGGAGATAGCAGAGGTCAAGATCGCGGGCGATCGCGAACCGTACGTGCAAATCGATACGGTCGAGGGACTCGTCGCGATGGCGCAGTTGGGCTCGCTCGAGTTCCACCCCTGGAATAACGCGCCCGGTCGCTATGACGTCCCGGGCCGCCTGATCTTCGATCTCGATCCTGGTCCCGACGTTCCGTTCGACGCCGTAATGGCGGCAGCGCGCGAGGTGAAGGCGCGGCTGGAAAGCTGCGGGCTCGTCGCGTTCTGCAAGACCACGGGCGGCAAAGGACTACACGTCGTGACACCACTGCGCGCGACCGGCGGCGATGCGCTCGGCTGGGACGACGCCAAGACGTTTGCACACGCGATCTGCGCGAAGCTGGCCGACGATCAGCCGGATCGCTACCTCGTCACCATGTCCAAGGCGAAGCGGGCAGGGCGCATCTTCCTCGATTATCTGCGCAACGACGAGAAGTCGACGGCGGTGGCGCCGCTGTCGCCGCGCGCGCGTCCGGGCGCAACGGTGTCGATGCCGCTGACGTGGACTCAGGTGCGCGCCGGTCTCGATCCACGGCGCTTCACCGTACATTCGGTGCCGAAGCTGCTGGCCCAGTCGACCGCGTGGGGCGACTACGCGAAAAGCGCGCGGCCGCTGAAGGCGGCCATCCAGAAGCTCGTCGGCTAGCAGGACATCCATGGCCATCGCGCGCCCGAGGAAAAAGGCTGCGACAGCCGCCATCGACGGGAGCAAGCCCGGCGATCTTCCGGACTTCGTCGCGCCGTGCCTCGCATTGCGCGTCGACGAGCCACCGGACGGCGGCACGTGGGTGCACGAGATCAAATTCGACGGCTACCGGCTCGAGGCGCGCCTCGACAACGGTGTCGTACGATTGTTGACGCGAAACGGGCTCGACTGGACGGCGCGGTTCTCGTCCGTCGCGAAGGCGCTCACCTCGCTGAAGGCGCAGACTGCGTTGCTCGACGGCGAGGTCGTAGTGGAAACGGAGAATGGCGCTACGAGCTTCACCGAGCTGGTTGCCGATCTGAAGGCCGGAACCTCGGGGCGGATGATCTACTACGCGTTCGATCTGCTGCACGTCGATGGTATGGATCTCCGCGGGGCGTCGCTGCTCGACCGCAAGGCGGCGCTGGCGAAGCTGCTCGGACGCCGCCGCCAGGGCATCGTGCGCTTGAGCGAGCACATTGCCGGCAACGGCGCGCGGATGCTGGAGAGCGCCTGCGAGCTGGGTCTCGAAGGCATCATCTCAAAGCGTACCGACCGGCCATATCGCGGGGGGCGCACTGGCGACTGGCTCAAGATCACCTGCAACCTCAACGACGAGTTCGTGATCGGCGGCTACCTCGACTCGACGGCGCTGGCGGACGCGGTCGGCGCATTGGCGCTCGGCGCCTACGAGCGCGGCCGCTTCATCTATGTCGGTCGTGTCGGAACGGGGTTCACGCAGCGCACCGCGAGGGAACTGTGGCAGACTCTCCAGCCGTTACGCACGAAGGCGCCTCCCTTCGCTGATCCGCTCGATCCGGCGCAGCGCCGCGATGTGCGGTGGGTGAGGCCGAAACTCGTCGCGCAAGTGGAGTATCGCGCGTGGACCGGCGATCGGCTTCTGCGTCACGGCGCTTTCAAGGGACTGCGCGAGGACAAGCCACCACGCTCGATCCGTCATCCGCGCGGCAAGTAGACGTCAGTTCCCGAAGAAGGCTGTCAGGCCTATGGGCGACGACAGCACAGGGCGCGGCGGCGCCTTGAAATCCGCCATCGCGGCCGCGACCTCGGCGTAAAGCTTCGGCAGCCACTTCGGTTTCGTTTCGTCGAGCGCGGGGATCGGGTGACGCCGGAAATCGGTCGGCGCAACGATGACCTGGATGTTGCGCGTGCTGACGTAGTCGGCGAGGACGAACAACTCCTCGGCCGCCTCGTCTCCGACGGCAATGCAACCGGCGGAGACATTCTTGCCGTGGAACATGATGTCGCCGCCGAGATCACCACTGCGCCGATCGGCGATCGCCATCTTGCGATCAAAGGCGTTCGGATAGTTCACGCGCAGCGAGACATGATAGGCGCTGAGCGGATTGAGATATGCGATGCGGTAAAGCCCTTCCGGCACCTGCTTGTCACCCTGACGAAGCTTCGGACCGGTGCCGCCACTTGCCGCGAGGATCTTGTAGCGGTGGACGAACTGCCAGGGGCCGTCCTGTGTGCGGCCGAACAACTCGACCGTCCTCTCGTCCTTGATCGTGACGAGGGCGATCTCGGCCGGCGGCCACGAGGCCTTGGCGGCGACGAACTTCTCGACGAGACGCTTCATCGCACCGGGCGAGATCTCCGCGAGGCGCTTGGTCAGCGCAGGGGTGCGCACGCGATTGCTCGGCAGCGGCGCAATCCGGCGCGGCCGGTCTTGAGGGTCGCTCTCCAGCGTCCACGCGGACGTACGCGTTTGGTCGTCGTGCGGCGCTGGATGGGCCTCGCGACGCGTTTCCGCGATCCAGGGTGCGGAGGGAGCGGCCGGCGTTTCGGTGCCCGGCTCGATCGAGCCGCGCAGACTGATGTCGGAGGGCGGCAGCAGCAGTCGCACCGCGTCGATGGATACGAAGGCAAAACGGTCGGCCGGCGGCAGTGCGGGTGCAAGCACGGTTTCCGTCACCACCGAGATCGGTTCGATCCGGGATGCCTGCGACGCCGGCGCGACGCTGAGGATGCCGTAGCGGTCGAGCGCTATCATGCCTGCGGCGCCCGTGAGAACGGCTGCCGCACCAAGCGCCCAAAGTCCGAATCTGCTCAATTTTGTCCCTTCAGCGCAGTTTCCGCCCGATTCGACCCACGCACGGAACATGACCGATTCGCTGGCATCGGCCGAGCCGTGCAGCGACGCGCGAATCAGATTTAGCCAGGACTTTGCGGCGAAAGGCGGATGCAAAACCGTCAACTGTACGGCATATCCCGCTGAGACTCGGTCATTAACCGATTGCGATGGTGATACATCAATCAGCGCGCGTGCGGCAATTCCGCCGCACCTGGGCGCGACGCCGAAAGCAACGGTTTCAGGCCTTTCTCTAGCCGCGGCGACGATTCCACGCCCGTTTCCACGGTCCTCGCCGCGCCCTTCTCCATGTCCGCGGCATAGATACTAGGCATTCCAGACGCGAGCCCTCATGGCATCGCTCGCGTGGCCACGACAACCAGACTTCTCGCGCTCAGGAGGCTACCGATGTGCTCGCCATTGCCCGCAGCCACGCTTGCCGTATCTCTGCTGACCTCCGCCACTCTCGTTGCGCCGATCGTGCCCGATGCGATCGCCGTGCCCGGCGAAGTGCTGGTGGCGACCGTCCACGCGCAAGGCGCACAAGTCTACGAGTGCAAATCCGATGGCTCGGGCAAGCTCACGTGGCGGTTCCGTGAGCCGATCGCGACGTTGCTCGTCGGCGGCGAGACGGTCGGCCGCCACTACGCGGGTCCACACTGGCAACTCACTGACGGAAGCGTTCTCAAGGCCAAGGTGACCGGGCGCGCGCCCGCGGCAGGACGAGAGGACATCCCGCTCCTCAAGCTCGAGGTGGTGTCCGACGGCGGCGCGGGGCAATTGTCGGGCGTGACGACGATCCAGCGCATCAACACGCGCGGCGGCGCTGCCGAAGGCCCGTGCGAGGAGGCGGGCGAGTTCCTCAGCGTGCCGTACGCCGCCGACTACGCGTTCTACCGAAAGCCACGGTAAAAAGAACGGGACGTCGGTCCACCGACAATCCCGCACACCGGTAACGCGGCGCGCTTCGGCGCGCCGCGTGGCGTTTTTGGTGCCTTAGATGTCCGGGAACCTCGCCTTCGTCATCTCACTCCGCGCGATGGAGCGACGGCCGCCTCGGTGGCGGACAGCGGCTTCAACCGCTCGATGTCCTTGAACAGGCGCTGGCTGATAAGCTGCAGGAAATAGAATCCGAAAGTCGGGTTCTGGAAGTAGAGTTCCTTGACGTGGTCGTAGCTGACGGTGAGGAGCGTGCCGTCCTCGATACATTCGACGGTAAGCGTGCGCTTGTTGTCGGGCGCGATCAGGCCGATCTCGCCGAACACCTGGCCCGAGCCGAACTCCTGATCGATCTCAGCAAGACGATAGCGTCCGGTCCCCGAATAGTAGAGAGCATCGGAGGCCTCGCCTTTGCGGAAGATCACGTCGCCCTTTTTCACGAGCTTGCGCCGCATGTAGGGCTTCAGCCACTCCATATCGATGCCGGTGCGCATAGCCCCCTTCACCTTGTTGATCAGCACGACCATCTCCCACAACCGGTAGATGTTTATCGGCAGGATCAGGATGTTGACGAGGAGCTGCGGATATACGCCCGCAAGATAGGCATAGATGATGAAAGCGCAGTTGGTGCAAATCCCAAAGATGCGGAGCGGGATCATCCGCCGCGAGGAATATACACCCAGATTCAGCACAACGCCGAGGTAGCCGATCAGCTCTATCCAGCTCACGATCCATTCTCCCTCTTTACGGGTTCACCCGCTTGTGCGGGGCTCGTTTCATGTATGAGGAGTTGCCGCGCCGAAAGCCGATCGCGACGGATGACCCCATCCCTCACGCAAGCTCAGCCGGTGCGTTGGTCAGAACGGGGAGATCTTCCGGATGGTGCGCTCGATCTCCCGACCGCCGCGCTCGATCGTGCGCGCGCCCTGGGTGATCGACCGGTGCGACAGTCGACGGACCGGATCGACCACCAGCCTGCGGCCGACGAACGGGAAGGCCCTGGCCGCGGTGACGCCGCCACCCACCAGCGACGCCGTCCATCTCACCGGGTCGGAAACGATGCCGGTTATCGACGCCTGGACCACGCGTCCGACGGTGCGATGCGGCCGGCAGGCGCGTGTGCGCGAGCAGATCTCGACCTCGCCCTGATGAAGGAGGACAAACGTGTCGCCATTCGGCCCGATGTACAGGTCGAAGACGGTGCCGCGCACCCCGATCGTCGCGGACGGAGTCTCGATCTTGTAGATTTCGCTGGTGTTGCGGCCGGTCAGGAAACGCAGCGTTCCCTTCAGGAATCGGACAGCGATCGACTTAGCATCGCGATCTGACGATACGGCGTACTCGTCGAGGCGAATCTCGGCATCCGCGCCGAGCGCAAGCCGTGTGTTGTCGTCCAGTCTCAGTTCGACCTGCGATTGGGGACCGGTCCGAACGAGCTCATTGCGATGGACGCGGAGGCCCTTCTGCAGCTTTCGTTCTTGCGTGCCGAGAATGCCGAGCACTTGCTTCTGCGCGAGGACGGTGACTCCGACCTCGGGCTCGGCAGCGTTGTCCGGGGCCGCGAGTGCGGTGCCTGTCGCCAGCGTGAGCGCGCCTGTAAGCCACGCCGCGCGAACAAGCCGAGCAGCAACCGCACGCGCAGAAAACATGCCTTCCCCCGAATTGAATGTGGCTAAACGATCGCGCGCGACGCTACCATGTGACCCTTCGAGCGTACAGTCGATCCGAGAGGGGCGCGGTCGTCTGACTTGTCATTCGATCCGAGGGAATCTTGCGTACACGTCTGATGTACTGGCTGGCGATCGTGGCTGCGCTAGCCACTGCAGCGGTTGTGCGATGGATCGATCCCACGCCGCTGACGCGCGTGCGGCTCGTCGCCTTCGATACGATGCAGCAGGTGCAACTGCGAACGATCGACGCCGCCTTTCCCATCCGCATCATCGATATCGACGAGCGCGCGCTGACGGCGGTCGGATCGTGGCCGTGGCGGCGCGAGGTCATTGCCGGTCTTGTCGAGCGGCTGCTTGCGGATGGTGCGAAGGTCGTCGCGCTGGATTTCGTTCTCGCGAGCCCGGAGCCGGATGCGCTCGCCGCATTACCGCCCGAGATCAGAGAGACGCCCGAGGCGCAATCGCTCCTGCGGGCGCTGGAGGGGCGGCAGAGCGGCGAGCAGCGGCTCGCATCGGTGATTTCTCGTGCGCCGGTCGTCCTCGGAACGATCGGGCGCTTCGGCGAGACCGCGCCGGCCCCGTTGTCGCGCGCCGGTTTCGCGCTCCTCGGCAGTGATCCCGGCCGCTATATTCCGGCGTTGCCCGCAGCAACCGTCAACACGCCTGCACTGCAGAACGCGGCGTCGGGTCTTGGCGCTCTCAACTGGTTCCCCGAACACGATCAGATCGTGCGCAAGGTGCCGATGCTGGTGCGGCTCGGCGGAGAGCTGGCGCCATCACTGGTGGCGGACGCGATCCGCTTGGCCGACGGCGCCAAGACCATCGCCGTCCGCTCGTCGACGGCAAGCGGCGAAACACCCTTCGTCAGCGAGACCGGCATCACCGACGTGCGGATCGGCCGCTATGTCATCCCGACCGACCATACCGGCCAGATGTGGTTGTCGTTTACGCGCCACGACCCGCGCCGCTTCCGCTCGGCCGCCGACGTGCTCGCCGGCCGTGTTCCGCGCGACGACATCGCGGGCCGCATCGTCCTCATCGGCGCGAGCGCGCCCGGCCTCTTCGATCTGAGAGCGACACCGCTCGACACCTCGGTTGCCGGTGTGGAGATCCACGCGCAGGCGATCGAGCAGATCCTCGCGGCGAACATGCTCCACCGTCCCGAGCTGTCGTCGGGCGTCGAGGTCGTATTCACGATTGCGGCGGGATTGCTGCTCGCATTCATGGTGCGCTGGTCGGGGCCGGTGACCGGCGCCGTCGCGGGTGCCGCCATCATGGCCGCGGTCGTCGGCGCCGCGTGGTGGGCACGGGCGCAGCTCGGCTGGCTCCTCGATCCCTCCTATCCGGCCCTGGTTCTGACGGCGCTCTACATCTTCTGCACGGGCTTCTTCTATTTCCATACGACGCGCGACCGCAATCGGGTGCGCACCGCCTTCAGTCACTACATGGCGCCGAGCATCGTGGAGGAGCTGGCGCGGGCGCCCGAGAAGCTGCGTCTCGGTGGCGAGAACCGCACGGTCACGCTGTACCGCTCCGATCTCGCCGGCTTCAGCAAGCTGTCCGAGGAGCTCGAGCCGCACGATCTCGTGCAGCTCATGAACGAATACCTGACGGCGATGACCGACATCGTCATGGACCACGAGGGCTTCATCGACAAGTACATCGGCGATGCCATCGATGGCGTGTTCGGCGCACCGGCCGACGACCGCGAGCACGCATTGCATGCCGTGAAGGCGGCGCTTGCGGCGCAGGCGAAACTGCAGGAGATGAACGCCGCCGGACTTCCCGTGCTGCGCGACCGCAAGCTGCGCCAGCGCATCGGCATTCACACCGGCGTCGGGATCGTCGGCAATATCGGGTCGAAGCGGCGTTTCAACTATACGGTGATGGGTGATAGCGCGAACCTCGCCTCGCGGCTCGAGGGCGCCAACAAGTTCTACGGCACGTCGATCCTGGCGTCCGAGGCGACCGTCGATCTCGCCGGTACGTCGATCGCATGGCGGGAGATCGACACGGTGCGCGTCGTCGGCCGTAGCGGACCGGTGCGGATCTTCGAGCCATTGGCGCTCTTCGGCGAGCTCAGCGAGGATCGCCGCGCGCTCGTACGCAGCTACGCCGAGGGCCTGGGCCATTGGCAGGCGCGGGACTTCGCGCGCGCGTGTCGCAGCTTCGAGAGCATCGCGGATGTCGATCCGCCTGCCCGCATCTTCGCGAAGCGTTGCCGGCAGCTCATCGCCGATCCGCCGGCGGCCGACTGGGATCACATCCACGCACTCGAGAGCAAGTGAGTGCCATGAATCCCTCGTCCCATGCTGCAAGGAGGTTAGGATAATGTTGATAGATGTGCATGCGCATGCCTTGAGCCCCGCCGTTGTCAGCCGCATGGTTGATGTTGCTGACTTTGGATGGAACCTGCAGCTAATCGGGCGCGAGAGCTATCGCTACGCCGGTGGCCCGGAGCTGGATCCACTGATCTATGATATCGAGCTGCGACTTGCGCGAATCGAACGTGACAGGGTCACATTGCAGCTCGTGTCACCGCCGCCGAGCGTGATCTCGAACGGCAGCACGGCCATCGGGGTCGAGGCGTCGAGGCTGTACAACGAGTCGACGGCTTGGCTCGTCGCGCACGGAGAGGGCCGGATCGCCGGACTGGCGGTCGCAGCCCTGGGCGACCCAGCGGCGGCAGCGGATGAACTGCGTCGCGCGGTCGAGCGGCACGGCTTCGTCGGAGTTGTGTTGAGTACTTCCGCCGGAGCGGTGCCGCTCGACGCACCGGTTTTCAGATCGCTGTTCGCGACGATCGAGAGTCTCGATCTGTTGATCTTTCTGCATCCGACAACGTCAGCGCCATGGGCGACGCAGAACGATTACACGTTGCGGACACTTGTCGCCTGGCCGACTGAGACCACGATCGCCGTGGCGCGGCTGATCTTTGCTGGAGCGCTGGAGCGGCACCCGGCCCTGAAGATCGTTCTCGCTCACGGCGGTGGAACGTTGGCGGCCCTGGCCGGCCGTCTGGATCTCGGCTGGAGTGCGCCGCGCTTTGAGGCCAATCCAGCGTGCCGCGCCAACATCGCGCAGAAGCCGAGCGCGTATCTCAAGCGCCTGTATTACGATACCGTCGTGGCCGATCCGCACGTGCTCGATCTGCTGATCAGAACCTACAGCGCCGACCATGTCGTTTTCGGCACCGATTTTCCCTACGAGATCGGGGACGCGGACGGTGGATTGGCATTGCCGACTATCGAGCGTCTACCGACTGCAGATCGCGACAAGGTCAAATCTGACAATGCGTTGCGGCTGCTCGGGTCTCGGGCGCCACCGACGATCGGATAGGGTCCGATGCGCAAAGCACCGAACATCGACATGACCTGTTGCCGCGTCTGCAACCGGAGCCTGGCGCCAGTTGCCTGAAACTAGCGAGAGACTGGGATCACATCCACGCACTCGAGAGCAAGTGAGATCGGCTACCACTGCATCGTCGCGGAGAGGCGGAACGACCGCGGCTCGACCGGGTGGAAGTGAATGTCATCGACATCCGCTGCGGGCTCACCCGGCAGACGCGAGGTGTAGAAATAGTCGATCTGGCTGGCTTTCGCGTCGAACAGGTTGAAGTCATCGACCAGAAGTAGGCGGTTTCCCCGCAGCGCCGGAATGACTGACCCCGCCTCGGCGGGTGGGCCGACGCGGACACGCGCCCAATTCTCCGTTACACTATCCAAAAAGAAACGAACAATCACAGACAGGGAGTAACGCTCATGCCTACCAATCCTGAAGCCCGCAACGCGAAGATCGATGCAGCCCTCAGGGGTGCCGTCGAGGCCGGCGATGTGCCGGGCGTGGTGGCCGTGGCGACCGATCGCGAGTCGGTGATCTACCAGGGCGCTTTCGGCAAGCGCGTGCTGGGCAGGCCGGAGGCTATGACGCTCGACACGGTCGTCTGGATCGCCTCGATGACGAAGGCGCTGACCTCCGCTGGTGCCATGCAGCTCGTCGAGCAGGGCAAGCTCGACCTCGACGCGCCGGCCTCCAAGATCGTTCCGGACATCGGCAAGATCCAGGTGCTCGAAGGCTTCGATGCCGGCGGCAAGCCGCGTACGCGCGCGCCGAAGCGTCCGATCACGTTGCGCCACCTGCTGACGCATACAGCGGGTTTCGCCTACGACATGTGGAGCGCGGACATCGCGCGCTACGAGGAAGCCACGGGTGTCCCAGGCATCATCTCCTGTCAGAATATCGCGCTCACGACACCATTGCTCTTCGACCCGGGCGACAAGTGGAACTACGGCATCAACATCGACTGGGCCGGCAAAATGGTCGAGGCGGTGAGCGGCAAGCGACTCGGTGTCTACCTGCAGGAAAATCTCTTCGCGCCGCTCGGTATGAAGAGCACCGCTTTCAAGATCACGCCGGAGATGCGCGCCCGCCTCGCCAAGATCCACCAGCGTGGCGACAACGACGCGTTCGAGCCGCAAATGGAGCTGGAGATACCGCAGGAGCCCGAGTTCGACATGGGCGGCGGCGGGCTCTACTCGACGGCTGGCGACTATCTGCAATTCGTGCGGATGATTCTCAATCGCGGGAAGGCCGGCGGCAATCAGGTGCTGAAGCCGGAGACGGTCGATCTCATGTCGCGCAACAATATGGGTGATATCCGCGTCACGATGTTGAAAACGGCCATGCCGCCGCTCACGAACGACGCGGAGTTCTTCCCCGGCTTGCCCAAGTCGTGGGGGCTGAGCTTCCAGATCAACGAGGCGCCGGCGCCGACGGGCCGTCCGGCGGGTGGCCTCATGTGGGCCGGCCTCGCCAACTCGTACTACTGGATCGATCACAAGACCGGCATCGGCGGCGTCTATCTCACGCAGATCCTGCCGTTCGCCGACAAAAAGTCGCTGCCGCTCTACTACGCATTCGAGTCCGCGTTCTACGCCTGACCTCGACGGATCGCTTCCGAGGTCTCTACACGCCGAGGAAGATGCGCCGCACTTCGGGGCTGTCGATCAGATCGGTCGACGGCCCCTGAATGGCGAGACGGCCGCTCTCCAGGATATAGCCTCGGCTCGCCATCGATAGCGCGAGGCGGACGTTCTGCTCGATGAACAGGATCGCCATGCCTTCCTTCTGCAGCGTCTCGAACACCGACTTCATCTGCTCCATGACCTGAGGGGCGAGGCCGAGGAACGGCTCGTCCACCATCAGCAGGCGAGGCAGGGACATGAGGCCGCGCCCGAGCGCGAGCATCTGCTGCTCGCCGCCGGACAATGTGCGGGCGAGCTGGGTCTTGCGCTCGGAAAGGCGCGGGAACAGGGCGAAGACGCGCTCCATCGATTTGGGGCGGGCGGACTTCGCGGCCGGATGCCACGCACCGAGCGTCAGGTTCTGCATCACGGTGAGGTGCGGGAAGACCCGGCGGCGCTCCAGCACGTGGGCAATGCCGAGGCTTGCGCGTGCGTGCGTCGGCTTGCCGATGAGGCTCGCGCCGTCGAAGCGCACGTCGCCCGCCTTGGCCGACAGCAGCCCGGTGATGGTGTTGATGACGGTGCTCTTGCCGGAGCCGTTGGGGCCCAGCAGCGCCACGCTCTCACCCGGCGCGACGTTGAGCGACACGCCCCAGACGACCTGATAGTCGCCGTAGGAGACTTCGAGATCCTTGACGTCAAGCAGCATCGGGAGTGCTCCCGAGATAGGCATCGACTACCGCCGGATCCTTGCTCACGTCGGCCGGCTTGCCGAACGCGATCCGCCGCCCCGCGTAGAGTGCCAGGATGCGATCGGCGAGCGTCATCATCACCTGCATGTTGTGCTCGATGGTGACGATCGTGATGCCACGCCGCTTCAGCTCGAGGACGAGCTCGACGAGACCCGGGATCGTGCGCTGGTCGACGCCGCCTGTGACCTCGTCCATCAGGATGATGCGCGGTTTCGTCGCCAGGCCTCGCGCCAGCTCGAGCCGCTTGCGCTGTCCGGTGGAGAGCTCGCGCGCGAAGTGGTTTCGCTTTTCGAGAAGATCGACGAGGGACAGAACCTCGAGCGCCTGCTCGCGTGCCGCCTTCATGTCGGGCGTGCGGGCGAGCGCCCCGACGACGACGTTCTCGGTCACCGTGAGATCGGGAAACGGCTTGAGCTTCTGGAAGGTGCGCGCGACGCCCTTTATGGCGATGAGATCGGGCCGCATCCGCGTGATGTCCTCGCCGCCGAGGAACACCTGGCCTTCATCCGGTGACTGGAAATTGGTGATGAGATCGAACAACGTCGATTTGCCGGCACCGTTCGGGCCGATGATGCCGAGGATCTCGCCTTCGTTCACGTCGAACGTGATCTGGGAGTTGGCGGTCAAGCCGCCGAACCGCTTGGTCAGACCCTTGACCTCGAGGAGCACACTCATGTCCGCTGCCCTCCGCGCCGGCGCACGCGTTCCTCGATAAGGCTCAGGATGCCGTTGGGGCGCCAGATGCAAACCGCCGTGATCAGGATGCCGTAGATGATGAGATCGACCGTGCGTCCGGTGCCGCTGAACCAGATGCGCGTGTACTCCGACAACGGGATCAGGATCGCCGCGCCGAGCGCCGGTCCCCAAAGTGTGCCGGCGCCGCCGAGCACGGTCATGAGCAGGACGATGATCGAGACGTCGGCGGCGAACAGCCGCTCGGGATCGAGAACCAGCACGTACTGGGCATAGAACGTGCCGGCGACGGACATCATCGCGGCGGAGATCATGAACGCGAGCACCTTGTGACGCGCGACGGCAATGCCGAGGCTGGCGGCGGCATCGGGCTCGTCGCGGACCGCCTGGAGGCGGAAGCCGAAGCGGCTGCGACGGATCTTCCAGACCACCAGAAAAGCAAGCGTGGCCGCGCCGAGCGCCAGGTAGTAGTAGGGGATCTTGCTGCGGTGGAACTGAAGCGAGAGCCACGGCGACGATCGATCGATCGGGATATAGAGGCCCGACGCGGCGCCGACCCATTCCCAACGCTGAAAGACGATCTGCACGCTCGTCGCGATCAGCAACGTGGCGATGGCGAAGTAGTGACCGCGCAATCTGAGCGTCGGTACGCCAATCGCGACGGCAGCCATCGCCGACAAGGATGCGCCGACAAGCAACCCGATCCAGGGCGATATCCCGAATTTCACGAACAGCACAGTCGACGAGTAGGCGCCGATGCCGAAGAACATCGCGTGCCCGAGGCTGATCTGCCCTGACAGCCCGGCCATCACGTTCCACGACTGCGCCATCAGCGCGTAGAGCAAGATCAGGATCATCAGATGGTGGGCATGCGTCGACGTGAAGACGAAGGGATAGGCCAGCAGCAGCGCGGCCATCGCGACGCCGAAAGCCGTTATCCAGAGCGGCGGCCGTGGCCACAGGCGCTCGTTCTTCGCAATTTCGAGCATGCGTGACTGGTCGCTGGCCATGCTACTGTCTCGCTTCCAATGTGGGCCTGTCGCTGGCGAAGCTCGCGAGCATTATTCTAGAACCTGCCGAACAGGCCGTTGGGGCGGACGATCACGACCGCAAGATAGAGAGCAAACACGATCACCGTCTTGTACGAGGGGTCGAGCAGCAGTCCGCCGAGCGACTCGACGAGACCGATGAGAACGCCGGCAACGAGACTGCCGAGGATGCTCCCGAAGCCGCCGAGCGCCACCGCCACGAAGGCCAGCAGCGCGAAGTTCACGCCGACGTCGGGGAAGATGTAGAAGAAGGTCGACAGCATCGTGCCGGCGACGCCGACGCAGCCGAGCCCGATAGCCCAGCCCAATGCCGACATGCGCTCGGTCGGTATGCCCATTACGGCTGCGGCCTGGCGGTCCTGCGCCGTCGCTTGCAGACCGAGCCCCGTTTCGGTGCGCGTCACGAACAGCCACAGCAGGATGAAGGCGAAGAGACAGATGCCGCCAGCGACGAGCTGCGGCGAGCCAATGAAGATCGGGCCGAGCTGCACGCGGCCCGCGACCCAGGGGTTGGTGATGGTCCGGAAGTCCGGCGTCCAGAGGAATTGAGCGCTGGCGCGCAGTGCGACGGCGAGGCCGAAGGTGCCGCACACCTGCGCCAGCATTGGTGCTTTGAGCAGATGGCGTATGATCCCGAAGTGCACGAGGACGCCCATCCCCGCGAGCAGTGCGGCCACGAGCGGCAACGACAGCAGCGGATCGAGACCCGCAAGCGCCCAGAGCCAGAACGCTGAAAACATGGCGATCATCAGGAACTCGCCATGTGCAAAGTTTACGATCTCCATGAGCCCAAAAATCAGGCTGAGCCCAACCGCAACCAGCGCATAGATTAGTCCCATCAGGAGACCACTAACGACGGCCTGAATTATAAGTTCGCGGGACATCTGCGGATTTCTACCCCCACCACCCTGTGCATCCGGCTGACGGTTGCATGCAAGAGACAGTCCAAGTGATAGTCCAGTCGTGACTGGCGTCAATCGTCGCAATGGAGCGAAGCTATGAGAAAGAAGATCCTAGCAACCGCAGGCGCGATGTTGCTTGCCGGATCGGCTGCGGCATATGCGCAGCAGGAAGTGAAGATCGGCGTGATCTATCCGCTTTCGGGACCGGTCGCCCAAGTCGGACTCGATGCGGTCGCAGCGGTGAAGACGGCGCTCGAGATCGTCAACGAGGGCGCAGATTTGCCGCTGCCGCTCGCCAAGGGCGGTGGTCTGCCGGGTCTCGGTGGTGCGAAGGTCACCGTGATCATCGGCGACCATCAGGGCAAGCCCGAGGTCGGCCTCAGCGAAACCGAGCGCATGATCACGCAGGAGAAGGTGGTCAGCATCTTCGGGGCGTACTTCTCGTCGGTGACCGCCGCGGCGAGCCAGGCGGCGGAGCGCGCCGGCATTCCGCTCGTCAATGCCGAATCCTCGCAGCCCGCGCTGACGAAGCGCGGTCTCAAGTACTTCTTCCGGACGTCGCCGACCGACGAGACGTTCTCCATCCTGATGTTCGACTTCCTCAAGGACTTCGGCGCCAAGTCCGGCCAGAAGTTCGAGACCGTGTCGATCATTCATGAGGACACTGCGTTCGGCGCCGACAGTGCAAAGGTGCAGGAGGCGCTGGCCAAGAAGCTCGTCCTCAAGGTGCTCGAGAAGATCGCCTACAAGGCGCAGACCACATCCCTGACCTCCGAAGTGCAGCGCCTGAAGGCGGCGAACGCCGACGTGCTCATGCCGTCGTCCTACACCTCGGACACGTTCCTGCTGATGCGCACGGCCAAGGAGCTCGACTACAACCCGAAGCTGATCGTGGCGCAGAACGCCGGCTTTACGGACCCAACCTTCCTCAAAACCATGGGCAAGGACGCGGAAGGTGCGATCACGCGCTCGCCGTACAACTCTGATCTCGCGGCCCGGATTCCCTTGCTTGCGAAGGTCAATGAGATCTTCAAGAAGCATTCGAACGGTCGTGAACTGTCGGACGTGCCGGCGCGCGCGTTCACAGGTTTCATGACGCTGCTCGATGCACTCAATCGCGCTGGCTCGACGGATCCCGAGAAGCTGCGCGCGGCGCTAGTGGCGACCAATATCCCGCCCGAGCAGCTGATCGTGCCTTATCGCGGCGTGAAGTTCGATGCCGAGGGGCAGAACGAGCTGGTGCGGCCGATCCTCATGCAGGTGCAGAAGGGCAATTACTGCACCATCTATCCGTTCGAGCTGGCGTCCTGCGAGGTGCTGTTCCCGACGCCGACATGGGCGGCGAAGGCGAAGATGTAGAGCTTGACCGTTCCCGATCTGCGCACCGTCGCGCGGGTCGGGTGCGTGATACAGGCCTTAGAGCGATTACCCTCAGTCGTCGTCCGGCTCACTGCTCGCGGTGAGCCGTTCTTTTGCCGGCGCGATCTCGGTCACGAGGTCGCGCACCAGCGGTTTATTCGGCAGCGGCTCGACGTCGTAGGTGCGGTCGGGTGCCAGCTTCTCCATGCACGCGTAGACGACCTTGCCGTCCAGTCGCATCATGCATTCCTTGCACGCGTTGGCGTTGATGCAGGAATACCGGAACGCGAGTGTCTGATCGACGTTGGCGCGGATCCACCGAAGTCCGTCGAGCAGGGACGATGCGGCCTCTGCGGGAAATGCGTAATCCACCACCGCGCTCTCCGCACCCGGTCGTCCACGACGAACGCGGAGACGTATCAACTTCTCGGCGGGCAACGAGCTCATACGGTCACGTCCTCGGCGATTACCTCAGAAAGGCGGACCACGGGCTGGCGGGCGATCGTCCAGCGGCCGTCGTGCCAGGCGATGGTCTGATTGAGCGTCCAGGCTGGATCGAGGCCGGGAAAGTCCTCGCGCTGGTGGGCGCCGCGGCTCTCGGTGCGGGCAAGCGCGGCGCGGGCGATCGCCTCGGCAACTAGCATCATGTTGCGCAGGTCCAGCGCGTCGAGACGCACCGGGTCTTGCGCACCGCCACCGGGCAGCGATGTGCCAACGCGGGCGCGAAGGTTCGCGATCGCCTCGAGGGCGTGGCGCAGGCCGGTGTCGGTGCGGAACGGGCCGACGCGGTCCTGCATGATGCCTTGCAACTCGGCGATCAGGGCGGCGAGGTTCTCGGTTGCCGGGGGCGGTGTGGTGGACGCCAGCAGCGAAAGCAGCGGCGCGGCTAGGGCGCGCAGCGTGCCAGGTGAAGCGTGGGGCGTTGTTGCGGCATCGGCAGCGGCCTCGCGGCCGGCGTGCAGTCCGAAGGCAACGGCCTCGGTAATGGCATTGCCGGAAAGGCGGTTCGCACCGTTGGCGCCGCCGACGGCTTCGCCCGCCGCATAGAGGCCCGCCACATCGGTCGCGAGGCGCGCGTCCACGCGGATACCGCCCATGTGGTAGTGCGCGATCGGCGCGACCTCGATCATCTGCTTCGTGAGATCGATGCCGGCGGCGGCGAGCTTCTTGATGATCGGCCCGAACGCTTCGCGCAGCGTCGCCTCCGGCACGTGACGGAAGCTCAGCCACGCGCCACCCGCCGGGGATCCGCGCCCGGCCTCGACTTCCTTCAGGATCGCGTAGGTCGCCGCGTCGCGCGTTACCGTATAGCTCTTCGTCTCGGCGGCATTGCCGTAGCGCTCGACGAATTCCTCGCCTTCGCTGTTGAGCAGCCGTCCGCCGAGCTTGTAGCGGAACGGGTCCCACATGATCGGATCGAAGCCGACCAGTCGCGGTGCGAGATGCCCGATCGGAAAGAATTGCACGAATTCCATGTCGAGGAGCCTCGCGCCAGCTCGCAAGGCAAGGGCGAAACCGTCGCCGCCCATGTTCAGCGATGCGCTGTTGCGCCGGTAGAGTCGCGTGAGGCCACCGGTGGCAATGATGGTCGTACGCGATCCGATGACGACCGGCGTTCCCGAAGCCAGATGCAGCGCCACCGCACCGATCGTGCGGCCGTCGTGACACAGGAGATCGACGATCACCAGATCGCCGACGCGGCGCACATTGGGCTGGCGCACGACCTGCGTGCGCAGCGTCTTGGCGACGGCGGGCCCGGTATTCAGGTAGTCCACATAGACGCAGCGTGGGCGATCGTGGCCCGGCGCCTGAACCTGTGCGAGGCCGTTGCCGGCGCGCGCCCAGCCGATGCCCCAACGGTCGAGCTGGCGGATCGCGTCCACGCCCTCCTCGCAAAGGAGACGCGCGAGCGGCTCGCTGCAAAGGCCGCGCCCAGCCGAGAGCGTATCTCGATAGTGGGCGCGCCAGTCGTCCGGTCCCTGTTCGCCCAAGGCTGCTGCGACCGTCATCTGCGCCATGACGGTGGCACCGCCGCGCCCGATGAGGCTGCGCTCTGCGAGCAGTACCTGCTGGCCGGCATCGGCGGCGGCGATCGCCGCGCTCATCCCCGCCCCGCCGGCACCGATCACGAGGACATCGGTGTCGACGAAGTGGACCTCCTCACGTGACATGCATCATTCCTCAGGCGATGTACCCAGTCGCGCGCTGGCACCGTAGGCATCGATATGCGCCGGTCGCCTCTCGGCCCGCTGCTCGTGAGATTGTTAAGCGCTAGCTCGCGCGGGCGACAGCATCAATTTTCAGCAGTCGCGCGTGCTTGGGCTGCAGACCGCTGCCTCGTCACTGAGGTCGGCGATAGGCCGCGAGAAAGGCGCGTACGGCCATGGCCACGACGTGTGCGACGCGTTCGTCGGTCGGCGGGGCCATATGGCTGAACAGCATGGGCTTCAACGTCGTCGCCACGCAACTTTCCAGGAACTGCGCGGCCGACACTTCGCAGTCGTGTGGCTCGAGAGTGCCATCCGCGACCTTCGCCTCGAAGTACTCTTTGAGCTTGCCCATGCCGTATGCTGGACCGGCCGCGTAGAACTTGGCTCCGAGATGCGGGAAGCGATCGGCGATGCTGATGACCGTGCGAACTTCCGAGACGCCGCCGGGACGTCCTAAGAACCTCGAAAAACCGATGCCCAGCCGCAGGAGAACCTCGCCGATAGGCGCATCGAGATCAAACTTGAAGATCTGCGCACCCTGCTCGCGGATTTGAGCCTCGACGATCGCCTCGAAGAGCTCTTCCTTGTTCTTGAAGTAGACGTAGAGAGTGCCCTTCGAGACCCCTGCCTCGCGGGCAATCTCGTTCATGCTCGCCGCATCGAAGCCGTTGGCGAGGAAGGTCCGACGGGCCCCGTCGAGGATCTGGCGCCGCTTCGCCCCGTCCTCCTTTATGTCCTCGCCGATCTTCGAAGGTGCCGCAGTCGTGGCCATGAAGCGCGCCTCTTTCAAAAACGGGCCGGCGATCACAACATCGTTGACCGAACCGTTCGGTCATTGACATAGGCGATGCGGATGTATACGTCAAGCGGCGGATGACCGAACCGTTCGGTCAATAAGGCGTGCGTGGCTCACCGGCCGGAGATCTAAAAATGCTCGAAGGACAGGATTTTACCGCTAAGAGTGAGGCCGATCCGGCACGCGAATGCGATGTGTCGGAGGCGGGCGGCGGCAAGGTAGTCAGCAACGCACCGGCGGATAACACGGCATCATCGCCATCTTCGCGTGTAAAACGGCCTATTATTCGCGCTCTGGCAGCGGTTGGAGTGGCGGCGGCACTCGGCGGTGGCGCTTACTATGGGCATTACTGGTGGACCACCGGCCGCTACCTCGTGAGCACCGACGACGCCTACGTCGCGGCGAAGAATGCGACGCTGTCCCCGAAGGTGTCGGGATACATTTCCGAGATCGTCGTCACCGATAACACCCGCGTAGCGGCGGGCGATGTCATCGCGCGCATCGACGACGGCGACTATCGCCTCGCCGTCCAGACCGCCCGCGATCAGATCGCCGTACAGCAGGCAGGCATCGACCGGCTCGGCCAGCAGGTGCTCGCCCAGAAGGCTGCGGTCGATCAGGCCCGCGCACAGATCGAATCGGCCAAGGCAGGAGCGACTCGCGCTGACCTCGAGCTCAAGCGGCAGCAGGATCTGGCGTCGCGGCAGGTGAGCAGCCGCCAGCTACTCGAGCAGGCGCAGGCGTCCAATGACCAGGCGATCGCCTCCGTGCGGGCGGCCGACGCGGCGCTCGAAGCGGCCACCGCCAACGTCGGCGTGCTCGAGGCCCAACAGGAAGAGGCGCGGCGGACGCTGACGCAGATGGAGACGGCGCTGGCGAAGGCCGAGCGCGACCTGTCGTTCACCGTGATCCGCGCACCGTTCGATGGCGTGATCGGCAATCGCGCGATGCAGGTCGGTGACTACGTGCAGCCGACGCAACGTCTCGCGAGCCTGGTGCCGCTCGATGCCATCTACATCGACGCCAATTTCAAGGAGACGCAGCTCTCTCGCGTGCAGCCGGGCCAGCCGGTGCGCATCTCCGTCGACGCCTATCCCGATCGCAAGATCGAGGGCAAGGTCGTCAGTGTTGCGCCCGCCTCGGGATCGGTGTTCTCACTGCTGCCTCCCGACAATGCGACCGGCAACTTCACCAAGATCGTCCAGCGGCTTCCCGTACGCATCCTCCTGCCGGCTGACATCGCGGAGCAGTCGATGTTGCGACCGGGCATGTCGGTGGTCGTGAGCGTGAACACGAAGCCAGGCGCTCCCGTCACCGAGCAGAAGCTGTCGAGCGCGACCGTGCGGACGGGCACGAACTGATCGCACGTACGCTCCATAAACCGGGAGGCCGTCATGGCCAGCAGTGCAACCGCGTCGCCCGCCGCTCTCGCACCAGCAGCGCAGACCGCCGGAGCCGAAGATCGGATCGATCCGCGCCGGCTCCTGGCGTTCCTCGCCATGATTTTCGGCATGTTCATGGCGATCCTGGACATCCAGATCGTGTCGGCCTCGCTGACCGAGATCCAGGCGGGCCTTTCCGCTTCGGCTAATGAGATCACGTGGGTGCAGACCTCGTATCTGATTGCCGAGGTCATCATGATTCCGCTTTCCGGCTATCTCTCCCGTGCGCTTGGGACGCGCATCGTGTTCGCCGCCGCAGCGGGCGGGTTCACGGCTGCGAGCCTCATGTGCGGCCTCTCGACCAACATCAACGAGATGATTTTCTGGCGCGCGGTGCAGGGCTTCATCGGCGGCGGCATGATCCCGACAGTGTTCGCCACGGCCTACATCATCTTTCCGCGCTCGAAGCTGTCGCTTGTCACGCCCTTGATCGGATTGATCGCGACGCTCGCGCCGACCATCGGGCCGACCGTCGGCGGCTATCTGACGAGCGCCCTCTCCTGGCATTGGCTGTTCTTCATCAACATCATTCCCGGCATCGGCGTGACCA
>VFQN01000682.1_pt1 | contig 61564 bp, 95 predicted proteins | sample 3512371 | NCBI WGS metagenome assembly VFQN01 (sample SAMN10412370, study PRJNA504923) | tailings metagenome | isolation source: Replicate 2 from Balatoc abandoned mine | place: Philippines: Itogon, Benguet | collected 2017-08-28 | reverse complement strand
TCGAACCCGGGTTGGAAATCCCGGGAAAGTCGGTCTAAGAACCAACTTTCGCGCCCCGATCCTTACCTTGTGTTGCATACATGCCGATGATGAGCCATGAGACTTGTCATGATTGTTCTTCGTAAAGCCATGGGCATCCAGGAGTACCATCTTGCTGTGATGATCCCATGCCGCCTCCTGTCCCAGGCACTTTCCCGGAGTGTCACCTGCGTCAACCTGGCACTATGCTTGCGGGCAAACCCTGGCCAAAGTGGGGCCAACAGTATGGCACGTGCCACACATGCCAACGGCAGACCTGTGACAGCAAACCGCACCGCAGACCGCTACCAGGTCGCGGACTCGCTGTCTCATCACTACAACCCATAGCAACGCAAGCTCACTTGTGATGTTGGGGGTGTGGGCGTTGCGTGGGCTAGGGCGGTTAGCCGTTGACACGGCAGCGTATGATGCAGGGGATGGCCATGTGATGTCCCTGACGGCAGGGCCTGTTCGTCGCACACCGAAATGCCCCGAATCGACACATATGCTTTGTAGGTATCAAGTACAGCTGCAGCGTTCGAGCCGCTTCATTGTTGCCCAGTATCGCGTAGCTGCGCGTGTTATGGGAAAAGGACAGAAAAACCAGCAGCAATCGCCTGCAGGCGCAACCGCGCCCCAGGCTACTGGCAAGGGCAATGATAGACAGAAGAATCAGAGGCAGCAGCACCAGCAGCGGCCTGCGCAGGGCGGGATACAGCACTACTCCAGCTTCCTTCAGGCAGGGACCGCACCCGCTGGTTAGGGCTGTTGAAAAAACGGCAGGCTTTACTCGAAGGTTTTGAAAAATTTGTTGCCCTTTTCGCACGGTCCAAACAGGTCCTGGCCTTGGACATCGACCACACTACCCCGTCTGTCTTGCTCTTCTTTAACAAAGAGCGATACCTGTTCAACGCGGGAGAGGGCATTCAGCGCTTATTCCGCGAGCACAAACTGAAAATCAAGCAGGTGAGTGCGCAGTTGTCGACGAGCATCTGTGCTGTCGTCAACCATGCTCCGCCGCCGGCTCGCCTAGCTCTGCTGCTCCCCCTTATGCAGGTCAATGCTTACCTCATCACGCGCATATCGACTCAAACGCTGGGAGGGCTGCCGGGTGCGTTTTGGGTCGGCGGTAGCTGTGCTGCGGGGCGGGCTCCTCCCCTGCACCACACCTCCCCCATCAGCCCCGCAACCCGCACCCCTGAACTGCCTGTCTCTCAGCAGACTTGAACTTGCACTGGACACATGCCGACGGACACCTTGTCCTTCTCCTGCAGGGATGGCGCTGTCCGTGCTTCCCAGCGACGCCGGGGGCCTCGTCGCCGGGGTGTCTGCCCTGGCCAAGGGTGAGTGATCGGTGCCTGGAACTGGTACCACTCCTAGCCCTTTAGCCCCCGGCAACGCTTCACGGGATACAACACGTTATCATGCCTGAATCTCAGCTGAAGCGATGGACTGCTGCGGATGACCCAGATGAGAACGTGTGCTGGTATCCTGCGTGACCACCACCCAGACATGTCACGTCATTAATCATGCCTGGTATGGGTGCTGTGGGACTGCTATATCGTTTTCGCACAGAGCTGACCTTGAACTGCATGTCATTTACCGGCAGGCCCCCGTGGACTGGCGGGCTATGTTGACTCCTTCCGGCCCTACGTCAACGCGGAGAACGTCGTGGCGGTGGAGGAGTTCGGTGGGTTGTGTGTGCTAGGCACGGCTTGGACTTGGGAGAGGCGGGGCTGGGGTCCAGGCAAGCGGCGGGGAACGATTTGGCTGTGCGCAACACGGCATTATCCATAAATGCCAACAGGGAACACCGAGCGGACTGCACGGGCACTGATGTACAGGTGGCGTGCCAAGGGACGTCGCCTGTCGCACCTCGGGCTGCATGGTGTGGTTGTGCTGCGCCTACGGCCCGCCCTGGCCAGTGCACCGACGCCCGCACGTCCTGTGGACTGCATCCTGCAGCCCTCCGATTGCATCACCGCACAACCCTCCCCTGCAGGCCCGGACGCCACCGAGCCCGTGGTCAAGTCGGACTTTGTGACCATCCGCCCCATCGTGGTGCGCGTGGGCCCCACAGCAACGGCAACTGGAAACGGGACTGCAGCAGCAGGACCCGACGGCGACAAGGCGAGCCCCGCGCACAAGCGCCAACGCACAGACGGCGGGCCGCAGCAGCAGCCCGGGGAGGCAGCGGCAGGAGGGGCCGCGGCGGGGGCGCGGGGGGCGTCAGGGCCGGGCAGCCCAGCAGGCGAGGAGGGTTGGCAGGGCGGCGCGGCCGACCCCAGGGTGTACGAGGGCCGGGCGCGACCCATGGGTCTGTCGCCCCCTGACAGCGTGGTGTACCTGGCGCAGCTGTCGGGGCGGCCGGGCAAGTTCAACCCGGAGCGGGCCAAGGCGCTGGGCGTGGAGCCGGGGCCGGTGGGTGGGGCGGCGTGGTGGCGTTGGGCGTGGCGTGGCGGTGTGGGAGTGGGAAAACGCAGGGAACAGACACGCGGGGTGGGTAAGAGGCTCGTAGAAGGCAATGAGCAGCATGAAGGGGCATACTGGGCTGGTCGGCTGGTTGCAAAACCAAAAGGGGGCGGCGGGCACAAATGCCGTAACTGTGGGTGAGCAGGGGCCTCAGCGGCTCTAGGGCGGCAAGCGCACAGACCTGTACCGGGGCATCACCAAGCAATTACACAAGATGCTCTTCGCGTACTGACGTTATCCTTCTGTGCAACGCTTGCCTCCTCTCCCACGCGCTTACCGCTCATTCCTGCACCTTGAACCCGTTTTGGTCCGCATTGCGCCGTCACACGTGCAGTCATTCGGCCAGCTGCAGCGCGGGCAGTCGGTGCGCACTGCGGAGGGCCGGGAGGTGCAGCCGCACGAGGTGTGCGAGCCGCCGCTGCCGGGGCCTGTGGTGCTGGTGGCGGACGTGGACAGCGAGGCGACGGCGGAGGCGCTGGCGGCGGATGAGCGGCTCAAGGCCACGGCGGTGAGGACTACGGGTTGGGGCCGTGAAGGAGGGCATGGGGGATCGAGAGCCTCGAGCCTGAATGCTGTGCTGACGTGCACCTGTCGGTCGCGTGTGCAGGAGGAGGCTGCGGCGGCGGCGACGGCGGCGGTCGGCGGCGGCGGCAGTGGCGCAGGCGCGCCCATGCTGGTGGCTGTGCACCTGGTGGCCCCCGGGCTGCAGCACTCGCCCGCCTTCGAGGCGTGGAAGGCGCGGCTGGGCCCCTCCTGGCGGCACCTGGTGGCGGCGCCGGGGCGCGGGCAGAGCAGCGCCATCCCGCGGGCCTCCGTGTTCCAGGCCAAGCTGCACGCCCTGCAGCCACGTGTCTTCCCGCTCATGGGTCTCCCCAGCTCGGAGGAGCCGCCCGCTAAGCCCACGCCCACGGAGGAGGTGCTGGCGGCGGCGGCGAATGCGCCGGCGGCGGCGACGGGTGGGAAAGGCGGCGGGGGCAAGCAGGGCGGTGGCGGCGGCGGAAAGGGAGGGCCGGCGGCGCCAGCGGTGGCGGTGGCGCAGCTGCCGCCGGTGTTTCCGTTGGAGGCGGGTGAGACGGCGGCGGCGCTGAGTGCGGTGCGGTTGAACCTGGTTCCGGCGCAGCGGCGGGGGCTGGAGTACGGGGACGTGTTTGAGTACGACAGCTCGGCCAAGGTGCTGGAGGAGATTCGCAGCAATGAAAAGATTGCAAAGGTGCTGGCGGCGGGGGCGGCGGCGGCAGCGGCAGGAGCAGGGGAGGACAAAGGGTCGGAGGCGGAGGCTGCGACGGTCTTGGCGGCGGCTGAGCAGGGCGGGGAGGCCATGGCGGTGGATGACGCGGCGCCGGCAGGGGAAGGGGAAGCGGCTGCTGGGGAAGGAACGGAGGGCAAGGCGAAAGGCGCAGCGCAGCCGCCGGTGGTGGTGGAGGAGCTGCCACCTGTGCTGGCCAGCGGCGACAGGTGGGCAGCCGCTATGTACATGCGATGCATGCGCGTGGGACGCCTGGCAATCGGGCTGCGCACTGCAACCAAATGACACAGAGCGAGTCCAATCCTCTTAGTGCGACACATTGGCCGATGGCCACAATGCCTTTCGGAAGGCTAGCACAGGGCCACCCTGCATACATACTGGACATGCGTATCGCACATGTGGCCCTCAGCATCGGTCCAGCAAGTAGATCCCACTGCGTTCCTTGACCCACATCCCTCCGACAGGCGCATGGCTGAGCTGACGTTCCTGGGCACGGCCAGCAGCCAGCCGTCCAAGTTCCGCAACGTGTCCGGCTGCTACGTGGACCTGTTCGACCACGGGGGGCTGCTGGTGGACTGCGGGGAGGACTCCATGGGCCAGCTCAAGCGCAGGTGGGCTGGTACGACGATGTAGCGGGCGTACCGGGCTGCACAGGGCCGCACGGGACGATGCCGCGGCAGCATAGGCTGCACTGTTACTCGTTGTTCAGTTGGGCAAAGCGCGGAAAGGAAGGCTACTTGCACGAGAGGCCTCGTGTGCTTACATCTGCGACGTGCAGGTTTGGCTACGCGGACACGGAGCGGCGGCTGCTGGCTCTGAGCTGCGTGTGGGTTAGCCACATGCACGCGGACCACCACGGCGGGCTGTACCGCCTGCTGGAGTGGCGCGCGCGGCGCGGGGCGCCCCCGCTGCTGGTCATCGGGCCCTACAAGCTCTTCGACGTGCTGCTGCGGTACAGCGCCGTGGTGGGTGGTGCGGAGAGTGGGAGATGGGACCGGGCCTGCCTCGGTAGGGAGGTACCGTACTCAACATGCTCCTCGCAAGTGCAGGACCGAGGCATGCCTGCGTACCGCACACAGATGCAACTACTCCCGCACTGCCACGTCCCTTACCACCATAGCCCACCTTGCCTTTACCCATACGTCACACCACTTTGTCCTTCTCCTGCAGGTGCCCATGCAGCTCTACTTCCTGCCCAATGCCGCGCTGTCTCGCCCCGAGACGGTGTCCCGGCCGCCGCCCGAGTCCGTGATGGCCGCCTACCGCGCCGCCACGGAGGCGCTGGGGCTGGACGCGCTGCTGCCCTTCCCCGTGGACCACATATACGACAGCCACGGCCTGCTGCTGCGGGGGCGGGCCGGGTGGAGCGTGGTGTTCTCGGCGGACACGCGGCCCTGCAAGAACGTGGGTTGGCTTGGCCGGTCAGGGCAGGGGCTGCCCGTGCAGGGCGGTACGCTTTGGGTCAATGGACTTGTATTCCGGTCAAGGGCTAGTGGCCTCTGTGGTTGATCGTGAAGTATGACCCTGAATGTGGTGCTCAGTACGTGTTGCTGCACTTGCTGGCGCAAGCAAAGACTGTACTCCCGCTATTTTTCACAATAGCGATGCTGGTTCCCAGTGCTTCTTTGATACCCGTTTGGTCGCCTTGAAGGGTGGTTAACCAAATCCCATGCCCTGCCGACTTCCCCCAGACCATCAACGCTGCCCGCGGCGCCACGCTGCTGGTGCACGAGGCCACGTTCGAGGAGGGCATGGCGGAGGAGGCCATGGCCAAGAAGCACAGCACCACGGCGGAGGCGGTGGCGGTGGGAGAGCAGGTGCGGCGGGCCGGGCCGGGGAGCCATTGCACAGTACCGGCGCGCCCCCTCCGCACCTTCTCAGTGCCACGGGAACACTGGTACTGCCCATTGCCCTGGCGCTGCCCCGACCGGCACCCGTCTCTCTGGCTGCATGCTATGCCCTTCTTGCCTCTGCATTTCTGAGCACAACCACAACCTGGTCCTGACCGCAAGCGTGTCCCCGTCCCCTGTTCCCCCTCCATGTGTGCCTACCACCGCAGTCCGGCGCCTACCGCACCATCCTGACGCACTTCTCCACGCGCTACCCCACCCTGCCCGAGGAGCTGGGCTGCGCCAGCGCGCACCCCGCCGTGGGGGTGGCCATGGACCTCATGACGCTTAACCTGGCGGACCTGCCCTGGCTGCCGCGCCTCACGCAGCCGCTGGGGGAGCTGTTCAAGCTGCTGGAGCTGGAGAAGGAGGAGGACGGCGCGGGGGCGGAGTGAGGGGAGTTGCGTTGATTCGTTGGGGGCAGGGTTGGGAGAGGTGTGGTGGACATAGGTGCGATAGGGTGGGGCTGGTGTGCCAGGGGTTAATCGCAGAGCGGCGAAGTAACTAAACCGGTAACGAAGTTTTGGCGTTGGTTATAACTGTGTCGTGGTTGTGGGTAAATTAGCAAGCACTACAAAGGTGTGGGCCGAGGGGGCGTACAGTCTGCAAGGGAATGGGTAAGATGGGGTCAGGTGTGAGCTGCGGGATGCCGTAAGGGGGAGATGTGTTCGTAGACATCAGGAGGCAAGTAGGCCGGGGTCTCGGTGCAGGGGGCAGGATCATCAGTAATTTGGGCTGGCGGAGTTCGTATGTGCTGTGAAGGGAATACCTGGCCGTCGCCTGGATCGGTAGGCTCACCCTGCCCCTTTCGCCGTTCCATGTGTTTGATGTTTGAGCAGTTTGTAGCTGACTATGCCAAGGTTGCTGCATGGCAGTGCGTGCAGTTATCGCGGCAAGGAACAACGGAGCTGTCCTGGACTGAAAGGGCTGTGACATGCTGGCACGTCGTACCGGTGGCGGTACCGGTGGCGGTTTGGTGCGTACCGTATGCGTTGAGGCGCTGCCATGCCTCGATGCTGTCTGACTCTATAGCTACCTGTGCGGCAGCATCCAAGGCAAACGCTGGTGATGATTTGTGTGCGCTGGTACCATGTGGTGCCAGATGGCGCACAGTCGGCACAGATGCAACGCTGCAACCTGTCAAGGTTCACAGGAGAGTTGCTGTGCACGGTCAGGAACAGACTGGTGCCTATCCGTGGTGTTGACGCATAATCCGTGCCGGCAAGTGAGCGACTGCGTGGCTGTGCTGCAAGGTCTGTGGGTGACTGTTCAGGACGACGACGCAGAGCGGCTAGAAGGCGTTGTGCAACTGCAGGGAACGCTATCAAGCAAGATGCAGATGTGGTCATGCTGCCAGCAGGCATATACTCTCCTGGCTTATAGTTCATTCGAGTGCTGCTGGGCAGTCCAAGCCTTCGGCATTGTGCTCCTGGACAGCAGGGAACGTTGGCGAGGGCCTTGTTTTGATGGCCGTACGACGGTTGGCACGGCTTCATCCCGGGATTGGGGCACATTGCATTTCCCGCCACAGGACTGCATCGAACATGCGATTGACACGTAGACATCCAACTGCAATAACATAGGTATACAGCGTCAGTATTCAGAAAGCGGCAAGTTGTAGTTCACAACGCTCCGCAGGAAGCCGTTGTCCGTGTCAGAACTTGACTTGTGGTTCCGCTTCTATCCTTCGCTGCTTGTTATCCAGCAAAATGGGGAAGACACCTGGTTCTTTCACAAACGCACGCAAGCAGAAGCTGCACTATGTGCAGTGGATTCCGGAGGGACAGGCTGTGAAGGCAGTCATCTTTTACCATCACGGCTTTGGAGGTATGTAATTTTGTACACTGCAGAACACGGAAAGAGTCGGAGGCGGGCTTCGTGCGACCGGGACAGTTTTACCTAAACTCCGCGCCATGAACGCATACACGCAGAGTACATCGACCGGTTCGACCACAGTAAGTGCTTCATTCCGATTATCTCTAAGCAGCAGACGCGGAAGCTGCTGGCTTGGAAAACAATAGGTGTCACGGTTATGTGCACGACGATGGGCAACGCCCTGCCCCCTTTCCTGCAGGCTTCAAGTCGTGGTCGGAGGCCGGCATCGCCATTTTTGGGTTTGATGCGCATGGCCACGGCCAGTCAGAGCCCTTGGACGACGGCAGCCGCGCCCTGGTGAGGGCACTGCGTGTTGTGCAGCAGCAGCGGGTCAACCTGGCATATGCAGCCTGCACGTGCAGCATGCACGCCCACGTGCAAGCGCCTTCACCCCCTGCATCCCGCGCAAGCCCCAACGAAACTGTTCTGTGAAGCACAATGCAGCCCGTCTGAGCCATCCTCATGGCACGTCGGAGCCATCCTCATGGCACGCAAAGAATCAGAAACACCTTCCGTAACCGTTATTGCTGATCAGTCCCTTCCCCTCGTGCACACCACCAGATCCGCTCCTTCTCGCACCTGGTGGACGACGCGGTGCAGTTCCTCACCGAGGTCATCCAGCCCCAGATGAAGGCCAAGGCCATCTCCGCCCCGCTTTTCATGGGAGGCAACAGCCTGGGTGGCCTGGTGGCGTCGTACGTGGTGCTGGCCAAGCCGGACGCCTTTGCAGGCCTGGTCATGCAGTCGCCAGGTATGACAGGAGACGTGCGTGCAGTGCCAAACCGGTCCGATGGTAGTACAGAGACCCGAACACCAATTGCCTTCGTCGTAGGGGCTATCGTTGGCGTGTTGTGTACGGCAATGGTACCGTGTTTGGAGCTTCTTGCAGCAGTGCGTCGGTGTGGAAAAGAGCAAGACAGGGCTGGCCAAGGTTCCGTGAGTGCACCCGACTTCGTGGCTAATGCGCCAGCAACGCTTCTCCAGCCACGTGGTCGCCAGATGCACTCGCTGGCTCGACTGTCCAGGTTTTGTTTTCAGATCTCTTGGTTCAGTGGGTTATGAGAAGCTATTTCATGAACCATTGGTAGCGGCGTGCTACGGTATGCGTCTCTTGTTCCTTGGTGAAGCGAGGCAACAGACTTGCACCCTTGCCCCTGTGTGCTGCAGCCCTCAACGTGGAGTGGACCCCCGTGCTCAGGTGCGTGGACACGCCCACATGGCTGCTGCGTTGGCAACGGTCCGGATCAACACACATCCCCGCCCTAACCTGCCTTGCTAGCTACCATGCCCGAACTCGTCCGCTGCTTCAATATAACTACTCCTCAGCTGCTCACTCTTGCCCTAGCCACCGGCTGTACCTTTTTGGCCCCTCCTGGCCGCTCAACCTTCCGAGGGCGTCGCATATGCGCTCCCTACAACCCGTCACACCGTTGCAACCTAGCCGCCCACACCCAACTGGCAGCGCCCAACCGACCTCCAACTGCCAACTGCCTGCCACCCTCCCCCAGGGTGCAGGCCGTGATGGGCAACCTGCTGGCGCTGCTTGTGCCGCGCGCCAAGCTGGTGCCGGCGGTGCGGCCCGAGGACATGTCGCAGGACCCGGACGCGGTGAGCGCCTGCGCGCCGTCGGCGGGCACCGGGGACACACGTGCCGAAAGCATGACATCGGACCTCAATACCTGCGTCTCGCCGGAGCCCTTCCTAGGCATCGTGCGCGCCGCTGTATAATAGGAAAGGTGCTCGGCTACGCGACGAATCAGTTTTGCAAATAGCAATCAACTGGCTGCTTGACTTACGGTGTCTTTTCTGGTGTGCCAGTTGACTAACGGTGTCTTTTCTTGTCCACACCTGGTCCCACCCCCGGCCCCCAGGTCAAGGCCTACCTGGAGGACCCCATGATCTACAAAGGCAAGAGGACAGCGTCACGCGTATACTCATGGTTCCTGCTGAATGTAATATTTTGCGTGGCCGTGGCCAACCTGTCGCAAGGGGCGCATGGGTAACCTCTACCCCGCTGGCTAACGCCCATCCTGCGTCCCGTAGGCAACGTCAAGGCACTGTCCGGCAATGAGATTCTCAAGGTGAGGGTGTGACGAGTGAGCACCGCAGTGAGCGCGTGCTGGAACTGCCTGCTCTGACGCCAAGCGTGCAAGGGCGCTGCGCTGCATGATGAACACCACTAAATTAGGAATGCCTTGGTCACGTCCTGCACACGCAGGGCTTCACGCGGCTGGCCAAGCTTCGCAAGGAGTTCAAGCTGCCCATCTACGCGGTGATGGGCAACACCGACAGGTGCACCTCCCTCAAGGTGGGTGCCTGGGGTGGCACGTGGCAGCGCATGGCCGCTGCCTTGAACGGCCGGGCGGTACGAAATCTCGGTAGGCCCACGCTGTGACCACTGGTTCTGATCGCGCTTCCTTCCTGACGCTGCGGTCCGAGACTCTCCTGATGCCCCTCTTGCTGACAGAAAGGTGCAGGCTCACTTCGATATGGCCGAGAAAGCAGCACACAGTTGCAACCTGTCTGTGGTGGGCAGCAGCTGCCACCGCCCGGTGCACGATTGTTTCCACCTACCCCATCCAGCTGACCGTTCATCCCCCCATGTCCTCCCACCGCACCTGGGATTGTGCCCGGTCGCCCCTCCCTGGTCCCCCAGGCCCTCAAGGAGCACCTGGCGCAGGTGTCCAGCACCGACAAGACGCTGGTGGAGGTGGCCGGGGGCTACCATGAGCTGCAGCACGGCCCCGAGAAGGCCGAGGTGCTCAAGGGCATCGCGGACTGGGTGCTGCAGCACACGGCGGCGGCGCCAGCGGTGGCCGCGGCCCCGGCGGCGGCGGCGGCGGGCGACAAGGAGGCGGCGGCGGTGGCGAGCGCGGACGTGCAGGTGGCGGCGTGAGCGTATTGATGTGGTTGGGTATGCCAGAAGTGGTGGTGTGTGATCCACCACGCGAGCTGGGGCATGGCAGTGGAGCGCTGTAGGCGTGCTTGGGGCGTGAGCATGCTTTAGAAGCTAGCGACCACCTTGTGGGGATTTGGGCGGCCGTGTTTTTTATGTGCTTAGTCTTGTTGTGGCGAAGGTGATGGAATGGACTCTGGCGAGCTCGCCTGGCATGCTTCTTGACCTCTACAGACTCGAGCACCCTCTGATGTACGTGTATCTGCAGAGTTAGTGGCACGCCAAGTGTTTTGTACTCTGGTACATATGTATGGGCCCCTTGTACCGATATGCTGTGTGTGTTGCCCAGGGTAATCATGGTGCAAGTATGGTACGGTAACCCCCATACAGGAGGGCACGGACCTCGGTGGACCCTGCCTGTCTTCGGGTACGAAAGGTAGACCGCAGACCGCATGCAAGGGAGCCCACCGCTGGGCCACCCCAAACTCAGTGAATGCAACAATCCCTGCGTTCATCATCATACGTATATCGCATCAGTGTATTACTGCACTACATAAGTACGCGGCGTGGCACGGGATACCGGCAGCATACCCCATTAACAACAAGAGTCGGCAGCTTTCCATACCCAGGTTACCGCGCGACTCAAACAAAATTCAATTGAGGCCATAGGCGCATAGCAGGGCACATCGCGCCGCCAGCCCTGTGCCAAGACCTGCCTCACGGTGGTGGCAGCCAGCTACCAGCCCCTGCTCGTGCAGCCGCAGCCATCCGGCTGAGCGCTGTCGGGCACATGGCCCACGCCTCAGTCTGGCCCACACGCAGTCTCGTGGGCATGCATATGCTTTAGTAGCATCTAGTAGCATCTAGTTAGGCCTGCTGCCTGTGGCCCTGGCTGCCCTGCATGTTGCTGCAAGGGAGCATTGCCCTGGGCCTGCATTGCCCTGGGCCCTGGGCCTGCTTGGGCAAGCTCCATGTGTTACAGGTTATCCACGCCATGCACACTGAAGGCGCCCGACAAAACCAGTGCCATGCCGCGCACGCATCTTGCAGCAACAAACAGCAACGAAGCAACCAGGGAGAAAATGATCGAGGATATTTGCCCGCCGCAAGTATGCGTACACATGCATAGGCTGGATAGCACTGTGCACGGTGTGAAAGTCCAAGCGTTTGTGTTCCCATCCTACAGCACAACACAGGTCGAGTCTAGTCACTCACAGCTTCCATGGCAGCGTGTCGAAAGCCTCCCCCGCGCAATGACTAGCGGGATAGGCATGGCTCAACAGGTGTCAGAGCAGAAACACCGCAATGCAGACGGTTTAGTCCTAACGATGCGTCCTAGCACACCAGCGCACTGTTGACAGGCCTTGCCTTTGGTTTGCACATAACACGTCCGCGGCCACAATGGCCCAGCAAACACTCCTTGCCAGTGGCATTATTTGTGAGGTGAAGAGCTTGCGGCAACAGGGCAGCCTAAGATGTGTCAGCCAAGGCAGCAGCAATGACCCCTGCCTCCAAGTGGCTAAGGTTTCTGTCCGTCGTTCGTACGTACCATCGTCATAGCCCCCACACCCATCCGATGCCGGCCACGCATCCTCACCATAGCTTCCCCGTCCAGTATCTGTCCTCCTCAAACTTCCACCTGCATCTACACCTAACCGCTACGGCCCAAGAGCTTCACCTAATCTAGAACCTGCCTAAGCACTCCTCTCTCCAAAACTCTCCCACCATACCTGGTCACCGCACCGCTGCGCAACCATACCCGGCCCCCGCCCATCGCCGCCCACCCCCATTCCCCACAGCACGCCCGACCCCAACTATTACCGGTACTGCTGCCCGCTAGGTCCGCCCTGTCCTCGCCCGTACCCTTGCTGCTGCTGGTGGTGGCTGCACAGCGCCTCCCCACAGAAGGGCACCAGCTGCTCCAGTAGCGCGCTTGGCGCCTCTTCGTGCGACAGGTGGCCACAGTCCGACAGCACCGCCAGCCGCGCGTGCGGCAGGTCCACGGACAGCGCCTCAGACTTGGCGGGGGGCACGATGCGGTCGTGCTGGCCTGCAGGGACAGAACCAGGGGATTTAGGGTGTGAGTGATGGCGATACCAGTGGGAGACACCGGACTCAAGCTGAGCGTGCTGTACAATTCACAGCTGGCGCCGGTGGACTTGCATGTTGTAGCAAGGCTACAGGGGACGGCATGCGAACGGTCTGCAAGACGGCCGTCTTCTGCCGCAGCTGTGTACCTGTGAGTATGAGGGTGGGGATGGACTGCACGTCTCCGCAGTAGGCGGCCAGGTCGCCCTGGCACGCCTCCCGGCGCTGCCGCGTGGTCTCGATCAGCGCGCTGTCCCAGCCCTCCACGCGCAGCGGAGTCTTGTACAGCTCCAGGACCTGCAACACATCACATAGCTCCAACTACTCACACAGGAGAACCAGGACCAAAGAGCACTCACGCAGTGGCACACTGCCAACATGGAGCCATTTTTTATGATCAAAATGCTTCACAGTCAGTGCCCGCTTCATTGTGAACGGCACTTCATCCAATAACCCGCAGTGACACCCTGCTGCCCGCCCAGAATCGCGTAGTGGCGCACGCACCTCGCTGGTGAGCTTGTCGGTGTTGTGCCAGGCCCGGCGGTTGGCGATCTCGCCCACCTCCGTGCGCAGCAGCGGCCGCAAGATGGACCTGCCCAGCGTGGAGCGCGCCAGCACGCGCGAGAAGGCGGGGCCCATCACGCCCGACAGGTTGGGGTGCAGCAGCACCAGGCCCAGCACGTACGGCAGCGGCTGCGCGTGAGGCTGCGCGGCCCGCCCGCCGCTGGAGTAGCGCGGCGGCATGCCGCCGCAGCTGCCGTTGGCGCTGCCGGCTTCCCAGCCGTCCGAGGAGCGAGCGGAACCCCTGGGGTAAAAGAGAAATTGTTTGCATGTGAGTATTGGACGTTAGAGGCCACTTGAGACGGACATGAACCGCAGTAAACAACTCCTCGCCCTGTTCCATGCGTTTGCTTACCCTGGCGCACTGCTGCCGTTGGGCCCCGGTAGTGACGTTGTCCGCCGGTGGTGCGTCTGCCGGGACACTCCAGCCGCAACCGACGAGCTGACGGCCGCAGGCCCCCCTGGCGGCCCTGCACCTAGCGTCACCACCGTGGGCGCCCCTGACACGCTGTGAAGGCGCTCCTGCTCAATGGGGCCCGCCTCGATGTCCAGCAAGCTCGGGCTGCAGGTGGGCAAGCCTGGGCCCGCACACGCCGGTGTGGACATCGGAAGGCACGCCTGGCTCACAGACACGGGGTGGTGGTGGTGCTGCACGCTGGCCCCGTGAATGCTGCCCCCATGCGATGATGCCTGCCCATGCCCATGCGCCTGGTAATGGGTGGATACCCCCGGGGAGGCGGAGGTGGAGTAGCTCTGCCCCCGCCGTTCCGCCCCTGACCCCAGCGATGCATTCGCTGCCGCGGCCACCCCTGCGAACATGCCCGTGCTGGCGCTGCGGGGCACACCGTCCTCGTGCCGGTCCCTGTCCGACCCCGGGCCCCCGCAAGCGCCCACATCGCTCATCTGCAGCTGCCCCCCGTTGAGCAACAGCGGACTGTATGCAGCTGGCCCAGCGTCGCCTTGCGTGTTTGCGGTGCTGCCGGGACCTGCCGCAGACCCGTGGGTCAGTGGCCCGAGGGCCACTGCGCCGCCTGCTAGTTGCTGTGGGGAGTACTGGTCTGAGGCCTGGGAGTGCGGTGAGCCTGTGAGCTTGGGCGATGAGTCGGCGGTGGGCGGGGCGGACCGGCTGTATAGCTGCGCCAGGCTCGCGTGCTGCTGTTGCTGCTGCTGCTCGGCCATCGCCTTGGCCGCCGCAACCGCTGCGCTAATGGTGCTGAAGGGATGCTGCGGCTGCATGAACAGCCCCTGCTGCTGGTAATGACTGCAAGGGCACAGTAAGGAGAGCGCCAAGCGTAATTAGGGCTGCTGTAGAGCACTTGGGTCGAGGCAATCGTAAACAGCTTAGGCACACGGCTTCTTTGAGTGTGGACGTTGCTGTGCAACTGGACTCTACCGCACCAGCTACTAGTTTCGTGGGGAAGGCCCATACCTTGCGGAGATGGCCGCTGCCCGCAGCGTAACCAGGCAGCCGTCCGCGTGCGCCACCAGCACCACCTGCCGCAGCCCCAGCGCGCTGCACAGCTTCAGCACCAGCTGCGCCTGGGAGGACACGGTGTAGGGATTGCTGCTGCCCGTTGCCTTCGGCCGGGACGTCAGACCTGGGGAGCGTGGCAGGTAGGCAGGTATGATAATGAGGGGGGGCGGTATCTGAGGTAGGTGTAGCAAACCCGGAGGACGTTTGAATGATGCCATGCAGTATCGTGCTGACATGCAGCTTTGCCAGCAGGGTACGGTTCCATCCGAGACGCCTTACATACGATACTCCCAAGCTGCCCCCCGGAAGCCTCGGGTGCAAGTCCATAGTTGGTGATTTATACGGCCCCCACAGCCGCTCACCGAAGGCCGGCCGGTCAAAGGCCACCACGCGGCAGTGGCACTGCATGGCAAGCGCCTCCATCACATGCCTCCACGCGAACACGCCGCCGCCAAAGCCGTGCACCAGCAGGATGCCCACGCTGCTGCCCGCGCTCGCGCCCGCGCCCAGGCCGCCCGCCTCGCCCACCAGGCCCTGCAGCCCCAGGCCGCCAGGCACCACCTCCTTGTAGTGCACCTTGAGCCCCGGCTCCAGCTCCACGAAGCGGCTGTCATCGTCCGAGAGCATCTCCGGGGGCAGGTCGTCCCCGCCCGACTCCGGGCCGCCCCCGTCGCTGGTCTTGGTCATGTCCTCCAGGTCGGGGCGCCGCAGCATGAGCCACGCCTCCTCGCCCTCCTCCCACGGCATGCCAAACCCCGCAAGACCCATCTGGTAGCGCCGTCGGGTCCAGTCCACCGTGCGCCTAGTGACATGTGAACATGAGTGAGCACGAGGAGAATAGCAGTTGGCCAGCGGTTATTTGTGCGCAAGGCGGACTGCCCCTTGGCGCGAGCAGGGGTTTTCAGGGTCCTGCATGCTAAGGTTGGCCAGCGGACCGAGTGCACAGTCAAGAAGGAGAGGGCAGGCAATGTGGATACAGGCAGCTGTGCCTACCTTGCGGCGAACACGTGGACCCAGCTGCACAGCCCCGTGAGGGCGAGGATTGCGGCGGACGCAACACCGTCGGCGCCGTAGCGGAACATGATCGTCTTCACGACGATGTACGGGAAGCACAGCAGCGCTAGGAGGTACGACGTGTACATGTACGGCCTGCGCAAAGTATCAGGGACACACGAGTACGGTCATCCCACCCCGCTTTCCAGGGGATTGCGTGGAAGCATATCGGAACGGACACCGACGCCCTCGGGCTCCCATACACGTACGAAAGGCCGATGGACGAGCGCCGCCATGCAGGCTGCGTGACGATGCTGCAGGCTAGGGACCCATGGATGGCCACCTGCCGCCTGGCACTGACCTGTGCATGGAGCGCTGCCCGATAGCGTACGCCAGGCTGAGGATGGCGGCACGTGTGCAGCATATGCCCACAATGTCCTCCAGGCTGTGCGTGAAGGAGAACCGGTAGTGCCGCGGCACCTGGTGTATGACCAGGGACCTTGACGTGGCCAAAAAGTAGATGAGCAGGACCGTCAGCACCTCCATGGCGCACAGCATCCATGGGGCCTGGCAGGGCAGGATGCATTAGCATTAGGCACCGGGCGGTGCACGCTTCAGTTTGTATGTAACATAGCGGGCCCCTTACGTGTGCACGGATGGACACCCTGTCCGGCTTGCGTGGCTTCCGAAATAAATCCTCGTGGTGGGTTGCGTGGCGTTCAAGGGTGCACCTCTTTGAGCCATACTCGTGGCGCCCCTCCGGGACACACCCTACAGGCAGACACCCGTACAGCTGCCACCACCTACCATCGCCTGAGAGAGGGATGCGCAGCACACGATGCAGAACTTCACGTGCGCAAAGAAGCGCATTACGGACTCGCCACCGCCGCATATCTCCCGGGGTTTAGGTTTGCGCGTGGACAGGAACTTGTCCCGCAGCGCATCCACCTAGGGGCACACAGGGTACAACCGCGGCTTGCTTCCGCAGGAACTGGCCAGACTGCACAGGAGGCAGCGCGTATTACACCTTATGCCTGAAGCCCGCGGCCTGCCCCCCGTGTGTGTCGGAGTCCGGTCTGTGCTCACACCCAAGCCACCTCGCTGGGCTTAGCAGTCCGTCCATTGGCGTAAGGTGTGCGCATTCACATGAATTCATGTCTCGTACTGAACAAAGGCACGGCGGCGCAGATGACCTAAAGACGAAGCATACATCGGCACCGCTGCTCACCCTGATGTAGCGCCGCTTCTCCTTCCCAACCATTGCAAGCAGAATTGTTGTTTTGGTATATACCAGGTGGACGGTTGCTCGCTGCTCAGCCCATCATCGTTCAAACTTCCAGTTTGCCCACTTCGCGTGAGCACATTCAGGGAAGCGTACTAAGTGCTTTCGCTTCGGTTACACGAGATAGGAGAGCGGACGCGTCTGTTGTTGACTGCTGTGCGTTGTTATCCGGACACGAAGGTAGCGATCTGCGGTTGCCTACGGACTCAAAGCACATTGAAGAAAGATATGAGCAATACTGTTGACTTTGCCTTCCTCTGGGAAGGGAAGCTGCGGACTGGACGGACGGCCATGAAGGAAGGCCCAAGACAATGCAATGCAGCTTTCAACCCCTCGACGACTAACACGGTGTCATTTTCTCGTTTAGTTTTCAAGATGGCATACGACTGCTAACTATAGTCGACTCCGCGTCCTAGACAGGATGGAGCCTCTGGTCTTGCTGCTATGCTGCGCGTTTGTAGTGGTGGCTGCGCTAGCGCTGCTTTCTATTCGGCGTAAGGCAGCATCGTCGTCGTCCAATGCAGCAGGGTCCAGTGGCCTGGCTGGAGGGCGGCCGAGCGTCAGCGAAGACCCCAGCAAGCCCGTCGTGCGCATCCTCTTTGGCACACAGACCGGCACAGCAGAGCGTTTCTCCAAACAGCTCGCAAATGAGCTAAGGAGCCGCTATGGGGATTCCACCACGGTCGATGTGCGGGACGTGGAGACTTACAAGGCGGAGGAGAAGTTAGCGCAGGAGAAGCTGGTGGTTCTGTGTATGGCCACGTATGGGGATGGAGAGCCCACGGATAATGCAGCTGTCTTCTACACGTGGCTGAACAAGGAGGCAGAGGCTGTGGAGGAGGGGGCCAAGGAGCCAACCCTGCAGGTATGGGTTTCGTGTCACCTGGGCGTGTGAACGGCGTGTCCTGGCTGCTTGTACCAGGCGGGGGTCTCGCCCTTCGACCGTGTCCGCTGCGTCCCATCTTCTGTGCCATATCGCATTGAAGTTCAGCTGAATGCCGGGAGTTTGAGTAAAATGATCTTATGTCGAAGCGTTTCCGCGGTGCAGTTGGCGGCAGTGCGCATTGACTGAGCTTCTCCTGAGCGCTTGCTCCACTGTGCCCTTGATGTGCCAGGGTTTGGCAACAATTATGTTTTGGCTGCCCTATGGTGCGCTGCGCTCTCAGCCGGTCGCTCTCCTACCTGCCGCGTGTCCTACTTTGCCACTCTTTAACTGCAGGGCGTGTCATATGCGGTCTTTGGATTGGGCAACAAGCAGTACGAGCACTTCAACGCGGTGGGCAAGAAGGTTTACAAGAGCCTTAAGGCCTGTGGTGCGACCCCGATCTGCCGCCGGGGTGATGGCGACGACGATGGCGTCATCGACGACGACTTTGAGAAGTGGTCTGCGGAGTTCCTCGAGGCCGTAGACAGGTCTGACCTGGTCGGCCAGCGTGTTGACCAGAACGGCTACCATGCGCCCGCGGCCCCCGTCCCCGCCTACGAGGTTGAGGTCCTGCGCGGCACGGACGCCCGCGAGGCCCCCGCCTTCCCCTCGGGCAACGGCAAGGACGTGCACAGCCCCTTCTGGGCCAAGGTCGCCACCGTGCGGGAGCTGCACACCCCCGCCTCGGACCGCAGCTGCGTGCACGCCGAGGTGGACGTCACCGACTCCGCCATCACCTATGAGACCGGCGACCACATCGCCATCTACGCGCAGAACAGCGAGGCCGTTGTCAACCGCGTGGCGGAGCTCCTGGGCTTCGACCTGGACGCCCTGGTCACGCTGCGGGTCCCGTCCGACCCCACCGCCGCCTCCAGCCTCCCCCCGCCCCTGCCCGGGCCCCTGCGGATCCGCACCGCGCTGTCCTACTTTGCAGACGTGCTGTCCAGCCCCCACCGTGAGGCGCTGTACGCCCTGTCCACCTTCGCGGCGGATCGGGAAGAGGCCGCCCGCCTGGCGCTCCTAGGCAGCGCGCAGGGCAAAGCCGAGTATGCGGAGTTCATCGGCAAGCCGCACCGCAGCCTGCTGGAGGTGCTGGAGGCCTTCCCCTCGGCAAAGCCCACCGTGGGCGCCTTCTTCGGCTGCATCGCCCCCCGCCTGCAGCCGCGCTTCTACTCCATCTCGTCCTCACCCAAGCAGTACCCCGCCAACGTGCACGTCACGTGCGCCCTGGTGCGCGACGTGATGCCCACGGGCCGCGTGCACGAGGGCGTGTGCTCCACGTGGCTGAAGCGGCACGCCCAGGGCGCCGTGGTGCCGGTGTTCGTGCGCCACTCGCACTTCCGGCTGCCCAAGTCGCCCTCCACGCCGGTCATTATGGTGGGGCCGGGCACGGGCCTGGCGCCCTTCAGGGGCTTCCTGCAGGAGCGGGCGGCGCTGGCGCGGGCAGGTGAGCGCAGCTGGCGTGGGTGGTAGGTGGCTGAATGGTAGAAGTGGAGGGACGGTCGGGATGGGATGTGGGAAGGCTGCAAGTGGTGAGAAGGCTTGAGGGGTCCAGAAGAGCTGAGTGTGTCACTCAAAAGCCTTGCAGCCGTCCCCCTTCAGCCGGGTTTTAAGCCCGGCGACCTCGCCTTGCTTTGGGGACTCAATGCAAAGGGCTGAAGCTGCAGCTCTTGCAGTACCGGTAACGACGCCAATGCACCCTCGGGTTTTGTCCCCGCAGGCTCCTCCCTGGGCCCGGCGCACCTGTTCTTCGGGTGCCGCTCCCGCGGCCAGGACTACATCTACCAGCAGGAGCTGGAGGGCTACCTGGAGCAGGGCGTGCTGTCCAACCTGCACGTGGCCTTCTCGCGGGACCAGGTGGGCGCCTGGCCCTGCAGTCTGCGTCGCTTAGAGCATTGGGTACCGGGGTTGGAAGACCCTTGGTCAGGCTGCTGCGTGGGGCTATCGGGTCGGGTGTACAGTGCGCCAGCCTGTGTGCCCCTGATCCTTTTACCCCTGCGTTGTGTACTCGGCCGCACCCTTAGTTATGCCCTGGCATGGTAATACCTGGCAATGCATTTGCAACGGCCGAGACCCGTTCTCATATGGCACTACCTGGTTTGGTTCCCTGTCAGGCGGACAAGGTGTACGTGCAGCACCACGTGGAGCAGCAGGGCAAGGAGCTGTGGGCGCTGATCGAGGGCGGCGCGCACGTGTACGTGTGCGGCGACGCCAAGCACATGGCCAAAGACGTGCACAAGGCGCTGGTTGCGCTGGTGGCGGCGCACAAGGGCGTCAGCGGCACGCAGGCGGAGGCGGTGGTCAAGGAGCTGTCGGACACGGGGCGCTACCAGAGGGACGTGTGGTAGTGGATGGCGCTAGGTGGAAGTTTTGAGCGTAGGAAAGTTGAGCACAGCGGGCCGAGGGTGTAGGAGTAGGTGGCGGTGAGCAGGGAGGGTGGGGTGCGGGCGGCTGCATGGAGCGAGGGAGGGAGGGAGAGAGTTGGAGGCGTGAGAAGGGTATGTACGGGAAGGTGTGGTAGGGATTACTTGGTAGGCAGACCACAACGGGGGTAGTAGAGCTTTGCGTCACGTCACGCGACATGAGGGTGGTGGTGTAGCGCCAACGGAAGTTCGTACTGGTATGCAAGGAATGCACTGCAACCCAGAGTGTGGAGCTGCATGGGCCACATTGGCCCCTTGTGTGTTGGCCCATTACGAGGAGTTGTTAGGGAGGGATAAGTGGGCTACGTGTTCGTCAACGTGTCCTCGTGTGATTAACGTTCGGGGTTGTTGCTGCTGCTTGTTGGTTGACGCGTCCGCATGGATTTAACCTGACGACCGCTGTTATCCGACGAAATTCGGCCAGGTTGCGTCCGTTGAGCGCAACGCTTACGGGGCCTTTGAAGCTGTAAACCAAAGCTGAGCAAGTATGCTATTGCTACTCGCTTTCTGTTCTCGCTGACAAGTTTGGGTAATGTCAACCAGTGTCAACAGCACCCAGTGCTCACAGCGCAGGCATAGGCAGCAGGGAAGGATCGATAGGGAGTGCAATCAGGATGCACCCCTTGACGCACCACGAGTTTTTTTGAGGGGCTTACAATACATGGGAAATTCCAAGCGCCAAGCACCAAAACAAGCCGCAGGGCCAGATGCAAGTCGGCCGCGCACACCAACGGCGCCGCAGCAGCAGCTGTGTTCTCCATGCTCCCGAACATCCGCGTCTCATCCCGTGCCGTGACACCCCGCATGCCACACGTCTTGCGCATCCTCTTCTCATCCGCCCGGGCTGCCTCGGCCGCGCAGCAACCCACCCGCGGGGCGCGGCACGCCGCCCCCGCCTGTCGTACTCCTTGTGAACGCATCCAACCCCACCAAGCGCATGGCCCGAATGCAGCTCCCCGCATGCCCTGACGGCAGGGACACCGCACCCAGGACCAGCACCCGGCCACTGAAACAACACCCCCCGGGTAGTAGCGGCGCGCGACAGCCTGCCTCTACGGCACAGCCAACGGCCCGGCGGCGTCTCTCCCTCCAGGAGCACCCACACCCACACTTTCCCGCCGCCAGCTGCACGCCAAACGGCGCTGTCCAACTCGTATCCAGCGACTGTGCAAAAGCCCCTCCACCGCGCAGCACAGCGCAGGCAAGCCCGCACCGGCGCGCGCTGCCTGACGAGCCCATGTCTTCGCATGCTGAAGCAGAAGCAAGTACCGACGGAAACAACTTGACGACCCGTTGCCATGTATCCAAAGCAAAGCAGCCAAAAGCGTCCAATGCAGGGTGAAACGCAACCTAGCGAGCCGACACACCTACCGAGCAGCCGTCCGCAACCAGCTGAGGCCACGCAAGCCGCGCAGGCCAGCTACTAGCCCCCAGGAACGCCTCCAGCGACTCCGGAGCAGAACCGCACCCCACCAGCTGCACCCACAGCTGCACCTCACGCACTCCCTTCCGCTCGCCCCGGCTCCTCCTCCTCCACACGCCCAGGCCGCCGGTGTGTACCAACACACCAGCAGTCTAAGCCTTGGGGGCGTCCTCGGCGGGGATGACGTTGTGCTGCTTGAGCACCACAATGGCCTCGTCCACCTTGGACACCAGCGCCTCGTGGCTCTCCAGAAGCATCAGAAGCTCAGCATTGTCCATCTCCAGCAGCATGCCCGTGATCTTGCCAGCCAGCTCCGGCTGCAGCTCGGCCACCTGGGGGTACAGGCGCTCGCCGATCATCATCTTCTGCTGCTCCGGAGCGGCGGCGGCCAGCGCGGCGGCCGTCAGCGGCTGCTGGGCGGCGGGCACCTCCGGCTCCGGAGCCGGTGCGGCGGCAGCGGGAGCGGCGGCGGCAGCGGCCGGGGCGGCCGCAGCAGCGGCGGCGGTGGGCGCCTCGCGGGGCTCGCGCGGCTGCTGGTTGTTGCGGCCCTGGAAGCCGCCCTGGAAGTCGGCGGGGCCCTGGCCGGGGTACGGCATCATGGGGGGCATCATGGGGCCGCGGCCGCGGCCGCCACGGCCGCGCGCGGGGGCCATGGGGGGCATCATGGGGCCGAAGGCAGCCTGGGGGGGCATCATGCCGCGCGGGCCGCGGCCGGGGCCGGGCATGCCGCGGGGGGGCATCATGGGGCCGGGGTACATCATGCCGGCGGGGCCGCGGGGGCCGGCGGGCATGCCGCCGGGGCCGGCGGCGAAGAACGGCATGGCGCCGGGGCCGTAGGGGCCCATGCCTGGGGGTGGAGGGGCGCGGATGGGGCAGGGTGGGAGCAACACTGTGAGTCAAACTGCTACAAAACAAGGTTCCATTGTTGTGGAGTGCTCATGAGTCCGAGCAACCAGGTCGCTGCCATCGGTGAGCGAAGCCGCCTCGCTCCTTCTCCCCCACTACCGTAACGCCTCACCGGCCATGGGGTTCGGGGGGCGGCTCATGGCGCCCATGCCCATGCGGGCCTGCAGGTTGGCCTCCAGCTGCGCGCGGCGCACGTCCTTGCGCTGCGCCAGGGCCACGTACAGGGGCTTGCCCTTGACCATCTTGCCGTTCATCTCGGTCACGGCGCGGGTGGCCTCGTCGTGGCTGGTGAAGCACACGAAGCCGAAGCCCTTGGACTTGCCGGTGCTGTCCTTCATGACCTGCGGGGGGCACCGCGCACACGGCGATACGCCACCGGGGCTTAGTAATTCGGCTCATGGTTTTGGAATCGTAGAAGCTGACCACGTGACAGTGCGCTCCTTGCCGCCCTGTGGGCCACAGGCGTAGCCCCGCCGCATCACCACGTTGGCGGGGACACTGAATCAAGGGGCAGCCCGCAAACACACCACGTCCCCAGTGCCCCGCAGTTGTTGTAGATGCCACGGCGGCAGCAAGGCAACGCGCAGAGCCCGCCACGCTCCGCAGCAGCACCCCACCTTGCAGCTGGTAATGGTGCCAGCGCTGGTGAACAGCTCGCGCAGCTGGTCGTCGTCGACCTCGTCGGCCAGGTTCTTGACGTACAGGTTCATGCCCTGGTACTTCAGGTAGCGCTCCTGCTTGCTCTCCTCGGCCCTGGGGACAGCCACACGACAGCGGTAGCACCGTTAGCCCCTGCCGTCGTGCCCCACCGGCCCCGTGCACGGACGTGCTTGTCTGCCGCTTCATAGAACATGGTGCGTTGACCCGCCTTCTCCCCGCCTCCCCCAGCAGGTCTTGCGACACGCTGGTGTTCGTGGAGAGGATAGCGAGCATCCTACAGTACCTTGCAGGTTACGGCGCTGGTCCAGCTGCCCCCCGTCCCCCATTCCAGCGCCCTTGGCTCATGCAAATACCCCCACCCCTCCTTGGGGATCTCCCATTCTTTCCTTGCACGTCGGCAGCCCCAGCTGCCTCCTTTGCCCCCGGCCGTTGCAATCCCCGCCCCTCACGCTCCTGACTTTTCCCTGCTCACTTCTGGCGCAGCATGGCCTCGCGCTCGGTCTTCTTCTGGGCACGGCCGGCGTACAGGGTCTTGCCGCCCATCTCCTTCTCGTTGAGGGTGTCCACGCACTTGGCGGCCGCCTCAGCGTCCTTGAAGTTGATGAAGCCGAAGCCCTTGCTGCCGCCCTTGTCGTCCTGCTCACGCCAATGTGATGGCAAAGAGGAGTACAATACAGGCACATACACGGGAGGTCAGTGGTACCCCATAATGCACCAGACACAGCAGACCATGAAGTGCTAGAGGGCGTCCAGAGTGCCACATTGTCCGTGTGCGCCCGCCACGCTGTCCATGGGCGCCCGCCCATGGCGCCATGGCGGGTGGCTGCAGCCTAGCCATACCACCGCGGCATGCCACGGTCCTTGCCGCGGCACGCGTTGACTACCCCTGCCTGCTGCTGCGCTCGCCTGCCCCGTCCCGCAGGCTGCTTCGCGCCGGGGCTGGAGGGCTGCTGCCCACGGGAACGCAGCCTGCCCCACCGGTACTGCTTGATGAGCTGCGAGGGCAGGCCATGCGCGCTCCGGTGTCAAAGCCCCTCATTGCCGCCACCGTCCAAGCCGCTGATACCCATGCAGGCCAGTATCCAACGCACCGTGCCCCATGGGGGAGCACTTGGATGCCAGCTCACACCCCAGCCAGGGATAATGGCATCCTCTCATGTGCCTTTTGGCTACTTGCTGCTGAATGACGCGCTCGGCATACCCTCCTGCTGTTGCCCCCAACCCCTCCCCTCCCCCCTCCGCCGTGGCGGCGCGCCCTCCGCTGGGATGCAGCCCACTGCCAGGCGCAAGTAGAGCTGAGGCGGTAACATCCAGGCGGATGCTGCTGAGCAGCACGCATCTCGGCAAACAGCCCAGCTGAAACACTTGCCAACTTGGCCAGCGATGCCCTGCCCTGCTCAGCCGCGGCCTAGGGCCCAAGCACGATGCCATAAGCGCCACCGCGGCAGGTGGCAACTGCCATTTGGGACGGGTGCCAAGCCGCCAAGGCACGCCCGGCCCTGCTCGGGAGCTGCTCCCCGCATCCACTGGGGCCGCCCGACGCGCGATACGCCCAGCCCGCCCAAACCGCGCAAACGCCTGTGCTGCAAGCCCCAGCAAGGCCTCCACCGCGGATCAACAGCGCACCGCTCCCTGCCATGGCCGCAGTGCGCCCTGGGCGCCGCCGCCGCCATGACTGCCAAGGGCCTGCACGCAGCCATGGCCGCGCAGCGGCGGCGGGTCCGCAGCGACCGCCACGTAAGCACCTCTGAGACCCCGCCAATCGCCATCCCAGCCTTAGAACCCCTCAATCCCTGCCCGCTGCTGCATCGCCACGCCCCACGCCACGAAGCCGCTTTGCTGCTGCCGGCCCCTCCGAAGCTGCAACCGCCGCTTTCCCGGCTCCGCCATTGCCCTTCGGGCCCCGAGGGTCCTCCGGGCCCCTTGGGAAAGCTGATCGTTACCGTCCGAGCCGCAGCCGGACTGCTTTTGCTGCTGCCAGGACCTCCAGGCAGGACCGACGCTGCGCCGCTCAGCCGCTTCCCGCATCGCCGCTTCCCTCCGCCGCAGCCGCTAGCCTCACGTACGCCATCCGCTCGGCGCCGCCTGCATGCCTCCTGCTGCGCGTGCGTCCGGTCGTAACCCGCCCACCCCACGTCCTCCGCCGTGCTGCTAGAACGAATTTCTGCCGCCGCACCCTTTGGGGCACCTTCATGACCCTTGCCGTATCCAGCCATGCCACGTCCCGCTTCCAACCCTGTCCTCACACCCGCCCACCCCCTTGCCTCGAACTTTGCAACTGCTACCGCAACTCTGTCCCCACCCCATGCCCACGACCCACCTTCATGACCACGGCGCTGGTGACCTCGCCAAACTCGGCGGCAATCTTGGTCAGCTCCTCGTCGCCCAGCTCGTTGGGCAGGTTCTTCACGAACACGTTGGTGTACACGTCCTTGCCCTGCAAGCAGCAACGCGATGCACACACACGGCTGGTTTCAGCACGCCCTTGTTCCCTTCCCCTGCATCATCCCCGTTCCGCCAACAAAAAGCGATATGTCGTCCACTGCTGCTGCTGCTGCTGCTGCTATTGCTGCTCCTGCGCCATGCTGACCTGGGGCCTGTCGGCGCGCTTCTGGAAGGGGCCCACGTACACGATCTTGCCCTCAATCTCCTTCTGGTTGACGGTCTCAATGGCGCGGTCGGCGGCGGCCTGGTCCTCGAAGTGCACGAAGCCGTAGCCCTTGGACACGCCGTTGGCGTCGGTGGCCACCTTGCAGGACAGGATCTTGCCGAAGGCCGAGAAAGTGTCGTGCAGCGCCTTGGCGTCGATGGTCTTGTCCAGGTTCTGGGGAGGGGCAGGCAGGGAAGGAACGGCATGCCGCGTGAGCAGCAGCATGCAGGTGAAGGCGGCCAGCGCGGGCACAGGTGCCGGTTTGAGGTCGCACGGACACTCAGCAGTGCCGTTCCGCCGCGGTCTTGTGACCCCAGCGGAGCCTGGGCGGCCCTCCAGCGCAGAGCCATGCCGCCCAGGAAAGCCCAGCCAGCGGGGGGCGCGTTGCCCGCTGCGCCAGCGCAAAACGCAACCCAGGTGGCAGGAGGCGCAGGAACATCACTGCCACAGCGGGCTATGCTGCTGCTGCATCCTGCAAGCCCCAAGCCCTTAGTAAACCCGGCCGCTGTGATGCCGCCGCTGCTCAGGCCCAGGCTCAAGCTTCAAACGCCCATGTCGCCTGACTCCAACTCCCCAGCGGCCAGAGAGCCCCCCGGGCGCTTCTGAGCGCAGCGGGCCGAGCGCCACAGCTGTGGGCACCTCCACCGCACCCCCCAGGATACAACCGCTCGCACCAGACGCGAACCAGCGTTCGCCCTGACCGGTCCCCGCAGCAGCAGCAGCAAGCTGCTGCCGCTGCTGCTGCTGCTGCTGCTGCAGCGGCGGCCTCCATGGGCGCCAGTGCACCCAATCCCGCCGCCAGCGATGCTGCCACCTGCAAAGCAGCGTTGCCAACCCCGTGGCCGCCCAGCATGGCGCCCAAACCCGGCCCATGTAGCTCCACCTCCTCCTTGCGCAACGCCTGCTCCTGCTGCTGCTGATTGACATCCATACAGTCACGTTAGCTGGAGATCCAGAGCCAAGCTCGTTGGGTTGCCTTCACCCTCTCCACACCGCCTGCCCCGCCTGCAACACCCCACACCATCCCCAATAGCAGGAGCACACGTGGACGGCATGTAAGGCACCTAGCCGCGGAGCCTCCCACCTTGATGAAGATGTTGCCAACGCCAGACTTGCGGGCAGAGGGGTCGCGGTGGGACCACATGATGCGCATAGGCTTGCCGTTCAGCACATGGTAGTTCAGAGTCTCCATGGCGCGGTCAGCTGCATTTGGGGCAATCCATGCGCGGGGGCGTATGCGGGGGTGCTCAGCGGTTGTATCGGCTGCCACGAGGACCGACTGTCAAACATGGGTTGGTGATTGACTTGCACGCTCCCTCGTTTGCTAGTCGTAAAGTCCCCATCAGTAGATTTTTTAGTAGCTTCTTGTTTCCCTGCTAGCGCCTACCAGCCTGGGGGTCCAGGGTGCTGTTGTAGTTGACATAGGCGTAGCCCAGGGAGCGGCGCGTCACAGCGTCGCGGCAGACACGGATGGAGGCCACAGGCCCGACCTGAATTTGCAGTCCGCATCCAACGCAAAGTTATAGCGCCATCCTTGTCCAAGCGACAGCGTAGCGAAGCAGCCGCCGCCGACTCACCGAGGAGAACAGCTCGAACAGCTGAGCCTCAGTGACATCCTTCTCCAGGTCTCCCACGTACAGAGACGAGTTGGCCAGCGGGGTGGCCGTGGTGGTCTGCGCGGCCGGAGCGGCCTCGGTCGTGGCGGTCGCCATCGTCTGCTTCTTTCACACGCTCAGGCTACGAGGCCGGCGAATACGTTTGTTGATTAATTAAGCTTTTGTGGCGACGTGCGCCTTTTGCTGTTTTTATGTTTTTGTGGGTTGCCCCTTTTCTTTTTCGAGAGTGGCGCGATGCTTTTAGCCCCTCAGCATTGACGCAGGGAGGGACGACGGTAAAAGGCTGCCGCCTTGAGAAGGGGCTATCTTGGGGCGCAGGACCGCTAATGTCACAGTCGAGACACCGACCGCGACCGTACATACATCTCCAAGGTAAGCGCTCTTGGCACAATTATGAAGCTGTTATAATGTAAAGAACAGTCATTGTGACTATGGAACTAACTCCCCAGCGTCCCGGTCACCAAGCTCTGACACCTGTCGCCCGTGTCGCCCTACCCCGGGGCGCCAGCCAAAGGAACACGGCGTAATTCTGCCAAACCTTTAACTTGGTAGGCTTCAGGAAATAAGGAAAGAGCATGAGTAGTGTGTTCGCCTCCTCTGCCCACGGGTCGCTCGTGGCAAGCGGTGTAGCAGGGTCTCCCCTGTTAATCCCTGCTTGTCGTCCCGTGTGCCAAAAGAGTGGACGCCAAAACAGACTGTGTACAAAGTGGGAGCATTTACAACTCATACAGCATATTACGAGGTCACCCGAAACATCCTGATCAGCTACAGCAGGACAGCACCTTACCGGTATACGGTGTCACTTTCTAAACGGGTTTTTCGCCCAAGGCAGCCTCCCTTGGCACGAGCACGTGCCTTATTGCCGGAGACGCCAGCCCATCGCATCAGTCTTGGGCAGTCCTGAGCTGGCCACCACAAAGTCGCTCCTATTTTCCTGATGATAACTCGAGCTATATCTACACATTGTACCTTATTTGCGAGAGTACGATGCAACCAGCTCTCGCCAGCTGGCAGGATACTGTAGTTGACCTGTTGCAGCCTCAGCTCAAAAGCTGCACGACCCTCGCATGCCATTGATATGGAGGAGAGCGGCGGTACGCTGCTTTAAATGGATCTACGTGTTCGTTTTAAGCTGTCTCTCTGGCCAAAATTGCACGGTAGTTGGCCACGGAACATGGCAGCACGACTGCAATCACGTGCAACAGCCAGGTTTTACAGAACTGTCAGGACAAGAGCGCCCTGCATCGTTCCAACACGCGTGGGGGTCCCCGTAGGCAGGGCCCCAAAGGGTGTCCATAATGCCACTGCCATGCAAGAGTCCCAGCATGCACCCGCTGCACCTTTCGCTTCTCCGCGGGCGTGGCGCGGCCGGCCACACATTCAACACCACCACCATGTGAGCAACGCGCCCTAGGGTCTTGCTCCCTCGTGCCGCACGCTCATGCTGCTGCTGCTGCTGCTCCTGGCCCCGCCGCCGCCGCACCGAGCCTCCCAACGGAAACCGCCAACTGCACGTTTAGTAGGCGTACGCCTCGGCGGCCTTGGCCTCGCCCAGGTAGGGCTTGGCCAGGAAGTCGGTGAACTCCTGGAAGGGGGCCTTGGTGTACTTGCTCTCGCGCCACAGGTCGGGCGTCAGGAAGCCGTACGTCCGGGCCAGGGCGTTGAAGGTGGCGCGCACGAAGTTGCCCAGGGTCTTGGTGGAACCGCGAGAGCACGTGTAGCAGTCCTCAATGCCGGCCATCTGCAGCACCTTCTTGGGGGTGCGGGCAGCCACGATACCGGCACCGCGGGGGGCGGGGGTGAGGCGGATGCTGACGGAGCCGCACTTGCCCTTGACCTTGGTGGGCACGGTGTGCACCTTGCCGATCTTGTTACCCCAGTAGCCGCGGCGCACGGGCACGACGGACATCTTGGCCGTGATGATGGCACCGCGGATGGCGGTGGCAACCTGGGCAGAGGTTAGGAAGGAAGCGGGGGGCGTCAGGCGCAAGGCGGGAGGCGTGCGGTGAGAGTGCAGCAGGTGGTGCAGGATGCCCACGCGCAGTACCGTCGGCTCACAGGTGCGCTGAAGGCTGCGCTGACTCCCAGGCTGACGCGTGATGCTGGTACCCTCCGCTGATTAGCCATAGCTAGCTGTGCTGATAGGCGGGCTGCCTCCATCCTAGGCGAACAACTCGTTCTCAAGCTGACGGCGTCGCTGCCATTGCAGCTGAGGAGGCTAGTGACACGCCGCTGCCCCTGGTACTGCAGCCCACCCCTTGGTGCTTCAGCCGAGCGGGATACGAACGACCGCATGTCGCCGGCCAGGGCGCATCCCGGGCCCCAAATCCTCTGCCTCCAGAGCGACGTCTCCGCACCACACCCGACTGCCATGCGACGGCCCATGCGAGCCGAAACTAAAGCTGCAATATTGAGCGGCCAGGAGTAACATTGCTCCGCTCCGCGCGGCAAGCTGTACATGAAGTTTGAGCGTCCTGAACGTGGAGCCGCTGCGCCCCTCCCGAGCCCCACCACAGACAAGGGAGGTGTCGGGCTGCGTGTGCGCTCACCTCCTTGGCGCACTTGACGCCCAGACCAATGTGGCCGTTGTAGTCGCCGACGACCACGAAGGCCTGTGTGCATCAAGCAGTGACAGCGTCACAGACAGGACGAGCTGATGAGAGCATCCAGGGTTCAACGCAATGTCCAACAGAAGCGAAGCATGATACTGCCAGCGAGGGCTGTGCTCAAGTCCCCTATTTAGCACTTATCGGCCCTTGCTAGCTACCCACATCCGCCCATAACCCCAGCCCCCTCCCCCAACTCCTGCCCCCTCTGCGCACCTTGAAGCGGGTGCGCTGACCGGCACGGGTCTGCTTCTGCACGGGCATGATCTTCATGACCTCGTCCTTCAGAGCAGAGCCCAGGAACTGCTCAACAATCTGGTACTCCTTGACGGGCATGGAGAACAGGTAGATCTGCTCCAGCGACTTGATCTTGCCCTGTGCACCCCAAAAAGGTCCAGATAAGTCGGACTATATATCCATGAAGCGGCCATGCTGCTGAGCAAGAAATTCAGCATCGCCAGGTCCGCCGGCCGCCAGCTGTGCAGTCGGCCGCCGTGCAGCGACGACAAACATCCCCTCCCATGACAACTGTGAACTCAATATCTGATAGGATAGACCAAGAAGCTGACCTGCTGCACGAGGCGGCCGAGCTTGGTGCAGGGCACCCACTTCTCCTCCTCATCCTTCTTGCCGCGAGCGCGGCGAGGGCCACGGCCGCGACCGCGGTCGCCACCACGCCCACCGAAGCCACGGCCGAAGCCGCCACGCTCACCACCACGCTCAGCCATGTTTCTGTACAGAGAAAGAGTCCACCGCCGTCAGAAGGGTGCAGCTTGAGAGATAAGGAGCCAGGTAGCTAGGCAAATAACAGGATGCTTACAATGATGATAGGCGGTGCGTCCGCGTAGAAGAGAGAGAGTTGGGCGCACTTCGGGGTAAGAGTACCCTCAGCCTGCATGGAGGGCGATGGCCGACATCGGTCGCTCATGGAGCGCGCTGCCTTTGTGAAACAACCATTGCGATACATAGGCATTTGAGTCATTATAGCAACGAATACAGCTTGCCGCGCTGCTTGTCGTTGAGGTCCGTCGACACGCACGTGTCCAACGCGTTGTAGCTCGCCCAGCGGCCACAGGCCAGCCAATACCCACTGTCGCAAATAAACGAAGCCAGCCTACTTGCGCCATCGGCACCGCAAACAGGACCTTCAGCGCATGCCACTTCACTTGCAGGGGCCCTTGCATGTTTCAGCAAAGAAGCTCCGTGCATCACCGCTACCAACCACCACCCGCAGACCTTGGCTCCTGCGCACCCCGCTGCGCCTCACAACCCCTATTCCTTGCATCCAAATACTATGTACATGACATGCAGCCGACCTAGAACGTACCCTACGTTGAGGTTGCTGTTCCTGACCTGGAGCACCATTTCGACACGCTCCTGCTGTATAGTAACCCCGCGCCCCGCTGCCCTGCTCGCCCCTGCCGTGCTGCCGTAGCTCAAGACTCCTCCTGGTTCATGTAGGCGCTCTCCTGGGCCTCCTTCTTGCTCTGCAGCGACCCCTGGAACAGGACGTCCAGATGGGAGTACGCCTCCTGCAGTTGTAGGTGTTGCCGTGCAGCCGCGGAAGTAAGTGAGAGGGTCTACGAAGAGCCACTCGCACATTTTGCCGAATCGCAAAGCCAACAAGGGAACATGCAAAGCACCAGTTGTATTCTTCGGGGTGCTGGATGTGCCATGCAACAAATTGGCATCGAGCATCCACGGCGGTGTGTGAGAAGGGGCTGAGCTTCTTGCTCTCACCTGGACGCCTGCTGCTGGGCTGTTCGGGTTGATCTGCACGTACGCCTGGGATAGCTTCTTGAGCCCGCCTTGCAACCCTGGGATACGCAGTAGCACAGTGGGCCGCTGATGTCACGATAGTGCCCATAGGTTGTAGCAATAGATCCAGGCACACCCCGGGAGTCAGCATCGTGGGTGAACACGCGTGCCCCTGACACCTGCAAACCGACCCCTAGCGGGGCAATCCTGCAAGCCCCTTCCGGCAGCAACCCCTCGACACCGCTGCTTGCACCACCACGGGCCCAGTCCCAAGCTGCCCAGACTTACCTTGCCACCCGCCCAGGCCGCCGCCCTCCTTCTGCACTTGGATGGCCATGACCATGCACTGCCGCGTGTACAGGTTGTTGGGCTCCGCGAAGTTGCGGTAAAAGGTCTCCAGCTCCCGCTCCTGCTCCGGCCGCGAGGGGTCAATGACCAGCAGCAGCCCGTCCAGCTCCTGGACACATGCCACCGTACGTGGGTTAGTAACTTCGTGTGTCATCAGGATGGGTGTGGTCTTTTACGTGCATCCAGGGGTACATGCTGCCTACTACAACTGGCCTCTCCAAAGCTGCGGTTACTGCAGCGCGAAGGGCCTCCACGAACCCCCGACACGTGGGGTGGAGTGCTGGAGGCTGCAGTTGGCACGACGGTCCGCATCATGCAGGCTATGCCGACAGCTGCCCCAGTCAGTTGTGTTGCCGTCTCCGAGCCTGGCTGGGCAGCAGGCTCTGACACGCACCTTGGCCAGCACGGGCCAGTAGGACTGGTACTGTGAACTGCCCGAACAGTCCCAGAACTGGACCTTGACGCGGTCGATCCCGAGGACACGGCTGATTTCCTGGATGCTGCGCACGACGAAGCCCAACGTGTTGGGCGAAGACCCGCGGCATGTTGGACCTCCATGTCGCCCGCGGTTTGCAAAGCCTTACCGCACGGCTGCCGTAGGCTGGTAAGCGGCCTCTCCAAGTAATATAGGCTGTTCTGCAAGGGCTCGACACAAGAGCGTCTTGCCAGTCCTGGTTGGCCCCACCACTGCAATTTTCAACAGCGTCTCGGCCATGACCGCGTGAAGTTCCTAACCAACAACGTTTCAGAATTGCGCCTATCTCCTTGTTTGATTGTCTGTAAAGCTTCAAGAAGTGAAGTGTTTGAGCTTGCTAACGCGCCTGAGTGCTTCAGGGTCCCGAATAATTATAACTGGTAGATGCGATGATGCCATGGCATGAAGACCAACACCACTGTGCAAGTTGGGGAGCGTTTCGGGGCCGTGCCGTACCGTGCATAGTGCGCACAGCTTGGCCGCAGCGGCATGCCAGGAGCACAACAGTACATACTAGTCGTTGTGACACTGCGCGTAACCAAGACCAAACACGATGCAGGCTGTGGGACTGCGCGCGTCGACAGGCCTGCGCCGCGCAGGTCCAAGCGCACTAGGCACTCGCCTTCCATGCAAACCCGCCCACATATGTAGTGCACGGCGATCTGGGAGGCAAGCAGCTGTGACGGTCCAGGCGCGGTACTCAGCGGCAGGCGGGGGTGGCAACTGGTCCGTGGGCTCCCCGGGCATCGCCGACCGCGTGCTCGCTGCGCTGCCCTACCTGCTGCCCTTCTTCGACTGCGTCATGTACGGCCGGTACCTCTTCTACATGTACCCTGCCATCAAGATGGCTGTTCAGCCCCTGCTGCCAGCCATGAGCCTGTACCACTCCATCCCCATGGGCAGCTTCATCGCCTTCTTCGGCCTCTACATCGCTGTGGTGAACAACCGCAGCATGAGCCGGTTCGTGCGGTTCAACGCTGTGCAGGCAATCCTGCTCGATATCCTGCTGGCGCTGCCCCGCCTGCTGGAGACGGTGCTGACTCCCCCCAGCGCCGGCTGGGGGCTGCAGGCATACATCCACTCTCAGAGCTTCATTTGGATCTTCACCACCGCCTGGGTGGTCTTCGGCATCGTCAACAGCCTCCTGGGGACGCTGGGCCGCATTCCCTTCATTGCGGATGCGGCGGACCAGCAGATTCGGTGACGAGGTGTCCGTGCTGGGAGGTGGCGGTCCTGCCGGGCTGAGTGCTGGCACGGATAACAAGCGAGCAGCGAACTGCCAAAGCAGCGGTGGTGCTCCTGGTGTGGACGACGTGCAGTTGACTATGGGGTTGTGTAGGGCATACCATCCACGGGATGCCGACGGTTGGCAGGTTGCGCGGATGGACCGACCCTTGGGTCACATGGGTCGCAACGGGTTCAAAAGCCAGGCATGGGTCGTGGGGAGTGACACCGTTCCTTGTTGTCGCCCGCATGCAGTCCATTGTTGATACTGGAGGGTTGCAGCATTACGGGCTTGGCCAGAGGATGTGGGGGTAGGGTCCGTTGACGCACCGTTGGTGGGGGGCTGTGCTATTGTGTGCCTGGACGAAAGCAACCTGCCTGTCAAAGGTGTTGGCTGGATGTAGACATGCGGAAGTCATCTTCGAACCGGTTGCCGCTGTTGCATGGCCAACTTAGCAGGGATGCTGGCTTTGCAATGGTGGCATAAGTGCTGCAGTACCTGTAATGTAGTGGATGTCGCCTTGAGCGAACTGAGGCATAGCGCCACTTAACCCAGCTGGGTGCCCCTGCTGCGTTGCTTAAGGACCACAGCAGTGTACCAGTGACAAACTCCGTTCAGCACGGACTTGACGGTGAGCAGACTGGGCCTCTAGGCGAGAACTTAACTGCTGGCACTTTTCTAACTGAACTCCAGCAGCAAGCCGTCACTTGCTCAGTACACCCACATCCGGCAACCAAGTGCATCAGGACCCGTCGTACACAGACACCTTCTGTGCTTTACCCAGCTGACCACAAATGCTCGCTCTGTTGCGGTACTTGAAACTCCTAATAACGCTGCTAGCACCTTCACCAAATATGCAAGTAACCCCGTCTCCCCGATGTGGGTCATGTAGGCACATCCCACACACTAGTTATTCAGCCTCACGCAAGGCCCCGTTGTATGGCGCACTGCTGCCACGCGTTGCCATACGACGGCCCATGGACGGCCGTTGTCATGCACCGATGCGACGTGGCCATGGCCCCCTGGTTTGCACGGTCTTGAACTCCCGATAGCAGTACCGGCGTCCTACGTGTGCCCACATCGCTCGCCTTCTTCGGCAGCTGGCCGAAGCTGACCATGTCCTGCCCTACGAAGCAGCGCGCGTTCATGCTACCGCAGGCCCTGCGGAAGGTAACCTGCTCACCTTCTGCTCTGCTAAAGCAGAATCCATGACGCGCGCTCCTGAAACCTACACAGGTACGGTATATTGTACAGATTCACGCAGCCAACCATTAGCAGTACAGGAAGCCTGGTGAGCTCTGAGCTGCCCTACCCAACGCTTGCCTGCACGATCCTCCCCTAAGACCTAACCTACGTAACCCCTGATAGCCCAGCCGCAGCGCTGCACGCCCACACATGGCTAGCACTATTGCTAGTTGCACAGTACAAGTAACCAGCGCCCGCACTTCGCAAGCCCAAGCCAAATCACCCATCGGCTCGTGCAAGACTCCATCACCCAGCCATCCTTCACAGCCACAGCCACCCACACCAGTGCTACCTCTTTGCCCCCTGACCTTCACTACGCGCTAGCCCCTACCCTCCCCGGCCCCGCCGCCGCCGCCGCCGCTCCGCTGGAGCCCGCTGCCACCGACCCGCTCGGGCCCGCTGACGTTGCCGTCGCCGCCGCCTCGCGCGCCCGCTGCTCCTGCGCGGCCGCCACGCCCGCCGGCGTGAGGCGGTAGGCGAAGGGGTCGCAGCGGAAGCCGCGCCCCGACCGCTCCACCTGGCCCCGCTCGCGCAGCCTGGGGTGAGGCATGGGAAGTTGGCAAGAACGAGGGCCAGGCACGTCACGAAGGCGCCACGCCATTAGGTCCATAATTGCTTTTCCGAATGGTACGTGTGTGCGTGCACCCGCACGAGGCGTGTATACAACAGTGGGCACAAGAAGCAACAAGCCGGAGGGGCACTTCCCAATCGGAAGCAGCTTCGGCGTATTATTCACGCGTGAACGAAGCGGGGTCAACGAGAGCGGTGTGTTACGGCGTGCGACACACAGCCGAGCACCGGTACGGCGGGGGGTTGCACTCACAGGCGCAGCGCCTTGCTGGTGTCGGGGTTGTTGCCGAACTCGACGCGGAAGTCCTTCTCGAACGCCGCCACGCCCGGCTGCATCTTGAGCAGGATGGAGGCAGCCGCCGCCACCACGTTGGGGATCTGATGGGCAGGAGGCAGGAGGTGATGACGAGAAAGGCAGTTCAAGCATATTGCAGCTGCACCGGCGGGGTGTGCAGAGCCTGACCCAAAAGGTGTGTTCGTGCCACATGGCATGACGCTGCACAGCCGGGTGGTACGTCAATTAGCACCACGCACACTCGGAGAACCGTCACCGCGCTTTGCCTTGCCGCCCCACCGCTAGTGCTACTTACCGCATGCCTGTACGGTTGCACGCACGTGCCATGCGAACCCACCTGACCCGGCAGGCGTACACCGTTGGGCCCCTTCTTGGGGCCAGCCTTCGCGCGCTTGGACGCCGTCGCCCCACTGCCGGACGCCACGGAGCCCGATGCACCAGACGCCGCGCCGCGGCTGCCGCCGGCGCTAGCTTGCCCTGCGGAGGCGGCCCGGGCAGGTGCAGGTGCAGGGGCTGCCGCCGTTGCAGGCCGCACTGCTCTGGGTGCCGCAGCAGGCTTCTTGGGCTTCGGCGGCAGGCCGCGGCTGCGCCCAGGGGCTGGGGCAGCTGTGCGCGGCTTGCGTACAGCAGCCACGCCCTCGGAGCCGCTCGGCCCCGACCCCGACCCAGAGCCCGAGGCGAGCTCCATCAGCGCCTGAGCCGCCTGTGGGGGAGGGAGGCGACGGCACGTGAGAACGCAATACACACGGTAGGACCGTAGGCTTATATTGGAACATACAACCCTGTCAGCTTGCACGGCACTGTGCTTCTAGCGCACGACGTACAGGACATTGCAAGTCAACAAACGCATCATCCCAGCGAGAGGCGTAAGAAGATCAGAGAAGGCACAGGTCCTCCCTATCGCGCGACCCACCTCCTCCGCCGGCTGCGGCTGCGGCCGCGTCACGGCCCTCTTCTTGGGCGGCCGCTCCTCGCAACCGTGCCCCACGCTCCGCAGCTGCTCCAGCCGCTCCTGCCGCCGCTCATGCTGCTGCCGCTGCCGTTCCTGCTCCCGCAGCAGCGCCTTGGCCTCACGCGACACCCGGAACAGCCTGCTGCCGCCGTCCCCGGCCGGCTCCTCAGCCGCCGGCCCTACCCGCCGCTCCTCCTCTTCCCTTCCGCCCTCCCTTTCCTGCTTTCGGTCCTGCAACCTGGCCCCGCCGATAGAGGCGCCAGGTGCAGCCTCCACGCTGTCCGATTCCTCCGATGCTGTCGCTACGTACCGCCGGCGGTTTGGAGGCGCCGCTGCCGCTGGCGCTACTCTTGGCACAGCAGCTGGCGCTGCTGCAACCGCCGCCGGTCTGGCCCCGTTCCCAGCTGCCTTCCCAGTCGCCAGCGCCATGGGCCCCCCTGCTGGCTGGTGCTGTTGGCCCTGTGATGTGCTGCTTAACGCCTGCCCAGCAACTCCTGCCGCACCTGCTCTTGCCCTCGACGCGCTGCCCGCCAGCCGCGCCGCCTGCAGCCGCTGCAGCTGCTGCTGGGGCCCGAGGCCTGTACCCGCGAGGCGGGCGGCCGTGACAGCACCGTCGCCCTTTGCCGCGCCTGCCGCAGAGCGTGGCTGCGCGCTGGACGCCCCGCCCGGCTTCCGGCCAGGACCCACAGCTCTCGCCTGCTCGTCCCCTTTGTCCATGGCGGCAATCGGCTTACGAGTGGAGATAGGAGCAGCAACAGCAGCAGCAGCGCCAGTGCCTGGGTGCTGCGCAGGCGCGGGGCCTTTGCTGCGAGGGGCAGTAGCCCGCTGGGGCATGTCTCCTTTGGGGCGCTTTGCGGGCGCCGCGGCGGCCGCCGCAGCGTTCGGTGCATGTTGACCGGCGGCCGCCACGGGGCGCTCTGGGGAGACCCGCCGGGCGCGCTTCTTCCCGGCGGCGCCCCCGCCAGATGACGCAATGGCTGCCAGCGCCTGCTGCGCCGCCCTGCGCTGCGGCACGAGCAGCATGGCAGCGCTGCGGGCCTGGGAGTCGGGGCTCTTCGACTCACCCGCCGCCGGCGCAGCGCTTGTGCCCGCACCCGCGCCCACACCCGCAGCCGCACCCGCACCCGCATCCGGGCCCATATCCGTCCTCGCTGCATCCGCAGCCTTGGGAGGCGTCCGTCCCTCCGAATTGTCGGAGGCTCTGTTGTCACCCGCTTTGGGCCTGGTGAGGGAGCCAGAAGCGCTGGCCTTGCGCTTCACCTTCCACCCCAGCATGGGGGGCAGCTGCTGCTCAGCGGCACCGTCGCCGCTGTCCCACCCAAGACCCCCTGCAGCTGTGGGCATGGAGGGCACGACACGTGCCACGGCTGCAGGCTTGCCGGCATGGGCCACCGTAGCCGCGGCCACAGTGCCCTCGCCGCCGCTGGGTAGGGCCTTGGGTGCAGCTGCGGTGTCCTGGATCGCCGATGCGTCACTGTCGCTGGCAGGTACGACGGTAACAGTGCGGGCATCGCTCTCGGACGGCGTGTCGCGGCTTGCCCTTCCCTGCGCGGCCAGCTGCTGCTCCTCTTCCTGCACATCGCACCCACGCGGCCCCACCACAGCAGTCACCTGCTGTCGCTGGTCCCGCTGCTGCTGTTGCTGCTGCTGCTGGCCTTGCTGGTCCACCCATTGCTGTGTCCTGCCGAGGACGTCACGCACACTGCCGCTCGCAGCAGCCACGGACGCCGGGGCCACACCTCCACCCAGCGGTGTCCCTGCCATCGCACCGGCGCTGCTGCTGGGGCGGCCGACGGGCTCTGTAAGCAGCAGCAGGCGGTTGAGCGACCGGGGTAGCTGTCCGTCCGGGTTGGGGGCTTGCACAGCCACCGTGACCGGCGTATCGCTTAAGTCATCCCTTGCAGCCGGCTCACCGCTCCCCTGCGGTGCAGCAGCTGCTGCCCGTGGGCCAGGCCCAATTGCAGCGGCTGCAGGCTTAACCTCTGCTGGCCCCTCCACGTGACACAGGCTGTGGCCGTGCGCCTCCTCCTCTGCCGTCGTCTCGGCATCCATACCTGCCTCTTGGCAGGCCAAGTTGACCGCCGCCGCGCCGCCCTCCTCGCGCTGCAGCTGCTGCAGTGGCGGCAGCTCAGCCGTCGCGGTTGCCATGTCCCCGAGGCGCGGGAAGCTCGCAAACCCTGGGCACCGCGCAGCGCGCCGCCGCAGCGCCTGCAGCTGGCTGCACGGGGCATGGGCTGCAGCAGCAGCGGTGCGCACCGGGAGCGCGGCCGGGCCGGCAGCAAGGTAAGCGCCTGCAGCTGGTGGCTGTTGCTCCTTTGCGCTGCCTTCATCTGCGGGTTGCTGTTGCTCCGCTGCGGCTCCCGCACCTGTCGCGGCATCAGAGTTTCTGCCCCTAGCCGCACGCCCGGTACTGCTGCCCGCACGGGCCGCCGCGACCATCCCGTGGTGGACGGGGGGAGCGAATGCCGCCCCAGGAGCTGCTGCTGCAGAAGGCACGTGCCCATTGGAGCTTCCGCGAGACCCCAGCCCAGCCTTCCCTACAGCAGCGCTGGATGCTGCCCCCAGCGCATGCTCCACTGCACCCGCTGCCATGTCCGCAGCTGCGTCCGCCTGCTCCGCAGCCTCAAAGGAGGTCACCACCGCATGCTGGGCTCCGGCGGTTGCGGCAACGGGCACTTGCGGTGCGCGCGCGGTCTGTGCAGGTCCGCCGGCTGAGGCGCCTTGGTGCACAGCAGCAGGCGCAGAGGGCGGCACTGCGGGCGGGGTTGCCACAGCTGCAGCTATGGGCGCGGCAGCAGCAGCAGCAGCAGCAGCGGCGGCCGCGGCAGCAGCTGTTGGCTGCGTGACAGGGACACGACCATAGGCCAAGCTGCGCTGGGGGCTGAGTAGGAAGTCTTGGGCCTCGTCATCCATTGTCGTACAGCGGGGCAGGACCAGGCTTCGCCCCAGCCCCAGCTCCAGTGCGGCCCCAGGGCCGCTGTGGCAGCCAAGAGAGGGTTGCCTGGTGGGCATGGCGGCGGCGGGGTTGAGAGCGGCGGCGACGGCGGCTGTGGTTGTGGTGACGGCGGTGGTGACGGGCGGGGCAGCGGCGGTGCTGCCGGCCCCGAATAGGGCGATGATCACGCCGGGGCTGTCCAGCAGTGTGGACGGGGGCGCCAGGGGCATAGCGCTGGGCCCAGCGGCGGGGCCGGAGGCCCAGCGGGAGGGCGTGGCGCACAGACCCAGGAAGGGGCTCAGGGCGGGCGCCATGGGGTTGGGCGCGAGGGCGGGGGCGGAGGCCGATGGCGGGGGCCCGGGTGGCTGTGTGGCAGGAAAAAGGGCCGCAGCAGGGCAGGCGCTGGCGTTGAGTGCGGGGCCGGGTTGCTCCTGCTGCTGCTGCTCCTCCTGCTGCTCCTGCCGCTGCTCCGGCTCCTGCTCCTGCTGGAGCTGCCCCCCAGTGGCGTCACTGGTGGGAAGCCCATGAGCGTTCTCAATTTGGGTTTGCACCCCGTCACCTTGTCTCCCGGCAGCGGCTGTACCGGGCGCTGGCGCGATGGCGGCGCTGGAGCTGCGCCTGTGCTTAGGCCCTGCCTTTTCCTTCCTTTGCTGCAGCACCCTGTTGTGCAGTTGCTGCTGCTGTGAGTCCTCGTCACCTTGCAGGTGCGCAGACGACGTGCGCCCAGCCGACGTGTCCCACACGTCCGCGTGCCCCATGCTGCTCCTGCGCCTTCCGCGGGTGGTGCGGACGCTGCGTCGAGTTGCCGACGGTGGCGGCGCAGCAGCAGCGGCGGTGCCGGCTGAGGCGGGAACCACATCCGACGAGCGGCGCCGCCGCTTGTCAGGACGGCCCTGAGCGTCGTCCACATCCGGCTCATCCACAGCGACAGCAGCAGCTCCGTCAACCGCAGTGGTGCACGCCCTGCCATCGGGCTCCTTGTCGCCCGCCGCCGCATACTGATGCTGCTCCTGCTCCTGCTGAAGATGCTGCCGGCGCGGCTCTGCCTGTCGCACTTGCCACGTACTACCAGCCCTTAAAACTACGCCTGGGGCGGCGCCCTTCGGCGCCAGGCCGTCTGCCGCTGGCTGGTCCGGCGGGGTCTGCACGGGCTGCTGTTGTTGCTGGCGCAGCTGAGGCGTGCGAGCGCGCGGCGGGGAGCACCGGTCCCCGAGGGCCTGGGGCAGCTGCTGTGCGGACGCCACGGATCCCTCGAGCACCAGCGCCAGCGACGCGCCCCGCCGCCGCTTCGCCGGCTGCTTGCGCCCCTGCGACAGGTCCTGCTGCTGCTGCTGCTGGGTATCAGCCATTTCCTGCTCAGGTTCTGTGGGCGCGGGCTGTGGCTGCCCATGTGCGCGCCTTGCACCCCCAGTCCCAGGACCGGGCTGCCCCTGACTCGTCGCACCATCGCCTGCATCACCATGTACGCTGCCACCGCCCGTCTCCGCGCCCCCGGGCCCGAAAAGAGCTCCTCTGACCCGGCCGCCCTGCTCCCTGGCCGCAGCCGTGCCTGCCACCACCTCCCGCTGCGCCCGGGAGGAAATCGGCGATGCCAGCCATCCGCCGAAGGCGCCCGTGGGGTCGTCCTTTAGGCTGCCCAGCAGCAGCGGGCTGAAAAGGAACAGGCTGGCGCAGGGGCTGCCCAGGGGTGTCGCTGACAGGCCTACAAGGCCTCCGTTCGGTTGCGTGGGGTCCAGGCCGAACGCCATGGCCGCCGCCGCCACCTCGGGGTCGCAGTGTACGGCATCGGGGTCTGCCGTACCACGGCGAGGAGTGGCAAGGACAAGGGCTGTCGCGTTGGCCTCAGGGTTGACGGCGGGGCCTAGCGGCGGAGACGGGCGGCCGTCAGCGCCGTTCCGGGCGAGGCCGGCGGCGGCAGCGGCGGTGGCGGGCGCACCGGCGGGGTGGCGGCTGGGCAGGTCCCAGTAGCCGTCGGCAGCGTGGGCGTTGGGAAGGGCGCACGGCTGTCCTGGGGCGTCCGGCTGGGTCCCGCCCAAGATGGGGATCACAAAGGCGGCCAGATGTCCGCTGCAGACGTCACAGGGGTCAGGAAGCACCGGCGGACAGGCGTTGCCTGCAGCTGCGGCCGGTGCAGTAACGGGGCCCACGGGCGGCGGCGGGGCAGGAGCCATGGCGCTGCGGGCGAGCAGGAAGCTGGCCGACCCAAATGGGGATACACCCAGATCTGCAGCAGCTAGCTGGTGGGCGGTGGGCGCTGCGTTGGATGGGGCGGACACGTGGGCTAGCAGGCGGGCTGCGAAAGGAGGCAGGTCGGGGACGGGTGCTGCAGCGTGGGCTGTGGCACCGACGGCGGCCTGCGCTGCACACGCGGCTGCTGCGCTGAGGAAGTCTGCGGAGCACGACCAGGCCGGCATGGCCCGTGGCACCGGGGCGCGCGCTGCTGCGGGCTGCTGCTGTTGATGGTGTTGTTGATGGTGGTGGTGCTGCTGCTGCTCCTGCTGGTGGTGGTGCTGCTGCTGTTCCTGCTGGTGGTGGCGCTGCTGCTGCTCCTGCCGCTGCTGGCGTTGCTGTGGAAGAGCTTCCTGGCCCTGGCACACAGCGTCCCGGACTGCCGCCGGCGGCCCCGCTGGCGGCGGCGCGGAGGCCGCCTGCAACGCGGGAACGGGCGCCCCTGCCTGAGCACCACCCACCGCCAGCCGCCCCACGCTGATGCCTGACGGTGACACCACAAGGGTGGTGTTTCGCGGCAGGGACCGGCTCGCCTTGCCGCCAAGTCGCCCCGCGGCGCGACCCAAATCAGCTTGGGTAGTTCTGCGCTCCGTAGCTGCCCAGCTTCCGACAGCTTCCCTGCCGCTTGCTGCGCTCCCGCGACCGTGAACGCCCCCGCGAGCTGGCTGTGCGTCCGCCGAGAGGCCGGATGCGAACAGGCTATCACGGCTTGAGGCCTGGAGCTGCGATGCGCAGCGTTGCTGCTGCTGCTGTTGCAGCTGCCATTGTTGTTGGGTAAGCACACGTGCGGCCGCCTGGCCGGTAGTCACGGTATGCTGCTGGGTCACAACCGCAGGAGGCACCATGTCGGCTGCAGGTGCCTCCAGTTGGTGCGCTTGGGGAGGACCTGGCTGGTGATGCTGCAGGTGGCTGCCGTGGGTGGAGCGAGCACGTCCGGGCACGTGTAGGTACTGCGCAGCGGGGTCGGCAGGGCGGCTTGAGGCGGGTGGGGCGTCGTGGTGCGTACCGGCAACAGCGTTGTTCCCGGATAGTTGCAGCAGGGCCTGGTGCTGCTCCAGCTGCCATTGCTGCAGCTGTTGGTGCTCCTGCCTCTGCTGTTGCTGCTGCTGTTGTTGCTGGTACGGGTGCAGATGGGCCTGGTGCTGCTGTTGCTGTTGGTGGTGCTGGGTTTGGAGCTGCGTTGGGTGCTGCTGCTTCTCAAATTGCTGGTGGGCGAAGACGGGGTGAAGGGACTGAACAGCGTCGTAAGGGTCACGCGGTTGTTGCTGGTGGTGGCAGCTTACAGCGCTGTGCCCAGCGTTTCCGTGGTAGCCGTTGAGGAGCAGCTGCGGCGCCTGGTGCTGCTGCTGTTGCTGCAATGACGCCGGAAGGAACGAGTAGTGGTGCTGCAGCTCGTGCTGCTCTTGCTCTTGCTGCTGATGTTGTGGTGTCTGCTGATACTGCTGGTGGTTAGCAACATGGTAGCTAGGGTTGTCGTATTGCGGGTCACAGGGGTGCTGGGCCGAGGCTGTGGGCTGGGCGGCAGTGTTGGCGCAGGGTTGCCAGGCGTAGCCTCCCTGCGTGGGCGCGGGGCATGAAATGCCCGGACCCCATGCTGGAAGGCCCCACAACTGGCCTTGGAGGTCTTGAATGCGGTTGGCGTTGTAGTCCGCGCAGTTGTGCTGCTGGTGCGTACGCGTGGCCATGTGGGTCAGACGGAGACCTGCAAGCCAAGGGCGGGAAATAGCGTCGAAGACATTAGTAGGAAGGTAGGTGCCCCTCTTGGCGGGCTGAGGCGAGTGAACAGCAGCGCACGAGAGCACGACACTGTAACATGAAACGATCACGGCAATTGCGCAATCTGGTGCTGGGAATAGCGCGTCAAGGGCTGAGGGCAGGGCGGTGCTGCTCGACAGGCCGGTCAGTATAAGCCGCGTCAGGAGACGAGATGTGCAAGGATTGCATGCACGTTTCCTCAGAGTAGATTTTTTGGAGTACACACGGCTTGGAGCTCACCGTCAGGGTGTCCCACAGGCGCGCTTTGGCACCAACGCCGCGCTTGCTGCTGCCGATAGCAGTAGTCCCTACTGAAATCCTCTAGTAATCAGCGACGCGGTGTAAAAGGCTGATAGCGCTACCAAGCTACCAAGGCTCGGCTAGGAGCGGCGTGAAAGGCTTGTTGCCGACAAAAGCATTCCTGCCGTTGACGATGACGCACAGCTATATATGGGTCAATAAGATGCGGACACAGATCACGATTGTAATTTAAGACTGCTTCGTTAGGGCGCGCAGTCTATGCCAAGGGCACGCGCCGCTTACGGATAAAACTCGGGGGGTAGCCCCATGACCCAAGGTTCACCATGCAAATTGCGCGGGAGCCTGCATTCCGTCGACCGCGCGTCAGTCCCCTGCTCGCTTTCGCACTTTTCGCACATACTGAAAACAAGTATGAGTAGGTAGGATCTAGCACGATGGGACTCTTTGACGACGACGGTGCGTCCGGGTCACGTTAGCAAAGGGGCAGTTTGCAGGCGCGCTGGCAGCAAGATCGTGCTTTCTCACGCTTATAATGACCGCTAATTTGCTTCAGGTGACGATGCCTTCCTAGCGCAACTTAAGAAGCCGTCAGGAGGGGCCGCTCCTGGGTGAGTCAAAGCACAAAGCACCACGAAGGCACGGGGCTTCGCAGGCGCTTACTCCAGCCACGAGCTACGAAACCCAAAAGAGATGTTCGCTATAGAAACACGTTCCTATTACGGCATAGGAGCTGATGCAGTTGTTGTCGCGGTGCAGGCCCTCTGCCGCGGCAGCGGGAGGCGCAAAGAAGAGCGCGGCACCCGCCAAGCCCAAGTTCGGCGGCAAAGGCAAGTCCAGCCAAAGTGTTAACAGGCTCGACCGATCTCTGGACCGCGGTAACCCACATTTGCTACTGGGCCGAAGATGTTGGCAGCTTGTGCCCAAATCCCTCCCTAGCCCAGCCCCTTCGGCAGCACTTGTTAGCTCGCGCTTGCACTGCTGGGGTCTCTCTACGCCACCGAATCCCTCCCCTTGCGCAACCCAAACCCCGGTACCCGCCACCACCAACCAGGGCTGCTGGATGACGACGATGACGACTTCTTCGCCGACTTCAAGGTGGACGAAGATGACGAGCCCACGGCCACGGCCGCACCGCCTCCAGCAGCCGCAGCAGCCGCGGCCCCTGCGGCGGCGCCAGCCACGAAGGAGGCGCCGAAGGACGCCGCGCCTAAAACCGCAGCAGGTGCGAGTTGGAAGGGCGTACGTGCAAGTGGTTTGCAACATTAAGGAGCTAACCCAGATGAACGAACGTGCTACGCCGTATGCTGATCCGGGAGCTGCATGTCCGCAGCGTGCTGACACTGTGCTACGTGATGCGTGGTTGCACGCACAATGGATATTGCCAATAGCCTAAACACTACAAACTACACTATTGCACACGTACCATTGCGGCCGCCGTTACCTTTTGCAACTATTGCGTTGCAGTAGATGCGGATGCCGACGGCATGGACCTCGAGGGCGATGGCGGCGAGATGGAAGGTGACGTCGACATGGCGGAGCTGATGGCGGACGACGACGCCGACGGCGCAGCACAGCAGCAGCAGCTACAGGAGCAGGAGCCCCAACAAGACCACCAGATGGTGGAAGAGCAGGCAGGTCCAGCCCCCGGAGAGCAGGACCACGAGCGTGCTGGTGGGCACGAGCCTGAGCCCATGGACGGGCAGCAGCTGCTGCAGGAGCAGCAGCTGGAGGAGCACCAGCAGCAAGAGGCAGATGGCGGGGTGGCGGGGACGGAGCCTGTGCCCCAGCGGGAGCAGCAGGTGCAGGAGGAGGTGCAGGAGGCCGGTGGCGAGATGCAGTTAGACCAGCAGGCGGCGGGGGCTGAGGATGGGGCTGGCGTGGTGGAGCAGCCTGCCGCCGAGCCGGTTGTCGCACCGGAAGGCACGGCTGTCGCTCCTGCTGAGGCAATGGCCTCTCCGGAAGCGGTTGCAGGGGATGGGATCGGTGGAGGTGGTGCTCCGGAGCCCATGCAGCTGGACGAGGGGGCCGGAGTGCAGGCGGGTGCAGACCAGGCACGGCGGCGCTCCGTGGGCCCAGCGGCGGCGGCGGAGCCGGCTCCTGCCCTTTCGGCTACCGTTGCTGCCGAGCCGGTGGCGAGCACTGTGCAAGCCGCGCAGGCCAGCCCTCCTCCAGCCGCTGCAGCTGCAGCTGCGACGCCGGCGCCCAGACCTGCAGCGAAGCACGGGCCGGAGCCAACACCAAGGTCAGTTACGATAGTTACGGTACAACCCTGCCGTGCTGTAGGGAGCGCCCGCAGGACATTAGGGGGAGAACATTTGGGGAAGGCAAGACCATCAACCCGAGGAGGAGTAAGATGCTTGCTTAGTCGCGTGTGGTATCAACAAGGCATTCCATGGCACCGAAAGGTTTGAGAGACGGCCGCACGCTTTGCTCATGCACACGCCGCCTGCTTCGCGTTGATGGCCACCATGCCATGCCTTCCCTTCGCCGTGCCTTGCAGCAAGGGACAGCACCCGGCACAGCACCTGGGTGCAGCCCGCAGCCAACAGCAAGGCGTGGGCTCTGCAGCAGCGGCGGCGGCCACAGCCGCATCCGTGGGCCCAGCTGCTGCGCCCCAGCCTGCCGAGCCTGCAGCGTCGTCCAGGCCCCTGGCGAACCTGCAGGTGTGCGTCGTTGCCAATGCGGGCACACAGGATAGTAAGCTGATTGTGCGTTTCGCTTGCGGGATTTGGTATATTTGCCAAGACAGCATACGAAGGATATTTTGCACGCAGTACTGTACACGCGAAGGGCAGCCTAAAATGACCGCAGCTCCGCAAGGGCCCAGCAGCATGCCATGTCACGATGCTACTACCCAACAATAGCCACAGCTGCAGCAGGGTAACTTCATGCGGTCTTACCATCCCTCCTCCAGGCACCCAAGCCGCCAGCACCGGCACCACGCGCCCAACCCCCTGCGCAGCCCCAAGCGCCGCCGCCAGCACCGGCACTACCGACCCAGGCCCGCCTGCCGTTCCCGGTCCTGCCCACCCCTACCAGCGGCCCTTCCTCCGCCGCCTCAACCCCTGCTCCAGCCGTGTCAGCCCCCACGAGCTCCGAGGCACGCCCAGGCGCAGGCCCGTCGGTGCGCGCCCCTGCAGCAGCACCCCCACAAACGCCAGCACCAGCCGCACCACCACCGACAGCACCTACACCAACAGTAGCAGCTGGTAACCTAGCCGCCCGCCCCGGAGCCCTGCAGCAGGCGGCCGGCACCTCACGACCTGGCCCGGGCGCGCCGCCCCTGGCCCCGCGCCCCGCTACGTCCCCGGCCTCCGACTCAGGTGCCGCCGGCGCACGCGTCGCGACCGCGGCGGCCACGCCTCCTCCGCCAGCGCCGCCACCAGACACGGCCCGGCGCGCACCGGGCCTGGCCCAGAAGGCGGCTGCACCGCCCCTGACCCTGGCATCCACCCGCCAGCCAGCCGCCGCCCCAGTCCCTGCCGTACAGCAGCCCACCGCCACGGTAGCCCCTACCACTGCCGTCGCGGCCGCCCCTGGTCCCGTCAGCACCAGTGCCCTGAGGCCGGCACAACCGGCGGTGGCCGCCGCCGCAGCACCGTCCGCAACGCCTGACATGCCCATGGCAGATGCTACATCCGCCAAGACGCCCGCCCCAGCGGCCAGTGCCCAACGGCGCCCTGGACCTCAGGGTCTGCCGCCCGCCGCGCCGCGCCCTGCCGCCGCAGGCACCCCCGGCTCCCTGCCGGCGCTGTCCCTGGTGCCCACGTCTCTGGCCAACGCCCCTGGCCCGTCAGCCGCCCGGCCCCAAGGGCTCCTTGCGCAGCAGACACAGCAACAGCAGCAACAGACCCAGCAGCAGGCCGCACGCAAGCTGCAGCAGACACCGCAGCAGCGCCTGCCTCCCAGCAATGCCCCGGGCGGCCCTCCTGCCCCGCAGCCTCGCGCCCTGCCGACGGGTCTCGGCCCGTCGGCGCCTCCCGCCGCAGCTTCCCCCCTGCCGCTCGCGCCCTCGGCCGCACTGGAGGCGCCCAGCAGCGTGCCCCGCCAGGCAGCACCCTCGCCCCTGAACTCCATGAGCGGCGGGAGCGGAAGCACGCCCGCAGGGCCTCCGCTGCCGCCGCCGCAGCAGCGCCCGCTGGCGGGTGGCCCCACCCTCGGTGGCCCCCGGCTCGTGCCTCAACCCCAGCCCCAGCCCCAGGCGCAGGCCCATGCCCCATTCGACGGCAGCGCTTCTCGACATCCGCCCGGCCTCACCACGGCCCCTCGGCCCACCGCCGGCCCCTCCGCTGCATCCGGCGGCACCTCCACCCCCCAGCAGCCCACCCGGCCGTTTGCGCCCAGTCCCAGCGCTGCTGCCGCCGCCGAAGCCCCCGCCACCTTTCCCGGCGCCCCCCGCACCTCCAACCCAGGCTCCCTGCCCCCCAGCGGTGCGTCTACCCCCGCCTACGCCGCCGGCTCCCCGGCCGCCTTCCTGCAGCCCTCGCCCAGCCTCACCACGCCCTCGCCCGGCGCTGGCCGGCCCAGCCCTGCTGCCGTGCCTTTCGGACTCCGGGGTGACGGCCCGGCGGCGGTAACAGCAGCTGCAGGCGCCGGCGGTGCCGGCATGGCAGCGGATGTGGTCATGTTGGACGCAGGTGTTGGCGTCGGGTCCCGCCAGCAGCAGCAGCAGCAGCAGCAGCAGCAGCAGCAGCAGGGAGCCGCGGGTTCGGCTGCGCCCCGCAGCCTGGCCAGCAGCTTCACAGACCAGATCAAGGCCCTGGAGCTGGTGAGTGGGGGGCAGGACTGTGCAGGAGGCGTGCCGCTTGGCAGTAGGTGCAGTAGTGTGAAAGCCAGTTGCTGTCGCACGAGGTCGCACACATCGCGGGCCCAGGGCTGCGACAGGGCGCGCAGTGCTGGAGAAGGCTCCTTTACCTGGGAACTGCACCATCTCTGCTGCCATAGCGCATGCTGCCGGAAGCGGTACATAGGCAGAGTGTTTGCAATGACTCGTTACAGTGCCCAGGCAGGTATCCTACACGGTCTGTGTCCGACCCAGATTGCCGCCAACCATCACCACGTAACCGCATACAACACTGCACCTACGCGCGTCGTGCTGCTGCAGTACAAAACATGCTCGTGTGTTCGCTACGGACCATCACAACGTGCTCTTTGCCCCACGTCAGAAGATGCACGTTCCTTGCTCCCCTCAATGCCAACCGCTGTGCTACCGTACTACTACCAGTTCACCCTTAATTTCCCCCTGCATCTCTACCACTTCTCCCGGCCCTATGTCCGCTCTCCTCACTACTGCATCTCCTCCTCCGTCCTCCCGTCGCCCTCCGCCCGCAGATGATCCTGGAGTCCCAGTCCATGCGCGAGGAGGTGATGGAGCTGCGCGTCAAGGCGGCGCTGGCCTCCAACCGCCTGGTGCGGCTGGACAGCCCCATGCTGAGGGACAGGGTGGCGGCGCTCAGGCAGCAGGCGGCGGCGGTGGCGGCGGCGGGGCAGGGGCAGGGGGGCGCGGCGGGCGGGGGCGGGGGCGATGGGATGGAGGTGGGGGAGGGCGGCGGGGCGTAGGTGGTGTGTCGGTGAGAGGAGAGCCAGGGTGTGGTGAGGGTGTGGGACGGGGCCAGAGGGCTGTGGCTGCTTTGCAGCTAGCAAGTGCTGGGCCGGTGGGCTTGTGTTTTGGGATCTGGGTCTCGTACGTTTCGCATTGTGTTACAGGACGTAGAGCATGTGCCTGACGCGCTGGTCCGTGGCAACGGAGCAGCCTGGTGTAGGATGTGTGCTGCTTGGGCGCTACTGCTGCTGCTGCAGCCTCTCCTCCAGGAAGTCGTGGATGTTGGCTACCTTCCAGTTGTCGATGCGCACCGTCTCGGAGGGCCTAAGCGGTGGGGGCGGGGAGGAAGGAAGGGGGACATTATGCAAGTACGGGCCAGGTCTTACATACAGGAAAGCGCTTTGTGTGGCCTAAGTGCGTGCGTGTGGTGGTACTGTCATTATGGTTTCAGCGTGGATGCCGTGTGAGCGGCGTGTGAGCGCAGATGGCATGGGCACGGCATGGGAGTAGGGCTTGAGGGTGTAGTTAGTTTCCGCGTGCGCTTCTAGGGTCGTGTGCTACCCAGAAATCCTGCGGATGCCACAGCAGGGCCTTGCCCCGCGACAGTGCATACGCAGGTGATACTGCTACATATCAGTTCGTATGTAACAGTGCTTGGCGGCCAGGTGCGGTTCTAGTGTTGTTTGTGCATGGTGACGATGCGCCGCACTTCTGTGTCGTAGCCAGCCAGGTCCAGCCCGCCCCCGCTCGGAATGCTGCCCCTGTCCCCAACCCACCCGTCAGCCCCCTTGAGGCGCAGGCGGGGGTACGAGCCATGCGTGTACGTGACCTTTAGCTGGTCGCCGTACTTCTTGGCGTGCTTCTCAATGAAGTCCTTCACCTGGGGGAAAGCGCTGCAGCATGGAAGGAGGGAACGACAGGTCAGCGCATGGCAGGCCTTTCAGACCCCGGTAGCCCATGCATGTCTGCTAATAGTAAGTGCTTGCATACCACAAGTGCTTGCACACTCTGTAATGCAAGATGCAAAAGGCCGGACGGAAAGGCAGTTCACCGCAGGCCGGAGGATCGCTGGGTGGGGTGTGCCACGGGGCCCACGCTCGCCCTCGCGCCTCAGGCTGCCCAGGCCCCTTGCCCTGCCTTCGGCGTGTTCTTACCTAACACGCCACTGGTCCACCAGCAGCTCGGCCTTAGTATACCTCTGGCTCCCGGAGTCCTTTACACAGCACTTCTTGCAGTCGGTGACGAGTTCTGCGCCATGACCCGGGCTCGCTCGTTGGGCGACGTCTTACGTGGGCTGCAGTTCACAGCCGTTTTACAGCATACCTTCATCCTTTAAGTATTGACCGAGGACGTCGCAGTCTGAGCAAAGCTGTTGCCCTGTGAACCTGAACGCGTTTCGCGCGTTCTCGTGTTGACAGGGCGACCACCGGTGCAGCCGTCCGCAAGATCATGTCTGATGATGCCTACCCGAGTGCATTGCAGTCCTCGTTGGTTGCGGTACTGCTTGCAGTGAGAGCGAGGAGCACAACGATAGTGCTAAGGAGAGTCCTCATGGCGTTGTGACCGCTTGATAACGCACCGTGCGGCACCTTACAGCAATTCAGAGACGATTACGTTCTTTTACCTTTGCCCTCAGATGACCCGTTGCCAGCCTCCGTGGAGCTACCGGCAAGTTGCCGTTCCATGGACATGCCGGGCCACTAGCCACGTGCCACTGTACAGTCCCAGTCTTACCCCGTTTCACGGCCGCTCATGGGAAAACAAGTACACCTCGGTAACTCATCGTGTGGCCTTGTACTTGCTGTTTCCGTTGCCCAAATAATACGGAGGCTCATGTGCCTGCCAACTGCTGCCAACGCTAGGCCACCTGCTACAGCTTCAAACCTACCTGGGCCTCGGGACACTTCCTGGGAAATTTACACATCCTTTCGCGTGAATGTGTTGACAGACATACGCTTATTCTGAAGCGCCACGAAGCTGGTCGCCAAGCCTGGCACTGCTGCACGCGGTACGAAATTGCCACGTGACAGTGGGACACCTGGTGTGTGACACGCACAATCGAGCTGACCAGCGGGGCATGCATTACAGGCGATGCTGACATTCGACAACTTCTCACGCATGCTCATCAGCAATTGTCAAGGGGTCTGCGCCCAAAGATACAGGATGCACGCTGTCCGTCCGTAATGGAGGTGCATAACCAGCTTCACCGGCAGTTGATTGTGGCGGTTGACTGCAACCCGCAAAACCTAGGTCCAGAGCTGCGGCCACCTCACAGTCCTTCACTCAGAGCACATTCAAAGCAGTGTAAGAAACTTATATGCTATCGGAGGGGAAGCTCCGCCTGCTTTTCCAGGCCCCGCGCTTCGGCTCATACCATCGCACGGTTCAACACCGTTGCCAACCAAGAAGCAGTGTTGCACACGTACTCAAGCCGTGATGAGGGCAGTAGTGATGACTGGGTTTGGCCCGGCGAGGGACACACTGGTCTACACTGGTCTGCATCCGTTGCCCCAACGGAAGGCAGGCGAGGTCCTAGTTGAGGTCAACGCAACGAGTATAAACCCTGGAGAGTGGAGAGTTCGTCAGGTAGAGTTGATTGGTAAAGTTGCGTGCTTCTCCTGCACTCACCTGCGGCTTAATACTGCTGTCCCGGCTGGTATGACCGCACCTTCCCGCCAACCCCACTTGGGCCCAGGGCTCTTTGCCCAAGGGCATGATTACGGTACCACAGGTACGGAGCGCTCAGTAGTCGCTGCTGCGTGCTGTTGCAATTGCGCAATGCTTTTGCCTGGCTGGGCTTTTGGCAGAGCGCCTCGACGGCACGTGCGCACCGGCCCTGCCTCACCGCGGGGTTGCAACCCACATGCCACGCACCTGCTGGTGACATCTCACAGCTCCATACAACTCAACTTCCCTGCTGCAGATCCTTGGCTCTGATGTTGCGGGCGTGGTGAAGGAGGCCGATGCAAACAGCAAGGTATGGTGGTTTCGTATACCGTTCCCGCCCGTAGCGGCCTGCGCGAAGCTCCCTCCCGTACCTGCTGTAGCCGTACACGTACAACGCTACCTTGGATAGCCTCCAAAAACGTCTGCGAACGTGTGTTTCAGTGCGCAAGCTGAGCTTGGGCTCTTCGCTCCTGGGGGCGGACAGTACGTATCCACCCCGCATCCTGCCGTTTGGGGGTTAGCAACACGGGCTTCCGCTCTGCCCTTCCACGCTGTCCCCTCATGCCATCCCTCCCGTGCCGTGTGCGCCTGTGTGCGCAGTTCAAGCCAGGCGACCGCGTGTTCGGCTGCACCGGCCAGGTGCTGAGCGACGCATGGGGTGAGACAGGTGTCCGTGAGCGTTGTCACGGGGAAAGGGGGACACGTGCATGCTGGGTGTATGTACCGGTATGCCTTCACTACCGCCGGTAGGAGCATCCATGCCGGCAGATATGGGCCCGTGTCATCTACGTGTCAGCGCCAGAGCGACGAACCCGTATTGTTGGTTGGTCAGGGCTGGTGGAGCGCAATGAGTCCACGTGGTCACACATTGTGCCGGTGTCGCATAGGCCAGGCCAGGGGCTGTGCGTGCTGCCTGGGGCGAGCTGGTTGCCGTGCGCATTATGACGGGGCGGAGGGCGAAAGCGCTAACACGTGCATGCCGGATCCATCAACACCCCGTCAAGCTGCCAAACCCTTAGCCAGCTACGCCAATCGTTCGGTTTGCAGGCACGTACGCAGAGGTCGTCAGCGCGCGAGAGGACCGACTCATCCGCATTCCTGACAACATCAGCTTCGAGACGGCTGCCGCATTGCCGGTGGCAGGGGAGACCGCGTGGCAGGCGCTGTCACCCTCCATGCCGCTGGCGGGGAAGCGTGTGCTGGTGCACGGGGGCTCAGGAGGCATCGGACACCTGGCCGTGCAGGTGGGAGGGGAGGCGAGGAAGGCAGGGGCACAAGGGTACCCGGTTAAGTACTGAACTGAAAAGCGTGCAAACCACATGGTCAAGATCCGTTAAGCCTTTGGCCGCGAGACTAAAGCGTTGCTAGGTACCGGCACCCCTGCCTGCAGATCGCCAAGTCCCAGGGCGCCTTCGTGGCCACCACCTGCAGCGGCCGCAACACCGACTTTGTGACACGGGAGCTGGGGGCCGACCTGGCCGTAGACTACACAAAGAAGGTGCACTGGGGGGCGGGGGCAGGGTAACGGTCTGGTAAAACGTGGACTGATGGGGCAAAAGGGTACGGTGGTGGGCAGAAGGTGGTGGGCCTGGCGGTCAGGCGCTGACGTAGCCACGGAGCTGGTTCGCCCTTTGCCAACTGTGTCTCCTGCTCTACCGTCCTGGACCAACACAACGCCACTCTTGTTCGCACGGTCTCTGCAATTGCACGTCGAGGCATATGAAACCCATGAAATACGGCAGGAACCGCTGGCGTCCGTGGCGGGCGCTCCGTACGACGTGGTGGTGGACCTGGTGGGCGCGGAGCCGCACAGCTGGGGCGTGCTCAAGCGGAGCGGCAGGATGGCGGCAGTGTCCTTCGACCAGATTGTGGAAGGGTAAGGTCTTGCGACCGTTTCGCTGGAAAAGGACAGCATGCCCTGCAGCCAACGATGCACCGCGGCAGTAGCTGGGAGGTGTGACGGTGGTGGACCTCGTGCACGCCCCCTGTCGAGGAGGCACTTGATGACGGAGGAAAGCCTGGCGGCTGCAGCCGGGAGCTGGTCAACTGGTTCTACAATCGCATGGGCGCCTCGCGTCCGAGCATTGGCCGCTGGCGCATTGGCATATGGTCAGCTGCTTGACATTCGGGGGTGTGGACTGTGGGCTGTGGGCTCCTGCTGATCAGCGGTGCACAGCCCGGGCATTCAGCAGCGACCTCTTCCCCCCTTGCCCTCGCAGGAAGAGCGGTGCCTGGCTTGCGCTGTCCATCCTGACACGCATAGTACGCTGCAAGCTGTCCTCGGCGCTGGGGCTGGGGGCGGCCTACGATCCGGTCATGCAGCAGTGGGACCCCAGCAAGGGGCTGCAGCAGGTGGGTGAAGGTGGTCATCGGCAGCCCACGTGTGTGTCCAGCATGACATGTGCGACCCCGTCATGGTGCATTGGAGCGGCAGCAAGGGACTGCAGCAGGCGCGGTGCAGCAGGGACTCCAGCGATGGACTGGCTAGGTGGCACTGTGCGGGCTGTGTCTAGGAAAGCAACCCCTGCCATGGGCTGCTACACTAGCGTTGCTTGGCAGGTCAGGCATGACCGTTACGGCGTGACTGCTGGCCACTCCGGCAGCCTGCAGCTGCGCCACACCTGGCCAGTCTCCTCCGATGTGCCCTTGCGCATCCGTTCTAATGACCAGCTGTGACAGGCTGACAGTTCCATGTGGTCCAGTGCCGGTTCGGTTTGCCTATGCAAGCATGTAGTGCCTGGGAGGTGGATATCCACTCCGTCGCTGCCCAAGTGGAACGCAATAACCGTAGGCCTGAAGGGCCCCCAAGCACGGCACTCGTAGTCAGATATTGGCTCCCATCGTTCTCTATGACATTGTTACTTGTCCATCACCCCAGGGCTTTCGCAGCTGCGCAAGTGGCCTTGGTACGTGACTGTCCTGACACGTGCCACTCCTGCCCCTTGGCCCTCCCCGCCCGCAGCTGTCCCAGCTGGTGTCCGAGGGCCGTGTCAAGGTGCACGTGGACAGGGTGGTGGGGCTGGAGGACGTGGTGGCGGCGCACGAGGAGGCGGAGAGGAGCAGGACCAGGGGCAAGGTGGTGGTGCGGGTGGCGTGTGTGGGGTGAGGGGGAGACCGAGGTGTGAGGCATGACAAGCGCAACATGACGCGAGGTACATGTGCGGATACGGGACCTCTCGCCCTGCGCTTAGGAGCTATTGGTTGTTGATGAGGTCATTTCGACAGCAGCAGCGGCAGAAGAGTTGCTCTGTGCTTTTAAGCGTCTAGCTTTGTGACATCTGTGATTTCCTGCCGGTAGTTGGGTCAACCGCTGTTGGCTGCACGGGGGACGGGGGTTGGCCATCGTGAGATCCAGTCTTAGTTTGTATCAGGTACTCTTGTAGGCACGGCCCTCTAGCGCAGGCCCGGGCTCTTCCGCACTAAGCGACGGTTGAGCACCAGGTTACGCAGCATTTATCGCAGCTTCGTCCTTACGTACGACACCCTTGCTTGCACGCACGTGAAGAAAGAACGGTCTTGTTTACATGTTTGTCTATAGTGCTACTTACAAGGCAGCGGTCCTCTGGGCAACACAGCCTACTGTGAACTATGAACGGTCCCCACGGTGCGTCGACAGCATGCGAACGCACAGAGGGCTCTCCTGCCACTACTACAATACCCGCAACCATGAAAGCAGTAGTCATGGTCCAACTTGGGCCAGCGAGGGAGGCTCTTGTGTACCGGCAAGACCATCCAGTGCCGGCGCGGAGGCCAGGAGACGTCCTCGTTGCAGTTCGCGCTACGTCTATCAATCCAGCAGAGTGGAGGGTTCGGAAGGTGGGTTGTGGCGTTCGCAAGCTCATCGCTGCTTCAGCTCGGTGCTGGTAGAGGCAGACCAGCTTGCAGGACACGCCCTGCCCAAGGATTGACTAGCGCGTAATGCCCGCCGGTTTGCCGTGTTGCCGCCTGTCAGGGAGACTTGCCAAAGGTCATGGTGAAGGTAACACAGGTAACTCCTGCAAAGGATGAGACGCATCGCAGCCGGGAAGGCCTGGGAAGGCGGTGCTGTGGGCCTGTGCCCTGACCCACACTGCCTGCATTGGATGCCTCCGGGGCCACGCCCTGCCTCGCTGCAAGCAGTCAGCGTTTGGGAGCATCGGATGCAGACGCAGGGAGGTTTGGAACTGGTAGCCTACTACCCTATCGTCTTCAAGAATTGCACATCAAGCGAAGCGACGTGCCCAAGCTCCACTGCTACTTCTCGCCTGTCGTGGCCCCACACACAGATCCTTGGCACCGACGTGGCTGGTGTGGTGCTGGCCGCCGACGCAAGCAGCAAGGTGCGTTGCATGCGTGTACAAAACGCAGGCATCATGCTAACATGCAATAGAGCAGGGGAAATGATATCTGTGGGCGTACGTACGACATGATGAAGGAGCTCCAGTAAGCTTGGCGCTGGGTTCCATTTGCTCGCCTGCCACACAGCGCAGCGTGCACAAGGTTTGGCATGGTGGTGAAGGCATCTTTCTTGCGCAAAAGTATCACCCCCCATCAAATAATTGTTTTGTTCCTTGCGTGCCCTGCATTGGACACAGTTCAAGCCCGGCGACCGCGTGTTCGGCTACACTGCCCAGGAGCTGGTGGACCCATGGGGTGGGTGACCCACTGTTAATACACTGCGGGCAAGAGCTGGGGTTCCATAGCCAGACTGAGACACAGCGGGAGGGTGTGGCCTGCGGGTTGTGGGCTGTGGGTCGGGCCATGGGCTGTGCGGCGGACTGTGCGGCCGGCTGCACCACCGAGCCCCTGTGCGTGACCACCGACTAGTGACGCAGAGCCAATCCTGCACTGCGCCGGAGTGATGCACGGATGACGGAGAACGAACGTAACGTGGGGCGGCAGGCTCCGCGCGGCCATGCATGCGGCTAGCGAGCTAGGACCGTACGCTAAGGCTTAGAACGGTGAAACCACAAACAGTCATCCTTACGTTTCCGCGCACAATCAAGCACCATGGTAGGGTACATGCCCCCGTGTCATACTCGCCACCCCACGCACGCCGCCACAGGCACCTACGCCGAGTACGTGAGCACCCCCGAGAAGCGCCTCATGGCCATCCCGGACAGCGTCAGCTTCGAGACTGCTGCCGCCATGCCCATGGCCGGCCTGACCGCGTGGCAGGCGCTGTCCCCCTCCATGCCGCTGGCGGGGAAGCGGGTGCTGGTACACGGGGGCTCAGGAGGCATCGGACACCTGGCAGTGCAGGTGGATAGGGGAGGCGAGGAAGGCGGGGGCCAGGAGCGGGGGGAGGGGCGCGGGTAGCGGCAGAGTGTGGAGTCTGAGATTCACTGGTACTCCGGGTGCCGACCAGCCACGAGTGAGTAGGGGGCGGGCGCGGTTAACCCCCTACACTGTGAGTCCCCTGCCAGTGCAGGGTACGGTAACCGTTGATGTTTGACTATGCACACTCCCACGTGGGCGCTCCTTCATGCCACCACCCGCACCGGCAAACCTCCAGTACCTCCACACGCGCTGCCACGGCGCCCATGCACGCACCCCTCGGCTGCCTGCAGATCGCCAAGTCCCAGGGCGCCTTCGTGGCCACCACCTGCAGCGGCCGCAACACCGACTTCGTGACACGGGAGCTGGGGGCCGACCTGGCCATCGACTACACAAAGAAGGTGCGCAGGGGGCGGGGGCCGAGCGGGAAACCAGCAGTGGTCAGCATCGGTGAGGTGGCCCTGGAGAGGGTTGAGGTGCACGGTCAGGGCACAACGTAGCGATTGCGCTGGGCTGGCGTTACGTGTGGACTGCAGGAACTCGGCGCGTATTGATGCCCTGCACACTGCCGGCAACGGTCCCCTCGCTGCACCGTGCACGCGTGGTCGCCGACGACTGGCGTGTTGACACCACAGCACATTGTGCAGATGAAGTCACGAGCGCACAGCAGCCGCCAAGAAGCAGGTCGTCGACATCTCACCTGTGTTACGACTTCGACCCGGCTCCTGGCCTTGTACACGTACGGCAGGAGCCGTTGGCGTCCGTGGCGGGCGCTCCGTACGACGTTGTGGTGGACCTGGTGGGCGCGGAGCCGCACAGCTGGGGCGTGCTCAAGCGGAGCGGGAGGATGGCAGTAGTGTCGTTTGACAACCTCATTAACGGGTGAGCGTGTTGGTGGAAGCGCTTGGCGGATCCAGTACCACGCAGCATGGGCCTGTGGAGGGCCACGTAGATGCGGTGACAGCGCTTCCACACCCCACGCCCTGTGCAGTGTGTGTATGTGAGAGTTTGGCAAGCCCGTGCCTTGAAGCGCCAGTCCCTCCTTCCGCATGCATGTGTGTGATACCAAACCTCGGTCCCCGGCCTTCTTTGCAGGGCTTCCTGCTTCTGCCGCGCCGTCGGTTTCGAACGTGCCCTGCAATCTGCGTACGCACCCGAGCCCCAAGAGCAAGAGCCCCTGAACGCAATGGTAGCCAAGCGTTTAACAGTGAGGAATTGCTACATTGCTGCCCTGCCTTTTGCCACCCCATGCCACCACCACCTGGCCAGGCGCAGTAGCCCCTGGCTGGTCATGCTGTCCATCGTGCTGCGCATGGCGCGCTGCAAGCTGTGCTCGGCGCTGCGGCTGTGCCCCACCTACGACTCCGTCATGCAGGCGCCCGACCTGGACAAGGGGCTGCAGCAGGTGGGGTGGCGGAAGGAAGAGGAGTCGAACCGAGCACGTGCATGCCGTACCTGGCTTGTACGACCCCATCGTGCAGCGTGACCCAGCAAGGGCCTGGAGCAGGTGGGTTGTGTCCTCCGCGCACGCAGGCATTGCATGCAGGTGACGCGCCGTCCGGTACATTGCACGCGTCCAGGGGCAGGCCAATCCCCACTGGCGCTGCGTGTACATCATTGTGATGTGCAAGCGGTCGTGCAGAAGCCGCCCCAGCGCTCCTCGGTGTCGTGGTGCACGATAACTGGCTGTACCTGGGCGGGGTGTTGAGCACAGAAGGCCACGTGTGGCTTCCGTACGATGTCGTACCGTTCGGACGTGGCCTGCCCTCGGGTCCATTTACCCCCAGCGGCGGTTTGTTTGGGCACTGCGGCACCGCAGAGGACCTTGGCTGTAAAGGTCGCGGGCGTGGCGGTGGGCGTGGCCGTGTGCGCGCTGTGCGCTGTGGCCTCCATCCACATACACGCGCCCAGCCGCGAAGCAGCTGCCCTGCCTTTCCTACCCAACTCCATACGGTGCCTGGGCTTGCTTTTGCCATTTTACCTAAATTTGCCCCTTCCTGATGGCCCCTGCCCTGTGCACCAAGCCGCACCCTCGCCCTCTCCCTCCCCGCCCGCAGCTGTCCCAGCTGGTGTCCGAGGGCCGTGTCAAGGTGCACGTGGACAGGGTGGTGGGGCTGGAGGACGTGGTGGCGGCGCACGAGGAGGCGGAGAGGAGCAGGACCAGGGGCAAGGTGGTGGTGCGGGTGGCGTGAGGGGGCGTGGGGAGGCATGAGGAGTTGCTCGGCGCATGCAGTCGTTGATAATGGCTGCTGTGGGTACCCCTGCACTGGGGGAGCGGTGGGGTACTGGTCCAGGTACTTGGCGAGAAAGTTGACCCAGCCATGTGAGCCCCCTCTCTGTGTTCGTATGCATGCAATCCACTGCTGCACCGCATGTCAAGTACTGAAGGTCGTTGGGTACTGTCGGTGGTTGCGTTGGAGCTACTCCTTGACATTAGCAGACACTAGTGTACATAATGGAAACCATCTTTGGCATCGGCTGTGCTGGCGGCACTGCACTGTGCGCGTCTGCATGTCCTGTGGAATGCACCTGAATGCACAATTGAACCGTCTTTTGGACCCGTCTAATCAAAGCCACGTCGATGTTGTACGGACCTTGGTCTTGATGATGGAGTTGTTGACATGTTCGTCTGGGAATGTACGTACTTTATTGTTCACCTTCTTTACATCGGTGAACGCACGCCACCTAGGCCAATGGCGACTGTGGAAGGGTCTGGGTAGTCCTGTAGTTCACCTGTGCCTTTCCAGCGTGTATGGTGCTCACAACGGTGTGCAGATGACTGTGAGCGACACGTGCCACGTTGTGTCGTGCCCACTCGCAGGGTGGACGTTTGGGCAAGAGGCAGCAGTACTGCACAGCCGAAAGAACGTTACTTGAACCACCATAGGGCCTGGGGCGGTGTAACGGAGTATAATAAGGGCCAGCAGTCATCTGATGCTCCATCAGTGTGTCGGCACCAAGGAAGTTCCTCCTGCCTGTTCAGGGCATGCATGCCACCGGGGACGCTGGAAGCGTGGACACACACAAGCGCCATGGCCAGCAAGTTACGAGCGCAGCAGAGACGCACATGCGACTGGCCTGGTTCCGGTTTACCAGTGGACCAAGGGCGTTAAGTGCTGAACGAGCGACTGCCGTGCCTTTCCCGCCATCTTGCAGCTGAGCCCGTGCCAGGGCGCCTTGGCCGCTTGGCGTGCGCTACACAGGCGCCCCAACAGACTCTAGACCCGACGACGGCGACGTAGTAGCAGGCTGCACGGTCGCGCTGTGTTTTTGGGCTGTGCAGGGCTGTGCGGTTGTGGACTGTGAGAGTACAGCTGCCGGGGCGGCGCGCGCCTGTAGTCTTCCTCGCCTCTATCCGTATATATAGCGTGAGACAGCTGCAGTGTTGCGGACCCCTGGCTGCGGTTGGCCGTACAGTGAAAGAAGCTAGAGCACAGCAAGCAAGCCTACGATCACCCTTGCATGCTGATGTGCACGCGCCTCGATCGTGCAGGGGTTAAGGCACACGTTTTGACGCAACGTTGCAGTTCAGGGGAGCTCCCCTGGTTGATACTGCCTCTCCCCCACCCGGTCGTAACCTGGGTGAATTCTTCAACGGGCAGTTACACGCCTTCCGCCGCCAGCATGCCGCCAAGCTCACAGAGCTCTTTCGTCCACATACGTCGTACTGCGCGTGAGCAGCAAAAACCAGGCGAATCTGTCCAATCGCTATACAGACCTGTGACAGGGTCACCCAGGTAACTTCTGGACACCCTGCCGGTGCAGGATCCTACCGGCATTCACCAAAGCAGGGTGCAGGGCTCAGCCCCCGTACGATATTCCAAGGCCCCAATGCCCACATGTGCCCAACCTAGCCGCTACCTCTCAACAACTTGACTATGCCTCTTCCAAATCAATGGGGAAAAAACTCAGGGGGTACAAAAATCAAGAGAAAACCCTTTGCAGGGAGAAGGGGGTTCCTACGCGCTGCGGCAGACCAGGTAGTCGGTCCAAATCAATGCTCCTCCGAAGGCAGCAGGCGTCTCAATCGCAGCGCCAACTGCCGGTA
>VFQN01000681.1_pt1 | contig 61598 bp, 87 predicted proteins | sample 3512371 | NCBI WGS metagenome assembly VFQN01 (sample SAMN10412370, study PRJNA504923) | tailings metagenome | isolation source: Replicate 2 from Balatoc abandoned mine | place: Philippines: Itogon, Benguet | collected 2017-08-28 | reverse complement strand
AGTACGACAAGCAACAGGGAAGCATGGGCAAGGGGACAGGGGGCCAGGAAGGCAGCGGGGGGAGGGGGATACTGCAGCATCACTTCTGCATGCTTACAACAGCTTGTGTCAGCAGGTCGGGGCAATCCGGGTCGCGCTGTGGACAAACAGATCACCTCCCTGCCTTGCGCCTGTTCGTTTTGCTGCCCTTTGTACGCAGGGCCTGTTGGAGATGATGCACAGCAAGATGCACGACTGGTGGGTGGCGGTCGAGTGCCACGTCACGGTGTTAGCAGCGGGCCGTGACTGCAAGTGGTGCATGCGCTGTTGTAGAGCGCAATGTGATTGTAATGGCGCATGCGCTGCAGACGGTGCGTTGTGAGCTGCTGCAAATACGCATACCGCACGTTTTTAGAGTTCTCTCAGGTGAGGGCTCGGGATACGCAACAGGCGGCCGCGTTGGCTTACCTACGCACCGTTCTGACGCTCACCCCGCCCCACTCCCCTTGTTTCCCGATCAAGGTCCATGGAGTTCATATCAGGTGTGGAAGGAGCCTTGCATCCTAGCGCGAGGGGTGCCAGCGGGCGTTGCTTGCCGCTCAGCTTGACGGCCATACTGTGCCATGCATGTCCACACCCGCACAAACAGTCCAGCCCAAAGCCGTACTGGGGACATTGGCACATGGGCCTTACCTGGGATTGCACTGCGGAAGTTTACAACGAGGACGTTCACCGTAATGGGGACGTTCGCCATACTGAGGACGTTTTCGGTACACCCCCTCCCCTGGCTGGTGACGGGTGGCACCATAATACAAATGGGCCTTTTAGGAACCCCTTCCGCCCCCTACGCACAGACATCAAGACCATGAAGCCCGAGCTGCCCATCCCCACCCCCGCCGTCACCAATGGCCCCACCGCCGCCGCCCCCGGGGTCATCCAGGCGCGGTACACTGGGCTAAACATCCGCGTGACGCCCTCGTCAGGTAAGGGTAGGCTTGAATACTGCGGTGGACCCCTTCGCCCTCACCAGGTATCGGGTAGGCCCGTCCTCCAGCCAGTAGCTGCAAGTACTGCGGTGGACGCTCGTGCCCCTTCGCAATGCCCTCATCACTTGGGCGCGGATGTCGTCCTGGGCACGGGCGGGCAGGGAGCAGGGAGGGCGTGGTGGACCTGTGTTTGCAACAGTAAGAACGGTGTGGTGAGGCAAGTGGATGAATCTGGTACGGCACTGAAATTGACACATCGCGATACACGGGGCTGAACATCCGCGTGGCGCCCTTGACAGGCGGCGGCGGCGCAGGCGGCGGCGCGCCGGGCGGCGGCCGCGCGGCCCGCCCTGCGCGCAACGCAGCGCGGACTGCGGGCAGCACCGGCAGCGGCGTCAACAGCCTGTCGGGTAAGGAGGAGTGCATGTACGAGTCTGTGGGGACGCAGGGTGAGCCCGTTCGTAAGCAAGTGCCCTTAATGCTGCGGTGGGTTCCCGGCGTTGTGGATAGAGGCAACTGACTTCGCGAACGTCCTGAGATACCAACCGCTGTGCCCTACATAACAACGGCCCACCCGTCCGCTGCCCTCGTCCGCAGGCAGCCCCGCCAGACCAGGACGCACCTCCCCCTACCTCACCACCGCCCGCTCCGCCAACCGCCCCCAGCCCACGCCCCCTCCCCACGGCCCCACCGGCGGCAACAGCCTCCTCGCCGCCCCCTCCTCCGTCGCCCGCCGCCGCAGCAGCCTCAGCGGCCCCGGCGCCGCCGCCGCCGCCGCGGCCGCCATCGCTGCGGTGGGCTCCCCGCCCCAGGCCAGCACCCCCAGTCGCCTCGGGCCCGGGTGCAACAGCTCACCCTTGCCATCCGGCGCCAGTCCTCCCTCTGCAGGTGATTATCCCTTGCTGATACGGTTCGTAGTGGTGCCGCGTTTCTATGAACTCACTGCTGACGCTTTACACGGTTTGCACGCGTTTCACGCGTACCCCTCCGCAGGCAGCTCCGGAGCCCAGGGGTCGACCTCCAGCTCTCCGGCTCCAGGGCCCTTGGGCGCTAGCCCCTCTTCGAATGCCAGCACACCCGTGGGTCCGGCCGCCGCCGCCGCGCCTGCCGACCTGCACAGCCCGCCCCTGAGCGTCAGCAGCGGCGGCAGTGTGACGTCCCGCGGGATGCGGCCGGGCGGTGGCGGCGGCGGCGGGTCCTTGCTGGCCCGCCGCGCAGCGGCAGGCGCCGCCGCCGCCGCCGCCGCGGCGGCGGCGGAAGACCGGGGGCGGCACAGGAGTGGCAGCCTCAGTAGACAGGGCAGCGGCCCGGTTCAGGGACAGGGGCAGGGCCTCTCGCGCAGCAGTAGCTCTGCACGCCTGGACGGCGGCGGCAGCGGCAGTGGCGGCAGCGGGGCCGGCGGCGTGCGGAAGCGGCGCAACAGCTGCAGGGCCGGCGGCGGCGGCGGCGGCGGCAGCGGCTATCCGTATATGGACGCCGCGGCGGCCGCAGCCGCCATGCCCGGCTGGGCGCTGCAGAGCCCCTACATGGCATCCCTGCACCACTCCCACCAACCTAACCACCCACAGCACCATGGTAGTTCTGCCCACCACAACGGGAGCAGCTTGAGCGGTTCCGTGAACGGCGGCCTCAGCGTGATGGCTTCCCGCCGCCGGTCGTCGTCGTCCGGAACTGCCCTACACCTGCCAACACTGGAGCCGTCAAAGGCCGCCGCCGCCGGTGGCGGCAGCGGCGGCCACAGGGCCTCCACGCCAACGTTGCCGCCAGCCAACACCCACGCCAGCGGCGGGCGAGTCAGCGGCAGCGGCACCAGCTCTTCCGCCGGCAGCAGCATCCTAAGCCCCTCAGGCCAGCAAAGCGGCAAAAGCACCACACCCTGCGCGCCGCGGCTACCCACACCCAACGCCTCTCTTTTCCCTTCCCCCTCCCACCCGCCCTCCCTCCCGGCCTTCCACGGCTCCCCGCCGTACGAGGGCGAGGTAGCCCTGCCGTACCGCCGTGCCTCCCTGGCCGGCGCCCCGGCCACCAATGGCCTCCAACCCACACTTACCCCACCCCCTGCAGACCCCATCGCCGGCACGGACAGCCCGCCCCTGCCCAGCCCCTTCGCCCCCGCCCCTCCCTCCCAGGCGCACCCCAACTCCCACCTGCACACCTACCCCGGCCGGCGCAACGTCCCTCGCGCCGCCGGCCGCACCTCCACCTCCTCCTCCCCCAGCCGCAACCCGCCCGCCATCCGCGCCCGCACTATCGCCAACCACCGCGGGAACCAGCCCGCGGAACCGCCACACGCCCCCTCTCCCCCCGCCGCTTCACAGCCCCTGCTACGCACCTGCCGAAGCTACGGCACATTGCGCTCCCCTCGTCGCATCGCAGCTGCCCGCTGGGAGGCCGGCTCGCCGCGCAGGAACGTCAGCCCCGCGTCCCCCAAGTTCCGCTCCCCCATCGTGCAATCGGACTACTTTGCTACTGATACTGATGGGTTGGTGACCCATGGGTCGATTGACGTTCCAGGGGCGGGCGTGGAGGCGAGTACGATACCGGCCTGTTGCGGAGCATCGGTCCACGACCCGGTCGTGAACATCAGCCTGGACTGGAGCCTTGCGCGGCCGTACGGCAGCCTGCCGTACAAGTACGGCAGCGGGGAGGCGCCTCCGCTGCCGTCGCACCACGCGGGGCCGCAGGGCAGGGCCGCCCCTGGGCTCCATGGGGCCCTGGGTGCCCAGGTGCACCGACTGTCGCATCTGCACCCGGCGTCCTCGTCCCCGTCTGGCCTTGCTGTATTGTCCGGACCCGCCGGGGCCGACGGCATCCTTGGTGCGCACGGGGAGCCGGGGAAGCTGCAATCGCACCCAAGCAACGGCCCGGGGACGTCTCCGGGGGCTATGGCGGCGGCGGCGGCGGCGGAAGCAGCTGCTGCAGCTTCTGGGAACGGGACGAAGCCCCCGCTGCCGCGATCCGGGAGCGGGCGCTCTCCTGCTACGAGCCCCACATCACCCAACAGCGCCCATCCAGCGGGCACACCTACAGCTACACCCACAACAACAACAACAATAGCCGGCTCACCTCAGGACACCCCCATCCGCGTACCCACCGCCACCAGCTCACCCTCCTCCGGCTCCCCCTTCTCCTTCCACACCGTCCCACAGCTGGATTCCCCCCGCTCCGTAACCCTCACCCCCGACGCAGCCTCCCCCTCCCACTCCCCCACCCCCACCGCCCCCACTACCACAGCCACGCGGGACCCACCCAACCCAACCAACAGCGCACGTGCTGCTGCAACCCCCTCACCCCACACTCCTGCGATGTCCCAAATCCGCGGCCCGGGCACCACGCCCCCGCCCTCGTCTACCTCCTCCTCGTCCCGGCCCTCCGCCGGACCCCCGGCCCGCCGCCCCTCGCCCAGTACGGCTTCTTCCCGGGGTGCTGCGGGGAGGGGCCACGGTCCCACGCCGGGGTCGGGGTCGGGGCCGGGGCGCGGCACCGGGGGCCGCGGGGTGCGCGGCGCCAGCCCCCTCATCGTGCGCGCCAGCCCAAACCACGCCAGCCCCTACGAGCAGGTGAGGATGACAGGCGTAGTACAGCAGTAGCACTGCAGCAAGGACTCTTCGCATTGACGGATTTTGCTTTGCTGCGTTGCAATGAAGGACTTGGGCATGCGTGAGACCAGTGGTGGTTGGTGTTCGCTGTCGCAGCTGGATGAGCTGTGCCCGGCGCTGCAAAAGTGGGCGTGGAGCTGGTGGTGTAGGCCCTCTTCCCTCCTGTTTGCCTGGCGTTTCCCCTCATGGTTATACTAACCCACATCTCGCATTCCCTCCACGCCCTGCTGCACCCTCCTTCGTTTATGTTGCTGTCTGACCCTCTGCCGCCTCACACGCTTTTTCGCGTTTCACGCGTACCCCGCAGCTCAAGTCCGACCTGTCTCTGACCATGGCGCTCAAGTCCATCAGCAACGAGGCGCGGAAGGACGACCACCTCAGCAGCCGCGTGCAGCACTGGAAGGAGCTGTTCAGGTGAGATGAGGGACGGTCAGTGCGGGACAGGTACAGGGCAGGTGGTCCAGGGCAGAGAGGAGCTGTTCAGGTGGGGGGCGTATAGGGCAGCTGGGTTCGCGACATTGGCCATCCTGTCTCGGGCGTGGTCCGTGCACGCTGAAGCTCGCTGATCCACACTGCCTGCTTGATCGTATTTGCCGGAGCGTGTCGTAGGACGCGCGGCAAGGAGCTCAAGGCCGCAGTAGGCGAGTGGCAGTCGCAGCACCTGGATGTCAGATCAGATACAAGTCGTGGCCCTGTGTTGGCCGGGGTGTGTTGCGGGGCCTGCAGCGAGGAGCTCAAGGCCGCTGTGGGCGGATGGCAATCGCGTCATCTGGACATCAGATATCATTGGTGACCCTGTGTTTGTCGGTTGCCCCGTGTCGCAGGACCCGCGGCGAGGAGCTCAAGGCGGCAGTGGGCGAGTGGCAGTCGCGGCACGCCCTGGAGCGCGTGCTGACCACCGGCTTCCTGGACGGCACGCACCCCATCGTGGACACCTACGAGCTCAAGGTGGGGGACTAACGGGAAGGGGTGCGATGGGTAACCCCAACACAGGGCAACAACGCGTCGAGCGAAGATAGGCGGTAGTGGTTGGTATAGTAAAGACGTGTGGTCGCAAGGAAGGGAGGAATCGGACAGGTTGACGCATTTGGGTCGGCACGGCCTGGCCACGGCTGGCTTCCTGGGAGGCACGCAACCATATTGGACAAATAGGAGTTCAACGTGGAGGGTGGGTGGACAGAGTGCTATTAGAACGAAAGAAATGCTGTTGGGTGGGGGGTTGGCGATTGGCGATTTTGTGAACCGCATTAAGTGGGCTAAAGCATCGGGGAGAGGGGGGCCCCTCCTATCCTTGCTTGACCCTGTGTATATCCCTGCACCGCACCCTACTGCACCCCCCAGGTGCGGCTGGAGCACATGCTGCGGCGGCTGCAGGTGCTGCAGGAGGCGGCAGCCGCCCAGAAGCCAAGCCTAGTGCTGGCGCCGCCGGGGGGCCTGTTCCTGGGTGGAGCGGTGTCGGCCGACAGCCACCACATCCTGCGGCACCTGGGCGTAACACACATTGTCAACGCAACAGAGGTGCGTGCGCACAGCGTGTTGGGTGGAGTACACTGAGTACACTGAGTACACAACATTTTATCCGGTGCGCCTGGGCACGGCCTTCGTAGGAAGCGCCCAAGGACAAGAGCTGTTGTGGACATGTGGGTGGGATCGTTAGGGCTCGGATGCGCAGAGCAAAAATGCATTACCGGTATGCTTCCCAAAGCCCCGCCTCACCGTTGCCCACGTCAATCTACAGTCGGAGTCTGTCTTCCTACCGCCTAACCCCCAAATCCCCCCACCCCCCACAGGAGCTGCTGCTTCCTCCCCCCTCCACCGGCTTCGTGGTGCTGCGTGTGGCGCTGCGGGATGTGGACGACGAGGACATTGCTGCGCACTTTGAGGCGGTCAGCGAGTTCGTGCAGGTAGGCATGGTGGGGTCGTCCTGTTGTCCATCTTTCGACACCCGGATTACTTGGTCTTCATGACAGCAGCAGCAGCAGCAGCGCTCTGCGCTCCGAGCGTGCCAGTGTGAGACATGATGATTGATAGGGTATGTCTTGACACCCGTTGCCCCTCCCGAATCCCCACAGTCCTGCCACGCGGCGGGCGGCAGCGTGCTGGTGCACTGCAGCGAGGGCAAGTCCCGCAGTGTGACCCTGGTGCTGGCCTACCTCATGCGCGTCAAGGGGTGGAGGCTGCAGGCGGCATTCGACCACGTCAAGTGGGTGGCGGGGTGGACGGGGGGTGGGTACTTGTGTGGGAGCGGGTAGACCGTTCTGGTGACTGTGCGACCGGCGTGCTTTCACCCCTGGATTTGGGTCATTCTCACACATATGCGGTAAGCACAACCCGTCACCAGGTACGACGTAACAGCTATTTTGCACCTCCCCGTTGCACTCAGGTCCAGCCGTCCCGTGGCCTGCCCCAACTGCCCCAACGTGCATCTGGGCCGTTGCATGCCACGATAGCATGTCTGCAAACTGTTGCCCGTTTCCTGTGATCATCTGCCTCCTCGCCGCCCCGCAGGTCCCGCCGCCCCGTGGCCTGCCCCAACGCCGGCTTCATGGCCCGCCTGCTGTCGTACGAGCGGCAGCTGTACGGCAGCAACTCGTACGTGCCGCCGCAGCAGCTCAAGAAGGCCAAGCCGGAGCCCGTCACGTGCCCCGTGTGCGGCCTGGCGGTGGGCATCAGCAGCGCCTCGCTGGCCGTGCACATGAAGCGGGCGCACCCGCCGCCGGACGGGCCGGCGGCGGCGGCGGCGGCGGCGGTAGGAGCAGGGGGTGGAAGTGGTCGGAGCCATGGCGGTGGCGGAGGAGGGTATGCAGGGGCGGGCGGGGGAGTGGTGAGGGCCAGTGGGGGGTCGAGGAAGGCGCTGCTGCAGGCGCATGGAGGTGGGGGTGGGGGAGCGGGAGGTGTGGGGAGTGGGAATGCGAGGGGGAGCAAGGAGGGGGGCCATGGCAGGGTGGGAGGTGAGGGGGAGGAGGGTGCAGGTGTGGGTGTGGGTGGATCTGAAGGACAGGGTGCAGCGAGTGCAGGAGTGGGAGCGTGAGAGGGCTGTGACACTTGGCCGCCAAGCCAGTGTACCGTTTGCGCCGTAATGAACGTAGTTTTGGGGCACGCTGTGGACGCGTTGGGAGTGACACAAGGCCTGGGCACAAGCGAGCGACAGGCATGTCATGCAGCTCCTACGTGGTGTCAGTCCTTCTCACTCACATCGCCAGGATGCATTCATCGTGGGTTGTTTGCGTGTCTTCGGTGATTGAACATGGTGGCGTGCGCGTGTTACGGTACCTGTTATCGCGCTACGGAAGGCTTGCAGAAACATTGGGCGCCGAGCAAACATGCAGACGCTATTGTCACGCATTTTTCACACAACGCTTAATCTCATATTCTGGGCGACTTTGCCGTTTATGCAACGCGCTGCTGTCGGCTGCTCACTTTGCTCTTTCGGGTGTCCCATGGGTCGGTCCTGCCTTCGGGCTGTCGCGCGCAAACCTGTGGTGTCCTCTTTATGAATATCTCCAAGCATCCCAAGTGTCTGGCAAGGGACGTGCTCGCTTGGCACGGAGGCTCACGCTCATGCTTGCATGCAGTCCATGTAATCTTACCAGCGAGATTTGCCTTACTACCTTACTACCGCTCACCCTGCTGCTGCTTTGTCATTATTTCCGTTGCTTGTAATTGCTTGTTCGTTCTATTGCATTTTGGAGGAGAGCGTCTGCCGCTAAATTATTCCACAAGCCAGCTTTGCCACGGTTGACCCTTCACGCCTGAGAGCTGCCTGCTATTTGGTTGCTGTCCACCGTTATATCACGATGGATCCGACGGTGCAGCTTCCTGGGGCGGCCGGGCCCTTGGCGCTCAGCAACAGCGCTACATCCCTCGCCGCGCCTGCAGCTTTGGCGTCGCGCGCGCAGCGGCTGGATCCCTTCTCGTCTGCCTTGCGGCTTTTGCACGTTGCTGTGGACGGGACGGTGGAGAGCTTTGCCAACATCGCCGGCAACCTGGCCGAGCGCCTTGCGCCTAGGTCGCGGGAGCCCTTTGATGCTCCTCTTACTGGCAAGGTGCGTCGCTTTTGACGTCAAGGTACAGTAAGTGCAGATTACGGCATCGTGTTGAGCTACGGCTTTCCTCATGTCCTGGCTGCGGTGCTACTGATATGGGTCATGCCTTGCCCTGCGCTTCCCGCCTGAACTACTCCTTGCGCTCACGCCTGCCCAGCCACCTTATGCCGCTGCTCCTTCCCACCTCCCCATCCCCGCGTAGGTTGCGCTGGTGACTGGCGGCAACGCGGGCATCGGGTTCGCCACCGCCCAGCAGCTGGCCCGCCGCGGGGCGCACGTGGTGCTGGCGTGCAGGGACAGCGGCAGGGCGCAGCAGGCGGCGGAGGTAAGAAGGGGGTGGGGAGCTGGCCTGGGAAGCCTTTGTGGGTCGGGCCCTAAACGGCACGAGGACGCGATGGTAGGGACGAGATTGCAAGGTCATCGTTTTACGTCCGTAGTGCCGTTTCAAGTCCGGCGCTACCAACATGATAATGACCCATGTTGTTGTCGTTTCCCCCCGCAGGAGATCCGCCGCACGCCGCTCCTCGCGCTCCCTCCCTCCTCCACCTCCACCTCCCCTACTTCCCCCTCCCCCGCCCTATGCTCCTGCGAGTCCCTCCCTGTGCCGCTGGACCTGTCCCGCCTGTCCAGCGTGCGGTCCTTCGCTGCCTGCTGGGCTGCCCGCGGTCTGCCGCTGCACCTGCTGGTGTGCAACGCGGGGGTCATGGGGCCGCCGGACAGGAGGGCCAGCGCGGACGGACACGAGCTGCAGTTCCAGGTGGGTTGTTAAATTGATGGTGGAAGGATATGCTTTCGGTGTCTTGCTCGTAACGCCATAAAATGCTCCCACGGAGCCCGGCTTTCTTGCCGTTTGCCCTGCAACCACGATTTGGGTCAGGTCGTGTGACCTCACTGCACACGATGTGGGTCAGGTCAAAGGTTCAGGGCAACGTTACTAGGCAGTATATAATGGAAGCACCTGACCCCTGCACCCCTCCTGTACGGCGTCCTGTACAGCGTCTGGTGTGCAGGTCAACTTCTTGTCGCATTTGCTGCGGGCCAACAAGCTGTTGGTCCTGACCTGAGCCGGAGCCGGGGGGTTCCTAAACCACGTGCCGACACGCGCACGTGCCTGCTTCGCCCTTCCTGGCCTGCTTGCAATGCAGGTCAACTTCCTGTCGCACTGGCTGCTGGCCAACCTGTTGCTGCAGCACGAGCGGGGCAGGCGGGCCAAGGCGCAGGCGGCCGCCCCGGCCCTGGCCGCCGCAGGGCCCAAGGGGGGCAGCGGCAAGCCCGCTGCCCTGCGCCTGCAGGTGGGTGCCCTAAATTAGAACAATACAATTTCAGCTATATAGGATGCGCAGGTTCAGGGACATGTGTTATGTGTAGTTGAGTTCGTCATGCGTACAGCGTACTCTGTCAAGGGAGGCAGCAACCAGCCCTTGCCAAACAAGTCCATGCTCAGATCCTAGTCTCTCGGGCTCCGTGGCATGATCCTTCGATTTGTTGATTGCATCACCGGCCATCTGGGTCAATGAGCATACCGTACAGCTCTTGCAGGCTGGCGCCGGCCGCACGGCGGCGCTCGGCAGCATCACCTCCGGCCTCACCTACACAGCCGAGGGCCGTGGCGGGGACGGGATCCTGGCCGGTGGTGGCCCTGCCAACAGCGGCACCGCTGCCAGCTGGGACAAGGATGGTGGCCACTACGGCCTGGCCGGTGGTGGTGCCGGGTCTGGCGACGGCTGCCGCGTGGTGGTGGTGACCAGCCTCACGCACCGCGCGGGCATGCTGCAGTGGGCCGACAAGCAGAGCGCAGCCAGGTGGGGAGGTGGCAGGGCGGCGGGGGGCGGACATTTATCTTGTGCTGCTGCACAACAGCCGCTAGTACTTGTTCCTCTACCATGAGCAGGTAGGCAGGGCATCGAAGTATGGAAGGCCCAAAAGACATCCACGAATTAGCTTGTGAATAGGGGCCTTGCTCCTGTTGCCGTGCCGTACGCCCGTACCCACCCTACTTCGCCATATTTACCAGACCCTCCCCTACCCCCTCCACACACACACCCAGCTACGAGCCGTTCCTGTCGTACGCGCTGTCCAAGCTGGCCAACGTAATGACGGCGGTGGAGCTGCAGCGGCGCATGGGCAGGTGGGGAAACGAAGTACTAGTAAAGCGCATATAGCAGCGGTGGCAGGGAGGGCTGGGCAGGGGCGTCGGGGTGGAGGCTAGGCAGGGGCGGTGGCTGTCCACCCAGGCCTGATGTCTACGGCCAACTCTTCCTCGTCACTGCATGTTCTAAAACATCACCATCGGACACCTTGAAAACTCAACCGAAGCCCCTCACCTGACGTCTCCCCGTGCTGCAGCTCCTCCCCCGACACCGCCGTGGCAGTGCACCCGGGGCTGGTGTCCACGGGTCTATGCGTCGACCAACTCCACTTATGAAGGCCCCCCCCCCCCTTTTCCCCCCTTTTCCCCCCGCAGCTCCTCCCCCGACACGGCCGTTGCTGTGCACCCGGGCCTGGTGTCCACGGGTCTGGCCAACGGCTTCTTCAACAGCCGCTTCACAGACTGGGCGGCGCGCACCCCGCTGCAGGGGCCCGTAGAGGGCGCCGTGCGGCTGTTTGGCGACGTGGTGGGTGCAGGGGGCTGTTGCGATGGGGCACATGAAGGGCCACGTATGGCGTGGCAAGCGAGTGTTGGGGAAGGGTGGGCGCACTGCTCTGCTGAAGGACGTAGTTGGTACATCCGTTGGGCGACGTGGTGGGTGCGGGTGTTCAGGAACGCGCGCTCTGGGCTGCTCTATCGGGCTGGGGCATGTGGAGGGCTGGAGCCCGTGGAGGGCGCGGTGCGGCAGTTTGGGGACGTGGTGGCTGCAGGGGGCTGTGAGGTGTGGCGGGCTGATCTGTTGGGGACGGGGTGAGGGAGCAACAGCAGAGCAGCAACGTGCGGGTGCCGAGTGTGGAAGCTGCAACACGGGGTGAGTGAGGGGCGACGCAACGGCCACCACAGAACGGGACGGCGGCTGTGACCCACGTGACAGATGGCAGATGACATGACGAGCCCATGACGTGGTTTGGCTGTCCCACAGGCCCTCACCGCGCGTGTCGTTGCCTTACAACTTCCCAACCACCCCAGGTCGGGCCCGATGCTGCTCAGCTCCTAACCCACATGGCCCACAGCTCCTAACCCACATGGCCCACGTACCCCCCAGCCCACCACCCCGTACCCCCGTACCCCCGTACCCCCCAGCCACGTACCCCGTCCCAGGCCCAACTCGACCACAACACATCCCAATCCCAATACGTACACGGCGCCCCATTCATGTCGACATGCAACCCTCGCCCCTCCCCTTTTGTTCCCCAGGTTGGGCCGCTGCTGATGCGCAGCCCGCAGCAGTCCGCAGACGTGATGCTGCACGCCTGCCTGGCGCCGCGGGAGCAGGTGGCGGGGAGGTACCTGGCGCTGGGCAGGCCCGCGCGCCCGGACGCGGTAAGCGCACAGCGGCGTACCGTACAAGTCGCCCATGGGTGGGACCATGCACAGCCCCACACACATCACGCTGTGCATATGGTTGACACCTGTGCGGTGTATGTTGCACTGTAGGGTGCTTAGGGCTGGCTTTCCCCGTGTAAAAGGGACTTTCTTGGACTGTATCCTCATCCACCTGCAACCCCAGGCCGCACCCCTCACTTCCACTTCGCGTACGGGCACGAAGCCTCACACGATTTTCTCACATTCTCCCACCTACCACCCTGCAGGCCGCCGAGGACCCCGCCCTGCGGTCCGAGCTGTGGGACTACGCGTCCAGCCTCACCGGGTGCCAGGGCCTGCCGCCGCACGCCCAGTGAGCTGAGATGCAAAGGCACAAGTGAGCGATTATCAATTATCGTGTGCGTGGCAGCGCAAAGATGACAGCAGCACGCTGCTTCCGGTGTTATATTATACTATTGGTGGAAGAGTTATCTGATGGCCGCGGACACGCCCCCATGGCCGCGGTATGGTATGCTGATGTACCGTATGTGGGGGGAAGGCTGAATGGTGTATGATATACGACCAGCGGCGTAAAGAGCATATTTTATATTAGCGAATATACATTGCTATATTTGTGCGTGAGACCTTAGACTAAGTTCACTGGTACGGTATGGTGCATGTATCAGGCCACGTGTGCTTGTGCACGTGGGGTCGTGTTCAGGGGCCTTGTAGGGTTTTCCTGTGGATCAGCCGCAACTATTACAACGTGAGACTGACTACTTTTGGAGTTTGCTTTTGCGTTCTATTTTCGTACAGTTTGTGACTGGTCCTAGGCTGATTGCATTCATGGCACGAATCCAACACACAGGGGCACATCCAACAGCCCCGCCCATCCACGAGCCACGCACCCTCCCGGTACATGGGTGGCGTTCGTGGCATACGCACAGCCTATCAGGGCGCGTTCTGCACAAGTGCAGATATGCTGGTATATGTGTTTTATTAGTACGCTTCCTATTGTAAAGCCGGCGACCACCTCTCGTCTCCTGCCTTGCGATGCGCCATCGGTGAGGAAGCCCGATACTAAGTGACACATAAAATCCACCTTAACGATACTACATTCTACAATATGAGCGTGGATAAGGGCTGCATCCTTGGCATTCTGGGCAGTTTCCGGTCGTGCATTGTGACGTGACCGGCGACGGACCCCCGGCCAACCAACACAGCGCAGCAGCCGAACGGCCACGCGGGCAGCTACGCATCGAAACCTACCTTCCGATGACACGGATCCATTATATCAATCGATAAATTGTCACTTGAATTATTTCGCTAAGACAAGGGGCCTTCCTTTTGGCCGTGTTAGCTCGCGCACGTACCTACCTCAGCAGCGGTAGGCGTCTGGAGCGCAGTCTGCAAGCCTGCACAAGCGCTGTGCTCCGATCGACACCCGTATTGATACAATTGTAATAGCTAGGAGCGACCATCCTCTCAGTGGCGTCTGGGCTCGGAAACGACACCCTTCGCAACCAGCCAACGGCCGCAGCCCTAGACGAACCTCATCAAGAAGGAACTGCGCCTCTAAGATTATTGAAGGTGTGCAGGAATTACATTCAAACCTATCTGGGTTAAGGTTATCGCCTGACCCAGATCGGTTTCAGCCCCGCTTACCGTTGCCCCACCTCTCTTCGCGCAACCACCCGCCAGCGCTACCTGCCCTACCTTTCGCAAAAAATGGCAGCCCCAGCCATGTTTGGAACGGTCGAGATCAAAAGCGAGGTCTTGAGCATGGATGTGCAAATGTATGACGAGATGGAAACCGACGGCGAGCTGCTTCCGGCCGGCGCCGTCCCGTGGATGGTGGGGACCGCGCCCGACTGGCCGCCCAACATCGTCAGCGGATGGCTCGACGCGGCCATGGCCAGCAGGGGCCCCTTGCCACCTGCATCCCACCCGCCCCTACCCCCTCTGCGCACGACCGCTACCGCTGCTCTTCCGCCTCCTCACCATCACCATGATTACCATCACCACCACAACCATCAGCAGCAGCAGCAGCAGCTGCTGCACAAGGCGTTCGATGCCCCCCGGCCCGCCCATCCCGGGGACCACTCAACCCGCCCAACGGTCCCAGGTACGGCAGGTACGGCAGGTGAGGGCAGCGGTACCACGGGCGGCGGCAGCGGCGCCTCTGCGCACGACGAGCTGTGGAGCCTGTACATGGGCTACAGCCACGGCCCGGGGAGCGGCCAACACGACGGGCCCGGCAGCAGCCATGCGGCAGTCCACCCTGGTGCCGGCGAGGTAGGAACGACGTGGCACCTGGGGGTAGCAAGGAGATCTGGGTGTCACTTTGGCAGCCGCAAGCGCATGCCGTTGGGTGCTTGGATGCCGTACCGTATGCTGGTTTGGTGGGCGGTAGGTGTAGTGAGCTGGGCGTAGTGCGTGATACCCAGCATAAGCAAGGTGAATGTCTGCCAGTATGAGAGAAGCGTACCCCGTCCTTGTCGGCAGGGGCGTGTCTTGTCCTTCCCGCCTTTAGGAGCGTGCCACGTGCCAATGGCACTGCGCGCCCGGGTGCCGCACGCAACTGTGCGCCGATCCCGCGGTCCTAGCTGCTCTCAAGTTCAAGATGCAGTGCACTGGGTTATAAGCTTATAACTCCTGTCCTTGCCTCTCTCTCACACACACAGCCGCACGGCGTCACAGCGGCAGGCCACGCGGCTTGGGCTGTGGCGTCGCTCGGCGGCGCCGAACAGGCTTCCGGCAACGGCGGCGGCGCCGCCGCCGCCACCGCTGACGGCTGGGCGGCTCCCGGTGACCGCTCTGATGCTGGCGGTGGCGGCAATCCAGTGGCGGCGGCGGCGGCAGCGGAGGCGATGCAGTGCGAGGGCCACGCTCATGATGATGATGCGATGGCGGCGGCGGCGGCAGATGCTGCGGCGGCTGGTGCGGTGCTTGACGACGAGCAGGCGGCGCTGATGCGGGCGCAGCTGCTGCACCACCCGCGCACGCCGGAGCTGGTGCACGCGGTGACCACCTGCCGCAAGGTGCGGGTGGGGTACGCGTGTGTGGAACGCGAGGCATCTGTGAAAAGCGTTAGGGAGCCTTGCAAATGCTGGTGGGGAAAGGGTGGGGGCTAGGGCGCTGTACCCGTGTGTACTGACCTTGGCCCTGACGGCCTGCCCGGCCCTGCCGGTCCGACCCCCTGCTGACCTGGGCCCCTGCCCACCTGACATTGCACAGGTGGGCGTGCGCAGCCGCTACGTGGCCGCTTGCGCTAAACGCCCATCCCAATGCTTATCCCCCGGTTTGTAGTACTCGGCTGTGTGTTAATGAGTTTGTGAGATGCATACTCCGCAGGTGGGCGTGCGCAGTCGCAACGTGGCCGACGCGCTGGACGCTGCGCGTGACACCGCCGTGGGGCACCTGGCGCAGCTGCGGAGGGAGGCGGGACGCCTGGGCCGCATCGCGCCGCCGACCGACCCACAGCTGGACGAGTTCATGGTACGGCAGGATAGTCCAGTCCATATGTGGGCTGGCGGGGAATACCGTACGCATGTGCATGGTAACCCAATGTTTCGAGGTATTGTTGACTTGGCGCAAACCTGCGTGGAGGAAGCGGCCGTCTTTGTGTGGTGATGCAAACGTGTGAAGCGCCCCGCTTTCGCTTCGTGTCTGTCCGCAAGTCCAAGTGCAACACCGTGTTACTGCATTCGTGCCCCCAGGACCGCTGCATCAGCCTGTGCAACTCCTACCAGATGGACCTGGTGGCCATGTTCGAGGTGGGGGCACGGCACGGTGCTAATACACCTGGTAGCCAGGTTACGATGCGGGAGCACACAGGGTTACCGTAGGCCTGTGGTCGCAGGGACCTGATGCTGGTGCTTGTGGCAACTGGCAAGGCACATGTATCACAGCGTGAGCAGGTGGCACGTTTGGGTCCAAGCCAGCGGTTAGTGGCAACGGTCTACTTGCGAGGCTTGACTTGGCGTGCGGGGGCGCTCCGCTCCGCCGCTCCTCCCGCTCCCCTGCTCCTGCCGTACATGAGGAGCTGCAACCGCATGCATTGACACCACCACCACACGCACCACCATCACCACCACCATCAAAGAACGTGTCGTGCGTGCGTGCGTGCATGCAGGACGCTGAGGTTATCATCCGGGACTTCGAAAACAAGGTGTGCGTGTGCGTGTGTGGCGAAAGGGGTCCCAAGTGTGCGCCGGATGTAGGCGCAAGAGGCCGAACCGTGGCGCGTTGTGGAAGGAACAACAGGGCATACTCGTGTGCCCACAGTCGCCGGTGGCTTATATACCCAACGGCATGTCGCAGCTGCTCTCCCTTGGAGCGTACGCAGCATACCACACACATGAGTTCACACCTCTGAGTGGAGCGAGCACCGACGGCGCCCTACCATCCTGTACCGGTACCCATTACGGCCTCACCACCTCTTGCTGTGTTATCCTGCGTGCAGCTGTGCTCGGCTCTGCAGGGCGGCGGCGGCGGCGCCGACGCACGGGCGCACATCTCCGCCGCCGGCGGGCGGCAGGGCTCGCAGGGAGCGGCGGCGCCCAGCAGCGGCGGCGGCGGCGGCGGCGGCTCGTGCTCCTCCCTGGGCTCCGGCCAGCCCGACACGCCCGGCGGAAAGCTGGAGCTCACCAACGTGCTGAAGCGCAAGTGAGGACGTGGCTGGGTTGGCGGGTTGTGTGCCGTCGGAGCTACCTGCTTGGAGGGGTGGTGCAGAGTGGGGGCGGGGGCTGGGGGTGGTGGAGTGAATAAGGTTTGGTTGGGGTCACCTGCGTGGTGCGTGGTGCATGGTGCTGGGTGGGCTCGAGGTACGTGTGTCGCTAGAGGTCCGCAATGCCGTAAGGCCCATGTTCGCTGGTGCGGGTGCACCAGTATGCGAGCGGTTGCACTGGTCTGCAATAAATGGCCCGTACCTAGTATCAAGTGCATGTATCGCGCTAATGTCCTATCACTTGCACGTGCAGGTACCAGGCGGAGATCCTGCAGCTGCAGGAGGCCTTCTCTCGGCCCAAGAAGACGGCCAAGCTGCCCGAGGAGTCCACCACCACCCTCAAGACGTGGTGGAAGGCCAACTTCGTGTGGCCCTACCCCAGCGTGAGTGCCGTAGGGCCGCTTGGGTTGTATGCGGTAGCGGCACGCGGCCGGTGATGGCCTCCTAGGGTCCGGGCATACGGTATCGTGTACTCATCTTACCACCCCCTGTTGCACCGCAGGATATTTACTGTATCACATGTTATATTAGATGTATCAACTATATCAAGGCTCGTCCCCTGCTCTGTTGCCCCGCAGGACGACGACAAGCGCCTGCTGTGCGTCGCCGCCGAGCTGAGCGCCACGCAGATCAACAACTGGTTCATCAACCAGCGCAAGAGGCACTGGCACAAGGTGCGCACCCATAGTATACGACAAGGGCAGTCATGAAAGTTTATCATTCCAAAATCCATATCTTTGCATGTATCAAACTGCGGAAGAGGTACTGGCACAAGATACGTGTCATCTGTACCGTACGACAAGGCCAACTATAAGACACATGCATGGCACACCGCAGCTGGCGGCGCTGAAGACCATGGCATGCAGCACAGGCGACACGTTTACCTATCTAGTACGGGCACTGGCAGTGTGCCGGAGTGTACGCACTGCGCACGGTGTCCTCGCCCTGTGCTCCGTAAAATAACTCCGCCCATCCCCTCCCTTCACCCCGCAGCTGTTCAAGGGGCGGCAGCAGCCCCAGTCCAGGGAGGAGAGCGAGCAGCTCATGCGCGAAATGGGCCTCATAGATTAAGCGTCAAAGCCTGCGGAATGGGGCTAATGCGCGAAGTGGGACTCATAGATTAGGCGCCCTATTGCAGTGCCGTCGGCGAGCGCGAGCTCGTAATGTGGCGAAGGCCTTGTCCCTCAGCCTCGCTCCTGCAGGTGGACGGCGTGCGTGTACTGTGAACGTGTGTACGGGAAGTGGGTACGCCAGGCGCGCGCGTGCGAGCTGCTGGACCGTGGCTGTGCAGCGTCGTAGTGTTTGTTTTTGCATCCTCTTCCCCACTTGACGGTGTCCTCCTTGCGGTCGGGTTTGGGTGTTGGGCGGTGCTGGTACCGGTACGTGCCTGCGCTGGTTGGGCTTTGCGTTCCCGCTGGCCTGTCCCTTCCCGTCTCCTTGTTTCCTGAACCTGTTTACAGACAAGAAATGTCGGCGCGCGTTGGGTAAGGGGAATTCTCACGTACTGCAGTGGGGCCATGCGGGATGTCGATCAGACTGTTCGGGACCGTTTGATTACTTGACTGACGCGTTGCCACCTTGCTCGGGCACGACGGTGTCTGCTGTATGTCTCGAAGGCGTGTGCACATTTACATGTATGTCGATTGGCTTGGGCAGCTAGCACTGTGCCGCTAATTCATGTTTCATGGCGTGCACTACCACACAGCGACGTGTGGCATGGCGGCGCACGCATTGCTTGGCAGGCGCAGGCATGGGAAGTATCAGGGGGCACGCGTAAAACGCGAGGTGCCAAGGGAGGATGGGTTGCGCGCGTGCTCCATTTGGACGCATTTTGTATCAAAACAGGAAGCCAAGGATGCAATAGAAGCGTGCGTATAGTTCGACGGCTGTATGGGTGGTGTGGGATGGGCGGTGGGCCCAAGGTTTGTAGCCGTTGCAATGTGGGGTCTGTTCAGTAAGGCTATTGGCATGTATGGCCAGAGGCGTGGTTATCAAACTGCGTGCGTGACCCGGTGATAACTCTTATAGGTCTTCAAAAGGGTACCGGTACACCGGAAGCAGGAACGAAGCGTGCGTAAAGCTGGTTAATACGATGAAGTCTGTTACATAGGTAGGGGGGGCAACCTGGCTGGACGGGATTGTGACGAAGTCGTTGCTCCCTGTTGCTGGCTGTAGGGCTGAACGGGCCGTGAGCTCATACTGTACGGCCGCTGCAAGGTGGGGTATGGAACAAGCAAAGCGCCAGAGCTTAATGGCACGCACGCATGCAAGGTGTGAGGTGGTTGTCGTGTGCGTTAGTGCGCGTGCTGTCGTCTGCCTGCTTCCACCAGGCGTAATTGGTCATGCGGTACCAACACAAAGACTGAGAGTCATTTCGGGCAACCTCAGTGCCGTGAGCGTATATTATTTGCGAACTGTAAAGGTCATGCTTCACTCTTGACGTGCGCTGTATCACACGACTTTCCATTTTCTCTGGATTCAGGACGGCGGTGCATGCCTTGCACAAATCCGGTGGGCTCCCTGTAATAATCAGGGGAGACCCCTGCTGGTAATAATATACCGGTACTATAAATGGAACACCTTTTCATACTTGATAACTTCTCGCCGGAAGTGCAACCTGTTCGTACCGCAGGCCCCCTTGTGCCTGTACAGGAGAGGGGGGTGGCAATGCGGGGTGACCAGTCATCAAGAGGCTAGGGCACAGGGGAGCTTCCTGAGCTCCAACCGCCCTTTTGGGGCTGCGGAATTGCCTGGAGCGCCATCACACGTAACCGTACAGAGGCATTTCACCTTAGACCGTATGATGGTTCCGCGTGCGCTTCGCGTGGAGCCTGCGGTGCTGGAGCGTGCTCGCGACCTGACCCCCCGCCAATCGGCACAACGCAGCAGTAGCTCAGCAGCCGCGAAGGCGTACCATACATCCGGTATATATACGGTACGCTTTCCTAACCATGAACCAAAATAAATTGATCATATGATTTGCTCCATTTTGCCGGCAAGTAGCGCCTTTGTGTAAGGGTTTCCGCAAGGTCGGGTGGTAGTCTCAACCCCAAGGCGAACGGCGCCTGCGCACAAGCAGCGAAAACTACCCAGGACATCATGTCTCCTCCGATTCCGATTGAGTCCTTCTCCATCCTCAGGGACTGGTGGAGGGCCAACCTCGCCTGGCCGTATCCCAGCGTGAGAAATGCGGTGGGGGTGTGAGCGAGGCACGTGTCCATCCGCCAGAGCCAGGGGGTAGGGCGGAGCGTGTTCTCCACATCGTGGGCGGGTGTCGGAGGAGGCCGGGGCATCGTTTACTTATGCCCCTTTCCCCAGATGCATCAGAGCAGATATGTCATGGGCCGTTCCTAGTACACCTGGGACCTTGCTTCCTTGGGCGGCACAGGGCGGCACATGGCAGGGATCTTTACCACGAAGGGGCTTAGATCTACGTCTGATCCTGCTTGGCTGTACGTAGGTGGTATGCGGCTCCCGGCTAGGCTCTTCACGGCATCGTGTTTTCGCTGTATTGGTTGCAGGGAGATGAGAAGCTGCGGCTTGCGGCCGCCACGGGACTGAACGCAACCCAAGTCGAGAACTGGTGGGTCCATGTCGCATCCATCATGACGCTTTGCCGTGCATCCCATCGGTGGGGAGCTGTGTGCCAAGGCACCGCGAAGACTTTTTTGAATTGAGTACTTAAATTGGCCCCATGCTGCGCGCAGGATGACAAACAACCGCACGCGGCACTGGAAGAAGGTCCTGGTCCTGTGAGACAGCAGGGCAGCTGTGCCGTACAATAACCATGCCCAGCCGCTGTGGGGTGCCGGCTTGAGTTTTTGTTGCTGTGTTGCTTGTGCAGCGGACGCGGTGCGGGAATGTGATTTAGAGATTCCTTGACAAGCAGACAAATAGGAGAGTGTTGCTGTATTGCTCGTGTCTTCACGTGCATTTGCGGATGGCGGCAATACTGCGTACGAGAGGGGCGGGAACCCCGTGTCCCTGATGGCCTGGACCAGCCCTGTTCCCCGGTTGGCACAGGGCTGGGACCAAAGCTGTAAAACCATACATGTTCGCTTGTACAGCTTCGCACATCCCAGTACTCCCGCTGCCCAAGGGCGGGTGCCCTAGGGGCATTAAAGCGCAGTGTGCATGTGTCGCACTGCTGGAAAGGAACTACCGGTATCACGCGGACCACCCGTGGGCTCAGCCGAAAGAGTGTCTATGGCAGCCAGCAGCCCCCTTGTACGCGTCCCCTCCTTCAAACCTCTCAGCGTCGCCCATCAAGCTAGCTGCCTACGTTGTCATTCCCTCCATACAGCTGCACACGTTGCTTAGCCACACGTGGCTTAGGTTCCACCAGCAACAGTGAGGCACCCCAGCCGCAATTGCAAGAACCCCATTTGGATGGCTATACAAATGCATACTATACAATCTTGGCAACAGGCCCGCTATGACCTAAGCACCGGTTCAGCCACTTGCCAGTCACCACGCCCACCAAGCCTCCAACCTGCTTCACTTTACAGGTGCACCCTTTCCCGCTTCATGCAACCACCGGCATACTGCTTCGTCTGGTGGCGGCTATAATAAGAGCCTAAAATACCTTGCTCCGCCAAGCGGCCACGATAACGATACATTCAGTCCCATCGGCGGCCGCATGTAGGTTGTATCGGCATCCGGTAGCCCGTCACTACGCCAGGCACGCGGCCGGCACGTGTCCCGTGGCGCGACAAAGATAATTGCGGTCTAACGGCAAATCATACCGCCTGGTCATCTGGTGGTCATATCGCCTGGTCTGTATTTCTGTTGCTAGGCTAAGCACGCGGCCGGCACGTGGCCCGTGAGGCGCGAGGCCACCGCCCACAGCTCCTCTGCGTAGCTGGGGTCCTCGGCAACCTGTCGTACGGAGCAGCAGAAACGTACAAAGTGTCGTACGGCAGGCCCGCATGAGTTGTGCAGATGTGCAGTAGCGTCAGTGGTGCACTATTTGGTACCCCGAGAGCCAACTGCTGGGCAGGGACCTTGGTTTCCACGCGTGCTGTAGTGGTCAAGAGTCGGCTGCCGCCAGCTGCGGGATCCTTGCGCAGATCTGCTGCCGTCCAGCAAGCGGCAGGTACGCACCAAGCAGCAGTTTCCATGGCAGGTACGACAGAGCCGAGATGCCGTACAGTAGCCCGTACTGGTACTGCCGTATGATGTGCACATACCGGTAGAACAGCAATGTGATCTCGGTCACCCGAGTGGGCTTCTTCAGCAAGCGGAACTGCTAGTAGGCCCGCGTTTCAGTACCTCAAAACAGTCTTGCGACTATGCTTATTCAAGCACTCCCCAGGTAGGACAACTGGTGCGCTCTACTCGTCCGCTCACCTTGTCTGGCTGGTACACCCGGCCCAGCGCCAGGTACCTCCCCGCCACCTGCTCCCGCGGCGCCAGGCAGGCGTGCAGCATGGCACGGGCGGCCTGGTCCGTAGTGGCCAGCAGCGCCTGGCCAGCCTGCAGCATTACAGTATAGCAGCATAGTTAATCAGCATTACTGCTTCGGGCTGAGGTGGTGGCCAGCAGCGCCTGGCCCGCCTGCAGGGGTACGTTACACACGCCGGACCAGGCAGGCCGTGGCGGCTGAGTGCGAACTACCGTATACGTCATGTCACGTGGCAGCGGTGTGGCCACACGCCGCACGGCATGGCCCATCCTGGCCATGGTGGCCCTGAGGGCCTGGCCCGCCTGCAGACAGAGGCATGTCATGCAAGGAGGCACGCCCAAACCCAAACCGTACCCATACCCAGCAGGGAGCTCTCCGGTGAGGCCCTGCGTCTGCCTCACCCCGTCTATGAATGCGTTCCACGCCGCCACCAGCGGCCGCAGCGGCGTGCGCTCCAGCCATCCGCCGCCGTACCCCTTGAAGAAGCCCGCGGCCAGGGCGGTGCGCACCATGCCCGGGTGCAGGGCCACGGCGGTGTCGCAGTCGCCGTACTCGGGGTGCCTAGAGGGGCAGTAGAACATATGCACGGGCATAGCGCAACAACTTGTTGCGGGCTACACGGCGAGGCGGGGATCACAAGCTCGCCGTCGCCGTACTCCGCGTCTGGGGCCTGTGGCTGAGAGCGGTACGTAGGCTAACACTAGCCGTCAGCTCCTTGCACATTGCCACTTGCCACCGGAGTCACTGGTCATACGTACAAAACACGCGGCCAGCACACCAACGTCGCCACAGCTCCCCCGTTGAGCTTAGCCGCGTGAGTGAAGGTATCATTAACCTCCTGCCCGCCCTGTCGTACTTCCGCCGCAGCTCCGTAGGCCATCACCACGTACCACGGCGTTTACTTGGCTGTCAACTGCAACCATATTGAGTATTAAACATGACTTGGTGAAATTCTGTAACGGCTCTTCGCCCACCTGTCGAACCTCCGCTGCAGCTCCCTTGCCGTGATGAGGTTGGCCAGTTTGCTCACGCCGTATGTGATAAACGGCTCGTAGCTGGGGACCCAGTACGGCATGGACGTGAAATAGGTCAAGTGTATTGCAGCAGCGGTGGCTGTTCATTGCATGTCGATGTGGTCGCCACGCGCAGCACGTGGCAACGCCCCCCGCCGCACCCTTCCCTCCTGGCTGCCCCCAGATCCTCTAGCTCCCCCACTCTCACGCTACGCTCCGTTACCGCCCTGCGGCTACCCAAGCCCTCTCCCCCGTCCACGGCACATCGCCGTACTGAGCATGTAGTATAGTGCTACTCCCGGGAACTAAATCCCCAGACACTCAGCCTCAAGTGCTCACTTGCTACACACCACGCCTACAACAGCAACTACATCCTGCTAAGGTACTTCGCTTCTCTCGGATACCCGTGTCCCCCGCGCCTCGCTTTGCTGAGCATGCCATCCCACTTCATCGAGCTGCGGCTACCAACCTGTGGCATCGGAGCCCTTTTTGATACCCCCATCCCCCGCACCTCTCCGGCTACCCGACCCCCTCACCTGTCCTTGCTGAGCATCCCGTGCCACTGCACCGCCTCCGCCCTGCGGCTTCGTAATCCCCCTTAGCTATCCCCACCCTCCATAAGTGGCCACCCTCCGCTCATCCCCCACCCCCCGCACCTGTCCTTGCTGAGCATGTCGTGCCACAGCAGCGGCCCCGCGCGGTGCACCACGCTGCTCACCACCACCACGCGCGTGCAGTCGGCCGGACCGCAGCACGAGACGCAGGAGGAGGCGCCAGACGCACCGCCAGACACACCGGCGGCCGCCTGACTGCCCTGCGGCTTGGCCACGGCCTCAGGCTTGGGCTCCGACTTGCCTTGACCCCACACTTGCTGACGTGTCCGCTGCTGCTCCTGCCCCTTGGACCGCCTGCCCCGCTCGTGCTCCAACAGCAGGTGGGCTAGCAGCCAGTGCGACAGGAAGTTGACCTGGGCGCACGACAGAAGGGCGCCGGGGGCAGGTGCATGCGTAGCGTTCAGGATCTGGGGGCGTGCCCACGCGGCTCGACCTACAACCAATCGTAGCATAGCTGATCCTGCGCCCATACGGTAAGCAAGCGGCAAGTCCGCTTCGACGAAGTCTGACGTACAGTGACCTTGCTGGCCGATGTGACGCTCGCGCAGCGTGCCATGCGGGACACTGGGCATCCCCCAACCCAGCCCCGCTTATGATCTGCCAACGGAAGCCCTTCGTTGTTTCACCCCTGACCAGACCCACACCGTAGGCCGTACGTTTTCACGACCTGACCCACATCGCATCAAGATATCGTCAAGTGCAAACGGCAAGACGCGGGGGCGACAGCAGTCCCCTCTTCCCCCCTCCCCACCTGGAACTGCAGCTCGTGTCCGTCGGCGCTGGCCCTCCTGTCCGGCGGCCCCATGACCCCCGCGTTGCACACCAGCAGGTGCAGCGGCAGACCGCGGGCAGCCCAGCAGGCGGCGAAGGAACGCACGCTGGACAGGCGGGACAGGTCCAACGGAACGGGGAGCGACTCGCAGGAGCAGAGGGCGGGGGAGGGGGCGGAGGGGCCGGAGGGGGAGGAGGAGGGAGGGAGAGCGAGGAGCGGCGTGCGGCAGATCTCCTGCATAGGGAGCGACGGTAACATCTGACATGGGTAATTTGTACTAAGGTTGTACTGTGCCGCGAGAAGGATAATGAAACTGCTTCGGGACCAGCGTTCCACACAAGTGGAGGTAGGTCCTGCACATGCCCCTCCGCCCCCCTCTTACCTCCGCCGCCTGCTGCGCCCTGCCGCTGTCCCTGCACGCCAGCACCACGTGCGCCCCGCGGCGGGCCAGCTGCTGGGCGGTGGCGAACCCGATGCCCGCGTTGCCGCCAGTCACCAGCGCAACCTGGGGAAGGGGAGGGGGAGGGGGCGAGGGGCGGGAGGGGAAAGGGGCTGGGTGAGCAAGGTGGACGGAGAAGGGTACAAGCCTGTTCAGTAGAGCGCCTACGTAGGACGCATTGCACTTCTTGAGGGTGCATTACCCGGCGCGTGCAGCGTGAGTGCGTGGCACAGAGAACTGCAATCTTTTTAGTTCATCTGTTGGTCAGGTGGAAAACCAATACGTCGCATTAGGCATTTACCGGTACCGGTACGCACGGGGGCACGTGTTAACAGCAGGGAGAGGCAGAGAGGCCCTTCCCTTGCCTCCGATGCCACACGCGTTATCGGCACGTGCCCCAAGCGCACCTTGCCTGTGAGGTCCTCCGGGTAGGGCTCGCTATTGCTGCTGTGCGGCCTGGCCCAGGCGGGCAGCAGCTCCAGGGTGTTGTTCCCCAGGTTCCACGCCGCCTCCACCACGCCCTCCCACACCGTGTGGCACAGCCGCCAGGCGGCAGCTGCGGTGTCCGTACGCACGTGCACCTTCCGACCTGTCGTACTGGCGTTGCCGCTGCTGTTGCTGTCATCTTGACTGGGATCATGGCTCGTGGTAGTGTGCTTGGATGTGCTGGAGTTTGGCGGCATGGTCGTATGGTGCAACAGCGTTAGGCTGGGACTACCTCCCCAGGCCTGACTCCTATGAGGGCTTTAGCCTGACATTCACAGCGCTCAGATAGCAAGTATTGTAACGTAAGATGCTTACATGGTTCTTCCACAGCTAAGGCCTTACAGCGAAAGTCAGCTGGCGCGATAAGCTGCCGCGCTGGCGGTTCTTACACCGATTTGCAACAGTTGTAGAGACTCGGGATTCAGGCGGGAGACAAGCTGTATCGGTCAATCAGCAACAAAATGTTGCTGTGCAGAAGGAGCGAGCTGAGGACTTGCTGCCATGCATCGCGCGGCAGCGGTTGGTGGTTACAGGGGGCCAACGATGGCCAACCCAGCCGAATGCCTGTGCCGCCTCAGCCTTTCCCCACACTCGTCCACGATGCCTGCGCCCCAATTATCGCAGGCTATACCTCCTCCCTGTGACATCCGCAACTGCTACCTTGACACCTTCACCAGCTTTCTCGTCACGCCCATGTGGGCGGCCGCACGAATACCGGTATGCTGGCCCCGACCACACCTGCCCACCTGGCTACCGTACTACAAGAACAGGTGCAGCGCCGTCGCCACGCCATGCGCCGCAAACTCAGGCACTGTCACCTCGACCACCTTCCCTTCAGCCACCAGCCGCATATGCACCTCCTCCTCCCAGTCCAGCCCCTCCCCCAGCATGAATGCCCGCAGCAGCCATGTGTTGTCCGCCTGGCCGTTAAAGCTGTTGCCCATAATCGCCACGTTGTGCAGCGTTCCGGCCGCCTGGTTGGCTCGTACGATTGCGTCGTACACGTCGCGCGGGCAGAAGGGGCAGTAGTAAAGGGTCGGCACGTGCGCCACCAGCTCAGCTCCAGCCAACAATGACGGCCGCACGTGCACGGCTGAGCACGCAGGGGCATCCGCGATACCGCCTCCAGTGCCACCGCCCCGGTCTGCAGCAGGGGCACTTAGGCCGGATGACACACTCTGCGAGGCAGCGCCCGACGGCGCAGCAGCTGCGGGTCCTGGTCCTGGTCCCGGTGGCACGGGTTGCGTTGCTGCTGATGGCGGTACCGCTGTGTGAGCACCTGCTGTGCTTGTGGGCTCCCCACGATGCGGTGAGGATGCTGGCGAAGGCGGCCCTGAGGCCCACAGGCGCTGCAGCAGCTGCACGTCCCAGGGGCGGTACTCCGGCTCGTAGTACGACACGTTGGACGACAGGTGCGCAGGGGCGCCGGCGTCACCGACCGGGGGGCTCTGGGCCAGGCCAGGCAGTAGGATCGGGGACGCCAGCACGCGGGAGAGCGCCAGCTGGTACAGCCTGGGGGCGGAGGGGCGGGAGGCGCGGGGGTTGGGTGCTTGGTCGTGGTTGTTCGGCGAGCAGGGCCGTGGCAGGCGACGGGTGCCCCAGAACACACGCGCTTGGCGTGAAGTCCACATGCAAACATACCTAACGGTTCACATCATCTCCTCAGTGCAACAGCCGGCAGGTGGGCATGCAGGTCAGCAGGTTTAGTCTGCCTTCAGGTGCAGGTGAGGGATATGAAGAAGAAAGACATCCCCCCGTCACGCACAATTTTAACGCACTGCTGCTCTCCCGCTCCGTCCGCCGGCCGCTGCCGATTTCCTCCCGATACGCCGCCAGCGAGCCCAGGCCCACAACCACCAGCCGCTGCACAGCGGACCAAGACCACGGCGGCCTGGGGGCCAACCGGCCTCCGTCCCCCGAGCTCCTGCTCGCGCCGCCACTGCCGCTGCCGCTGCTGCTGCGACTCTGGCCACTGTCGTTGCCAATCCCATCCCTCGGTACACCACCGCTGACTGGCCGGCCGGTGCCCTTGCTCTTGCCCTTGCCCTTGCTGCGGCTGCCGCTGGTGCTGCCGAAAGAGCCGACCCGTCTGCCGCCGCCAATCCTCCTGCCGCTACCACCACCACCACTGCCACCACCTGTGCCTGCCGCCGCCAGCTTGGCGCACCGCTCCATGGCCGCCTGCAGCTGCTGCATGTCCCCGTGGGCCAGCATGAGGCACTCCACACAGCGCACCAGCGATGCCACGTGCTCCAGGGCCTCGGGCGGTGGCTCGGAGCTGGCGACACGCCGCCACCCATAGGGTTTTCGTGCAGCCCCAGGGGCCGCGGGCCGGCTAGCCTTTGCGGCAGTAGGTGCTTGGGGGTGTGGTCGTTTGTGTTTGGTCGTATGTGTTTGGGGGTGTGACGCGGCAGGTAAGCCCGTTTCTGGGGAGGGTGGCGGGGCTTCCTGCAACAGGTGCTGGAGGAGCTGGCGGCATATGGCTGTACGGCTGCCGTACAGGTTGGGAATGCCTGTGCTGGAAGGACCCTGTGCGCTTGCATGGCAGGATAGCGTCTTGCTGCAGCTATTGCCGTGTGGCAGCGTTCGGTGTGGGGCATGTGGTGGAGCTGGCGGGTGTACGTGGCGGAGGCGCCTTCCCCTGTTGTGGAGACCGCCCAGGCCAGTTGGGTTACGGCTACATCTCCACCCAGCGTGATTCAAGCCAATGCTAGATAGCGCCATCTCTAGACCATGTGTTACAGAGCTTGCAGGGTCGCCATCGTCCGCTACCTAGGCGTGTAAACAGGGCTGGTGAGGGGCTGCGCAACGGTGTCCTGGTGCAATGTTTATGGAAGGCAGTTTAGTAGTGTATGATGTATGAACTTCTTGCCTAGCGGACGACCGAACGGCCCGAAATTCGGAGAAGCGGTTGGGCCTGTTGCTAATGAGACAGAGACCTGTTGCCTTTCCGCAGTAAGGGTACCATATGGTCACATACTGAAGGAGAGTGCACACGTCAACAGGCTGTCAGTGAACGGTTCCGTTGTATAAGTGCAAACGCTCCAGCCGTACAATCGCTATCTTAGTGTGGGCCCTCTCTCTTAGCATGCGGGGTGGCTGACGCCTTAACTCTCACTTGTCTGGTCAGCGCCTCGCACCCCGCGATGCAAAATTCTGAGGTGTATTGAGCGTATTTGTACGGTGTACGGAACATGTCGAGCAAACACCCTTGGGTGAGTTGTTCTTTGTCTGCTGCGGAGCAATGCTTTGGTCGCGACGCCTGCTGCTAGCGACGTGACTTGCGCGGGCCTGACCTCCAGGTCCTGGACCTCGACGCTCCGGGCGATGGACTACGGCGCGTGCCAGTCTTCTCGCTGGCCTCTAGCATCGTGGTGAGCGTTGCTTCCATTCGCGATTTTGGTTGCCTCGGGTTGCTCGTAGGAGGTTTGCGAGCGCCGCGTTCTCAACCAGGCTTGTTGCTTCCGTTAGCGCGGCCTGTGCTTCATTCCGATTTTCTTATGCGATATGTCTTGTGCCATGTCCGCAGGAGCCGCTGGGTCCCTGTCCGGGGGCGTCCCCTGCTTCGGTCTGGAGCCGAGCCCCCGCTGCTGGTGCTGCCGGCGGGGTTGGGTATGCGCCACCGCCCCTGAGGGCTGGCTCGCTCGGCACCGGAGTCCAGGACGCTGGACTGGGCCCTGTGCTGCGGGACGTGGCTGCTCTAGCTCGCTTGCGGGCTTCTTCTTCGGCCTGGCTGCCACCTGGTCAAGCGGTGTCGCCCTCTTGCCACCTGGTGGCTGGGCTCTCGCTGCTGCCCGCCAGCTTCTCACCGCCCGTGGACTCCGGCAGCTTCCCCCTGCCGGCCTGGGCTTCTGTGCGCTGGGCTGCTGCCGCGCCTCGGACCGCTGAGCCCTACTCTGTCGCCTGTGCCGCTGCGCCTGTGCCGTTGCACGCGGCGGGGGGACCTTCTTCCGTGCTGTCCGAGCTCTTGATCGCGCAGTCTCAGCCCAGCCTGCGCGGCGCCGGTGCCGCGCCTTGCCCCTTCGAGGTGGCTCGCGTGCGCGCTGAGGGGTTGTCTGGCGCCGCGGGCAAGCTGGCTGACCAGTGGAAGGACGGCGGGGCTGGGATGCGAGCAGCTGGGGTGGCGTTCAGCGCATGGCTGGCGCAGTACGGCGAGGGGCGGACAGCGCGTGACTGCTTGCCGGAGGACGTCATCATCTACCTGGAGGCGGAGTGGCCTCGGCATCACCGTGGTCGTGGCGGGGGGGCTGCTGCCCACAGCACCTTGGCTCACGCCAAGTCGCTCCTGTCCACGTGGTTCCGCGAGGTGGGCCGGCTGGGGCCTTACTTAGGGCCTGGCTCCGGGAACCCCTGCGTGTCCGCTGCCGTCAGCGGGTACTTGCGCGGGTACGGCCGGCAGCGTTTGGCGGCTGGCCAGCCGCAGGAGGCTGCTGTACCGTTGACGGAGGCGAAGGCTGCGCAGCTGCTGGCGTATCTCCTGCGGACTGCCGACGGCCCGCAGGTGTCTGCGGTACAGCGCTTGGCTCTGCTTCGAGATCGGGCGGTGTTCTCCTTCCTGTGGGCGACTGCGATGCGGGCGCACGACTGCGGGAAGCTGCGCCTGCGGGACTTCCGGGACCCTGCTTCTCCTCGCTTGCCGTACAACTGGCGGGACCTGCCCTTGCCCCGCGTGGACGTGCCGTACCCTGCCGGGTTCCGGCTGTACGTGTGGGAGCAGGGCGACAAAACCCACCAGCTTGGGCTGGCGGATCCGTACGAGCTGGTGTCGAGGCAGGGGGACCCGCTGTGCGCTGTGGAGGCGGTGGCCCGGTACTTGGCGGCGTGCCGTTCTGCTGCCGGGACTGTCGCTGGGGCTGCTCCTGTCGACTACCTGTTCCGGCCGTTGAGCGTCGACCGGCAGGGGTTTGCGGACGCGCCGTTGAGCACTAGCACGTTGGGGGCGCGTCTGCGCCAGCACCTGGGGGCTGCTGGGATCTACGGCGGGGAGTCGTGCCACAGCTTCCGCCGGGGGCGGCTGCAGCATGAGCTGGGGCGTGGCATGAGCACCGCCCGGCTGATGGCTCTGGGCCACATGAAGAGTCCGCAGACCTTGATGCGCTACCTCAACCCGAGTGCGCACCTGGCTCGGCTAGCGGCGCTTGAGAGCTCTGACTGCTCGGGGGTGTCTGAGGGTCCCGACGACAGCGGGTCCGACGTGGAGGCGTGAGGCAGTGCTGTGTGATCGGCGCGGGTCTGTAAGCGTGCGTATTTGGGGGTGTCTCGGTTGGGCTCTTAGGTCAGACACGTAGCGGAACTGCCTGCCTCTGTTTCCGCCCTGGTTGCACGGCACCTTGGCGCTCATGTGCGCCTCTTACCTATGTCCTGCTGTGTGTTGGCGTGTGGGGTGCAACCAGCCCAGTGTGCGGGTCTGGATGGACTCGTATGGCTGGGCTGTGTGCGTTATGCGCTAGCTGTCTGTGCCTCTGCCCGCGTGTGTTATCCGCGATTCTCCTTTGGCCTTGCTTCATGCTTGTGTATGGCTTACTGCCTCCTGTCTTTGACGAGCCATAGTGGCGTGTATGCACTGCTCCCTTTGCACGCTGTCGTGGTGTTGCGCGGGGCTATTACCACCTCACGTTGTGCTGTGCCCTGCCGAGAAACTTGCTGTGGTTCGTGCCTCTCCGTTGCCTGTGCTGCCGTTGAGGCGCTTTGCGGCTGGACTGCGTCCCTGCGCGCGTGTGTTGCCTGCCCTGTCGCATTCCCACTGCTATCGTATGGGCGGGCGGGTGGTGCTTTTATGAGGTAACACGAACGATGCTTGGCTACAAGGTGTAAGTTACTGTTGAGCAATTGAGTCTGTGTCTGCACGCTGCGCTCTTCCCGCCTAGCACCGCGTCCTCTCATGGGGCTGCCGTACGCTCGTCCTACCAGCGGCTTCTCGCCCATGCGTACAGCCTCAACTGCTTGCTCCAATAATGGTCATTGTATAAGTGCAAACGCTCCAGCCGTACAATCGCTATCTTAGTGTGGGCCCTCTCTCTTAGCATGCGGGGTGGCTGACGCCTTAACTCTCACTTGTCTGGTCAGCGCCTCGCACCCCATACTACTACGGCGCAGCCTCCCCGCCCACACTAATGCCCGCGCTCCGACGCGGCCTCGCCACAGTGCACGGTATGCTCAGTGCCTGTCCTGCCGAAAGCTGCTCTGCGCCGGTGATGCGGGCGGCGTGTCCCAGTGCTGCGGCATGTCTAGCATGCCTCCCTCCTGCCAGAAGCGGTCCTCCGCTTCCTGCCATCCCGGCGCCGCGAACTGCTCCATCATCGCCGTCATCGCTGCTGCTACTGCATCCCACTGGGCTGGGAACTGCCCCCAGCCCTCGCCTTCCCTTAGTGGGTCAAAGGTCCCGTCGTTCGGCACCTCCCACGCTGCCAGCGTATCTCCGTCCGCGTCCGGCTGCGTCACCTCCGCCTGATACCACTGCCAGAAGACCTCCCCTGTGATGAGGTTGCGCCGCCGTTCCGCCAAGTCTGCTACCAGTACGACGCCCGGGCTGGGCGGCGGCGCGAATCTGAAAGACATGTCTCCGAGCACCGTCATGTAGCCCACACGGCGCAGCCGCCACTGGATGAGCGCTTTGGCGTAGCCCAAGCGCCTATCCGCAGCTCCCGGCATATCCTGAAGCCGCGGGGAACGTACGACCAGGGCGGGCCGGCTATTGGTGGTGCGGCGATAGGGGCTGCAGCGTGTGCCTAGACTAAGGCACGTGGCAGGCGGTGTGCATGTGTGAGACGTGAGGGCTGTTAATGCTTTGTGCGGGCTGATGCTGCGACCAAGACCCTCCTTACCCGGCGCCTGCGTTACCACCACACAATGTACGCCGCGAGGCGGAACCTCAGGCGCCGTTGCTTCCGGCGGTCGGCGTTAGGCACCTGAGGCCCGGGCATCAGCGTGTGTGCGTCCGCCTGCCACGGAATTGTTGCCCGGACCGGTAACTGTAGCAGCAGCGGCTGCCACCAAGCGCTGTAGACTGGCAGGATGAACACGCCATCTGCCTTCTCGCGCAGCGCCTTCGCCACCGTTATGAGGTAACACGAACGATGCTTGGCTACAAGGTGTAAGTTACTGTTGAGCAATTGAGTCTGTGTCTGCACGCTGCGCTCTTCCCGCCTAGCACCGCGTCCTCTCATGGGGCTGCCGTACGCTCGTCCTACCAGCGGCTTCTCGCCCATGCGTACAGCCTCAACTGCTTGCTCCAATAATGGTCAATGTCCAATCTCTTGCCTTAGTAGTTGGTCTAGGTCTGCGCGACCAGCCTCTTTGGGCCTTCCAAACAGATGAGCGGCCCACCTTCAGGGTATCCCTATTCCTGTTTCAAAGCAGGCATGACGCGAGTTCCGAGCTTAGCACCTTGTGGCAGGCATCGCGAGGCAGCGGTTGGTGGCTACAAGGGGGCACGATGCCGCCCCAGCCTTTCCCCACGCTAGTCCACGCTTCCCGCGCCCCCATGATCCCAGGCTACACCTGCTCCCTGTGACATCCGCAACTGCTACCTGCACACCTCCTTCGGTGTTTTCGTCACACCCAGGTGGTATGACCAAACAGTCCTGACCAGTCCCGACCACACCCGCGCGCTCCTGTCTCCTAATCCTGTATGCCTGTGACTGTCTCAGGCTCATTTCTGCCTACATCCCACACCGCATCCGCTACACCCGCGCGCGCTACTGTACTACAAGAACAGGTGCAGCGCCGTCGCCACGCCATGCGCCGCGAAGTCAGGCAGCATCACCTCGACCACCTTCCCTTCAGCCACCAGCTGCACAAAAGCCTCGTCCCCTTCCCCCTCCTCCCCCATTCCCGCCCCCGCCCCCAGCCCACCACCCAAACCCGCCCCTGCAAGGCCCCTCCCGCCCGCCCTTGTTCCGGCACCCCCTCCCATGCCGCCTCCTCCCGGCCCACGCCCCGGACCCATCCCCGCACCCAGACCCCCGAACGCCCTCAGCAACAACGCCGCGTCCGCCTGGCCCCTGAAGCTGTTGCCAATGATTGCCACATTGTGCAGCGTGCCTGCCGCCTGGTTGGCCCTCACGATTGCGTCGTACACGTCACGAGGACAGCAGGGGCAATAGAACAAGGTCGGCACGTGCGCCACCAGCGCTGCGCCGCCCAACGCCGACGGCAGCACCTGCACGGCTGAGCACGCAGGGGAAGCTGCACCACCAGTATCGCCGATGCCGCCACCACCACCACCACCACCACCACCATCTCCATGCGGCGGTGAAGGTGGTGGCGGGGGTGTTGAGAAGTCCCCACGAGGCGGGGAGTGCGGCCGTGGGGGCGGCCCCGAGGCCCACAGGCGCTGCAGCAGCTGCGCGTCCCAGGGGAGGTACTCCGGGTCGTAGTACGACATGCTGTACGACACACGCGCAGGGGCCCCGGCCTCGCCGCCCGAGGGGCTGTGGGCCAGGCCAGGCAGCAGCAGCGGGGAGGCCAGCACGCGGGAGAGAGCCAGCTGGTACAGCCTGGGGGCGGAGGGGCGAGAAGGGCGGAGATTGAGCGCTTGCGTTTGGTACTTTGGCGAGCAGGACCGCCGCGTGCCCTGAAATGCAAAACGCGGTGCATAAGCCACATGCAAGAAGGGCTCGTGGGGGTGATAACACACTGGTCACAGTGCAACTGCCGGTGCGTGGGCGCGCAGGTCTTAGCCTGCTGCCTTTAGGTGCACGCGAATGTAACACAGAGAACAACATCACGGACCACCTACCTTGCTGCCGCCCTGCTGCTCTCCCGCTCCGTCTGCCGGCCGCTGCCGATGGCCTCCCGATATGCCGCCAGCGAGCCCAGGCCCACAGCCACCACCCGCTGCACTGCGGACCAGGACCACGGCGGCCGGGGTCCCACCTCAGTAATACCCCCCGAGCTCCCGCTCCCGCTGCGGCTACTGCTGCTAGCACGACCCTCGGTTGCGATTCCGCTGGCTGGCCGGCTGGTGCCCTGGCTTCTGCTGCTGCTACTGCTGCCGAAGAAGCCGCCCCGGCTGCCACCACCAAACCTGCTGCTGCTGCTCATACCGCCACTGCCGCCACCTGTGCCTGCCGCCGCCAGCTGGGCGCACCGCTCCATGGCCGCATGCAGCTGCTGCATGTCCCTGTGGGCCAGCATCAGGCCCTCCACACAGTGCACCAGCGATGCCACGTGCTCCAGGGCCTCGAGCGGCGGCTCGGCCGTGGCTGCATGCTGCCCACTGTCGGGAAGCCCGGTAGGCCCTGAGCCCGGGGGCTGGCCAGAAGGTGTGGGGGTAGGTGTTCCCGGGTGGGTCTCAGTGGGGATGTCGGTAGCGGGAGAGGGTGGTGGGGCCTCCTGTAACAGGTGCTGTAGGAGCTGGCGGCCTATGGCTGTACGGCTGCCGTACAGGTTGAGGGCGCCCGTACTGGAGGGGCCCTCTGCGCTTGCATGGCAGGGTAGTGTGCTGCTGCGGCTGTTGCTGTGTGGCAGCGCTTGGTGTGGGGCACGTGGTGGAGCTGGCGGGTGTGGGTGGCGGGGGCACCTCCCCCCGATGTGGAGACCGCCCAGGCCAGCTGGGTTATGGCTACATCTCAACCCAGAGCGCTTAAAGCTAATGCTAGGTAGCGCCATCTCCGGACCATGTGCTATAGAGGCTGCATGGCCGCCGAGGTGACGTCCGCTACCCGTACCCGAGTGAACAGGGCTGGTGAGGGAAGCCTGCACAACGGAAGCCTGCTGCAGATGTTTATGGAAAGCGGTTGTAGTATTGTATGATCTATGAATTCTTGCCCAGCCCTGTGCTCGTAGTGCTTCCGGACGACTAAATCGGCCCAAAATTTGGGGAGTGGTTGCGCCCATGCAGCATGGGCCTGTTGCCTAGTGAACCAGATCTGTTGCCAGACTTGAACTCACTTATCCATCAGTGTCAAATATATTGAAGCACTTGATATGCACCAGCGTGCAAGGGTCAACAGGGTTTGCGTGAACAGCTCCGATCTCTTGCCTTAGTAGGTCTAGGTCTGTGTGACCAGCCCCTTTGGGCCTTCCCAACAAATGAGCGGCCCACCTCCAGGATATCCGTATCCTGGTTTTAGACCAGGCATGCCGCCAGGTATGCCGCCTGGGATGCCGCCGGGCCCTGGTGGAATGCCGGGCCTTCCTGGTGGAATGCCGCCAATGATGGGTAAGTATGCACCTTCGCAGAAAACCGTGCTTCTTTATGATAGCTTTGCGCGTGTGCCCATACTTATGCCTGTGCTCCCGATGTCATGGCCTTCCCGCAACAGGCATGCGGCCTATGATGATGCAGTCGCCCGGCATGCCGATGGGTATGGGTATGCCTGGCGGCATGGGCTTTGGACCCGGCGCTATGCGGCCGCCCATGCCCACCCTTCCGTCAGCCCGACCGATGGGTCTAATGACGCCTGGGGGCAAACCTGGCGGTGAGCACGCGCTTGTGCATGCGCAGCTGTCCCAGGCAGAACAGCAGCTAGTTCTGTCCAGTGGAGGGGGTGTTTGGGGGTGCAAAGAGGTGAGTGGAGGGGGATTCGAAGGGTGGGGGGGGGGGGGCGAAGCGCGACGCATGTGACACTTCTGAACGTGCCCTCTCCCTCCACCTTGCAGTGTACGTGCCGCCCTCCATTGCTGAGAAGAGCACGACCGTGTACGTCGGCAAGATCGCCGCCTCCCTGCCAGACAGCATAGTCAGGGAGCTGCTAGACGCCTGCGGAAAGGTCAAATCCTGGAAGCGCCAGGTGGACCCTGACACCAAGCAGCCCAAGGGCTTCGGCTTCTGCGAGTTTGAGGACGCAGAGGGCGTGCTGAGGGCCATGCGCCTGCTCAACGGCCTGAAGCTCGACGGTCAAGAGCTGCTGCTGAAATGCAACGCCGCAACGCAGAAGTACACTGAGCAGTACGAGCAGTCCAAGGCCGCCGAGAAGGCGGCCAAGAAGGCAAAGGCGGCGGAGGATGCAGCGGCGGGCAAGGAGGGCGGTGCAGCGGAGGGGGCGGACAGCCAGGGGTCTGGGGACGACAAGGTGGAGGAGGGCGAGGCGGAGCAGGACGAGGACATGGTCGCTGACAACCGCGTGCTGGAGCTCATCATGTCTATAGCTTCGGAGCGGGAGGAGAAGGGACTGGGGTCCTCGCTGCCGCCGCCGCCGCCCATCCCGGCTGGCGGCGTGCCGGGGGCGGCGCAGGCCGCCGACGCGTTCCTGGCGCAGCTGGGGGGCTCCTCGGGCGGCAAGGAGAAGGAGCGGGACCGGGGCAGGGACAAAGAGCGCGACAGGGACCGGGAGGTGAGGGAGGCTCGCTGGCGTGTGTTGTCGTTGGGAAGTGAAATGCGTGCTGGCCGTTGTTTGCGCCCTGGGCATGCTTGGTCGTCAGCGACACTGTACCCTGTGAAGACCAGGGTGCCGCTGGGCCCACACTGTTTGTTTCATGGGTTTTAGTCCGCATGGTACTCGCTTGCTCACTGGCTCTTGACACGTTGGTGTTGGAATGCAACGCAGCGCGACCGGTCTCGTGACCGCGACCGGGAGCGGGACCGCGAGGAGGAGGCGGAGCGGCGTAAGGAGGAGGAGCGGCGGAGGGAGGCGGACGCCACGTATGACTCCAAGCTGCGCGAGTGGGAGCGGTATGAGAGGTGGGTCGCGGGCCACAGCTGCGGCTCGTGGGGCAGGCCTTCAACGACTGGTACCGTATCTTGAGCACGGGAGAGGAGGGGAGAGGGGACCAAGCGCTACATGCACCCAAGCACTACTCACCCCTCCCTTTTCCCTATCTCGCTGAAAGAAGTACAGGGGGAATCAAGGCCCGGTAGTTCAGAGGCTTAGCCGTTAGCAGCCGGAGCGTTTTGTACGGTGCTTTGAGAGTGTGGGTTGGGCACTGGGGCTCCCGGCCGCGTGGCGCCTGGACTGTTCGGAACACTACCTGGTGGCACACCGCAGGCGCTGCCGGCGGAGCTTGGCTGCGGGGGGCAGCAACGCAACAGCCTTAGCACACTAGGAGCACCCCGCAAAGCCGCGAGTGCTTTGCCAGAGGTAAGGGTTGGGATGGAACTTCCACAGGACTTCATGCGTGGCCCAGTGAGCACAGGTGCATGACCCTGTTGTTAAAATCCAAGGGGCCCGCAAAGTGCACCATTCTGGCACCACGGGAATGGGAGTCGGCGTAAAAGGACGTACGCGTGTACAGAACGATCGTGGACAAAGCCCAGAATATCAAGGCGTGAACGTGGGGTAGATATTCTGGGGTGGGGCCGACGCGGTTCAGGATGTAGGGCTAGGAAGCCTTGATCTTTGTTCCTAGTTTGGAGCTTATTACGCCTGCTTTTGGCCTGACTTGTTCGTTGCTGCGGCAACCGGTGCCCGTGCCGCCGGTTGCTGCCGTGCGTATTGTGCTTTTGCCCCCTGAACCCCGCCTGCCCACACCGCCCACGCTTCAAGCTCATGCTGCTAACCATGTGCTGCGTATCCTCGTCGTCATGAGGTATTTGATATTCCTGCACTGGCAGGTGACCAAAGCGCCATGCATGTTCAGCGTGCTGTGAATCTCCAACGGCTGCCAGTCGCCGGGGGCATGAGTGGCCGGTTCAAGTGGCTCTGAGTTTCCTTGCAGCAGCTCTTCTTCAGCTGGCTGTTTGCAGACAGCTCGTGCCTGCAGGAGGTTGTCTTGCGCCTGAGCCAGGGACTCCTTTGTGTGTCCCTCTTCCCCTGCGGCCCTCTGTCGCACAACACTGACAGTGTAATCCTCCTCCTCTCCTTTTCTGCCATTCCTTGGCACTCCTGCTGTACGCCGCGTGACTGTCGGCGCACCCCAACCGTCAACCGTCAACCACCGCGTGCGGCTCCAGGGAGAAGGCCCAGCTGCGCGAGCGCGAGCGGGACCGGCGGTACCAGGCCGAGTCTGACTGGCGGGCGGCTGTGCGAAACGACCTGGACGCGTACGACAGCGATGACGACAGGGAGCCGTGGGAGCGGAGGCCGCTGAGGGGCAGGTGAGAGAGCGTGGGGTGCGCAGATATCTGTATGTCACATTAGGCTTTTCCGATGAGGGGCAGGTGAGAGGTGGAATGGGGGGCTGGGTAGTGGGGTGAGGCGCACTGCACGCTCACTTGCCATGCTGCGCAGACCTATCACCTTGGGCGGGTCCACGGCACAGCCAGCCCCATGCAGCATGTGTAGTAAGCGTTGGCGCATTAAGCGGCGCCGCACGTTGGCATAGCTCACCTGGAGGCCTCGACATGATGACGACGCCTGCTGCACTTCGCTTCCGCGTGTTGTTCTGCAGCCGCAAGTCGGCCGACCGGCGAAAGCGGCGGCTGGCGGAGGAGGAGGAGGACGAGATTGACCGCCAGCGGGAGGCGCGGGAGGCCGAGCGGCGGGCCAAGCGCGCCGCCGCCGCCGGAGAGGCCAGCGCTCAGGAGGGCACCCCAGGGCCCGCGGGAAGCACCGTGTACGACAGCACCCAGCCACCCGCGGCGCAGACCCCCTCGGGTGCTGCGGCTGCGGCCAACGGCGCCTCGCACGGGCACGGGCTGCAGCAGCAGCCGGCAGTCAAGGTGGAGCCAAAGGTGGAGCCGGAGGTTGATACGAACGATCCCATCTACCAGGCGATGCTGGCGGCGGCGCGCGCGCCGCCGCCCACGCACCAGCCGTCGCCGGTTGCGAAGGCGGAGGAGGCGAGGCCCGCCGACCCACATGGCCAGCAGCGGCCGCACGGTGCTCGTTTTCGGTCCGAGTCCCCACCGCCGCCGCACCAGCAGCAGCAGGGGCCGGGGTCGGCGGGTGCGGCGGCTAGTGGTGGAGGCGGGGGCGGGGGCGGCCGCATGGCGTTCGGGGCTGGGGCGCGGGGGCGCAACAACGCGGCGGTGGCGGCCATGTTTGCGGACGAGGAGGAGACGACGCAGAAGAGGCAGCTGGTGAGACTCGCCGCCCAGGGAAGGGACGAGTGTGGGGCTGTGGGGTCGGGGGTGCACTGCACGAAAGGGCAGAACTATCGACCTTGCCGCACTCACTAATTTGTAAACCAGGGCTGTCGCTTGTCATGTACCTTGACCGTTTGGCCGGGCACATTGGGCAACCCCTCACAACCGCTATTTCCACGCGCCGCTGCCTTGCCCCACCGCAGAAACCCATTCGCTACACGGAGGAGGAGATGCGGGCCGTCACGGACCCCACGGCGGTGCCCCAGGAGCACTCGCGCTTCTCCGCCGTGCCCGCCGCCGCCGCCACCCCCGCCCCGGCCGCGCCGCAGCCGCCTGCCGACCCCAAGGCGGCGCTGAAGGCGCTGATGGACTCCATACCTACCAGCAAGGACGGCGTGTTTGGGTACGCCATCAAGTGGCAGCACTACAACGCGGCGAGCATGGGCGAGAAGTTCAAGGTGCGGGATGGGTGATGGGTGACCTTGGGGCTTGGGGCGACGCCGTGGCCCCACGTGCTGCTGCCACTTAAGGCTGTGAAAAGTAGGGTAGGGCTTGTGCTACAGCCCGGAGATGCCGTGTTGAGACACGGTTGCCGACTTGCCGTTTCACTGTCAATTGTGTGTCCTTGCGGCTGCCCATGTCGTGGGCCTACGCACGTGTCAAAGCCAAGGCCGTGGAGCGCGCCACGCCCCACGGGCTGTGCCCGGTAGGCTGTGCCCCTTCGCCCCTTATCGGGACGCCTCCCCTCCCCAATGTTCTCCCCCACAACCACACGTGTTTTATTGTATTTACTACGCCCTGACCGCGCGGATGTTGACCGCAATTCCCCCGCACGCGCAGGCCTGGGTGTCCAGCAAGGTGGAGCAGCTGCTGGGCGTCAAGGAGCCCACGCTGGTGGACTACGTGGTCAAGCTGCTGGGGCAGCACACGGGGCCGGAGCAGCTGTTCGGGGAGCTGTCCCCCGTGCTGGACAACGACACCGAGACCTTTGTCATTAAGTTGTACCGCATGGTCATATTCGAGACGGAGAAGAGCGCCATGGGCTTGTGAGGGGTAGATGAGGGATGGTGGACGGCGTGGACGTGGGTGGCGGGCAGGGGGACACTGTGTGTCGGGAACGGGTGTGACCTGGATGTTCGGGCTGCAGGAGGCGGCAGGCATGTTCGGGCCGGCAGCAGCATGCGGACGTTGTGGCGTTGGCAGCGGCCCTTGCATACCCCACCGGATGGATGCGGCAACTGACGCGGTTGGGTTTGGCGATTCGGCAGCTTGGATCAAACGACATGCTGAACACGTCCTACACTTGTGTGTGCAGTAGCTGGTGGGGTCGGATGTGATACTCTTGCGCCTGGCCGCCTGCTTGGCTCGCATGCATGCGTGCCGCTGAGACCTGACAACACCGGCCCTGGCGGGGCGCCCGACTTGCAGCTGTGGTCCGTCGAGGTGGGACAGGCTGGGGCCAGTTCAACCCACAACTCCCCAGCCCCGCCAAGGACCCCCAAGCCCCGCTCCGCCATTTGCTGTAACGCTACGTCAGGCAACACTTGTCTCGCTTAAAGGGCGTGTCACAACCAGGGTCACAGCTCATGCAGTGCGGAAGTTGGTAGGTCACTCATGCACCAGGTCACTCATTTCAGCCCAGTGCGTACGGTGCCACCTGAAGCCTTTCCAGGGCATGAAGCTGCATTCGTCGGGTCTCCGGCGACAGGTACCCTCCGTTGCGTCAATGCATATGGCACCATACCAGCTACGAACTAGGGACTGCATGTACCCCGTGCATTGCAATTGCGGCAGGGACACAGGGTAGCATACATGGCAAGATGTCATCAGTGGATGCCGTACGAACCGAAGGAGGCAGAAGGTAGTGACAATGGATGCGTCCAACACTTACACGTTCGGGCCAATCGGGGTTAACGGAAGCTGGTCCTCTGTGGCAATCAGCCTGCAGCTCCTCCACACTCCAGTGATCACGACCACGCATACACCACATGCAGCTATGCCTTGCACAGCATTATTAAGCACCGCCAGACTTCCGTACCCCAACATCGCCAACGAATGTAAGCCATGCAATCAACAGACGTCTCGCGTCTGCCGCGCACCCGCCAGCCATGTGCCGTGCGGGTGAGTCCGAGATGCGGAGGAGTGACCCAAGCCCGGGTCACTCCACTGACAAGTTCCTGATCCTAACGGCCTTGCCGTGACCACCCAAGAAAGCGTGGAACGGTGGTGGCACCAGATTCTACCTAGCTGCACACTTGCAGGTACCCTGGGCAAGTCAGCAGCCGGTTACCCCTCCTGCCACCCCCGCCCACCCCCAGGGGGTGAGCTATTAACCACACGAGAATCTCTGCCACCACCATGCCCCCGCCCCCAATCAACTCCATACAACAGTTCTGTATGCATATCAGTGCATATGCTCCCTGCCCAAGACGCCTCCGTCCTGGACAAAGCGCGCCTGGCCCTGCCGCCCGCTCTGCAGCTCCGTGCAGCCAAACCCGGCCCCTCAATGCTGCCACAATTTGATGGCATCCGAGCTCGCATCGTTTCGCGGTCTCCCCAACGCGGTCTCCCCAGTCTCATCGGCCCGAGCCTCAGCTCCCCTTTACATCAACGCGCAGCACGCACGGTCCTCATAGTCATCGTACTCTGAGTCCTCTGGTTCACTGCAGTTGGCATTGGCAAATCGCGAACCTAGGTCAGCGTCCAGACGGTATCAGCGGCGCGGCCTGCTGTCACGGTTGCCCTCCAACTATTCCTCACCTGGGCTCGTACTCCACCACATCTACAAGTTCTCGCCCAGTTTCGTCTCGCCAGGATACATTTCGCTGGCATTCAGCTCTGAGCGAGGCCGCTGTCCTCAGGATTGATTTTTGCGGATTGATGTCCTTTGGCGAGAGACCATCCACCGGAGCGCTAGCCGCCGTCTCAAGATTGACAGGGGTGCCTTCCTGAGCCTCGTTGCTGCTGGACGCTTGAGCCCCGTTCTCACTCGGCTGAGGGGCCTGGTTCACCGCAGGGTCAGTGGCCTCGAATTCGGGCGGAAGTTGCAAGGGAGACGGCATGAAGCTTCATGTGTGCTCATATCACTAAGGGTACTTGAGAGCTCGGACATGCATGTTGCTGTAGGGAATGCTACTCAGCAGGCTATTCAGTTGAGTTGACTGGCGCTGTGTAGCACTGACCAATTGAGGCTAATTATTGTACAAGGTATGGAGCTGGCACAAGGGGGCCTCGTGCCGGTATGATGGGTCGCATTGAAGGGGCAGGCAGTGTACGCGAGTCACCTCTTGTCGAACCGCAATGGCACGCACCTGCAAACCTCGAGTCGACGACTTGTGGCCATTTCCTAACCAGCAACGTGCTTCACGGTTGGACGTGGACCCGTCCTAATGCTTTGGCGTTGGGTGCGCCCCTCCCCGCCCCTTGGCGCTTGAGCACGTGCCATAGCCTTAGTCATGATTCGAAGGACCAACCAGGGACCGACCCTCCTTGGCACTGAGGATGGTCGACCCTGCCTCGTGGGTGTAAACAAGCCCTACCCCTACCCCGTTAGCGTAGAGGCGACTTCGAGCAGCAGTTTCCGCACGTAAGCACCTACCGTACCGGTAGTCCTGACCAAGGGACCCCTGGTCCTGACTGTGCCGTCCTTAACGTGAGTCAGCGTGGGCGACAAGAAAGTCAAGCTCCAGAGGGAAAGCAAAGCCCCAAGAAACATTACGAACGTGAGGTGGTAGAGGCATGGCCCCGCATTTTTTTTCAGGAGAAGGGTTACGGGGGTGTCGGAGACCTATTTTTTGCGGGTAGGTCCTCAAGGTCGTCTCTTCACTTCGCTTGAAGCTGACGACGCAGGAGGCTCTGAGGAGACAGGCTTCGTCAAGCTTGCCCACACCAGTAAACTCCTGAACAGGGGAATGGGAGTCATCCACCAGCTGATGCCCGACGGTTCATCATCCTTTGGCACGGCAGCCACCAACCACCATCACGCCTACCCTGCGGGTCCGGGCAGACCACCTCAACGCATGGCTAGGTCCTATATACCGGTATGCAACTATGCATGAGCCATAGCCCATAGGCGAATGGGGTAAGACCACCCATGGACCACCCTGGACCACCTACATACTAGCCTCTACACTGCATGGGCATGGGCTTGGACCACTGCTGAGTAAGAAGTGAGAATCTGGTGGTAATCAATAGCGCTGGCATGATGCTTGTTGCCCAAGTAGGGGCCCTGTGCCGAATCTGGTGGTAATCAATAGCGCTGGCATGATGCTTGTTGCCCAAGTAGGGGCCCTGTGCCGAAGGGTCTGGCCGTTGGGTCCGGCTACGTACCTTCCTGGCTACCTAGGCTTTGTTGTCACCAGGTTGTGACCGACTGGCTGTGTGCCAAGCTCAAGTGTAAAACTGAACGGAGGCGATGACAGCTGCAGGCGCAGCACTTCTAGAGATCGCTGCTGGCTCGTGCTGGCAGGGTGTTGGCAGGTGCTCAATTGCACGAAGGGACAGCACTGAGGTCTCCCCTGCTGCAGGAACGTAAGCCCCTGGACCTAGAGGAGACGAGTGCATGTCTAACTTATTGTTGATGCTACAAACCGAATCAGCAAGGATAAAGTAGTCGCCGAACGTCACACTCGGAGCAGTACGGCTCCAAGGGCCGTCGACCGCAATATGCTCATGTTCGCCACGAGTGTGCCCCCCAAACCCTGATACAACCCGTCGTTATTAATCTAACCGACCCTTACCTGTAATATTTGCACACTGTGTTCCTTGTAACAAGCTGCATACAGTGTATCGGGCTCGCATAACAGGTTGGATAGCGCGTGCGACATCGAAGCTTCCTAAGCAGCAAAGCATCCGCCAGCATGGATAGCGCGGACAGGTGCGGCTCTTCGTGCGGCCTTGGAACAACGCCATGGTGGTGGGCTGCTTGAGCACTTCCTTCCCAACATTCTTGCGCTACTCCTACCGCAGGCATGACCTACGAGCAAGTGCAACGACTCTATACTACCAGCAACGCTCGCACTCCGCAAGGTTAGCTTGGCCCCTCCTCGCAATTGCGCACACGTCGACCCGGCGCATCCGCTTGAGCTGTGCGTCGCCGCGCTGCTGCTGATAGCTCGCACGTCACAGCATGATTCATCGCCTCATTACTTGCTCAAATCCGGTACTCGGCAGCTTGGACCGCGTCTGACCTGTGGTCACGTCGCGTCTGTGTGTGCCTCCCCCTCCTCTGCAGGCCTTCTGGGACAGCCCGAGTGGGCGCAGGACCACCCCCTAAACTGATTGGCGGCCAGTTTACAAACGCATACGAGGAGCGCCCTAGTGCATCTCCCAAGCCCGTTGCTGACTTTAGTCAAGAGCACACAACCAGGAGGCAAACAGCATGGGCTGACACGACTGGGACCGCGGCACGGACCAGCACCGCCAACGGCAGCCTATATGGCACCAAGAAGGTTGTCTACTGGACAGGGCGAGGTAAGCGAAGCACACGTGCGGTTTGCTCACCGACACATCGTTGCTCGGTCATTACGGTGCGGCTTCCCACCATCTGGTGCGGCGCGCATGGTCATGCCGTGGATGCCAGCAAGCCAGCCACGCTTTGTCACGCCCTTACGGTCCTGAACAGCACGTGAACGCCTTGCTGCTGCACATGCACCATCACCAACCGCTTCAACAAATTCGTTGTACCGCCACAGACCACCACATCGTGGACGCGCCTGTGGTGTCAGACTCGAGCTTCAAATGGGTGCCGCCGCACCTCAAAGAGAACGACGTGGAGCCGGGGCCGCAGCTGGGCGTGCGGGAAACGGCCGGCGCATCGCGCGTAAAGCTCATCGGCTCCAAGTACCGCTATCTTCCCACAATGGAGCCGTTCGGCACCTCCATGTGGGCGGTCAGCGAGGCGGAGGCCACAAAGTACGGCAGCGTGGGCAGCAACACGTGGGGCAGCAGCGGCGTGCCGGGGGCCACAGGCGGCCGGGTGCGGCCGCTGACCGCCTCGGGGCCGTACGGCGGCAGCCTGGAGGCGTACGCGCGGCAGCGGGCCATGGGATACAAGGAGTGAGTGCCTGGCTGGGCGCGGGGAGAGAAACATGCAGCAGCTGCTTTCCCGGTTGCCGGCAGCCTGCCGTCGCCGCTTCATTGTATGGCCATGATGCGCGCGCTTGGAGGCCTGTTGACGGTAGCAGCGGCCATGGTAAATGCTGGGCTGTTTGACTTGTTTCCTTGACTGGGACTCCTGCCCTGCTGTCACCGCCTGTCCGCAGGTACGAGTCCACCTGCCGCAGCCTCAACGGCCTGGGCTCATGGGAGCGCACGCAGCGGCACCTGATGTCCTCCATGGACGTGGGCAGGCCCTCCAAGCTGCTGTCGCCCGCGGCGCACTCGGCCACCATGTCCATGTCTGCCAGCTTCACGGGGCTTAAGGCGGCACGGTGACGGAACACAGCAGCACACGGCTGTGGATTTGTTGTAAGCAGTAGTCAGGCAGAAGGGCGACGAATGGCAGGATTGTATGCAGGATGGGCGCGGTTAGCGTACCGGTACCGTAGAAGGGCAGGTGTGCGCAAGCCGCAGGGTGTTTGCAGTGGTGCATGTGCAGCGCAGCTGGGACCTTCCTTTGAATGGTGATCCGAGCGAGGATCGCCTATTATACGTCGTCCTTCGTTCTGTGCTTTCCGTATAGCGTGGCCGGCCGGGTCATGCTCGTAGTTAGGACGGGGTGTGCGTGAATTGTGCGTGCACGTACCTCGGGCCTACATGGCTGCTGCCTTACAAACTGAATCTGCGGGGGGTACCATTACGCATCCTGCATGTGGGAGGATGTGGCATGTGGGCCTTCCTCTAGGACGAGAACCAAGCAAAACCTGGTTGGAGTCTCCCCGTGTTCTTATTCTGTCTTGGTCGCATGTCGCCGACGGGAAGCAGTGTGAAGGTGCGTACGGCGCTGAGTGTAGCTGTTGTGGGGCAGGGTGGCAGACAAGTTGCGCGGTGTGCATTGCGGTGAGATGTCGTCCCTGATCGCCGCCGCCTTGAAAATCTGGATTTGCTGAGTTGCTTCTGCTTGGCGAGTCATCGCTGAAGGCCTGAAGGTGTGTAGTCACCACCTCGTGGGGTGAGGGGCACAATGGTGCGTCGAATGCAGGGGAGCTCCGCCTTTGCTCAAGTTGGTTACAACGCTTGGTGTCTACCGATTATTCACATGAGTGTGCATACTGCACGAAGTACGCACCCAAACTGACAATTGAACCACAATACGTCTCTGCTGTTGACGTGAGCAGGGCCCCTCTGATTGATACCCGCCGAAAGGCAAGCCGGACGGAAGGAACTGCCCGCATAGTGTAACTAAAACCGTCTGCCAAGGTTGGTCCATCTGTACGGGATGCACCAAAGAAACACCAGTCAATTAGTGGGTAGTGCCAGCCACAACACATCAGTGATGCATTTCCAGCATACCGGTAAATGCTTCCAGGTGATGTGGAAGCGGAAAGTGCTTGCTAGCGCGTTGTGCAAAAAACAATCGCATCCTACACACGTCAGCTGTCAATTCAGATCATGAGACTCTTCTCTTGCTCATCGCACGGTCCATGCAACCTGCAACCAAACAAACGCAATGTAGCCCATAATGCTCCTTCCGCTCCTGCGCAAGGACCAAGGCTGCCTACATGCATGCACACATTATCTTCAACTACAAAAACAGCATCTTCCACTGCAAACCCAGCGCTACCGCCTGCACACTGCACACTGCTACAATCAGTACCGTACCACCATGCAGGCAACCCTGCCTTGCCCTTTTGGTCAGTCTAAATCCAAGCCATCATGCAGGTCGCCGAACGGAACTTGGTCTTGGCGTAGTGGTTGACATGTCCGGCTTCGGCTCCTGTGTTTAGCCCGCACCCTGCCCTCCCACGCCCCGTGCCATCCTAAATGAGTCACCCTTCGCTACACGGCGAGGGTTCTCGCCTCCGTAAGCGCAAACCACCCATGTACAAGCCGTGCGCTCAAGGGCCCCGCTCGCTCAGTCATCCTCGCCCAGCCCCAGCCCCCCGCACAGCCCCATCTCGTCCTCATCGTCGCCGCCCTGCAGCAGCCGCAGCCGCGGGCGCTCCTGCTCCCCCAGGCCCAGCCCCTTGTGCCTCCTGTGCTTCCCCCGCCCCTTGCGCCCCGCCTCAATGTGCGCCTCCGCCAGCGCCTCCGCCAGGGCCTCGTCAGGATCCTGCTCCGCACGCTCTACCACCCCTCTCCCGCTCTCTACAGCATCAGCACCAGCCTTGCCTTGCGATGCCTCGCCACCCGCCGCGTCGCCGCCGTGGCCCTCCCCCTCCTCACCCTTCTCCTTCTCGTTGTGCTCCTGGCCACCGTCGCCGTGGCCGTCACCATCCGCCGCTGCCTTGTTCCCGCCGCCAACCCCCGCCGCTGCGTGCGGCTTGGGCACGTTGGTGCCGCTGCTGCGGCGGCTGTCGGCGCCCACCCGCACGAGGCGGTGGTGGGAACGGCTGCTGGGGGCGTCGAAGTCCTCCATGGTGCCCTGGCACAGAGGCGGCAAAAAGGGACGGTTGGGCGGCACGGTCAGCCGCCTAAAACTACGGGGCTTTCGATCAGCCACCTTCAAATGCTACAGACAATTACGCATTTGCCCCACCCGCTAGGACCGCCTCCTGAGATCATCCGTATCCGAGAAGCAAGTGTACGGTGGTAAGGGTACCCCGTGGTCGGCTGGCCTCACCTCTGTGTAGTCGGGCGGCAGCTCGAAGAACGCGTCGTCCGGCATGGGCACGCAATCGGGGCCGTCCCCCAACAGCTTGAATTGTTTGAAGGACAGCAGCGCGTAAATGGTGAACAGCAGCGGCACCTGCACCTGTGTGTGTAGCGGGGAGTAATGGTGCAGAGAACAGCACAGGCGCAGCGGTTGAAGGGCAGCGCGTAGATGGTGAGCAGCAGCGGCACCTGGACGTGTCGGTGGTATCCGTGTGGAGGCAGCACAAGCGACCCGATTGATTTTCCTGCAGGGGATGTGCCTTCCGGCAATCTTGCAGGCCTGCTTTGCCAGGCGGGTTACGGCTGCCCGGCGTGTTGCGGCTCGACCACAAATTAAGCGTAGATGATGGCTACAAAACAGTCAAAACACACTGTGGCTTCACCTTGACGGGGAACGTGGCGTCTGGCGGAGCTACGTAACACAGAATGCGCACATACCCTGATACAGGCCAGGCCCTCAATCGCCCCCAACTGCCCGTGACCTCGACAGGGAACATACCAACGTGGCCTTGTCCATGCTTCAGTTTGCAAATGATTATCTGCTCAATGATTGCTTGTATTGCTCAACTTACCTTGACTGGGAACATGGCCATGTCGCCGTACTTCCTCATGAAGCGCGCCACCTTGCCCAGCACCTTGTTGGCCGTGCCCACAACCTCCAGCAGCGGCAGCAGCTGCGCGCAGGGGGCCGGGGCGCGGGTCCTGATCGTAAAAACGCGAGCATAAGTCGGGGAGCTCATTGAACACAGAGATTAGGGGACAGCCAGAGCTATCCGTACCAAGCAAACACTGAGTTTGCAAACGACCCGATCCATCGAACGGAGGCCAAACTGTGCTCTTTGATAACGGGCTGTGCAGGCAGCACACAGTGGACTGGCGCACCTGGTGCAGGCTGAGCGGGAAGTCCTCCGCCATCCAGCACTTGCCCGTCATCTTGCGGGATTTGCGCGCAGCAGCGCTTATGCCCGCCCCCGCGCCCGCCCCCGCGCCGCCCGGAGGCACGCCCGCCGCCGCTGCCGCCGTGCTCCCACCAGCGCCCGCCTCCCCTGCCGCGGCGCCAGGGCCGCTGGCTGCAGTAGACTTCTTGCGGAAGCCGAACAGGGATCCCATGCCCTTCCCCTTGGGTGCCCCCGCGCTGCCCTCCGCCGCACCCGCCTCCGTTTTGCTCCCCTTCCCAGCCCCAGACGCCAAGCTCCTCCTCGACCCGCCGCCAGCCACGGCCGCCTTTCCAGCCACCTCCGACACGGCCTTGGCCGGCCCTACCCCGAGCTGCGAGCTCTTCTTCACCCCAAAGCCGGACGTCGCTGCCCCCGGTGATGGCCCTCCGCCTCCTGCTCCTGCCACGTGCCCCAGGTGCGACAGCTCCGTCCTTTGGGTGCACGCGCTGCCACAAGGGCTCGAGCCCAGGGTCTGCCTGGTGTCCGCCATGCTGCTCTCCGGGCAGCCGCTAGGCACCCCAGTGCCTGCATCGTCCTCACTACCCTCACCACCCTCCCCAGCCGCAATCCGCGCCTCCCGCGCCGCCTGTGCCTCCGCCGCCACCTGCAGCGCCCACGCCTGCAAGTCCACCTCCTCCTCCTCCGCCACCGCCGCCACCGCCCCCTCCTGCCCCGGACCCCCCTTCCCGCCCGCTGCTGACGCTGACGCTGCCGAGCCCTGCCGCGCTTTCCGGCTGCTGCTGCTGCTGCGTCCTGCGCCTAGCCCCATCTCCTCGGCCAGCTCCCTGTCCCCGTCGCCGTCCTCCAGTCCCTCCGTGTCGAACTCCAGGGAGGGCGACAGCGCCCGCCGCGCGCCCGCCGCTGCCCGCGCCGCCGCCGCCTTGGCCAGCGCCGCCGCCTTCACATCTTTGCGGGCGGCGGCGGCGGCGGCGATGCGCGCGTGCTTGGCCGCCACCGCCGCCTTGGCCGCCGCCTTCTCGGGGTTCGTGCCCTTGTCCTGCGGAATGTTATTACCACAACACAGTTCACACTACACGCTCAGACATCCCATGTCCACCAGGGCAGGTGACGCCTCAAGCCATGTGACAGAACACACTCGTCCATACCTTGCTGCTGGGACGTGGTCGTGCAGCAGTACTTTGCGTGTAGCAGGCGTGTAGCAGTAGCTGTACCAGGGGAGGCCTTGGCGTTGATTGACATGTTATACTATCCATGTCCCTACCTTGAGCGTCATGGGGTTGAGCGGGTTGACGGGGCTCTCCACCAGCGGGTCGGCCTCCAGGGGCGCCGCCAGGTAGGTGTCGAAGGGCAGGTCGGCGGGCAGCCCCAGCGGCATCTTGTAGCGGGACACGGACACCATGCGGCCTGCGTACGGGGCCACCACACGTACGGCTTCTAGTGTTGCTTGTTTGATTTAAAATGCAAACAAGCGGGACACCGACACCGTGTGGCCTGCGAGGAGCGGGCGTATCGCCGTCACACGTGGCCGCCAGACTGAGGGTGTCACTCAGTTACGTGTTGTTAAGGAGGAATAGGTTTGCTCTTCGCTCGCAGGTGTAAGGGGTGGCTCCGTGAGGCTGGTGCGGAGGAAGAGCTTCCTCGGATAGGGCCTGGCGGGGGGAACGGCATTGTCCCATCCAGCTAACTATACTGTGCGTGCCTCACGCCCTCACCCGACGCCTCGTACAGCTTGCACTTCCACCCCTCCACCTTCTCCTTGATCTCCTTGGTCAGCCACCCCGTCACAGGCTTGAACTTGAAGTCCACCGAGCGGACCTGCGCAACGGGGCGCGCCAGCCGTGGGTCAGCATCTCGGCAACTCCGCCGCCGCCGCCGCTAAGCCTGCATCTTTACCCTCTGCTCCTCCCTCGCGACCGCTCCCCAACCAACCACCATACCAGCCGCACCTTCTTGACCTGCAGCAACTCCGGCCTCAACTCAGATGCTCCGCCGGTAGCTCTCAATTATCCCTTTCACACGTGCCTGTGCCCCCCGCCCCGCCCATGCGCACCTTCTTGACCTGCAGCACCTCGCTGGTCAGCAGCGCATCCACCTCCGCCTCCAGCGCCGCCGTCTCGTCCATGCCCAGCTGCTTCTTGGCGGCTGGGGGTAGAAGGGTCAACAGCGCAGATGTACAATTAAAAGGATCAGAATTTAGCATAGCGACGTGGCAGGACCTTGCTACAGCATCGCTCAGCATGGCGCAATGACTCCGGCTTCTCCTTGGCGGCGGGGGGGAAGAGGCGGTGGGTGGAGAGGGCCATTGCGCATGTGCTGGATATACGGCATGCGCGAAGCTTCATTACAAGAGATGCTATTACTAAGTGCCCCAGCGATTCGGCATTTGACATTTGCACAGGCACCATCCGCCCGCCCTTCACCCGCGACCGACAGCAAACTGCCCAGCTGCGCACCCTTGACGTCGATGTACTTCTTGTCGGTGTGGTTGACGAACAGCGCGCGCGCCTTGTCGCCGCTGGCATCGTACAGCAGCGAGAAGTGCCCCCGCTTCCACTCGGGCACCAGCGAGGGGGAGTGGTCGTCGATGCCCATCAGGCTGCCGTCCACGCGGATGCGGCCGCCCTGGAGCAGGCACACATGCACGCAAGGGGTCCATGAACAGGAATATGATATGGCATGTCGCATGTGGTGCCTGCGATTCCAGCTGATGGCGCCGGCACCGTAATGCAGATATGCATTCACCACACCGCTCCACGGTTTCTCCCCTGTACCGCGGTCCCCTACAGCGGGGTATTTGGGTAGCATTGGTTGACAGGTTTGACAACCTCTCATCGCCGCACCAGTGTGATGACTTACTTGGCCTTACCACCGCCCTGCGCCTTAACACGCAGCCTCCGCCGCAGCCCACCTTCCTCCACAGCGAGTACGTGTCGGCATGCTGTCCCTGTCCTCACCGTGCCGCGGCTCCCCGCCCGCGACGCACCTTCTTCCACAGCGAGTACGTGTCGTGTGGCGCGTACCGCCGCAGCAGGCCGCTGACTCCCGGCATGCCGCTGGCCAGCTCCCACTTGAGCTGCAGCGAGAAGTCGGGCATGCCGCACCGCAGCAGCGCCAGCAGCGCGGACTTCTTGGCCTTGACCGCCACACGCATCTGCGGCGGCATGTATAGGCCCATACATAATAAGGCATGCATATGAGTGGTAGCCCATGCTGTGACACTGAAAGAGGGTGGCATATTACCCGGCGCGGACGATACTGAAGCCCCTCCCGTGCCGTCTTGCAGCCGCTGCGTATAGCTTCACCCCTACGCTACTGCCGTCCTGGCCGTCCTGGCCGGCTGCCGCAGGCGCCGACTCTTATCCTGGGACTGCTTGCACATGCTGCAAAACCTGCGAAACCACCATAGTGCTGTGTCACTCGTCTTGTGCTAAGCACGGTAAGGCTTTACCCTGGCCTTACCTGCGCCACGTCCGCCCTGGCCAGCTGCAGCGCCAGCCTCCTGTCCCCCTGCTCCACCGCCTCCATCAGGGGGGACCAGCCGCGACCGTTGCGGTGCCCCGCCGGCGCCCCCGCCGCCAGCAGCACCGCCACGCACACGGACTGGCGGCGCATGGCAGCGCAGTGTAGCGCCTGGGGGTAGAAAGGGGAATTACAGGTACTGATGCAAGCAGGTGGGCTGTAGCTGTGTGCGTGTATGCATGCTGAGGCTGGTTAGGTGCATAGCGGCGCAGTGCGGTGCTTGGGCCGGACAGGTCGGGTGCACTGCAGCGCCATGGCATGTTGGTGTCACGGACTAAGGTTCTGTCTACACGGTGGAGACCTCGTCTTGAGATCGTCGCTTAAGCCCCGTCCTCTTGATATTGGTGTCTGCCATCTTTCCAAGGGGGGGGGGCGGGCACCTGTGCCTCACCGTGTTCCCTTGGCTGTCGTGTTCCTTGAGCTGGTCAGAGCTCATGCCAGCCACCAGCCGCCGCAGCAGTACGGGATGGCCGTTATAGGCAGCCCTGTGCACAGAGAGGCGGTAAGGCACTTGATGGGCGTTGGCATTAGGCACACTTTGACGCGGCGACTGCCTGAGATGTCCGGGTCATACAAACCTCCAGCGGGAGTTGGGTGTGCAACAGGAGTTAATGTCGTACCCATCTGAGTTCCCAGATCGGGTAATACGTACGGCAAGTAGCACATGAGGTGCTACCGATCGGGTCCTTGCTGCGTCAACCACGGTCCCATGCCACCCACCTGTGCACTGGGAACGGCTCTTGGGGCTCCGCCTCTTCCACCGCATCTGCTTGGGGCATTGCAACTTCTGCTGATAGAGTAGCTGTTCGGCTAGGCAGGACGAGACCCTCGCCTTCCGCCTTGTGGTCTGAGCAGCAGGGTGTGGTAGGCTGGTCCACCGATGCATCGGCTGGTGCCTCCACGAATGCCGCAGAGGTGGTTTGGGGTTGGGGTGTCTGCGCTCCTGCCCGTGTGGGTGAAGTGCTGCAGACGGTCTTAGGTAGCGAGGTGTCACAGCTCGCCTCAGGTGCACCCCGCTGATGCGAAGGATCATTTGCAACCCGCGCCCCGGCTACGGACGACTGGTGCGTGCTGGCAGAGCGCTGGTTGCCATGTGGCTGTGCCTCTTGGTCTCCGCTGTCGGGAGCCCAAGCGCCGAAGTCGTCACCGCTTATCAGTTCTTCCGCGTCATACCAAACGTCCGACGCGGAATCGCTTTCGCCAATAGATATGCGTTCCATGGCCCTGAGGCCGAGCGAGCAGCCGCGTGAGCAGCCCGGTTGCGGTCGGCAAATCAATAAAGACGTGGCAATCGTTCCGAGTATCTGAGAAGACCCGAAAGCACGATGAGGGGAGGCTGACAAGAGACACTGCCAGGTTCATGCAGTATGACGAAACAAGCGAACGAGTGGATGTGAGTGGGCCAGGTGCTACATCAACGTGCTTGGCCTAGCTTTGTGATGTGTGTCTTTGCAGGGAGTAGGGGGCAAAGTGGTGCGACGATCCCTACCCTCCGTAAAGAGCTTCCCCAATGCGCCATGCCACCCCGGCTGCACTTGCTTCCGCGAGGAAACAATAGAATTAACAAACCCAAATTGTTGGTGCAGCTGATACGAGGGGTTGCTTGATACATTCGTTCTGTTTCACAAAGGACCCAACCACCAATTCCCTTTTCCACCCCATACCTTACTAGGCCGTTTAACCTTACCGGACTGTAATTACAAGTAAAGTGTAGCAACATGGGCACGCGCACCGTGCGCATAGCTGTGTTGGGGGACCCCAAGACGGGGAAGACCTCCCTGCTCTCCACTGGTGCGTATGCATGACAGCCAGGCAGATGGTCCTGCACGACACGGATGTGTAAATCAATTTACCTCCGCCCTATTTTGCAGCGGCGAACGACACGTTCGATTCCCGGCCGGTGCCGACCCTCCCGCCCACGAAGCTTCCTCTGGACTTTACACCAGAACGCGTTCCTATACTGCTAACGGACACATCAGCAAAGCCAGAGGATGCAAGGGCGCTGGATGCTGTCATTCGGGAGAGCGATGCGGTGGTTGTGTGCTTTGATCCTAAACGACCTGCCACGCTTGACAGCGTCCGGACAACATGGTACCCGAGGATACAGGCTCTCAATCCCGATATCCCAATCATCCTCGCCTGCTGCATGGCGGACAGGCTCTCCGACAGGGACAGTCCAGCCATACGCGAGGTGAGACCCCGGGTCACCCCATCACCAACGTCGCGGCGTGGCGGGAGGGGTGATGGGTGGGGGTGTGTGAGCGTCTCCCACGTGGGAGAGACGAGCTGCGGCTGGGGTGCTGCTGTGAATCCGGATTGCCTGGCCCCCTGCAAACCCCCTCCTGGCGTGGAGGCAGGGAATGTGGTTTGTACATGGGCCGTCCAAGAAGGTCACCGTACCTGGTTTTGAGTGTATGCTGCTCTACAAAGGCCGCGTGACATCGAGGGCTACAGTATTCTGCTGCACTGAACAACCTGGACCAACAGCAGCCAAGTGTTGTTGGTTCGGCCTTGTGGGCCACCCGGTTGCCAGGCTTAGAGTGTACCGGTACCCCAACAACGGTCACCCCTCCTTTCGCCCTCCACCCACCCCTCCTGTGTCACGCCCAGCGCGTTGAGCGGGTGGCCCGCGACCTGCCCAACGTGGAGTGCTGCCTCAACTGCTCCTCCAAGTTCAACAAGATGGTGCACGGTGAGCGTGGTGGCGCAGGGCGCGTGCCGCTACCCAGCCGTCAGCCCGACCACAGCCCCGCTCGTCCTGGCGGCACTTCCCCGTGTGCGTGTGCTTCTTCCTGCTCTGTCCCCATCCAACCATGTGGACCCTTCTCCCCTACTTTACAGACACGTTCTACCACAGTCCCTTGAACACGCGTTTCCCCCCCCCCTGCCCCTGTGCCCCGCAGACGTGTTCTACTACGCGCTCAAGGCGGTGCTGTACCCCCTGCAGCCGCTGTACGACAGGACGGACCGCGTGATGCGCCAGGCGGCGGTGCGCGCGCTCAAGCGCATCTTCATCATCTTCGACCAGGACAAGGTGCGTGGGGCTGCGTACAGTGCGGTGGTGTGCAGCAGTACTTGCAAGCAGCGACGCAGCTGCTGCTTGTCTCATACCACAGTGGGGCCCGACACAGCCAGCAGTGCTTTGTCCCTTGGTACAAGGATCGAGGGCGTGCCTCAGCGCAGGCCCTTGCTATCTGCCCACTTGACAGCGTTCTGAACGGTTTGCGGCATGCATCTCTTGCGCTGCTGCATTGCGGTGACCCAGTACCGCGTTCACACACCCTGGTCGACGCCCCATTTTCCACCACATCCGATCCCAGGACGGCACGCTGAGCGACGGCGAGATCAACGCCTTCCAGAGCGCCTGCTTCGGCATCTCGCTGAGCTCCGAGGAGCTGCGCGGCATCAAGCAGGTGGTGCGCGCGCAGGTGCCGGGCGGCTACACGGACACGGGCCTCACGCTGGAGGGGTTCCTGTTCTTGCAGGTGCGGGGGAAAGGGGAAGGGCGGGGTGAAAAGCGATTGAGTTGTGGGCGGCGCACGCCCTTGTTTGCGCATGCACATCTGGATGGGCGAGCGGCTGATTACCGGAATGTGACGGCGCGTGCACAAGAGGCAGGGGTGGTACGGGTGTCGAAGCAGGGGCCATCGCAATGCAGCTCACACGCACACAAGCTCCTGGAGTGCAGGGTGATCCCTGAACGACGGGTTGCTGCTGCAGGCATGTGTGTGGGCTGCAAAGGGCGTGACTGCCGATGGAAATACATGTGCAACACCCTGCTTAACACGTGGCTGCTTCCCCCCGGCACCAGGGCCTCTTCATCGAGCGGGGGCGGCTTGAAACAGTCTGGCAGGTGCTCCGCCGCTTTGGTAAGTGCCCAACGGGGGAAGCGGGACACAGTAACTTACTACACGTACAGCAACGCCGGCATCAAGCATGGCGCAAGGCGCACGCCAGTGTGCGGCAGTGCTCCAGCTAATGTGCCTTTCGCACGCGGGCACATGGCCAGCAAGTGTACCGTGACGATGCCTTTGCCCGCGCGCATGCGCTCCATCCCTTGCGCTTTTCAGGCTACAACGACCACCTGCGGCTGAGCGACGAGCTGCTCGACAAGGTCAACACACAGCACCTGCCGCACGACCAGGTGCGCAGCAGGACATAAGGGGTAGCGTTGCAGGGGGGCAGCAGGCAGCAAATATAAGCCGCATGTGCGGATGCGTTCCCCAAGTCGTGCAGATTCCTATCCCAAGTAGTGCCGACACCTCTGGTGCCTGCGTGGCTTCCGTGCGCGCCCCTTCACGCCGCCGCCCCCGTCCCCGTCCCTCATGCCTTGACCGGCCTGCGCGCCCCTCGTACCGGTGTACGACGCTCGCAGGTTCTGGAGCTGTCGGAGACTGCTCAGCTGTTCCTGGAGCAGCAGTTCACGCTGTACGACGCGCGCGGGGAGGGCATGCTGAGCTGGGAGCAGCTGCAGGGGTTGTTCAGCACCGCGCCCAGCCTGCCCACGGAGTGGCAGGTGCGCGCGGCTAGGAGCGCTCTGGCACGGGCAAAAAGGCGAAGCGCATGCAGGGCTGTGGGTTCCTTACTGCAGCTTCCCGCATGCTCTTTCGGAATGTGGCGGTACGTTAATTTCCTTACATCAGCTGCCCATCAGCACAGGGCAATGGGCGGGGCGTGAGAAGGTACAATCACTGGCCAGGCTGTTCAGCTCAACGCCACCTTGCGCACCTCCACATCTCGACACGCCGCAAACCGTCCAGCTGTGCTCTTACATCGGCCACATGGCTACTCGCTCTTGCAGAACGAGCGCATCAACCGTCTGATGGTGTGCGGCACGTACGGCGCCGTGCACTCCCCGGACGCCTTCATCTCGCGCTGGCGCTACTGCGCGCTGACCGACCCGCGGGCCACCCTAGCGCACCTGCTGTACCTGGGGTACGACGGGCCGGGCGGGCCGGGGGACCTGCTGGTGCGGCGCGCGAGGAGGCGGCCGGACAAGCGGTTCAGGGAGGAGATGGGCAAGAGGTGAGGGGGCGGGTGTGTGGTCATTCATGCCGCGCGTCGGTTCACTGGCGGCACCGACGCCGGCTTGCGGCAAGCCTTGCAGGTATGGAGACGGGTTGATGCACAGGGCCGGTTGGGCTCAAGCGGAGGGTCCGAAGTCACACAGGCACTCTCTTGACAGATTTCAAGGAGGCGTGGAGCGCACTGCCTCTCACAGGCCATCGTACCGGCACACTAAAGAGCAAAGCCAGCTAGCAACGCCTCACGTCCCTTACCTGCAGGCACACTGCGCTGTGCTACGTGTTCGGCTCCGCGGGTTGCGGCAAGAGCACGCTGCTGCGCGCGCTGGCGGGACGCCGGGGCGAGGACGCGGGCGGGGGCGCCGCCGGGGCGCCGGGGGGCCCTGGCGGCGCCGCCTCGGGTGCCGGCGGGCCGGGCACGCCCTACGCTGGTCGCAGCACGGGCACCCCGCCGCTGACGGCGCTGGCCAACGTGCAGTGCGACGACGACATGGTGCGCACCCTGGCGCTGGTGGAGGTGGGTCGCGGGCTGCGGGTTGCGGGAGAGGTGTGGCGTGGAGGGTAGCGGCCTACGGCCTGCGATTTTGCACTGAGCACTGCTGTGATGCGCACCCTGGGGGTTGCGGGCGAGCGTAGGCCTGTTAATGCCTCACCACGGTTCACCTTTTAGCGCCACTGTCCATTGGAACTGTGTTGGAGGTAGCGCTGGTGGAAGTGGGTTCTGGCGAGCGAACGAACCATGCCAGCCGAGCTCAGAGCTGAACCTAGGTGCGCACCCTGGCGCTGGTGGAGGTGGGTCGCGGGCTGCGGTTCAGAGCTCGGGTTGCCAGCCTGGGCGACTGCGTGCCAACACCAAGACTTAGGTTTTGTGAAAGTGCACTTTACTGGAGTGTCAACAGAGCCTTGGCATAGGAAGAGCTTACCTGAGCTGCTGCAAGTGCCTGGATTGTGCGCAATGGAAGCGTCCGATGCATGCACATTGCCGTCAGGTATTTGACTCGTGTCGTTGGTGTGATGGGCCCGCAGGTGTCGGAGGACGTCACTCGTGAGATGCTCACGGCCGCCACCCTCGCGCCGCACCGCCACGGCGCCGGCTCCTCCTCCGCCTCCACCTCCTCCCACGCCACGCTGCTGCCGCCCCTCGGCTCCCCGGCAGCCCCATCACAACCCAGCAGCAGCACCTCGGCAACCACCACCCAATCCGAGCAGGCGGCCAGCTCCGGGACCGCGAGCGCCGCCACTGGTTCCCAAGGCGAGGGCGGAGTGCCCGCCGCGTCCTTGTTAGCGGGCGGCGTGCAGGGCGGTCCCGCGCCCAGCGGCAGCAGCAGCTTGGGGCCTGCGGGGCCGCCGCTGGGGCCCATGGCCCCCGGGGGCCTGCCGGACATGTCGCACTGCGACTGCGCCGTGTTCGTGTTCGACAGCACCAACGCCGAGTCGTGGCGCTGGGCGCACAGCTCCATGCTCACGCTGTGCAGCCTGCCGGGGTGAGAGGGCTGACGGGGTGGGGGCCGGGTGGGGAGAAACCAGGGTCGGCATAACACAGTCAGGACACGGCTGGCAACCTAGGCGGAGGCACCTTAGCGTGGCAGCGAACCGGGGGCCATGCTAACACGGTCGTATCGTTCCAGGCGCTAGGTCCTGGCCCATAGCAGGGCCTGTAAGTCACAAGCCTTTCACGAACCATGCGCATCAACTCTCCGGCTCCGCCCTATGGCCCCACGGCCGCCGTTTGCCTGGCCACCATGTGTAGGTGCGAGACGCTGCCCGTGGTGCTGGTTGCGGCCAAAGACGATGTGGGCATGTGCGAGGAGCTCAAGGGGGTGGTTGAGGCGGCGTGCAGGGAGCTGGCGCTGCCGCCGCCGCTGCCGGTGGCGGCCAACGACGTCAACGCGCTCAGCGGCGTGTTCAGGTGGGGGCAGTCACAGGACAGGTCACGCAAGGTTGGCGGGGCGGAGACGGTCCGTCTTGTGCTTGGCACAAAATGGGCCACGTATCGCATGTTCCGTGAAACGGCCAGTACAGCAACTGAGCGCCTGTGCCCTGAAAGGTCAGGGCAGGCTCGCGTCCTTGCTTGTGGGGGCCATTGGGCACTTCCCCTACCTGTCCTGCCTCCTCTGTCCTGTCCTTGCAGGCACACGCTGGCGGCGGCGGTGCTTGCGCCCGACGCCCACGTGCCCGACACGCCGCAGCGCAAGGCGCGGCGGCGGCTGCAGCGGCAGCTCATCATGGGCGGCGTGGTGGCGGGGGCCGTGGTGCTGGGAGGGTACTGCCTGTACAGCATGTTCTCGGACCGGGCGGATGCGGCAGGGAGCAGCGGGGCGGCGGGCGGGGGCGGCGGCGCCAGGGCCCCGGCAGGGGCCGGCGCGGGCAGCGGCGGGATGGTGAGCGGGATGGTGGGGGCGGTCAAGCCGCCGGCCGGAGGAGGCGGGTTCGGGGAGCAGGTCAGGTCGTTGTTTGCGTCGTAAATGGGGTTGTTGGTGTGCGTGTTGGTGATGCAGGTGATGCTGGGGGTGGCGGCGCGGTTGCTGGGTGCAAGTCGGGGTGGGGCTGAGCGGGACTGGGGGGCTTGGGGCGTAGGAGCAAATTGGCAGGAGCTTGGCTGTCGCTGTCTTCATGCTGTACGATGGGTGCGAATGCGTGTTGTGTAAGGTTAAAGCCGGTGGTGGCCTGCGTATGGTTTCGCTGCAAGGTGTTTGAGGTGTCCAGATTGGTGTGTCAAGCTAGGCAGGTTGACGGGCAACTCCGTAAATGTTGGCTGACTTCGGTTGTTACACATGGCACTGGCTGTGGCGGCCATGAGCTCTACCAGCCATGCACGGTCCGAGAGCAGGCGGTTACTTAACACGCGGCCAGGTCCACATCCTCTATTGCGTGCGCACTGTCGGTCTGGCGCACAGGGTGTCAACTCCTGTAATGCGGTACTAGAGCCAACCACCGCGAGCATAGCCCTCCGGCATCCGGCGTGCCTCGCCCATGTACAACCGACAAGTCGTCGCTTACGTAGATCCAGTATGCATGTCTGTATGCCTAGGTGGTCAGTTACGGTAATGCAGCAGGGAGCACACCAGATGCAGCCCCTTGGACAGCCTTCAGGTGGTGCAGCCGTTGGCCCCAAAACGCTCTGTCCGCCAGTGCGCTCATTCCAACCTCGATCAGGCCCATGCTACAGCACGTGCTAGTGAACCGTACGTCAGGAATATCTTCACCCAGCACACGCTAGCTCAGCCAGCTTTCCCTGTCCTGGGGTTGATCTTCTTCTTGCCTGCCCCGCCTGCGTCCTTCTTCTTGTGCGTGGGGATGACCTTGGTGGGCGCAAACTCGCCCAGCCGGTGCCCCACCATAGCCTCCTGGACCTCCAGGTTGGTGAAGGTCTTCCCGTTGTGCACACCAAACCGGCATGCTAGGAAGTCCGGGAGGATCACGGAGGCTCGGCTGTGGGTGTTGATGACCTCGGGGGCCTTCTGCCCCTGGAACCTGCCTCTGTTCCACCACTCGGGGTGCTTGCGGGCCATCGCTACGACATCTTGTAGTAAGCTGACAGCCACGTATGGCCCTTTCCAAAGGCTGCGTGGCATGGATCACCAGCTAGGTTGGATGGTCGCGCAGTCTCTGCTCTTGTACAATCAGCTGGCCACTCTGGGTAGAACCGTTCGCGGGATTGGAATTCTAGATGACGTTATTTTATGTATAGATCTGTCAGCGCGATTTGTGCTCTGTATTGGCGTGCTGGCTGCACCCAGTCCTGTTCAATGAAGCGATGGCGTATTTAGGGAGCGAGCTTGGCAACGGTTCAGGCGTTCAAGGTATTCTATAGGCTTACATCACAAGAACAGAAGCTCCAGATATGCACGTTCGTCTCCATGGTGCGTGCCAATGGGCATGTCCACCGGTCCGTCGCTCACCCTCAGCGAGTTATAAAATGGTACCGGTGACCGTGACTGCGCGCGCGCAAAGAATGACACGGCTGACCGT
>VFQN01000680.1_pt1 | contig 61627 bp, 72 predicted proteins | sample 3512371 | NCBI WGS metagenome assembly VFQN01 (sample SAMN10412370, study PRJNA504923) | tailings metagenome | isolation source: Replicate 2 from Balatoc abandoned mine | place: Philippines: Itogon, Benguet | collected 2017-08-28 | reverse complement strand
GAGGACGCAAAACGGGCACTGTTCCTGTATGGAAACCAAACTAGCCAAGTCATCAAGGACGTTCTTACAGACCTGTACCAGCTGAAGCGGGTGGGTGGCGCATGGTGGCGGCTGGTGTGCGATGGGTGTGCCGCCTTTCCGCTGCTGCCGCCCATGGCTCTGTCAAAGCCCATGAAAGCAGCAATACGTTCGTTTGCAAGGTAGCGGGGTGACAGCTGTGGGGGCATGTACGGCAAGCGTTCAGCGTCCTACCGCACGGCTTTGCCCTTTCAACTGTGGGCCCACATGTTGGGTATTTGGCGTAACACTGGCGACACACACATGTACACCCTTCAACTAGCCAGAGCGCAGCCAGTTTGTTGAGCTGCAACGAGCCAACCCAACTGGGGCACCCTCTGCTCCCGCAGTTAGAGGCCTGCAAGTTCACCCGTAAAAACGAGAATGTGCGGCCCTTCGAGCCTGGCGGCGAGGCCAGCCTGGAGTTCTACTGCAACAAGAACAACTGCCCGCTGTTCTTGCTGGGCAGCCACAGCAAGAAGCGGCCGCATAACCTGGTGCTGGGCCGCATGTACGACTTCCACCTGTACGACGCGCTAGAGCTGGGCGTGGAGGACTTCAAGGGCATCAAGGACTTTGGGGCAGCGGGGACAGCGGCGCAGATGGGCAACAAGGTGGGTGTGCAACAGTGCGCAGTTTGCGCCTTGATACACGATGCAACGTAGACGCGTGCTGTTGACAGCTCGCATACTTGTATTGCTGTGGGACCTTGTGGGAGAGGTTGGGCTGCTCTTCCCCCGGCTTTACTGGGCCCCGCTCACCACTCCGGTACTATCCCAGCGCACCGCTTGCTACCCCTCGCTGCCATCTCCCCTGCGCAGCCGCTCATCGTGTTTGTCGGTGAGAAGTTCGAGAGCGTGCCGGCGCTGCAGCTGGCCAAGTCCCTGCTGCTGGACATGTTCCGCGGGGAGCAGGTGGACCGCATCAACCTGGCGGGGATAGACCGCGTGGTCATGGCGGGTGGGTCGACGACCGGCTGCCGGGGTGCCGGGCAGAAGGGTGGGGCCGGGCCATGGCTGCGGGTCACTGACTGGCTGCTGGCGGCTGGGCGTGTGGGTGGGGTTGGGTCATGGCGGGTTGGTTGCTGGCTGACTGCTGGTGACTGGGCGGCTGGGTCCATGGCGGGTGGTTGGCTGACTGACTGGCGCCCTGCTGGGGCTGGGCGGAAGCGTGAGTGGGTGAGTCGTCGCCGGTGGGTCACTGCTGGCGGTTGAGTGGCGTTGGGCCACTTGACACCAGGTCACTAACGGGCCGCTGGTGCAGGGCGTTCACTGCGCACGGTCAGGGCTGGGTCCGCGTCACGTGGTCGTGTAGGGCGTGAAAACGAAACCGTGTGCTCCCTGTGGGATACTATGGCGTGTTCATGTCGTGGCGGGACGGGAGGGGGGCGGCGCTCAGTGGGGTAAGCTCAACAGGACGGGCCCAGCAGGAAGAGAGACCATGGGCAAGGTGCGGGCAGGGGCCAACGCCTGCCGTTCGGGAATAGGCCCCGTGGGCCCTTTGGGAGGTGCAGTTGGGACAGTGGGGCTAGCGGCTGGCACCCCAGGGGGCATGCGTGGGAGTGTGGGCTCGTTTTGGGGCGGGCTATAGGAAAACCATGTTTTCCTGTCCATGACCAGTACCGACGCCCCAATGCTCCCCCCTCCACAGTCGCCACCGAGGACACCAAGCTGCAGCTGCGGCAGTACGCCATCCGCTTCAAGAAGAGCGGCACGCGCATCCCGCGCGTGGCGCTGCAGGAGATGGGTCCGCGGGTGGGGCTGGCGGTGCGGCGCTACCGCCTGCCGCCCGCGGACATGGCCAAGGAGGCGCTCAAGCAGGCCAAGATCGGGAAGAAGAAGGTGCGATGCGGGGGGGCCGGGGGGGCGGGCCGGGACGGGTAAACCATCCAGGGAGCGGCAAAGTAACTGAATTGTAAACAGTCAGTCTGCGGAGAGTTGAGGGAGGGAGGGGGGCAGGGGGGCTACCGGCACGGCTGAGTGGTCTGCGAAGCTGTTGTGCTTGTGGGGAAGCCATACAAGACTGCGAAAGTGTCCGGCGCACTGAAATGCACCTCCTGGTGCTGGCGTGACGTGGGTTGGGGGATGGGGGTGGGGTGGCGCAGTCTGCGCTGCAGCGGCACGGCGCGTTAGCGCCAGCTAGCAGGAGCTCGAACGGCTACGCAGGCCATCTTGCTGGTGTGGCCTCCCATGACCTCAATGCGCCGGCGCTGCTTCCGCTCTTAACGTCCTGGTCGCCCACCGCCTGCAGGAGAAGAACGTGTCGTCGGACAACCTGGACGGCAAGGTGGGCCGCATCTACATGCCCAAGCAGAACATGGACACGCTGGGGCTGTCCAAGTACAAGGGCACAAAGCGCGAGCGGCGCGCGGAGGCGGAGGCGCGCGCCGAGGCTAAGAAGGCGCCCAAGAAGCAGAGGACGGAGGCAGCGGCAGCGGCGGGAGGGGACGACGAGTAGGGACAGGCGTGGGGCGTGCTGCTTGGGTTGTGGGGGCTGTGGAGGCCCTGGTGGACTGCGCTAAAGTAGCGGCATAAGACGTGGCGTGGGCGGGCGTAAGGGCTTACGTTGCAGCCGGCTGGGACTGTTGGCTGTCCGGTGCGCAGAATGTCACAAGCAACGAATGTTCCGCATGAAAGCATGACACTGATTTTTTGGGGTTGGGGGAGGACTGCGGCATTCTGCATGTACACGTGAGGAGGAGACCAAAAGGGCCGAGGAGCACAAACTGTTGAGCGTCAAGGAGGTTTAGCCGACAAGGTGGGGCAAGCGCAAAGCCAGTGTGCGGTGGCCGGTCTAACTGGAACGAGCAGCATGAGTACCTTCGCAGGGGTCTAGGACAGATGCAGGGCCTATGTTGAGGCCGTAAGCGCTGCTGGTGTGCGTTGTTGTGGACGAGCATACGTGGGCCAATGTGGATTGGCCCCCGCTGGAACCGGTTCGTACCAGGGCCTGCTGCGTACGGCACGTGTGCCTGCGGCCTCCCTTATGAGTCGTGACTGCGTCTGTCGTGCGCGTGTCAGGAGTCACATGAGGTGGACCCGCGAGCCCACGGGGCTTGGCCACGATGTTGCAATACCCGCGCCGGGATCATACCATGGTATACCCTTGCAGGGGACAGGAGGTGCTGCGGGAAGGCCACGCATAAGCACACGCCTGCATCAGGGGCATGCACACGCTTAGCATGCTTCATGCAGCTCCTGGCAGCTACCTAGTCATACGGGTCCAGGACGAGCCCTCACTCCAAACAACATTCGTGGCTTGGGGCGGGGTCAAGCACAGGGTAGCAGGGTGGAGTGGGGTGTCGCACGTGGAGCAGGCCGTATTTCAAGCTCTTACACGCGTGAGCGTTGCGCTTGCACAGAACGGCACCTGGGACAGACACTACTGCTTTCTTCTAGATCTTGTCTCTCGGTCATCAAAAATAAAGCTCGGAATAATGTCCAAGCTTAAAAAGAGCCGAGGCGAGCGGCTTTTTGGCCTTTTTCGCAACCACTAACGGCACGATCATTGTGCTGAACAGCGCGCGCCCATGTTCTTCCAGTCCATTCGATCGATTCGATAAAAGCAGCATAGCGCTATTGGGTGGTAACTAAAGATCTGAGTGCCGTCAAGGCGGCTGCAAGAACGTGATTTTTGCAACACCCGCAACTCGGAAAAGGCCAGGCTCGCTCTAGCCAAGGACATCAGGAAGCACGAACGATTTGAGACATGTGTGGTCACAGATCCGCGGCACCAGCTCTGGCAAGGCGCAGATGGGGCCCACTTCCGTCAGTTGTCTAGTCATTGTCCTGGGTACAAAGTTCTGTATGTGCACCTGTTCCGCCTAATAGCTACGGGATATTATATTTGCATCATCTTTGGTCCATACGCATAATAGACCTGCGAAGCCGCCACAACACCCTTCATGTACCCCTGACGGCGGTGCAACGACAGCGACTTACCTGCATTAGTTCTTATTGCTATACGATTGGCACAGAGAGTGATTACACAGAGGTAGCTAAGAGTCTCGTTGGCGCCGAGAGGCGGGGCGAGCGTTTTCGTCACTACCCGCACGCAGAAGAGGACACGCTGCCGTGCTCCCGGTGTCCCTGCACACAAACTTTGTGAAGGTGAGATTTTGGGGAAGGGGCTGGCTAGCCGCCACGGGCCGTGTACAGGGCTTGGGCAGGTAACCGTGCGGCATGTCAGCTTTTTGGCGGGGCTTGGACAAGGCACTTGCTGACACGTCTTGATTGAAAGGGACCTTCTAATCATTTGTATATTAGGTCTGCAAGGTGCATAGCGCGTGCGCAGACGTAGTGCTGTTGCGTGACCTGCGACCTTTTACCTCCCGAGCCGAGCTGTATGCACTGTAGCACACAATGATTGGTGATAAATTATGAAGCAATTGCCCATGCATGGACACTATGGTTGTCCTCACAATGGGGCGACCGCTGTTCCGGAGGCTTTAGGTTGTTTCGTCAGGCGTTAGGGGAACACTAAGCGTGCATATTCTTACAATAGCTTGCAACAAGACCATATTGCGTGCGGTGTGCAATACCGCTTCGATACAGACTCCCGCCCACCGGCCTCAGCTGTAGTTTTGGCTCCTAGCTATTGTTCTCATATTAGATCATACAGAGCATTGCCCTTGCACCTTCGACAGGTCGTGTTGTGGTCCTGGTCTGATGGACGTTGCAGCTGCTATGGACTCAAGCGAAGAGGGTCGAGGCCGTCGTCGCTATCCGTTGGCTAAGGTCAAAGGAGGATGGACGCCTGAAGAGGATGCAGTCCTCAAGAGGTGGGACCAGGGAAGGCGCTCACCGGCTTTCGGCGGGTTTGGGCGTTACAAGAGAAGTCAGCCAGTCAGGGCCTTTTTCCTGTCCGCCATTTCCGTTCTGTGCACAAGCCCAGCCATTGGTGTGTGCAAACATGGTGTCGTCGAAAACACGTGTACATGATATGCGTGTGCAAATCGTGTCGCCCCCTTCCGCCTCACGATGCCTGTGGGCCATGCCCTATGCTGCCCCGCGCACGCAGGCTCGTTGAGGAGCATGGCCAGGGGAACTGGAGCATCATTGCCCGACAACTGAACGCCGTTCTAGGCAAGGGCGCGGAATCTGGCCGTATTGGCAAGCAGTGCCGGGAGCGGTTCAACCACCACCTGCGACCCGACATCCGTAAGGACGCGTGGACGGACGACGAGGAGGCGCTTCTCGTAGCAGCTCACCTACGTTTCGGCAACCGCTGGTCTGACATTGCCAAGGTCATCCAGGGCAGGACCGAGGTGCGTTGGGAGAGTAGTTTGCGCACGCGCACGGCAGGGCGAACATGGGTTGGCAGGGTACCTGGCACCCTGCAACGCGTGGCTTTAGATGGAGATTGAGAGTCGTCGCTTCCGCCGCCAGTTGCCTCTCATTTGCACGAATCAACTGGTAATCTCCCTGCAACCCCACAGAACGCGGTGAAGAACCACTGGAACGCGACGCTGCGGCGCAAGGACATGGCGGACCGTGGCAGCGGCCGCGGCGGCCAGGCGGGCTCCACGTGCTCCGTGCTCAAGGACTACATGGTGCGCATCAGCCTGCTGCCCGGCGGCTCGGCCGCCCCGCCGCCGCGCGCCCCCGCCGCCGCCTCTGGCGTCGTCGACGCACCGCAGCTTGCCCCAGCGGCCTCACACCGCGGCGGCGCAGATCTCCGCACGGCGACAACCAGTTCGGCTGCAGCCGCACCGCTCGTGGCCGCGAGCGCTACTGCCGAGCCACCCAGCTATGCGCCCGCGCGCCCCAGCGCCTCCAAGCGCCCCCTGCACCTGCCGGCCCACCTGGACGCCCAGGCGGCTCCGTCGGCCTCGCCCTCCTCCTCCACCAGCACACAGGCCATGGCGGACGGACGCTCGGCGGCGCTTGCCGACGGGGGCGTGGGCGCCTCGGAGGGCACCTCCCGGCACGCCGCCGGCTCACCGCAGGGCGTCGTCAAGCGCCCGCGCATCATCACCTTCGCAGCCATCCCCACCTCCAGCCCCTCCATGCCCTCCCGGTTCGTGGTGGACCCACACACCGCGGCCAGCAGGGGCTCCGCCTTTGCGCCGCCTGCCGCGCTCGGGCCCTACGGCCAGGCGCAAGCCTCGGCTGCCGTCGCTGTTGCCATGTTGCCGCCGCGCCCAGCGGCCGCAGCGGCGCCGGCGGCGGCGACGGACGCACACCACACCGGCAGCTCCCTGCAGCTGCAGTTCCGCGGCCACCGCCTGCGACATCGGTCGCAACAGCAGCAGCACCCGGACGACGTGCCGTCGTGGAACTGGGCGTCGGACAGTGCCGAGGAGAGCCTGTACGGCAGTCCGGTGTCGGAGCGCGTGTGCGATACCATGCCGGGCGCGGACGGCAGCGCCGGGGAGGAGGATGAGGAGCTCCAGCCGGCATGCGGGGGGCGGCAGCAGCACCAGCAGATGCCGGGGCATGTGCGCAAGCCCCCGGGCAGCGGCCAGGTGCGGCTGGAGCCTGCAGCCAGCAGCGAGATGCAGGCGGCGCAGATCATGCTAGCGCTCAAATCCCTGTCTTGAGCCGTGGCATTGTGATCACTGTTGGGGCGGCGGCAGCCGGCGCGGGGGTGATAGCGTGCGGCGAGGGCCTTGGTTAGTTGGTGCTTGGCGGAAGCTGCTACTGTAGGCGAGGGCCTGTCTACAGCGACACAGGTTCAGGACGGTGGCTTCATGCAGCTGCGCACATATGCACTGCGTGCATCATAATCGCTTCGGATTGCGCAAGTGCGGCTTAGCCTCAAGATGACAGAGGGCGACAGCTTGGGCATGTCCGTGACACCAGTAGCGCTTTTGACGAGGGCCCTGGGTCGATACACTGGGCTCGGAGGCTGACGGTGGCGTGCGGCCGTGCTGCGTGTGCGTTATTGTGTTCGAGCACCTATTTGTGCCCGCGTTTGCTTGGTGTGCTGTGTTTTGCATGGTAGCTACGGCTCACGGGGTTGCGGCACAACATGGCCATTGAGCCGGGGTACTGCGCAGCTGGTTTGTTGTAGGATGACTCTGCTGCCGTGCCCCTTCGATTACAGTGCTCTTTGCTGCGTGGCTCGTGCACGTGAGCGTTGTTGCTGTCCCCATAAAAGCAGCTGCCTTTCTGGCACGCATGGGCAGCAACCAACGGCTCACATTGCCACTGTTTGATTTGGTTGCAATATGGTCTTTGACGTAGCATTAACCATTTTGATGGCTTCGGCGTAAGTGGAGCCTAGTCCTCAGGATGCGTGTGGGCTTGCCAGCAGTTGCCGCCGGACCAATTACGTGAGTGTGCGCATGCACGAGGACCTTCTGCGTGCTCATGAGGGTTAGGACGTGCTAGGGGCGGCAATAAGTGCGCTGCGCTACATTGACGCAGCGTCACAGCTGCTGCCTGTGTGCTGATCCGCGCCACGAGCACGAGCCGGCTGAACACGAGGGAACTGAAGATGTGAGGGGTGGGCTGCGAGACGGCACGTGCAGCAACGAGTTGTTGGAAAGTCACGTGATGTGGCTGTCTGCCGGGCCGGAAAATGGATGCACGTGATTGGCGCGGTGAGCAAGCGGTGGTCGTGGAGCGGTGCAGGGTGCGGAGCCTGGGAGGCGACTGGCGGGCTGTGGTGCGGGCAACCCTGTCTGGAGGGGGCGTGATGGCGTCCCAAGGACTGTAGACTAGCGTTGACAGCAAGTAGTGCGATTGCCGCGATCGCTGCAACCGGCTACTCCACGCTGCAAGCCCTTCATGGGGCTGTGCGTGGGCGTGGGGTAGCTGTGTGGGTGCGTGTGTTGCGGCTAGAGTGTAGGAGCGTGCTTGCCGGGTACCATTGACAGGAGTCATGTGCATGTCGTGGGTGTTTTATAGTCCTTGCTCTTTTCTTTGCCGTCGAATTCTTTGCTAGGCGTATCTCTGTGTACTGCAAACCCTCGATCATGTGTAGCGCTCTCACTACACCTGCAGCCCCTGTCGTATGGATCATTCGTTTGACACGAGCGTCGGTGGTAGCGCATTGGTCGGTGGTGATTGGAGTAGAGCGTGAGTAGAGGGTTCCATGCTGTACAGGGGCATGCTCTGTCGGTGTGCCGTTTGTTCAAGTGAAACGCTTCTGTGCTGACGTGCACAAGCTTTGCATGAACAACACCGGTAGTTGCACTGTGCGCGTCTCGCCCCTGGCGGTTGAGCGCTGCGAGCGCGCACGCAGGACACATTTGCTGTAGTGCCCCGCCGCCTGTAGTTGGACTTGCATAGACCTTGATTCTTTTGCTTTCGTGCATCGTAGTGCAGCGTGCATGCAACCAGTGTTTCGTGTTTTTGCGGCAATGCTTTGTGTTATTTACCCTGGTTTGCAGGCGGCGGTTTAAAGGGCCGTACATGGGATAGCGTTGCTGGAGCACTATCGTGGTGTGCCGTTCGTCCACCGGTGTAGGGTGCATATACCCCTTTGCAAGGAGCCCTATGTATGTTGTGTGGGCCATTCCATCAATTGTGCCAGTACTGTAACAGGCATGGGACGATTCGAGGCGACGGCCACTCCAGAAGGGCCCTTCTGGGCCATTCAAGCACCAGCTCTGGCTAGCCTACGCCTGCCGCGCGCGCGTAGCATGCTAAACGCGGGCGTTACCGTACTTTGTTGGTGTGACCAACTACGAGGGAACGACCCATTGCGAGCCCAGGGCTACAAAACAGCATGGACGACGTTCGCGTCGGATGGCTTTCCGCAGCCACACTTCGAGTCCTGGTTTCCATTCAGCATATACGTGTCGGTCTGACACAGGGTACTCGGCAGCACGACCAGTGAGCGCATGTGTGGTGTGTGCATATCCTACTTGGCTGGGGAGACGCCATCGTGTGAAACATGTAGCTCCTCAGGTCTGTGCGTTAGTTGAGGAGAGCCCGAGGCCACGGGACGTCCCTTGCGGCAGTCCGCCGCCTACGTGGCCTGGTGTGCGGCCCAGCATTAGCAGGGGCCGCAGCCACGGAGGGCACAGGCCGCAGGGGCGGCTGCGGCAGGGGAGGTACCCGCGATCTGTACCCTTCCGCCGTACGCTTCCGTCGTACACAGCGGCTGCAGGACGGCACGCTGCAAACCTCTTACGACGGACCCATGGGTCGGCGATGGGGGCTGGCGCTGAGGCCTCGGCCAAGCATGGTACCTGGTGAGGAAGGTGCTGCTGGGTCTGGAGCTGACGAGGGGATCAGAAGTGAAAGCACTGTGTCGTCCGCGTCGGGGCACGGCAGTCTCTGGCAGGGGTGCGAGACAGCTGGTGGCCCCGCCACCGCATCCCCCGGTGACGCTGGTGGTACCTCAGTCGGCAGCAACGGCGGGGATTAACTGGTGGATGCGGCAGCAGCTGGACGTGGGCAGCCAGCGGAGCAGCTCACGGCCATGGGTACATTCCTGCAGGAGGAGATGGGTGCCATTACACAGGGGAGAAGCACCCTGGCGTGGGATTGACAGCGACGTGGGCGGGGATGGGGTGCAGTACTCGGGAGGTGGAGCTGGCCTGTCCCTTACCGTCTCCTTACCTGTAAACCTTTCCACAGAAAAAAAAATGGGGCGAAAACGGTGTGCTAGTGTCGCAGCGGAGCGAGCGGCTGCCGGTTGAGGCCGTGGGTGAGGGGGGAAGGTGCAGGATTTGGATCACGAGCACGAGGAGGAGGGAGGCGAGCGTGCAGTGCCGCCAGGGCGTGCTAGGGTACCGTACGAGGTCTCAACGCGCATGTTCGGGTGGTACTAGCTGTTGGTGCACGTGGTACATGTCCGGGCACCACCGCACGGCACATGCGACATGCCCCCACCCCCCCGCCCCCGTTGGGTGCAACGGTATACCGGTATACCGGTAGGCGGCAAGTCCACAGCGATTTGGGCAGCACGCTACCCACGCTACCCACACCCTACCTGTCGTCGCAACTACTAGAGCTGCACCTGGATGGCGATGACCACTACGCCCACGCTATGCTACCAGAAGCGATTAACACTGTTAATCCAGCGTAGGGCTGAAAGTAGTGTCGTTGCTGCATGGGGCACACACAAAAACGGACACTGGGCTGTGGGTCAGACGATGGCTTCACCTACGGCGCGTACGCAGGCGGTGCTGCGGCAGCTGCAGGTGTGCCACGTGTGCAGCAGGATGCAGTGAGGGGAGGTACATCGCATGTATCAAAGCAAGGCAAGGTCAGAAGGACTAAACCGCGATGGCATGTGCGGTTACTAGGGATGTTCTAAGCGACCGAAATAGAAGCTGTAGGCCAGTCTGCTGACTTCTGCACTTATCTTAACTGCTTGTATTCCACGTTTTGTGCCACGTGTGTGTGCGGTGCCCGGGGGGTGCCGCCGCCTGCAGGCTGAGCCGGCGAGAGGGACTGGTGGCGGTGATGCCTGGTGTATGAGCATGCCCTGCGGGCGATCGCGGCGGTCAGTCACCTATGACCTACCACACACAGCTCAGACCATTGGGAACGTCCCTACGTAGGACCTGGCGTTGGCGGCGCACGGCGGGGGCATAAGGGCGGCTTGGGGAAATGGCTGCGACCCTACCCATGGAGGCAAAATAACACGGGGGTGCCGGTACAGAGTGGCACTTGACGCCAGCCTGTTGAAAGGCCATTTGTTGCAAATCCGAGTGCCACACAATGAGACATGCATGCTCGCCCCGAACGGCACCATGCCCTGCACCAGGGGAGCGCCCCTGCCCTGCATGCCTTACGCAGGGCCTTGCAGTTTGCCCTCACAGGTCACAGCCATGGAGTTCAATAGGAAGAGGGTTAGGACCAGGAGGCCAGTAGCAGCGTTCCAGAGAATACTGCTCAGAGGTTTGTACGATGCAAGTGGACGGGTAGGGTCTGCTTCGGTGTGTGGAGGCGGCCGTGCGACGAGGAACTGCGCTAGACCTCTGTGAGGAAATTGCATGTCGTCCTGGGACACTTGGCCGTGACCGGTGCAGCTGTGCTCCCCAGTTCAGTTCAAGAGGCGAAGTGGTTTCATGCAGGGTGCCAATAAGGGGCTCGAGTGTTGGGCTTCCGGTGCTTGCAGGTCCCACCGTACGGCAAGCGGGTGTACTGATGACAGTTTACCATCATCTTTACTTTGCGCCTCCTATCGCTGCTTTTGATGCCGTCTTACGTTGGATTGATTGGCCCCGCTTCCTCAGCAGCTGTATTGCAGCGCGCAGCAAATCGCACGAAGCCATGGCAAACGGACTGGAAGGCGTCCAGCAGGATATTATGAAAACAAAAGGAGATATTGCTAGCCACAAAGCTCAACTGGATGCGGTGAAGGCCGAGCTCAAAACGGCGCAGGACAATCAAATCCGGACGTTGCTGTGGGAGCAGCTCTTGGCCCTGCAGGAACAAATCACGGCCATGTATCAGCAGCTCACTTCGCTGCTCGAGATAAGAAATCTCCTTGAGGGCCAGGGTGAGTCAGCAACCGGACTCTGCGAGCAGCTGGGTCAGGTCTGCTTGCGCCCCAATCACGGGCAGGCTGACGGCGGGCGACCCATGACCATCTTGAGCCCTCCGCCTGATATAATTTCCCGTACATCGCTTCGATGACTGTCTGTGCCTGGTTGCCCCGCCGTATCCACACCCACGCACATTCACCCGCGCGCCACTCTACCCCTGCCCCGCCATCACGCTTCCCTGGTCCGTGACACAGGGCTGCCGGACTACAATCAGCGCTTCGTGGACCTGTTGTCGCTTGGCAGCATCACGAGGCCGGACCCCGCTGTGCTGTCCGCCATCAGGATGCGCTGTCCCGCCCGCTTGATGGTGGCCCCCGACTGCGCCGCCGCCGTGGATCTGTACCGGGAAGCCCAGCTCTGGCCCGGACCCTCCACACGGGGCCATCTGTTCACGCAGCACGGACTGAGGGTCAACGAGCCGCTGTTTTCTAACCCTGGTGAGGGCAGCCCTAGCCTGCAGATTGCAACAACGCGCGAAGGCCGGCCGGTTGTACTCAAGATGCTCGCTGGGGGTGTGAGCGCTGACAGCGGCCAGCAGCCTGGTGGCGCAGAGGCCGAGGCGTGCCGGGCGCTGACGGAGTCCAAGCCTGAGGACGTGCCGCTGGTGCCGGCGAGCATAGTCACCTTCAAGCTCAGTGACGAGCACAAGTCCACCGCCGGCCGCGGCCCAGGCCTGCACGCGGCAGTGTGCATGCCGCGGTATGTGACATCGCTCGAGGGGATGGTGCCCCTGGCGCCGTTGGCTGTGCTGGCAGGGGCCAGGCGCATGGCTACAGCGCTGGCGTGGGTTCACGACAAGGGGTACACGCACATGGATGTCAAGGTGCGAGTGTCGAGAGGGAAGGCTGGCGTTGATGCACATGCTGCTTGACGGCTGTGTCTTAAGGTGACTTGCACACTTGGCCTATTCGCCAAATTGCATGCCACCCTTACTCCTTGCTGTGCCTCCCTGTTCAGGCTGACAACATCCTGGTGGACATGGACGGCAGGTAACGGTATGGGCCAGTGGAGTAGGTTTGCGCAGGGTCGGGGGTTGCATTTTCCGGGCCTGCCTGGTGGGGCTCCGCCCTGTTTCGGGGAGTGGGCCTGGCGCCTCGGATGGGGTGTACCGTCGGCATCATAGCTGAATAGGTCCAAGCAGAAAAGCATCGCGCACCGTGCCAAAGCGGCAGCGCTGCTCACCTCAGTAGCATCGTCGCGGGCGGCCATCGCGTTGCTGTTGGGGATGGGATGTGGCCGGTGTGCAGTGGGGAGCTTCCCACTGCGCTGTGTGTCGCTGTTGCCACTGCGAAGGTGAGCGCAAGCTGCTAATGGGGCTCATGCCCTCTAATGCTCAGCTTTGCCTTTTACCCATGCATGTGGCTGGAGCAGGTGGTGGCTGGGTGACTTTGGCTCCACGGTGCGCACGGGCTCGTCGGTGTCATCGACCACCACCTGCTTTGCCCCCGGCCATGTCCTGGGCCTCCCAGCGAAGCCGGAGTACGACTGGTGAGCTGGATGCCGACGGGAGACGGTGCCTGTTTGGTTGCTTGTGCGTGCGTGCGTGCGCTTGGCTATGCATCCGCACTGCAGTCAACACAAGCATCTTCATTTCTCCCTCCTGCCCCAGGCACATGCTGGCCGTGGCGCTGGTGTACGGGGTGAACAAGCGGGAGACCTGGAGGCAGGTGCTGGTCAAAGACGGCTGCGCACCCGCAGAAAAGCTGATTGCGGCTGTGTCAGAGCTGCATGGGCGCGAGGGCTGCAAGGAGCTGGCCTGCTTCCTGGACGAGCTGCTTCAGCGGGCAGGGTATACGGCGGCACAGCCGTGAGACCGTGCGTGTGAGGCCTGGAGCTGAGGGTGCGGAGGCCGTGCGGACCCAGGGCGGCGTGCGTGGATTATGTAGTGGTGTTAGCTTAATTGCCTGGCTTCGCTAAGGATGGCAGTGCGTCTCCTGGGTTCATGTTATCGGAGGCGCGATGTGGGACCGTGTTGGGCTCCGGGGCGGGGCAAACGTGCTGAGACGGAGGATGCACGCCCTGAAGGCACGATGTGGGCTCTGGCTGTGATTGCGCTGGTGCAGTCAGCGGCTAGTAACGGCAGCCGCCATCCGACTGGCTGCACTGCCTCACGATCATGTGCAAGCCATTGCAATCTGACACATTGGAGCTTTACTGAGAATCTGAGATGTGTACTGGTGACCAAAGCATGAGACGTGTTGATCGGGTGAGCGTGGATGAGCTGAGCTGTCAAGCAATTGTTGTTTAGCGTCCGCCGGAGGTTCATAAGCGCGTGGGGTGCAGTCGCCGCCTAGTGATGGAAGATAGGTGCCGTGCAACGGCGCATGCATGGGTTCAGGGTTGGGCACCGTAGGGTATGCAGAATTGGTGACACCGGTTTGGGGGTGGAAAACTTGAGGCCCACAATTGATATTAAGTGGGATGCCAACTAGAGACAACGCAAGATCTGTGCAAAGCGTTGAGGTTTACCTAATGCTCCTGTCCTGCTCCTGTCCTAGTTTGCGGCCCCACACAGCGGCCATGTGGCACCTTGCCGGGTGCCCCCTGCAACGTAAGTCCTGCCACTGCTGTAGTAGTGGTTATCACCGGCGCCACCAATCCTGCGTAGCACTCCAGTATGCGAGCCCTCCACCACACCTACTGCTGTCCAGAGCAAGAGTCGAGCATTCATCCGCTACCACAATTAAGCGCGCATTGGACAGAACCCTACTACGTGTCTAGGAGCAAAGACACCTGCTCTTGAGGTACCGTCGTACCCGACAGCAGCCATCAGAACAACAGCACAGAAATGTCGCGCCCAGCCAACCGTTGCTAGTCTACGCCAACAGTCTGTACAATTACCACCCTCCTGTCCCTGGATCGCCTTCACAATTTGCTCACAGTAACAATCCTGCAAGAGGAGCCCCTGAATCCTGCCGGCTGCCGCCCATGCCCACTAAACAACCTCGACCCAGACCGGATTGCCTGCTGCGCTAGCGCCATAGCCCGCCCTTTCCTGCCACGCTGGTCGGCACCAAGCCCTCAAGATTCCACCCGCACCCTATGCACCAACCCCCGGACCCGCGCTCCCGCCTGATGCCCTCTCCGCCGCCCTGTCCGCCCGCCTCCTCTCCAGCTCCATGTGGCACTTGGAGTACGACACCGCGAGCGCCAGCCCCACCAGCAGCGAGGGCACCAGGAACGCGTCTCGCGCGTTGCCGATCGCCATCGCCACCTCACTGCTGACGCCCTCGCCCCTAGCGGGTGCGGGTGACGCCGCCGCGGCCGCCGCTTTCGCCGGAGCTGGCGACGCCGCCCGCTGCTTCTGCTTCTGCTTCTGCGGCTGTGATGGTGGCAGTGTTGCTGCATCAGTGGTGGCTGTAGCCGTTGGCTCCGTTGCGGGCGCCTCCTTGGCTGGCGCTTTCCTTGGCTTCTTTGCCGCAGGCGCAGCTGCATTCGCGCCCGCGCGCTGCGCTGCTGCGGGTGCTGGCGCTGCGGGCTCGGCCCCCTCCACAACCCGCTTGCGCTGTGCTGTGCTGCCAGCTGCGCCAACCCTGCCCGCGGATGCCGCTGCGCCTGCAGCGGCTGCCCCTGCGGGTGATGTGGCCGGGGCTCCACCCGCAGCCGCCGCAGCTGCCGCTATCAAGCCCTGCCGCGCCGCACCCTGGGACAGCTCAGCCTCAACCTTACGCTGCTTCTTCCCTCCTCCACCCGATGCCTCGACAGCCCCCTGCCTCCGCCGCGACAGGGCGGCAAGCGGAACATCCTCCTCCTCCGACACACCACCCTCCGGCTCCCCGTCCACACTCTCCCCTACATTCCTTTCCCCACCGCACCCCCTGATCCTTTTTACCGCGAGGGCCTTTGCCGCTCGGACGGGCCGCTGCCGTCGCGCCGCCTCCGCGTCCTCCTGCTGCAGGGCCAAGGCCATCTGCACGTCTGCCGCACCAGTGCGACCAGTCGCTGCCTTCGCTGCCGCCGCCGTCGCCGCCGCCGCCGCCGCACCCTTCTGCGCACGTGTCCCCGCCGCCCGCCGCCGCCCGCCTGACAGCAGCTGCGACAGCAGCGGCGGCTTCCCCAGGTCCAGGAAGACAGTGGGCGGCGGGGGCAGCTGCATGCCCGCAGCAGGCAAGCGCGCAGGCTGCACGACAGCAGGTCCGGCAGCAGCAGTAGCCCACATCCCGCTTTCCCTGTGCGTCCCTTCGCTCGTGCACGCTGACGACGCGCCCGCGGCAGCGGTTGCTGCCTCTGCTGCGTGCAGCTGACGCTTAAGGGCCCCCATGGCGGCCAGGGGCTCCAGCACGGAAGCAGGCCATCCAGCGCCGGCAATTAGGTCGCCCATGTCGCTGCCTGCTACGTGGGCAAGCTCCGACACGCCGGTGGCAGCCGCATCGGCAGCAGGGCCGGCTGCCGGCCGGTCGCCGGGGGCCACACCGCAGGCAGCAGCAGCGCCAGCCGCATCCCGCCTGCCGCGCGCGTCTTCGTCCATTGCGGCTGCCTCCCCAGCTGGCGCCCCGCTCTCCGCCGCCATGCAGGCAGTTGACTCCGGGTGTGCCTCGTCGCCCCGGGGCTCGGCCCCGTCAGCAGCCGTGGCCCCGTCCACACTGGCGTCCGTCCCTGGCTCCCGCCCCGAAACCCCGGGCCCCTCAACACCCTCCATGTCGCCTCGGCCCGCCGGGTTGATGTCAGCGTGGCGTGGGGCGTCGGCGCTTGTGAGCCCCGGACACCCTCCATGGGCGATGGCCTCTGACGGTGGGATGCATACCCCGGACGCCATGGGCGTATCCGCAGCAGCCACCATGACAACCGTGGGCTCCCCTGTACCTGGAAGCTGCACGTGCACGCAGGGCGCCTGCTGCTGCGGCTGCTGCCGCGGCGGCGGCGGCGAAGGAGGAGGCACCATTTCGATCTCCATGGGGACGACAGCCTGTGCAGCGGGTGCAGGGTCCGACGCAGCCGCTATCCCAGCCATGCACTCCTCGTGATGCTCTGCCTCAGTTTCTGCTCCGGACCCCTCCGCTGCCCCTGCCCCGGCTCCCGGCCCCTCCGCCTCCCCTGGCCCTGCCTGAGCATCAGCCGCAGGCGCAGGTGGACTCCCGCCGATCCCCGGCTGCTCAGCCACCACCACCTCCCTGCTGTCCCCGTCCTGGTCCCCGTCCCCGTCATCGTCGTACATCAGCAGCCCAAGGATCTTGGCCATCTCCCTGCCGGGGTCGCAGGCAACTGCAAGGCCCTCCTCGCGTTCGTCCACCTCCATTTCTACTTGCTGCTCCTGCTGCTGCCCCTCCTGCTGCTGCTGCGGCGGCGCCTCTTGGCCAGCATGTTGCCGAGGCTTGTTCTCCTGCTGCAGTATCGGGCGCTCCCGCTCCCCCTGCTGGCCTGCCCCCTGTTGGCTCTGGCCTCCAGGCTGCAGGCTCTCCTGCTGCGGGGCCGGCAAGCCGAGTATCTGCGGGTTCCCCTCCCCGGCAGCTGCTGCCACGCAAACGCCGTGCCCTTCGCCCCGCGCTTGGCCTTCCGTCGCCTCATGCTCGTGCCCCTCCCCCTCACTGCAGGCATCACCTTGCACCAAGTCTGGCCCCTTCTCCTGTCCCTTCTGCACTTTGTCTTGCCCCTGCTGCTCCTGCCCCCCCTGCGGCTCCTGCCCTAACGTCTCCTCACGGCCGAGCGGATGGGCCCGCTCCTGCCCCTGCCCCTGCCCCTGCCCCTGCTTCTGCTTCTGCCCGTGCTGCTGGTCCAGCCATTGCTGCTCGGCCCTCCAGCCGTCCTCGACAACACCCTCAGCCCCAGCCCCAGCCCCAGCCCCAGCCCCAGCCCCAGCCCCAGCCCCAGCCCCCGCGTGGTCAGCTACAGCTAAGGCCGCTTCCAGCCCCGGCAATGGCATGAGCGGCTCTGCTGCGGCAGACCTTGCTGCATCCACAGCGGCTGCCTCCTGGTGCTCCTCCTGCTGCGGCTGCGGATCTTCCTCCTCCTCCTTAACCGATCCGGGGCTTTGCCTGCTCATGCTCGGTGGCGGCATCAGAACCGGGCTGATGAGGCAGGGGGCGGCGCTTGAGGGGTCTGCCGCTGCCGCAGCGTCCTTCTTGAAGAGCACCGTGGGTCCGCTCTGAGTGGCCCCATTGCAGGGCCCCGCCGCCCGCCCGCACGTTGCCGCTAGCCGGCCGCTGAAGATGCTGGGCTGCGGAGCGCGCGGCGCTGTCGACGGCAGGCTTTGCTGGCCGCTGCCCAGCTCGGTGGGCTTCGTAAGGTGCTGCCGCCGCGGCCTATGGCGGTTGGCCGTCGGCATGAACGGCAGCACAGCCTTGGCCAGCCCCGCCAGCCCCGCCGGCGCCGCACCAGCGACCCCCGCAGGCGGACTAGTGCTGCGTTCCCTGGGGCTGTGCGCGCATGCGTCCGCGGCCCTTGCTGCTCCATCCCCGGCGCAGGCTGCAGCAGCAGATTGAACCCGTGTGCCCCCCGGCTGTGTGCCCTCGGCCTGGTGCTGTTCGCAGCCCACGCCGAGACATGCCTGGCCATGAGCATTTTCGTCCTGCTGGGCCAGGTCCACGCCGCTGGCCCCGCCGAGCTCTGTGTCGTCCGGTCCCGATTCCGCTGTCGCAGTGGGTGGGCTTGGTTCCGGAGCCGCGGGCTGCTCACCCGCGAAGAGGCAGAGGCCCAGGTTGAGCTCCGCATCGTCGTCCGCCATAGTCCCTTGGCTGACAGCGGAAGGCTGCTCCGCGTCCATCTGGCCGCCAGTCGCATGGGAGGCTGCAGCTGCCGCTGCTGCGGCCTCCACCGACGGCGGCGGCGGCGGCGATGGTAGGTGGAGCTCGTCCACCTCCACCACGGCAGCGCGGTCAAAGCCACCCGCACTGTCAGAGGCAGCAACAGCGCCAGGCGCAGCCGGGGCGCCGGGAACAGCCGCAGGGCCTGGGTCCCATGCCTGCGCAGGGCCTTCAGCTGACGGCGGCGGTGACGCGGCTGCGCCCTGTCCACCACTAGGGGGCTCCCCAAATGCTGCATCAGCCTGGGCCCCTGCTGCAGGCGCAGCCACGTCTGTGTCGCTGGGATCATGCAAGGCACCCAGAGGGGCAGGTCCACCATGGCAGCCTGCGCTCTCCGCCACGCCAGCCGCAGCCCCTGCCTGCTCCCCCGAAAGCGCGCACGAGGCTGCTGCCTCGTCAGGCTGCGACGTCTGAGCCCGAGACGCCACCGCGCAGGGCCCCATACCACCGGAAGCCGGGACGCCCAGTTGCACCGTCGCCTCAGCTCCGGGTGCAGAGTGCTGCACCAAAGCGGCCTTTTCCTGGTCCTGCTGCTCGACATGTGTACAACCCGTGTCCCCAGCGCCGCCACAGCTACCCCTCTCGCCCGCGTCTGTCCGTTCAGCAGCCCCGAAGCCCTGCTCCTGGGTTGCCCCGTCGCCGCGTGCCTCACAAGGGACCCCCGGCTCCCCGCCCTGCAGCTCACGAGGCGGCGTGTGCCCACAGCCAGCTTTGCCGTTGGCACCACAGGAACCGCTTGCCAACGCCACCCCAGACCGAGCAAGCCGCTCAGCCTCGCCCTCCTCAAGAGCTTCGCCGCAGAGCAGGGCATCCTGGCTTGGCGAAATTCCCGCGTCCCCGCCATCGGCAACGCTGCCTCGCCCGCCATCATCTGCTCGCCCTCCCGCCCCCAAGCCCTGCAACGGGGTCCCCTCGCCTGCACGTGCCTCACAAGGGGCCTCCGGCTCCCGCCTTTGCAGCTCAAGTGCCGGCGTGTGCCCAGTGCCTGCGCAGGACTCAGCACCACAGGCAGCGCTTGGCAGTGCCACCCCAGACGAAGGCCGCAGCAGCTCCGGCGCCTCCAGCACACCAAGGGGCGCGTCTTGGGGCAGCCCCAAGCCCCGCCCCTGCTGTGGCTCCTCCGGCTGCGGCAGTTGCGGTAGTTGCAGCAGAGGCTGCTGCTGCTGCTGCTGCTGCTGTGGCGGCGGCGGCAATGTAAATTGCGGTTGCGGTTGCGGTCGCGGCTGCGGTAGAAAGTGCGGTGATTGTGGCGGTTGCTGAGGCGGAGGCGCAGGTGCCTCGCGTGAGGCCGTCGGGCCTGTTGGGGGCGTTGTCGACCCTGGCGGCAGGAACAGCGGCAGCGGCAACTGCCAGTCCGGCAGAGGCAGAAACTGCCTGGGCAGGCCGAGCTGGTCAGCCGCATCTGCCCAAGCACCGACGACGACGGGTTTGGCTGCGGCTGTGGTGGAGGCGGCGGCTGTGGTGGGGGCGGCGGCTGTGGTGGGGGCGGCGGCTGTGGAGGGGGCGGCGGCGGTAGTTGGAGGAGCAGCAAGGGCGCAGGCCGCCAGCTGAGACTCTGGCGTGAGGGTACGCACTGGTATCGGGGCTTGAGGACGCATGTTGATCTGGACACCGGACGTGATCGTGGGCCTACCCACAGCAGGCGCGGCGGCTGCCATGGCCGGGCTCCCTGCCCGCAGCTGGTGTGGCCCCGGCGGCGCCGGCTGTAGCGGCAGCGGCAGCGGCTGCAGCTGCGGTGACAACTGCGACTGTGTGTTGCGCGACCGCTGCGGCTGTGGCTGTAGTGGGGGCGGTTGCGGCGGCCGTTTTGGCGGCGGCGGCACCGGCGGCTGTTTGCCCCGCGCTCCTGTAGTGGGGTTAGCCAGCGCTTGAGAGGCCCGCGTAGGCGGGCTGGGTTGCCGCTGCTGGGCCTGGTGCTGCGCGGCGCTGATAGCAGGGGACGGCACCTGCCGGCCCGCTGCCGGCCGTGCTGCGGCAGGGCTCTCCGAGGGCCCCTTGCCCGCCCTGCCAGCAGGCGGCTGCGCGGCCGCCGCCCTGGCACGTGGCAGCCCCGCCGCCGCCGCGGCGCCGCCCGCCTCCCTCCTGCCCTTCGCCGCCGCCGCCGCCGCCGCCTGCTCCTTGCGCTCCCGGTCGTCCGCCCATTTGAGGTGGTGCTCCTGCCGCAGAGCATCCTGCAACAATACCATAGACACAAAACAGGGGAACCTTGACCGCTAAGACCACAGCACTGCATTCCAGCTACAGTAGCTACTGTAGCGTACAAGCCGGCGCACCCCGGATCCTTTTCCACCTCCCCGCCCTGCCCTCCAAGCCCTCCTTGCAGCATGTCCCGGCCCCAGCCACCAAGCCCACATCCGCTCACCAGCTCCCACACCAGCCGCAGCGCCGGCCCCGACGGCAGCAGGAAGTCCTGGCTGATCTTCATGGAGGCGCAGTGCAGCGGCATGACCGCGTGCGCCGCCGCCATGCCCGGCAGCAGCAGGTCCCCCTCGCAGTGGTACACTACGTGGAACGGCACGCGCGCCTCCCAGCACGCGCCCACCAGGTCGTCCAGGTCCCTGCCGTACCGTACGGAGAAGAAGCCGTTGTGGTTCCGGGGCCAGGCGGGCTTGCTGCCGCGCTTGTAGGCGTGCGCGAGCTGGTGCAGCCGGACGCCGGGCACGATAACCCACACGGAGCCGCGCTGTAGCACACGCGCAGGGTCCGCGTTCAGCAGCGGCTGTGTGCGCGTTGCGGCTGCGGCACCAGCCGCTCCGGCACCGTGCTGCGCACGGTGCTGGTCCTCTAGGCTGCGCCTATGCACCCACGTGGCGTGTGCGCGGTTGGCCTGTAGGTTGACGGCCTTGAGCAGCTCCCGCACCGGCACGTGGCTCGGCAGCGCGAAGGGCGCGGCGAAGCACATTAGGGTGGCGGGCTGCGAGCGGTCCACGTGGCTGTTGGTGGCCAGCTCGTACGCCAGGGAGGGGCGGGACACCATGTCGCACAGGTGCGCGAACACGCCAAGACCGCCGTCGGCGGGCCTGGGCAGGGGAGGAAACGGGCGAGCCGCGGGGTGTGGATGCCTCAGCGGACGGAACTGGACATGCGAGCACGCGCGCACTCGCTGCTGCAGTGGAAGCTCCAGTGGAGACCGGCGGCGTCCGGGGCAAAGCACAGTGCAGCACAAGCTACTCTGCTCAGAGCAGCGTGCAATCAGGAACAGGCGACTAGGAAGGGTATCGCTGGATTTGTCGCGGAAGCATATACGGCTGGCAACACCATGCACGGCCAGGCTGAAGCCTTGCAGCACAGTAAACTCCCACGCGCATGCGTGGTCCCCGACCCACCTGCACGTGCCGAAGTCCAGCGCGTCGCCGTAGCGCTCCACGAACACGTTCCGCAGCCAGGCGGGCGCGTGCAGCGTGAGCAGGCGGTGCGCCAGGCGCATAAGCTCCCCGCTGGCCATGAACAGCGTGTCGTCGGCCGTCAGCGGGTACACCGGAACCTTGAGCCCCACGGGCACGCGCCCGTCCGGGCAGCCGGCGCTGTCCTCCCCATCAGCATGATCCTCCTCCTCCTCCTCCTTGCCCTCCCCCCCAGGCTGTCCGGTATCCCCGCCTCGCTGGTCCGGCACCTTAGCGGCCTTGATGGGCTCCACGGCGGCGGCGGCAGGCGCAGCGGCGGCCCGACCTGCAGCTCTACCGCCCGTACTGGCGCCGCCAGGCCTCTCCTGGTGGCCGGCCAAAGCGGCGCCAGCGTCGGCGTCCCCGGCCGCATCGCTGCCTGACCTCTTCTGGTTGCCCACGCGGCGACTGAGCTGACCGCCGCCGCCCACGGCCCGCACCGGCGCGGCGGACGCCGCCGGCTTCTGCTGCCTGTGTGGCAGCCGCGTCCCCAACGCTATCGCCGCCACGCCCGCCTCACCGTCACTGCCTGCAGCATCTCCGGCTGCATCTGAGCGCGCATGCCCCCGCTTGGCAGCGCCACCCTGCTCCTCGCCGCCACCACCACCACCGCCTCTCCCCACCTGGTCCTCCGCAAAAGTGTGAAACACCCGCCTTCGCGGTGCCGCCAGCGCCGCCGCCGGGTCCGCGCCTGCCCGCAACGCCGCCACCGCCGCCGCCGCTGCCCTCGCGCCCGCCGCCGCCACCTCCTCCGCCTTCATGGCCACGCCCGTACCCCTCCCGCCCCCTACCCCGTCACCCCATGCGTCCCCAACGCTTCCCGCAGCCGGGGCTTCCGGGGCGGCCTTGCCGGCCAGCATTAGGCATTGCTGCTCCAGCTGCGTGACGCGAGGGTGGCCGGGGACTCCCTTGCTGCGGACCATGCCCCGCATGTAGCGCAGCAGCTGCGCCGGGGCAACAGGGTACGCGTTGTCCACTGCCTCCATGGACGCGGCGCTGGCCCGGCGGCCGTCCCATCCGCTGAACACGGCCGATACGGGCGTGGGGCCCAGGTCGTACTCGTACCTGCAGCCAGGGGCGGGTGAGCGGGAAGGCATAAGGTGACTCAAACGTTGTCTACGGCTGTCCTTGTAGTGCAGCTTCTGCGCAGGCTACATTTCAGGGCGCATGGGGGCAGTGTCTTGAGGGGTGCGTTTGCAGGGGGCCAAACGTTGTACCATGCTCCATACATGGGTAGAAATGAAACTTATGGATCAAACAAGCGGATGCCTGAACCTTGAGCATCACGCACCAAGCCTCGCGCACCTGTGGGCCATGTCCATGCAGCACAGCGACACGGGGTTGTAGCAGTGGTCGCGTGGGGGCGGGGGTGGCGACGGCTCCGAATCACCGGCGCCCTTGGCCGCCATCCCAGGCCCCGACCCCGGCCCCGGCCGGCAGCAGCGCCCCTCGCAAGCTGCGCCACAACGGGCGGTGTCAGCGCGGACGCCCTGCTCGCGAGGGTGCAGGTGGCCGTCCCTCCTCCACTGCACGCCGTCAACCAGCCACGGAAACGGCCCACGGACCTGGTCCTCATCCTCGCCAGCACCCGCCGACGCAGTGCCAGCCCTTTGCTCAGCTTGCTTCCCCTCATCCTTGTGCTTAGTGGGCCTGGCCGCGCCCTCGCCAGCACCAACAACACCCTGCCCCTGGCCTCGCCCCTGCCCCTGCCGCTGCCCCTGCCGCTGCTGGTGCGCCTGCTGGTGGTCCTGCCGCTGCTTTGCTTCGCGGCTGTTGCGCGCAATCTGCTCCTCGCACTTGCGCGTGATGCCCAGCACCTCGTCCAGGATGCCCCCCGGGTCGTCCACCCGCTCCATGGGCCCAGAGAACACCACCGGGCCCCCACGGCCATTGTGGTCCCGCGCCAGCTCCACCAGCTCCGCCTTGCGCTGCGGGGGCAGCTGCAGCAGGCGCTCCTTGTGTATTATGTAGCACAGGTCCTCCTCCACGAGATCCTCGCTGCCGCTGCTGGTGCTGCTGGTACCGCTCGCGCTGCCCCCGGGGGCCCCCTGCGGCCCTAGACGGCAGTGGGGCGCCGCGCGCACGAGGGCGCCCGCGAAGTACTCAGGGGTGTCGGTGACGGCACCGGTGTCGTACCACTGCAAGGCCTTGGCGGATTTGGCGGGCCCAGCAGGTACGCCTTTGCCGGTGGGAGGCTTGCTGGGGGCAGGGCCAGCGGCCGGTGCAGCCGTGTGGGGATGGCGAAAGGAGGGGAGGCCCAGCGATGCAGCCATGTGCCGGCCGGGCAGGGTGATGCGGGTGTTGTAGAGGGGAGTCGCGAGGGCGGGGCCGCAGGAGGATGGGAACAGCGGGTCTTCCCGCTGCTGGTCTGCAGGTCGCTGACCGGCCGGCTGCTGCGGCTGCTGCTGTTCCGGTTGGTGGAGCTGGGGGCTGTGCAGGTTGCGGTCGTGCTGTGGAAGTGCTGGCTGCTCCGTCACACAGGGGCTGCTCCCGTCACACAGGGGTGAAACGCTCTTTGCGTGCACTGCTGCCGTGCGCCCTGGGGGCGCCACGGTGGCGCTTGGGGCCGCCGCCTGTGACTGTGCTTTTGAGCCTGCCTCTTGGCCATGGCATGCCGCCCCGTCCCCGACCGGCTGAGGTGGGGAAGGCGTCCCCTGGTGCTGCTGCGGCCCTTGCTGCTGCAGCTCTGCAGCAACGCTTGCTGTTGTCGCTCCGGGCCCTCGAATGGCCCTGCTTTGGCCGCCCCACCTGTCCAACGCGTTGGGCAATGCCGCAGCCTGGGCCCCCTGCACGCCACACGGCATGGCATGAAATGGCCTCGCAATATGCCCAGCGGAGGACATCCACTGCTGATGATGATGGTGCTGCAGGCCTGACCAGCTGCCGTTCCCGCCTGGAAGCACGAGCCCGCCGGTTCTGTGCACAGGGTGCAGGGTGATCCCGCCATGCCCTCCGTGACCAGGCGGCACGGGTGGGTAGCGGCGGGGCAGCTGCAGCTGCACAGGCGGCTCAGGTGTGTAGCCTGGATGCTGCCGTTGCCACTGCTGCTGCTGCTGCCCAAGCAACTGGTGGTAGTGGTTGTGGTGCCAGGTGTAGGTGTGTTGCTGCTGCTGGTCCCACTGCTGCGCTGCGGCGCCGGGTGCAGGGTGGCCGGCGTGAGGCCGCACCGCCGCTCCTGTGGCTGTACTTCCTTGCCAAGGCGATTGGACTTGGTAGCCGTGGTGCTGCTGCTGCTGCTGTTGTTGCTGCTGCAGCGGCCGGACTTGCAGCCCGTCACATGACTGCTGAACGGCCAGCGCACTAGCCTGTGCCGAAGCGGCGAATAGCAACGAGCCGGCGGATGCCTGGCCGGCAGGCTCGCTGCTGCGAGGCTGGAGGTGAACCGCCTTCGGCACCACAGCCACCGGCGCGTCAGCCGCCCAGACGGCTCCCTGCTGCGGCGCCAGCGCCCACTGAGCCATAGCAGCACGCAGCGGCGCGTTGTCGTCGCCTGCTACACCTTCCCAGCCACCTTCGGGGCCATTTACCACATCAGCTTGCTGCTGCTGCAGCGGCGGCGGCTCCTGCTGCTGCCTCGTACGTGGTTGCGGGTGCGGCGGAGCTGGGCGGCTTGTTGAGGGCACTCCATGACTTGGCAGCCGCTGGCCCGCCTCTGAAGCGGCGGGCCAGGCCTCCGCCCCTGTGCCACCAGCACACCCTCCAGCTTCCGCAGCCGTCAGCACAGCCGTCGTTGCAGCCATGGCGGCGGCAGCGTGGGCCTCTGCCTCCTGGGCCGCAGCACCCTGCGCACCGCCCGAGCCACACGGCTGCGTGGTAAGCTCTGACGGCGCTGCACCACCGCGCGCGTCATCCTCCATAACCACGTCAGCTGCCGCAGGCGCATCCACCGTGACTGGCTGCTGGTGCTGGTGCTGGTGCTGGTGCTGCTGCTGCTGCTGCTGCTTGCTGCCAGGCGACTCATCTGCAGGCTGGGGCCTGGGGCACATTGCCCGAAGGCGGTACAGGAACTCGGGACGCAGGCAGCAGAACAGCCGCATCGCCTCCACCTCCACCCCCTCGCCATCGCCCGAGCTGCCCTGCCGCCCGCCGCCACGGCCGCCCTCGCCCTGCGGAGCGGCACGGTGCGCAATGCCGGAAGCTGCCTCTGGCGCGACGCCCACCGCCGCCGCCGCCGCCGCCACCGCTGCGGCTCTTGCGGCTGCAGCCGCCGCCTTGTGCGCCCGCCAGCAGGGCACGCACAGCACGTGCTCCGAGCGCATGTCCCGCTCGTCCTTCACCAGATACACTGCCGCGTTGGTGCCGCAGCTGCAGTCGGGGAGCGCCCGCAAGCACTGATATCAATAACGCGGAAGGTCTGCAGCACACGTGGATGCAGGCATGCAGTGGACTCACCCGCGTACACACGGGGTGGCAAAGCACACGAAGAAGGGTTTATGCAAACTACTACCTCCGCTCATCGCCTGGCGAGGCTCTAGAAGCACATATGACGTCCGCAGCCCAGCGGCAGCGTCGGACCCAACACCACTCACTCGTGGCACCAGTTGCGGCCCCTCAGCGGCAGGCCCCACAGCTTGTCCCCCGTCTCCCGCTGCACAAGCACCTCGCTGCCGCACGGCGCAGACAGCAGCTCCTGCAAGGAATGGGTAGGGCAAGGGGAAGCAACTCGACACCCTGAAGACAGCGGCCAACGCTGCTCGTTGCCGAAAAGCATCTCGCAGGGGTCGCCGCTACAGCCACAATCCCCGTGTGGCTCTATGTCTACTCGAGTACAACACGTGCCAGTGTAAACGGAAGACATGTAGCTAATAGCATACCGGTATACCAGCACAAATCGTCCCACCTCATCGGTGAAGCCCTCCGGGTACAGCAGCTGCGCCAGGATGGGGCGCAGGGCCGCCGCCAGCTCATCCAGCCGCTCCACGCCCAGCCGCAGCGCCAGGCCCGACCCCCACGCCGCCCCCGGCAGCAGCGGCCCCGACCCACATGGCACAGGCGCCCGGCTGGGCGGCCCCGGCCCCGGGCCCTGCTGCGGGAGGTCCTCCCCTGCACACGCGAACGCGCACTCCATGCAGCAGCCGAAGCGGAGCCAGTCGCGGACCTGATGGGGAACAACGAGGACGAAGGATAAACCAGCTGTCGAGAGGGTTGCAGACAGGCGACGTTAAGGTTGCGCAGACAGTAAGCAGGTAGACCAGCCTACCAGGCCCTGGTGCGAAGGTGGGCTCTTGCAAAGCTCCTGTGAAAAACGTGTCACGGCACCATGGAGCCGTTCAGCCGTGGAAGCCTTGGCGGGGCTGGAACCCACACACCTCGACGGGGCACTTGAGGTACAGCTGTTGTGCCACCAGCAGCTGCAGATGCTCCTCGCATAGGTAATGCTCTTGTCCCCGGACACCCAGGGCCGCTTCCCGTGCGTCCGGGCATAGCATGCGTGTAACGTGAACGCGCCGCTGGGCGAGCAGCCCCGCCGATGGCTGCGACACCTGGACCTGCCCGTTGAGCAGCAGCACTGCGTCGAGCAGCGTTGGCTCATCTTGGTTAACCGTGCTTATCTGACTGCTGCAGACATGGCACGGGAACTGGTCCGCTGCGAGAGCGTGGCGACACAAAGGCAACGGTGAGTGCCTTTCGTCGTCGCTTTTGCCGTCGACACTCGCTCAACCAACCCCCGGCATCCCGCAAACCCCACTTACAATACAAAGTATGTCCACTGCTATCTTCCGAACTGCGTAGCTGGTCGCACTGAAGACGTTCCAGGAGCGCGCCAGCAGCATCGGCTTCATAACAGGCCTGCTCAAACGCCCTATGAGGCTCGTCATCCTCAACTATGGCGCTGCATGTCTCACGAAGGAAGCGCGCGAGGCTCTGTCTATGATGGGAATTTGGCATACTGAGCACAAGAGGGCCCTCGCTGAGCCCGAGCTCCTGCAAGGTTTTGGTTACATCGTCAAGACACATATTGGTACGCTGTTCGGTGACGGAAGTCGGTCTGATAGCTGCGGGACGGAAGCGGCAGCACACACAGCACAACAGGGCCAGGTCCTAACGGCAAACGAACTCAAAAGTACCACGAAACAGCCCGCGGACCTGGCGGACCCGTGGACTGGTAAAACGAGCACCTGGCGAACAGTCCTTGCGCATGATTTATGTCGTGTCTTACATGAGCTGCGAGCTGCTAACCACCCTGCTGCTAACGCTCCGCCAGGCTCCGCACGCTCCGCTGGTGTACCTGCCCCATCATGATGCTGCAAGCCTGGTGACGCCAGGTGACATTCCGAAATCATGCACATATGCTGCGAACCGTCACAAAAGGGGAGATGGAGGTGGACATTCCAACTTTGGCTCATTTACACGGTTCGCTTTGGCTGACCCTATTGTCTCCGTCCTGGTCGCCGTGTCTCGGCCTTCTGTTTGCCGTACTGGCACAGGCCCGAAAGGATGGCCACTGTTCCCAGTGGAACTTGTGACTCATTTCCGTCACCGGTACTTTTTGCTGCCTGGTGGGCGGTTTGGTTATTGGCAAAGGTTACAGAGGGGCCAGGGTATCCGCTGCATGCGGGCACCTAGGATCGGAGGGGCAGATCAAGGACTGCTGTTTGGTACCAGCAGGTGCGCGACCAGCAGCGGGCCACACCTAACCCACCGACAGGTGCTGCAACATCCTCCATCGACATGCTGTCCTTAGCATGAGCACCATCTGCTGCCAGCGCGCAGCGGGACTTTGAACAGAATCAGGTCCCTGATCGCAAGGAAGCCTTTTTTTTAGCGAGCCTTCCCCTAGGGAAAAAATGCTTTCCTCCTGTCGGGCAATCCACCTGAATGTGCCCACCTGCAGTGGATGGAGGCCACCTGGGCACGTCCTGGGTGCAAAACACTTTACCTCCTTGACCCACGCGGAGGCGCTTTGCCTCCTGCGTTCCCATCTGCATGACCTGTATGTCGGGTGACGCTCCGGAATTCTGCACATACACTCCCATCCGTTACTAGTTAATAACAAAGGGAGAGCCAAATCTGGACATGCAACTCCTGCTGGAACGTACGGTACGCGTTGGCAGACCCTACTGCCTCGTTTGCACCTTGCTGTCCAGGCCACCCCAGTGTTTCTGCCTGCCGTACTGGCGTTGTACCCGTGCATGGTACCCGGAGCCCTTGGGCTCTCCCCTGGGCTACACGTGCCCGCTCCATGAGTAAGATCTGGCCTGACACCGTGACGTGCGACCAGTGCGGCATTTACGAGAGGTCTACATCTACGACAGGTATCAAAACGGTTTTCTATGCTTAAACTGCGGTCTTTCTAAGCCTTCGGGCTGTGGCCTCTGGCCCAGGGACCTGCAGGCTCATTGCATTGCCTGTGATCAGACTCAGACTCAGACTCAGGTATCAAAGCCTCAGGGGCCTTCGAGGCGGGAGTGAGCAAACGTGGCTCACCAGGGCTCACCGTGGCCAAGCCCTTCCTTCCTGTATCCTGTTCACGCTGGTACCCGGGTCCGACCACCTCTAACCTGCCTGCCCTCGTTTTGTGAACCAATGACACGCACGCCCTTGATTGTTTGCAGCTCTGCAGACTTATGCGGATGGGGCGTGTGAGGATGGGGCATATGTGCGTCCATTTGGTGCAGGGCAATGAGGTGCGAGGAGCAGCAGCCCATGCCGGTGCCGTGCGCAGACCCCATGCCGGTCAATGCATGACATGTGACGCGCCGTAGCCAGCTCGTGTGCCCTATGATATACTTTCACGTCTGTGCTACCGGGGGGAGAACTAGCAATTCACGCGCGAGCTCTTTGGTGAGGTTCCGATCTTTCTTTCAGTGACAAGGACCGCCGTGGGGCCCCTCCCGCTCTTACTCTGATAGCAGCTGTGATAGTCATACTAAAGAGTAGCCAAAATGAGCGGCGAGGTGGAGGTTACCCCCACTGACCTGCGCTTCCGGTTTCAGCCGAACAAGCAGCTCCTAGCGACTATCACCATCACCAACCCTAACACCCAACGGGTAGCTTTTAAAATCAAGACAACTGCCCCGAAGAAGTGAGCAGCTCCTCCTCCCTGATTGCCGAATGCAACATAGCTCTGGTTTGCGACTGTCGCGCCTGAGCTGCATGTCCGCTATCCTGAGCTGCTGAATAAAGTTCTGGATGGACCTTTCCCCTGCAACTGCGTAGGTACGTCGTGCGGCCCAGCTCAGGCGTGGTTGAGGCCCGCTCAAATGTCGCCATTCAGGTTATTATGCAGGTGAGGGCAGATGCCTACTTGCTATGGCCTGAAGACGGAATTTATGCCCGCGCGCGCCCTCGCAGCGGAGCGCCCTTGAACAGCTTGATACGTGAGCTTGATAGCACGCCCGGAGCAGCACGCTGGCACGCCGTTAACGTAAATGTATTGTAACACGACTTCACACAGGCCCAGAAGGAGTACACGACAGACTTTGCCAACGGCAAGGACAAGTTCATGGTGCAGACCACTGTCCTGAGCGACACGGAGCAGATTGAGAAGGACACCTTCAACAAGGAGGTGCGGAAGGACCTGAAGGAGTACCGGCTCCGAGTTATCATTGAGGGGCCAGCTGCCCCGCCTTCGCCTGTGCCGGAGGCGAACGAGGCGGACGAGGAGGGGCTGCGCAGCGGTGCTGGGATGTTCTCGGCCCCTGCAGTCACTGCACCCAGCCTTGCAGCAGCGGCCCCTGTCGCAGCTGGTCATGTGGACACGGACGCCCGCCTGCGCTCCACGATGGACCAGCTTGCAGCAGTCAGCTCGGAACACTCGAAGCTGAAGCAGCAGGTGGAGCTGCTGCTCAAAGAGCGTGACGAGCTGCGGCGGCAGCTGGACACCTTCCACCTGCAGGCCGGCTCCAAGGGCGCTGCGCCCGTGGCAGCTGCGGCTGCCAAGCCCGCGGTTGGGATCCTGCACGTGCTGCTGGCCGCTATCATCGCCTTCGTCATCGGGCACTTCCTGAAGTTCTGAGCTTGGGCTCCTGATACAGCGGGTGTGGGCGTCGGCCTGGACGGCGGGGCAGCTAAGGGGCTGTGCGAGGAGCATGACAGGAAAGGCGGTTTTGGCGTTTGCCTCACCTGTGTTTGGCACACGGGTTGGCGCGAACCATCCAGCGACTTAGAAGTACCGGTGGCGTCATTGAGGGCTACGGGATGGCTGGTGTAATGACTGGGGCGTTAGCGGAAAGCAAGGTTCCAGACGCGGGTTGACCGGGTATGTATGGGGTGGCATGTTGTCAAGGCTGGGTGTTGCGGAGCGCTTTAACCAACTCAGCGCCCGCACCTTGTGGTGCCACACTTTCTTTACGGGCGAGGGGGCTGTGCTGTGACACTGTGACGAGGGTATTTAGCTCACATAGACCTCATTAAGTCTCGCGCATGTCAGCGCAGGTTGTCTTTCTCTTGTTAAACAAGTGTTCGTGCGCGTAATACGGTACGACGGTAGCAGGCTGTGACGGGGGTGGGTGTTCCAGGAAGCCCTCGAGTGCCCTCTAGGCCTTGACATTGCCCGGTGGAACGCGCAAGGGATTAGAGCCCGAGTGGATAATCCACGTGCAGGAATGGACAGTGCGAACCGTGTCACGCCTCCTGTAACACACTCTGTGTTGGAAAGGTTACCCGTTGCAAGCTTTGCCCTGATGCGCACTGCCTTCGCCGTATTGCCAGGCTGCCAGTGCTGCCTATGCAGGCTGCCACAACTGGGCCGTACGTCAGCGCATTTGTGTGAGGCCTAGGGGAGGTTCACAACGCCACACCCAGCCACACCTGCCTAAAGTTGGCATGGTCGGTGCTAGGCAGCAGCATGAATCGCTCGTGCAGTACAGAACAGCTAGGGAATTGCATCAGTCGTACAGAAAGTCAGGGTTTCGAAGATGAGGCTAAGGTGGCTAGCCAGCACTGAGTAGGTATTCCGTACATGCGAGGGCCAAAACACCACGAAGGGCAGGACAAGCAAAGGCCGACACAGACGCTGTTAAGGCAGCAGGTAGAGGTTTCCCTGTGTCAGTCCCCCTTCCCCTGTTTGTGAGTTTACTGGTAGCAGGTAGTGCGACGAGTTCATCAGAGTCTTGGGTAGAGAAGTCGCGGTGGTTGGTGGAGCGTTCATATCCGCCCACGTGTGCTTGCCAAGCACGAATTTTTAGCCCCTGTAACCAAAAAAGCAAAGGAACACGTACGCGCCGGTTCCAAGGAGTCTCTACGTCAGCGCTAGCCACCGGCTGCCCCCACACCACTACCATCCACTCGTGAGCACAACAGCGAACACATTCTCTGACATGACTGCTATGAAACTTTCATGGTTAACATCTGCAGGCACCCGCATGCAGAGGGGATTGCTTTTTAGGCAAGCATGTAGTAGTGTTCCATTAGACAGACGCAGTGACTTTCCGGGCGTGTTGCCCGTGTTGCCTTAGAAGCCCGTGTTGCCTTAGAAGCCCGTGTTGCCTTAAAAGCCCGTGTTGCCCGTGTTGCCTTAGAAGCCCGTGTTTGCCTAACGCCCGCAATGACCAGGTAAGACGCAACGCTCGACGTCAACACGTTGTAAACTCATAGAGCCCTTTCGCACACCCACCCATTATACCGTACCCTGCCAGGTCTGTCTCTGCCAAATTCCTCACACTTCACACGCCGTCAAGGCCCCGTCGGCAGCTCCGGACATCCAACCCACACCTATGTCCACTCCCTCCAACACCGATACGCAACGCAACACCTTCCAGCCCCATCCATTAAACCCGACTCCACTGCGCCCCGCCAGCCCGCCCTCCTCGCCCGCAGCCTAAGCCTCCGCCTCCCCAAACGCGTCCGCCTCCTCGTCAAACTGGCCCTGCTCGTGCGTGTCCCCCAGCACGTGCACGCTCACGCCCGTCCGCCCCCTCAGCGCCAGGCACCGCAGCACCTCGGCCTTGATGTACTCCACATCCACGTATTGCCTGCCGTGGCATCCGGCGACTCGGACGCGCACCAGACGCGGAGGCCCCACGGCGAGCAGCACCAGGGAGGCTACGAGCTCCTCCGCGCCGCACCGCAGATCAGAGACGTCCGCCACCAGTGTCTCCAGCAGCGGCAGCTGCGCCAGGGCCGGCAGGGCGGCCACCGGGAAGCGGCAGCCGTACAGCGCCAGGACCTGCGGAGTGTCGGGGCACCAGTACAGCGCGTTGCGTAGCTGCAAGGGTTGCCAGCTTACAGGCAAGTGCTGTGGGAACGTAAAGGATCGCTGGCGTTCAACACGCCCGAATACACTAGCCACGCGGGACATCGTTGTGTGGACGACAGTCCCATTAAAGGAAGAAGCCTACGGCAGTAATTTCATTGCATTGGACCAGCCTAAGTAAAAGTGACATCAGCCTGTCCGACACGCGGGGTGTGCCATACACGGAAAGGGTCGCACCTTCACTCGGCTGAAGGTGCTGGCGATGCACATGAGGTCGGTGACCTCCAGTGTGAGGCCCTTGAACACCACCTTCCTCCGGTCCAGGGGCGCCAGCTCCCGGATCCACACCGCGTGGCCCTGATGTGCCTCGCCCTCCCCAGCCGCCGGGGGCAACAATAGCTCCGGCACGCCCCTGGCATCCAACTCCAGCATCTTGTCATCCCACACGGAGTGGTCTGAGCCCGCCCCGCCGCTGCCACCGGGGCCCTCCCCACCGGCAAGCTCCCCCGCCATCAGCTGCACCGCGCCCCGGACCGCCTCCACCGCGACCTGCCGCAGCCGGCTGCCGTCCTCCGACAGTACACTAGGGCCGAACCACACGCAGTGAGCCGACGGTTCGTTTACGAAGCTCGTCCGTGCTCCCTGGGACACATGCAGGGCCGCTAGGACCTCCACGGGCGCGTCGGTGTCAAACAGCCGCAGGCTTGGGGGCAGCGGTGCCGAAACGACCGCGTTGGACGCGTTCCGGTCCTGGCCCTCAGGGGGCAGCGTGATGGAAGCGATCGAGAGTCGGGTTAGTGCCGTGAGTGCAGCCAAGTCGGCGTGCTTGAGGTTGATGGAGGGTCCGCAGACGAGCTCCGTAAGGTGGGGCATGCAGCGTAGCGCCTGACCCAGGGCCCGCTCCTGCGCCTCCCACACTGCCTGCCACGCATCAAAGGTGGCACGGCCTTCGTCCAACAGCGCCTGCCGGTCCTCGAAGGTGTCGTCGTAGCGCGCGCGGTGCGGCAAGGTCAGGTCTAGGCTCTTCAGGGCGGTGAGGCTGCTGAGCTGCTGCAGGGCGGGGGCGTGCCGCTGCGCTGAGGCGAGTCTGCGGTGGTCGAACACGGTGTCGTACGCGAGGTCAAGGGAGAGGTGCTGCAGCTGTGTAAGGCGCGCCACGGAGTCGAGGAAGGCGCTCTCGACTGTTGAGGCGGGGGCGGGGGCGGGGGCGGGGTGCAAGGGAATACGGGGCATCAGAGCCGTACAGCCCAGGACTCGAATCACCCCTGAGGGGAAGTCACATTGCACAGTGCCACTCCTCACGGCAGCATTTGAACAGCGAAAGGGCCTAGACTGCGCGGCCTGCTTGAAGGCGGGCTTCTGCTGAAAGCTGCGTACAGGTGACAGAAAGGTGGCCCAGCTAAGCAGGGTAAGGCATACCCACCGCGCTGGCATATGCCGCCCTCGTTGGGCTGGGCCGTGGAAAGGTCAGCCATCCTGAGATCCAGCGTGGTGAGGGCCGTGCAGGAGCGCAGGTGCACTAGGCACGGCGGAGTCCAGCCGCACACGCTCAGTTTGAGGTGGTTCAGCCGCGGCCCGCAGCGTGTGAGCAGGCGCACGGCGCCCGACACGACGCCGTCCTCTGCATCCTTGTCGTACGCGGCGGCGATGTCGATGCTCCTCAGGCCTGGGAAGGTGTCAGCTATGGATTCTGCGTTTCCGGGGTTCAGTGCGCCTCCGTCCAGCGTGAGGCTGGCGACGGCCTCGGGCTGCGGCAGGGCGCGGCACGCGGCCAGCAGGTGCCGCCTGTGGGGGTGTACGGCACATGGGTTCACTAAGCGGGAGGTGGTTCATTACCAAGCTTTTGTTATGCGGCACTCGGTGCCAAATGCCAACTGGCCATCGTACCTGCTCAGCGCAGCCGTGGACAAGAAGGGCATGCGTTGTACGGTGGGTTGGACTGAGCGCGTGCCCGGGGCAGGAATGCAGGCGTGTGAAAAGCTATCGGCCCTGGGTGTGGATGGCATCACAACGTGCCTTCCCAGCCAGGAAACACTTAGCCCTGCGCCCCATCTCACACGGACTGATGGAGGCCCTGTTCGGGGTCGGCCACGTCAGTTGTGTCCACCTCGAGACCCTGTGGCCTGAAGCCCCGCACAGCCGCTCGCGTTAGCGTCGCACAGATGTCAACCTCCGGCCCGATGTTGGACAGGCACACGATCGGGTACGTCGTGAGCCGGTCATGCAGGCACAGGCCGTCCCGGCAGCTGGCACGTACAGCTTTCCGTGCCGCACTGCTCCCCAGGTGCCCCCACGCGGCCTCCATGACCTGCAGGAATATGCTGCGGCCTTCCGTGTGGGCTCTGCCACTGGTGCTCGCACCGCCTTCGCCCGCTTCCCCGTTGTTCACCGTAGTTGCCTGATGGATTTCACCACCGGGGGGGAATGGAAGGCAAGGGGCGAGAACGTGAGGGTGGGGGCCCAGGGCCCACTTAACAAGCCAGCACGCGGAGATGACGAGGGATTTGTAGACATGGTTCCACGTTGGTTGGGGTATCCGTGCTGCATTCCTTTGGGCGGGCTTATTGCTGTCGCCGGGCGACCCGATGTCACGCACCGCCGCGGTCAACGGCGCCCGAGTGCCTCTGCTGCCGGTAGTTGATCACTTGATATAAACCTACCCCTTCCATTCCTGGGTGTTGCGTGCACGATTTGCCCAGTCGTCGTCGTCGTCGTTGTCAAGCGCACGTCAAGCGGCAACTACTCGAAAGGTAAAGGCAGGTCTTAAGCAGATATCACAGTAAACCTCTTTAAGTGAAGGTTCCCGTTCTGCTGCTACTGGATGCGTGTGTTTCTGGCGATGAGAGGTCGAGCAGGAGGTCGAGGGGTGACAACCCAGCTTGCGCTTAATGCCGTGCCGTGACGCCGAAGCACAATCCGACAACCGATGTGGGAAGGATGCATGATGCTGTACAGGTGGTGCCCTTGGTGCAAAATGCTCTCTGGTACGGCGGCACAGGGGAGAGGCCTCTGCAGGGAAGCAGGGTGCCTCCACGCTCCATTGTGCCGATCGGCGGCATTTGCACGGCGGCAGCCCGTATCTGCGCCCCTACAATGGACGCCGGCATCGCCTGTCCTTGCAAGCGGCAGCCACCAGCCTAGCAACTAGGCCAAGTGGTTGCTTGCCAGCTGCCAAGCGCTACGCTAGCTGTGGGCCAAACACATGGTCCGTTAGCAGAGTTGAAGCAGGTTGAAGCAGGGCAGCTTCACCTTCCCATTCACTAACAACCGACTTGAACCTGCTTGGATAGTGATCAACTACGTATGCTACGGGCTGCTTCGCTATGATGACGTTGAATTGAACGGTGGCATGGCCCTCGCATTCCTCACTTTCCCTCATAGTACGGTGACACGATTGCTGGTCGTACAAAGACCCTGAACGAACATGAGTGTGCAGGGGCCCGCCGGTTCTGAAGGGAAGCGCAGACTGCACACCGGCCCTGCAATCGTAAACCGAGTGTGTTACACTATTGCTCCACTACCGGTATGCGCGTGCCCGCGTGAAGTCCGGCCACTGGTGCTGCAAACTCGCTGTCGTGGACTATACATCACGTTATGTTTGTGAACGGTACCGGTATGCCACGCCAGCCAGGGGGTGCCCCCATGGGGTGCCCCTGCTGGCATACCAACTTGTGTAGGTGCTGCGTCGGCACAGAGCTGCACTGGCTGCGCACAGGCTCAGCCTACACGGCACGCTCCCATGTACCCTACCAGTGCGGCAACCGAGCGCACCCATTAGTCCCACATGCAGCAGGGCCCCCCTGGATAGGCCCCAACTACGCTGCAAAACCTGTCTGTTGGCGACACCGGGCACGCACACAGCCACAAGCATGTCCCCGTTCCAATCTCTTGCTCCGAACCGTCCTCGCCAATATTCCAGCGCCACATGTCACCCTTATCAAGGATGCATCCCCAACACGTGCGCCTGCGCACGGCAGCCCATTCAGATGTTTCAGTCCTCGCTCGGCAATGCACGCCCAGGTGTCACAAGCTACGAGGCTGTAGACAACAAGCGGACACAACACAGAAGCGGCAAGCGGGTCTCCCAGACAACCAACCAACCCAAACACAAGGCAATCGGTGTTCCACCTCCAAGTACTCAAGGCCAGAACCACAAAACAGCATCCCTGCCCACAATTCTACCTCATTATACTACCCAAAATCAGTAGCTGTATCGTCGTATGCCGGATTATACGCTGTTCCCGCCCTAGGCCTGCTTGGCCTCGGCCTTGTCGTCGTGCAGCTTGCCGTGCGAGGCCACCTTCCTGATGCCCTCCACCACCCTGTGCAGCAGGTGGCTCACGCCGTGCTGCTGGCCGTCGCCCTCGCCGTGCAGCTGGCCGCCTGGGGGAGTACGGCCCGAGGGGGTGGGTCCGGGGCGCGAGGGCAGGGCAAGCAGGTCAGGAGGCGTTCGGCAGGGGCTCAGGGGGGCATGAGGATGGGCATGAGACCAGGCGCCTGGGGAAAGACGTGGCACAGGTATACGGCTCAGGACGTGGCTCGTCGTTGGGGATCAGTAGGGAGGGGATGCGGAGAGAGCGCGGGGGTGGCGGAGGAAGGTGTTTTTTTTGATGGCCTGGGACAGATGTGGGTACGAATTGATTGGGTGTACATGACGTGAACTGCTGGACATGTGCACTGAGCAACACTGACGAAGCTGGAAGCGCGGCCCGCATGTGAGGAATGGGTACCTTCAGGTCCCTTGAAACGTGTCATACCCTTAAGCCACCAGATGTGAACGGGTTGCAGGCCAGGGTACCGCGCATGTGTTAGAGCTGAGGACCGTGGGTCCAGGGCAGCTCCGCAGCATGGGTCTGAGTCGAGGCGGTTTGCTGCTTCCCGGCACCGTCCCCTACCCTCCCACCACTCATGAGGGTCTGTCTAATTTCATATTGTATCTAGGATGCTGTCAGACCTTCCGCATATCCCTGTGAAAGGGGTACACCTTCCTACTCTCAAGTACCCCAGCCCCTCGTACTCGCCCAGCCCTGGGCGCACCTGAGCGGTTCCGGCGTGGGGCCGGCGGTTGGCGTCCGCAAGCGTAGCCCATAGCACCAGAGTCTTGGCAGTTTCTATGGTATCCCATCGCGCCTGAATCTTGGCCAACGTTGCTGTGCAAACCCATCGCGCCTGAATCGTGGCCCTTGTTGCTGTGGAAGCCCATGGCACCCGAATCCTGGCCCTTGTTGCTATGGAGGCCCATGGCACCACTGTCCACTGCAGTGCTGTGAAATCCCATTGCACCACTATCTACACCGGCAGGGCGAACGGCCGCCGAAACGTGCGGGTAAGTATCGGCCATATGGACGTACGGGGAAGGAAAAGGCGATACACTCGTGATAACAGTGTCGACTGAAAGATGTGCAAAACTGGCAGGCAGTATGGCGGCATGAACAAGGAGACTACATGGGATACGCGTTGCTTGCGTCATTCAGTACAAACGTCATCGGGCAAATCTAACTTGACCTCGCTTATCTTTCGGCCGCAACGGCCAATATACGCCTTATACTGCACAAGTAAGAATTCACATTCGTTTATCTCACCAGTTTGACACCAGGAGCTTCTCTGTTGCCCCGCTTTCGTGCGAACAGAGCCTTAGTCACGCATCAGGCCACGTGACGGCTGGCACATCGCGCAAACCCGCAAATGTAGTGATCGTCGTGAGCGCTGGCTTCTATGACTTTCAGCTGGGCCCTACGCAGAGTGCCACAAGTGCCCGTGGTCCCAGCATGGCGCCAAGCGCTTAGACACTACGCGGCAGGCGGCATAGCTACCCCACTTTCACACGCATACACGACTCCTGAAGACTTTGCCGTTGCTTGTAGGGCAACCTTCACGAAAAACACTAGCTGGCCCGTAGCCTGAACCGAAAAAAAACTTATATAAGGCAGGCCACATTTTGCCCAAAGCCTGCAGCTCATTTCCCCGCCATCCGACGTTCCTGCTCAGGTGCCATCCTTGCCTCAAACCGGCACGGGCAACGAGCCACCCGAAAGCGGTCACATGCATTCGGATGCACTGCAAAGCATATCCATGCTCAGTCCTCAGCAGTGTTAGCGCACAACGGCATAAGACCCAGCCAGGCACGACACCTGACAGCACGTTGCAAGCCATATTGCCTGACCCTGCGGCCCTCAGCCCTTATCTGATGTAGCATATGTACTGACGGCCCTAGTACGCCGTGCGACAAAGCGGAGTGTTGCTCTTGTACTTGATCCCAGTTGGTGTTCAGTCCCAAGGTGTGGTACATGCCTCACTCGACCGGCTGCAACGGCGGGGAAAAGGAAGGACAATACGGTAAGGCAGCATGCTTTGTGTGTTACGGTGTGCGGCATACAGTGGACAGCTTCAAGGGTAATGACATTGCTGTGATGCAGCAGGTCACGAACGCAGCTTGCGCCTGGTCCGACAGTGCACAGTGCGTGCGGAGGCCTTGTCAGTAAACTGTGAATGCCAGGTTAGACTGCCCAAACGCACCCTGACGAGCATGGTGATGGCCCGGAAGCGCACCAGCTGCGAGAACGCGATGAGCTTGAGGTTGAAGTGCGCGTCCCGGGGGTTGGCAGGCTGGTAGTCGTGCTTGAAGAAGTGCAGCGCAGCGTCCAAGGCCTGCAGGACGACAGGGTGAGTCAGCGTGGTATCGGCACACATTGCACTATTGCGGTGGGGGGCGCAATACGAACTGCTTGTTTCATGCATGCCATAACGGACTAGGGCACATGCGTTGGGCGGTACCAAAAGGCTCCCACGACAGCGAGGGGGTTTGGCATTGCAGGTGGTGGCGTTGGCAGAAGCACACAGGTGACATGCGCAGCACTTCTCACTGCCTCCTTGTGCTGTGGTGCAGACGGCATGCACCTGGTCGGCACAAGGAGTGCGTGGTGTAGCACTGCTGCGCGACGGTCCATCGCAAAGCTTCAATTTGCCGTTTTACCTGGGCCCAACGACTTCGCGACCCCCACCTCAGCCCCACCCCACGCCCCACCCCAATGAAGGTGTCCAGGGTCTTGGAGCCGAGGATCTCCCCTGCACGCGTGCACGCGTCATGGACGCACTGCACACCGGGGGCACCAAGCGGGGGGCGTAGGAACGTTTGCTACTGAGCGGGCCGCAGCGACGTCGGCGTTAGGGCTCAAGGCAAACAACGCATTGACACTACCAGTGTAACGGGATGAAGGAACGCCCGATTGCCCTTCCCTTGACCCGGACCCCTGCCCCATGACGCCGACATGCAGGACGCGCCCAATAAGCCCTGCCGCTCCACACGACCGCCGCCACCTCAACCCCTTGTCAGCTGCTTGACCCGGTCACGCCAAGAGAAGCATGCGACGGGCTGCGTCATGTTCGCAACGCCAATCCCGGCCCCTGCCCATCCTGACCTTTGCGTCGTCCTCCTGCTGCTCCTGCAGCGCCTCCCTGAACAGCCCCGACCACTCCCTCATGTAGTGCTCCTTGGCGGCCTTGAGCACCGCCGCGCTGTTGGCGGGGCTGGAGGGCGGCAGCGGCGAGCGCGGGGCCTTGGGAGCCTGGCCGCCAGGCCCCTGCCCCGCGCCGAAACCGGACGCACCCTGCCCCTGACCCTTCCCCGGCGTCCCCACCGCCGCCGCGCGATCCCCTGGCCCCTCGCCTGCCTGCCCGTTGGCATGACCGTCCGCCGCTGCCTCCGTGCGCTGCAAGGAGGAGCCGCCAGCCTCTGCCGCCGCCCCTGGCCCCACGGTTGGTGCCGTGCCAGCAGCCGTAGCATGCCCTGCTGCTGCTGCACCTCCCGTGCCTTTGACCACCGCGCTGGCCTTAGGCGCGCCGTTGGGACCCGCCCCCGCCACCGCGAGCAAGGCCAGCACCGCTTCCGCCTCCGGCGTGTCCATGTGCTTACCAGGAGCCTCCGGCTTGCGCTGTGCGGCCGGGGTCTGCTGCGGCGCATCCTGCTGTGCAGGCGGTTGCGCCAGCGGCTGCGCCACTGATTGCGGAGCCTTCGCCGCCGCAGGCCCTGCCGCTTGCGTACCGCCGAACCTGCCGCCTGCAAGCTGCTGCTGCTGCGGCGGCGCAGGCGGCACCTGCACAACGCCTTGCGACTGGTTGCCCTCCTCGTCCTGATGTTGCACCTGCTCGTTGCGCGAGCTGCCCGCTGCTACCTGCTCCCCGGGAGGCGGGTGCTTCTTCGGCCGGCCCGGCTTGCGCTTCACCTCGCCGCCATGCGCTTCACGCTGCGGCTTGGCCTGCCCACCTTGGCCGGCACCCTGGCCCTGTCCTGCCGGGGGACCGTTTGGTGGGCGGCCCGGCTTGCGCTTGGGCGGGCCTTCCGGCACTCCGCCCGCTGGCGGCCCTGACCTATCGGGCTGATCCCGTTCGGGTTGAGGGTCTTTCCTCGGCCGTCCGGGCTTCCGCTTTGGCGGAGCTGCCTGCTGCTCCTGCTCTCCACCTAGCCCCTGCTGCTCCTGCTCTCCACCTAATCCCCGTTCCTCCGGCCCGTCAGATTGCCCCGGGCCCTCAGAAGGCCCTGAACCCTGCTCCTCCAGTTCCCTGTCCTGCTGTTCCTCCGGCCCCTTGCCCGGTTGCCCGCCACCTTCCTGGACGCCCTGCCCGCCTCCGCCCGCCGGTTGTGGCTGCTGTTCGGGCAAGTGCTTCCGTGGCCGTCCAACCTTCCGCTTGTCGGGCTGCTGCGGCTGCAGCTGCTGTCCCCCACGCTGCCCTGCCCCACGCCGCTCAGACGGCTCCTCTTCCTCTTCCTCTTCGTCATCCTCCTCCTCGTCCGCCTCCTCCAGCTGCCCCTCTCGCCCCTGCCCCCGCTGCCCCACGTGGCCCTCGGCGTGCCGCTGGTTCTCCAGCAAGGAGCGCTTTGGTGGTCGCCCACGTTTCCGCTTCTCGGGGACCGACAGAATCTCCACATCCGAGTCGACGGGCGAGCTGCTTGCCTCCGACAGTTGCGGCTGCGGGGCTTCCGGTCCAGGCTTCTTCCCAGGCCGTCCGGGTTTCCGCTTGACGCCCGCCGCCTGCTGCAGCGGCGGCGGTGGCGGCGGCTCACTCCGCTCTTCTTCACCCCCGCTGTCCTCATCCTCATCCTCCAGCTCGTCGCGCTTGCTCCCGACTGACACGTCTGGCTCCCTGGGGCCCCGCTGGAGGTGCTGCTCCTGGTGCCGCGCCGAGCCCGGCAGGCGGCCCACAAGGTTAAAGCCCTGGCTGTTGTTATCGGCCTCTTCCACTGCAGCTGCGTTCCTAGCCTTGCCCTCCTCCTGTACGCTCGGCAACGGGTGCTTCCTGGGGCGACCGGGTTTCCGCTTCTCCACAGCGCCACCCTGCTGCTCCTTGCCTCCACTGCGCTGCCGCTGCTGCTGCTCTTGATGCCTCTGCTTCTTTGCCAATGGCTCCGCACCTGCGCCCTGATCTGAGTCCTGCTCCACCTGTCTCTTCTTGCTTGCGCTCTGCGGCTGCTTGGCCCCGGCGGCGCTGACCAGGGGCACAAGGTGGCGTAGCACCTCCTTCAGAGTCATCGTCTCAGTGTCACCGTCTGAGTACGTGACCTTGAAGCAGTATGGCCTGCGGGCAAGTTGCATGGGCGGTGCAAGCATGTGGAAGTCACCGTACTTGCAAGGGTAACGAGGGTTGTAGGGAAAGGGAAAATTGGTGACGGCGTGACGAACACTTCACAAATTGGTGTTACCGGTATGACGAGTGCCGTGTGCTGGCAAGTAACCCAGTAACCATCGGCGAGGGTTAACAGCTGGGAAGTCAACTCCATGGAGGGGTTATTTGCGTGCCAGGGTGCGTGCCAGGGTGGCTCGCGCATCCTCGCAGCTGACCGTTGTGCACGAAGGGTTTCTGCACAGCGGAGACGTAGGAACCCCACCACTCACCTGTGGCGCTCGCCAAGGAACGACACAACGCCCTCGTACGTCCTCTTCCTGCCGTTTCCTTCATCGAACTGCTTCCTGACTTGACGTCCCGCGTACTCAGCGAGGCTAGCCATGCTGATGTGCGAGGCAACTTGACCAACACTAGGCTTGCTCCTATTTGTGTTGCAGCAGCGCGTTCATTGATCCTCGTCTTACATGAGGCAGACAGTAGTGCATTCCGCAGAGCCTCGAGACTGATAGCTTGCCTCGAGGTCCATCCTTATTCAAAAGGAGCGCGCAAGCCCAATACTAGCAGCGCTATCCGAGCATTACTGTGTCAGCTGTTACTATTACAAACTAAGGTATTGATTAGCCTGGTGTAAGTGCATCAGCTTGGCGGTAATATCTAGCCTGATGACCGGTGCTCCCGGGGGCACGTCGCACGTGGCAATGCTGGACAGCTGAGCCATGTCGTGTCCTGTGCCGTAGCAATCCCTGCTCGGTGCGGGCTGAGCCATGTCGTGCCATGTCGGGCCGTGGCAATGCCCGATGCGGGCTGCTTCCTCTGCCCCAGCGCCGAGCCATGCAGTCCTAGGTTGCAACAGCTTTTGGGCCTATGCAACTCCTGTGAAGCGCTTAAACTGTGATGTCAACAGGTGGCATGCGTTATGTGTACAGGCAAGGGTGCAGCACCACAGCATTTTGGTCTCCCTGCTTCCAGAAGGCACACATGCTTACCAGAGGATGCTTACCGTACCCTGTGCGCCTGCGGACCATTACTAGACCCCTGACACGCTATATTTCCTTGTGCTCTCCTAGGCTCTCCTGTGCTTTCCCGCCAGTCCATGTGCGCGCCTCGTATGACACATGTGTCCAGTCCAGCGGAGCAATTCACTGTCGCAGGTCCAACTGACTGCTCTACCATACTGTACAGCCTGTGTACAGTATGCCTGAGTGCGACACGAATTGCTACAAACACCCTGCATACATGACTCATGAACCGCAAACGCACACCACAACTACGCCTACATTGGTACCTGCATCGAACACACGGCAACCTCCTGCCCATGCCAGGTCCTACACTGCCGCCTGCACCTGCCTCCTGTCCTCCTACTCCTCTATGGGGTCGTCATCCTCAATGCCCAGCTGCTCTAGCATCCCGTTCACGTCCGCCGCCGGCGCAGCGCCCCCGCCCCCGACACTGCCCCCGGTTCCTCCTCCTCCACTGCCGCGCCCCCAGCCTCCCGCGCCTGCCGCCACCTGTGGCGGCTGGGCCACGAACGGCACGAACCCGCCCTCCGTTATCGCCCCCTTCCAGTAATACGTCCAGCTCTGCGGCAGCGCGCCGGCAAGCCACGATGCATGGGGGTAGGAGCCCTGCACCAGCGGCCGCAGCCAGGGGATGACCCCTGACACCAGCTCCGACGCGCTGACCCCAAAACACGTGGATGCAGCCGCCAGATGGCCAGCCATCCCTGGAACCGCCGCCGCCAGGGCGTTTGGTGGGGCGGTGGATGGTTGCGGCGCGGCGACGGCTAGGCGGCAGGCGGCGGCGCGAAGCTGTGCACGGTTGGCGTTGGCGGCGGCCTCGATGGCGTTGGCGGCGGGTGCGCGGATGGGGTTGAAGCTGTGCGGCGCGGGGTGAGCGTTGGCATACATGTAGCCTCGGACCGCGACGGAGGCGGCGACGGCGGAGGCGATGCTGGCGGCGGCGGGGGCGTCGTCGGACCACAGGCTGCTGCCGCCCCACGAGGTGGCGGCGGTGGCGGCGGACCGCGACTGGCCGCACAGCACGGCTGCGAGAGGACCAGGAACGAGGCAAGTTCGTGGCACGCGCACGTCAGCCTTTGACTATGGTAGTGCCAAAGCCAACAGGACACTGCGCAACTGACGACGGCGGGCGCATCCCCTTCCACCTCACATGCTGCTACTGGCCCGGGCTTTTCCGCCCCACCTCACCGCTGTCGCTCAGGTAGGCCGCGATGGCCGCCACGTCCTCCACCACCCGCAGCTCCTTTTCACCCCCCTCCTCGCCGCCGCTATGGCCTGGCCCCTGCTGCGTCGCCCCCTGCTGCCCCGCCAGCCCGCTGCCCACGAAGGAAGGGTAGTTCTCGTGCAGGAAGGCCAGCAGCGCGGGCGCCTCCATGCCGCAGCGGGAGGTGACGGACTCGGGGTCGTAGCGGCTGGGGGCGCGCGCGTGCCTGGGTGAGGGAGGCAGGGAGCTTCGCAATGGAAACTCCAAAGCGGGGGACTGGTGGGGCGAACAAGGTGGCCCTAGCGCGTGCCCTTCTATTGCAGACTCTTAAGGAAAGTGTCGACCGTCCCGAAGTGAGTCCAGGGGAATGTCCGCCACCAGGCGGACCGGGCAGGACAGCGCAGGCAGCCTTCAACCTGCGTTGTCGTCCTGGCACCAAAGCAATAACGAGAAGCACCCACGTGCCGTACCGAGCGTTCCGTACCTGGGGTGCAGCTTGATCCCCGCCGCTACGCCGGCCATCCACGTCCGGGAGCCGCCCAGGGCGTGCGACTGCAGCTGCTTCAGTGCCATGCTGTCCTTGTCCTTCGGGTCCCTGCCACCACCACCGCCACTGCCACCTGCAGCTGCCCCTCGCCCCCCGCCCTTGCCTGCCTTAGACCCTGCCCCTGCGCCCGCCCCCGGTTTCCGCCTCTGGGTTGGCGCCCACTCGTCGTCGTCGTCCTCCTCGTCCCCGGCTGCGTCCTCGGCGTCGTCCTGGCCGTCTCCGAGACCGTTCGTACCAACCGCCAACCGCTTGTTGTACAGGATCTTGCCCAGCGCGTGGAAGGGCGACAGGCCCAGGTCGCGCTGCGCCGCCGCCAGCGCGGCGACCTCCCCTGCGCTCAGCTGCTGCTGCCGGCCGTTCCGCACCAGCGTGGTGGCGCTGGGCCCCGCGCCCTTACGGCCCCCGCCAGACCCCTTGGCGGCCGCCTTGCGCTGCGACATAAGACGAGGCGAAGTACGTCACCAAGTGTAATACTTGAGTGTCCGCTTGGCTCAGGGCCATACTATTGCGGTCCCCTACCATGCGAGCACCCACCCACGCCTGCTGCTTGCTGCACATACGAGAAACCGCACAGTCCTATGAGCAAGTCCTCATCGTATGGCCTTGAGCACGTCGGTCCCTCAGCACACGCCGGACCACCCTCACCTGCTTCTTGCCGCCGCCCTTGCCGCGCCCCGCCCCCGGGCGGTCCTCCCCGTCCCCGTCGCCGTCCCCGCGCTCGGCCGCCGCCGCCGCCGCCCGCTGCAGCACGCACTGCATGTGCGCCGCCTGCAGCGCGCTGCGCAGGTCGCCGTCCGCCGCCTCCGCCAGCCCCACCGCCACGGCGGGGGACAGCTCCACGCCCTCCAGGGAGGCAACCTGCCGGAGGGAGCGGCACCGATCCATGGCGAGCAACGTCCGTGTTGGCTTCCGAGCCGTGACTCTTGCTGTGTATGCGTTATAACTACGTGTGCGCTGCAATACCTAGTTGTGCAGACAAGCGTCTCCAGCACGGCCACTCTGCGCACGCTACTTATGGTCAACGCGCGTTGAAGGGCACATCGTGCTATGGGGTGGCTGACGGAAACCTGAAGATGTGACTTACCTTGAGCAATAGCTTGGCAATGTTGTTTGCGGTGATGGGGTTGAAGGAAATGGTAGCCGCCCCACAAGACTGCAGGGCGCCAAGCAGCTCCTGCGCAGCAGACAAGCCAGGATGTCAGTAGAAGGCCATGCAAAGACGAGGCAGTCGCGTTACGACGCGAACCGCGCAGTGTTGCCGCACAGCCCCGTGCACCACAAATAGGCCCACCACCATGAAAGCATACCCCCCTCACCTTAGGCACGAGGGTGCATTCAGTACCAGTCAGCTTTCAGCTAGCGTTCTGGTTTCTCGGCAGCGCGTTTCCCAGCACGACGCAGCTCTCAGCCTCAGCCACCGCAGTGAACCCAGCCGGTACGTATTCGGTGGTAAGTATTCAGTCGTTCCTTGCTTTCTGTTGCAGCCACTAACCTCGCTCTCCGCAGGCCCAATGTTTCCGTTCGTCCCTTTGCCGCTCTGCGGTTACCCCCCTCACCTTGTGCAGCCCCTTGGATCCTCCCATGCTGCTGCCCGCCTCCACACCGCCGCCGCCCCCACCGCCTCCCCTGCCCCCGCCTCCGCCCCAGCCCGGCCCGGCCGCTGCGCCCTCCGCCTCCGTGGCGATGACCACCACGGGGCAGCGTGTGCCCGCCGCCAGGTCCCGCAGGCTGGCCGCCAGCCGCTGCCGCCTCTCCGCGTCGTGCGTGTGCGGCAGGTCCTCCAGGAGCAGCAGACGGTGCTGCGCCACAGCGCCACCCCTCCCACCGCCTTCCACCTCGGTGCCACCGCTGGCCCCTGTCCCGTTCCCGCCGCTGCCGGTCGCCGCACGCCCAGACAGCGCGAGCGGAGCTGCCCCCGGCCTACACCCTGATGCTGACCCAGGTGCGGATCCCTCGGCGGGCCCGTTGCCCCTCGTGAGCTGCAGGGAGGGGAACTTGGAGCGCGCCAGGAAGGCCTCGAAGTCGTCCAACTTGCTCTGGTACGGCACGGAGCCGCCGCCGTACGACGACAGGTTGGGACGCTGCAGACAAGGCCGGGGTGCCAACACAGAGCAGCGCAGGGGTGGGCGAAACCTTATGCGAACACCCCATGTGCGAACATGGCCCAGACCTACAACCCCACATCATGCAGTGCTAGACTTCAGCTTGCGAGTGGTCGGTCGGTTTACCCATTGCAACACACCCGTCATTGGCGCAACGCACATGCTTCCTTGCCGTGCATCACCGCACACAGTTGTGTTGTACAACCCACCTGGTACTGGTACTCGCTCCATAGCATGGGCGGCGGCGGCGTCCACTCCACCACCTCCAGCCCCAGCGCGCCCGCCAGCACCCGCACCGTGGCGCTCTTGCCGCACCCCGCCGGCCCGCTCAGCACCGCTACGCCGCACGGCTGCGGACGCCGGGGCCCGGCCCCGAAACTCGGGCCTTGCCGTTGGCTGCCGTACGTTTGGCTCCCGTACGCCTCGCTTCGCTGCTGCTGTCCCCACCCTCTTCCGTTCTGCGGCTGCTGTGTTCCAACCCCATGGAACACCTGACTCGCCAACGGCCCAGCCTGTGAGCCTGCAGCCTGCCAGCCGACCCCACTGCCTCCGCAGGCGCTGCTCCCGCTTCCCCAGCCCGGCCGCCCCGGCCCGCCGCAACCGCCCTGTGAGACCGCCCCCGCTGCCGCCGCCGCAGCCGCTGCCTGGTCCATGATGGCCCGCTGCTGCTGCAACCACTCTCGCACCTCCGCCACCTTCTTGCGGTGCACCACCTCCACCAGCTCGTCCTCGCTGCGGGGCGCGTGGCGCTCCGGCCACAGCTCCGGAACCAGCAGCGAGCTGCAGCCCTTGCCGCTGCCGCCGCCCCCGCCAGCCCCTGCATGCACCCCGCCGCCGCCGCCGCCACCTCCACCGTCACCACCTCCAGTATGCCCAGTAGGCCCACTTGGGGCATCGGGTTTGGATGGAGCAGTGACCTGGCCCTCAGTGCCAGGAGCAGGAGCGGCGGAGGCACCGGCTGCTGTTGCGGCCGAGGCGGCGGCACTGCCGTGCATGGCGGAGCGGAGGGTGGGACGGGGCGGGGCCACACCCTGAGAGGCAGGCGCGGCCGCCGTCGCTGTTGCACCGCGTGCCATCTTCGACCAGGCCGAAGCGCCGCGCCGGTTGGGCTCTGCCGCCGCCGCTGCTCCTGGCGGTGCTGCCTGCGTGGGCGCATCAGCACCAGCCTGGCTGCTGCTTCCCCCAGCTCCCCCGCTACCCAGTTTCTTCACCGGCTGCAGCAGTAGCTGCCGCAGTTGCGGCTTCCGTTGCTGTTGGGACGCGGTGGGCTGAGAGGACGGCTGGGACAGGCAGCGCACGTCGCTGTCCTCTTGCTCCGCGACCAGCCCCTGGGAGAGCTTCCTGACACCCTGGCTAGCGCCCTGGCTCAGAGCCTGGCTCTGGCTTTGACTGGGGCGCTGGGACATGGGCGAGGCAGAGGGGCTGGGGTGCAGTTGTAGAGGCACAAGGCCGCCGGTACGGGTCTGAGTATTAAGGGCCTGCGACTGGCTCTGCAGGGGCAGGCCCACCTGGCGCTTTGCGCCCCTGTGAGCACCTGCTGCTGTTGTTGCCTTCTTACCCTTACCGGCAGCCGGCTTGGTAGCGCCAACCTCATGTACTTCCTGCTGCTGCTCCTGCTGTTGTGAGCTTGTTGGCTGCGTCCGTCGGCCCGCAGCTGCTTTCCTAGCACCCGCTGCCGCTGTGCCGCCTGTGCCCCCGCGAGCGGCCCTAGACCCCGTGGCAGCTGCTGCCACCGGTGCTGCAACAGTGGTTGCTTCGACCGCCTCCACTTCCTCATCTCCAAGGTCCTCAATGCTGGGAGGCTGGCACGCAGCTTTTCCCCCCGTCTTGTCATCCTCACCCCCTGGCAACCGGCGCAAGCGCTTGGCTGGGGGTCTGGTGGCATTAGCAGCGCCAGGCCGAGCCAGGACGCGAGGGTCATCCGGGTCATCCTCAGAGGCTGATGAGGAATCATCAAGCAGGCTAATGACGTCTATGGGCTGGGGTGCGCGAAGCTGAGGCCGCGCGCGCTTCGACATCCCTCTTTACGGCGAGGCAGCGTGGTGGTACGCTGAAAGTTCACCGAGTGTGTACCCCACTCAATGCTTTCGGTGCAGGATATGCTGCGATGCTCGTTAGCCATGAACCGGTTTGTCACTGCGCCAGGTGCCAGAGACAGCCCATTTCACGCTGCCGAGGCGCAGGCAGGCCAAGTCTGCCTATACTGAACTTGCAGTAAGTATCGGTTACATAATTGATGGATAGCGGGCAGGGGATAACGAGGTGCGAGGTAACGAGGTGAGACAGTGTGTAGGTATTGCTCCTGGTATTGCTGGAGCAAGCCAGACTGCGTTAGCCTCGTATATAATGATAGGTATTACTCGAACAATGAGGTAGAGGGAAGCGCAGGCCCGGTGACCCAGTGTTCAGGGATTGCCATTGATGGAGAGCGCGGGAAGCACTTCATGCAAAGCATGGCCTGTGAGGCAGCATGCTCAAACCCAAACAGCACACTAACGATGCTTAACCTCAGCAAGCACCAAGCTCGTGCCACTCACAGTCCTCCGCTGGTGGCTTACCGGCGTGCGATTCTTCCAGTCACTGTGCCTCGAGCAGGCCCTTGGGCAACAATGGCAAACGACGGCAAGGCAAGATGATACGTACTTTTCTTATCAGCATTACAGGCGTCCTCGTGGCATGCTCGCTTCTCCTGCTCTTCACTGCCCGAGACGATCGTGGTGCGTGGGCACTTACCCACCCGCGCCTCATGGCGACCACTGCTGCCCGTGAGCAGGTCTACATCGTCTTGGTCAGTGGCAAGCTGAAGCAAGGGCAGGCTGCCAAGTTCCAAGAGTGCTTCGCCCCTCTGGTAAGCAAGGGAGTCTGTGCGACTGACTAGGGTCACCCCTGCCCTATGCTGAGTGTGTAGGATGCAGTTGCCGGGACACAGTAGCATACTCTTAAGCAGGTACTAGTGGGGGGTGAAGCAAGTGGCATGCCAAGCGAAGAGAAGGAGTTATTTAGGCAGGCTGCCAGGCGGCCACGTGCTGAGTGCATGCCAAGACTGGATCCCATGACCCGGCTTGCCGTCATGGAAGATCGAACCCGGTAGATGTGACCCCTTAGTCACCCCACACCTTGTGCCACACGGAGGAACATCACCGTCCTCTCCTAGTGCTGACCCAGGTGACCCCTGCAACCGGTACTGCCATCCTGCTGCCGCCGCCGCTGCCCGCAGGCCGAGCACGTGACCAAACACGAGGAAGGCACCCTGTCGTACAAGCTGTCCTGGGGCGACGAGGACCCGGACAGCCTCATCATTTTCGAGCGCTATGTCAGCAAGGACTATTTGGAGAATGTGGGTGTGGGGCGGGAAAGCAAGACAGCCACTGGAACACGAAAGGTTTTGGCGGAGATGGAAGGGCACAGTGCGTACTCATGTACTATGCGTACGTCGCTAATGCATATGGGGTTGCTGGCAAACAAGCGAAAACGGCAAGCGTATCCACTTGCCGTTGCTGCTAAGTGTTGTTGTCCTCCTACCCAACCCGGCACAGGTTCACTGGCAGTCCGCGCCCTTCAAGCAGTTCCGTGAGGACCTGGCGGCGGCGGGCGTGGAGTGGGAGAGCAAGGTGGTGTCCAAGTACTGGGAGACGGGGCCGGGCTACATGGCCCGGGCGTGAACGCGAGCGTGAGCGTGAGCGAGGTCCGGGGCAGTGGAGCGAGAGAGTGTGGAGGGGTAGGGCGCTGGGCACTCCAGCGCTGAGCAAGAGGGTTGTGGAGAGGTGAGCGCCTTACCGGCGCGGCCGCTGCGACTGGTGCATGTGTGGGTTGTCGTGATCAAACTTATCCGCGAAGGTTGAGGTGGCTAAGGGATGAACTGTGAAGGACGTGTTACTGTGCGTGGTGGCAGTTGTGAAGCATGGCAGGTTGGATAACGCCACCGTGCCTGGGCACTGCTCGGGACTTCCTCGTCATTTGACAATGGTGTAAGCCCCTAGCACGCATCTACCTTGTGGATCGACGATTGTGTAAGCCCCTAGCACGCATCCGCGTTGGATGGCGTGGCGGGCCAGGACAGAGCCGCAGAACGGCCCAACGCTGCGTGCAGGTGCAGGTGGGCAACAGAGGAGCGGTCAATTCTGTACGACAGGGGCTGAGCCCACATGGCTGAAATGGTACCATATATGCTTCCCGATTCCCCAGCCGCGAAAGCCAGACATATGAAGCCAGGGGAGTGCAAAACCCCCCAACCTTGCGTCTGGGCCTCGGTCTGTGCTCAGGAGGTCACCAGCACCCACAGCTGCCCATGCAGCATGTTCCTTATTAGTACTGCGCTACTGCCCTGCAGCATGTCGTATTGTCGTTTGCGGGTAGAGCGCACATCCTTACAGCCAGGAGTGGTTAAGCAAGTGTTGTTTTAAGTGCTGTAAACCAACTGGTAATAGCCCTGTTATTAGACGGTATTAGCCAAAGTTCGTTCATCGGCGTTGTCCGGTTAAAGACGGCTTCTGGCGCCCCATGTTTATGACGTTGACGATTGGCATCTTATAGGAGCATGGAACTGGTAAGACGGCGTATCAGCGCGCCTCAGCCCCGCAGGGAAATGTGGGTGGCCTTTCGTCTTCAGCGTGGCTCAGGGTTATTCCAAAGCTACCACTCCAAAAGGCAAACATCCTTTCAACGGCAGTCCCCTGTACCGAGCTGCTGTCAAAGGCAACAAAGTTGGGACTCCTGTCAGCCCAGATGTCTACTCAGGTGTCTACTCAGAGCCACCCAGGTTTGACCCAGTGTCACCACCTTCCTCACAAGCCTTTACCGCAACCCATGTATTTTCACCGATGCTGCCCAATTCCGGGTACCCGACGCCACAGGAGGATCCACTGCAGGACGGGAACACGTGTGCCAGTGACAAGCGGCGCAAGGATACGAGCCGCAGCAACAGCCGCAGCACGTTTGCCCAGGTCCTTGAAGCTGCCTGGGACCATCTGGAGACATCTGGCACACATGCTATTCGCCGAAGCTGCCGGGACGGCTTGGCCCTGCATGACCGAGTATGCACGGACACGACATTCTCACTGGGACGCATCGGAACGGAGGAGGAGGTCCAAGGAACTCTGGCCAGGGCTGCTGCACGCGGCTTCAGGCCGAAGAGCATAACCGTCGAAACCATCTTCAGCGGTGAACCTGGACAGGACAAGAAGCAAGCCCTGTAAGTGAAGTAAGCTCTGTAAGTGAAGCCTGGTGTGAGGTTTGGACCCTCGGACTGCGCCTTGAGCTGCTGCATGCAAGCGGGCGGGCTGTGGACTGCGGGCAACCGTGTACCGTGCCGTTCCGATCTGCGACATGCTCCACCTCTCTGTCCCTATTGCAGCTTCGGTCATGATGCCAGCCACGCTCACCAACGCTGGCAGGCCGTGCCTGTGAAACGCGCTGCACTGGCATGGCTTGCCTGTTTCCATGCCAACAAAGTGCCCCTATGCGCCGTACACCCCCACAGGCGGCACCTGCTGGCCGCATGCCGCGCCCTGCCGCAGCCCGAGGCCGTCGCCAGCTTCGGCATCGACGCGGCGCCACTGGACCCCAACAACGCGGACGCCATTGCTGACCTCTTCCCCGACCTGCAGGACCTCATGTTCCACGCTGCGTATGACAGCGATGCGGAGGACACAATAGTGGCGGGGGCCGTGCGCCTGCTTACGCGCTGCGGGCCGCGGCTGACCCACCTGAACATGAACGTGTGCGGCTGGACTCCGCCGTGCCTGGTGCACCTGCGCTCCTGCACGGCCCTCACCTCCCTGGAGCTGAGGCTGTCGCACCTGTCCACGGCCCAGCCCAACGAGGGCGGCATGTGCCAGCGCGGTGGGTGAGGACACAGTCCACACGTCTGGGGGCAACTAATAGGAGGGGCCATGCCAACATTAGGCGTTCACGCTCCGCGGCGCTGGCGCGTTGCTGCGGCTTTCCGGTCATCCGGGGGCCGTGCTGCAACATTGCGCCTTGGGACACCTTGGTCCCTGCCATGCGTACCTGGGTGGCACCTGCGAAGCTTGTCCATTGGCAACACGGGTCTTCTGCCTTTCCCATTTGCTCTCCCAACAGTCGAGAGCTCCGTACTGGACTCCGTGGGGCGCCTGACCAACCTGCGGTGCCTCTCCCTTCGTTTCGACTACGACACCACCTTCCAGCCCGACGGCGCCACCTCTGCTCGGCAGCACGCCACCGCCCTGCAGCAGCTCAGCGGCCTGACCGCCCTGACGAGCCTACAGCTGACCATGCCCCACCGCGCGCGCTTCGACCGGCACTGGTCCACCGCACAGCGGCTCCTGAGCCACAGCCGGGCCGCCTATGACGCGTGGCAGGACGTGTGGGACACGCAGGAGTGGGCCCTGGGCCAGGCGCTGCGCTGCATGCCACACCTGAACGAGCTGTACCTCAAGGACGGCCTACACCTGAGTCTCACGGACCTGGCGGCCCTCACAGCGCTGACCCAGGTCACCGTGCCGTGCGTCTCGCTGCCACGCGACAACGGGCCCGAGGGCACCGCAAGCCTGCCCCCGCTGCCCCACAACCTGTGCAGTCTCGATACGGAGACCTCTGTCGAGACCCTCGCCGCGATGCGCCTGTCCGCGAGCGCCAAGCGCTTGCAGGTTGAGGACAAGAACGGGTACCACACCCTGTGGTTTGGGCCAGGGTTGCTGTCGGAGGACGGGAGCCGGCTGCTGCCGGCCGCGGTGGAGGCGGTACGGGGCGCGGGGCGGCTTCTAGCTGGGGAGCTTGCCGGTGGGGAGGAGGTGGCGATGGAGACGAAGGCGGGGGGGTGCAGCAACGGGGCGGAGGGCGCGGACCGGTCCGTGTGGGATGGGAAGCCTCTGGAGTTGGAGAGCAGGGGGACGCCCAAGATGCTGCTCCCCCCGGCGGCGGCGGAGGGCGAGGTGCAGCAGGACCACGCGGCGTGGATTGGGGAGCTGGCGCCCCTGGACCGGAGGAAGGTGGTGTTCACAGGCTTCACGCTGGAGGTCACCGACCTCATGTGCATGGCCAGCACCTTCAGCCGAGTCAAGGTACGACCCTGTCCATGTATAGCACACCCTGCGCGTCGGAGAGTTTACCATACTGCGACCCTACACGACTGCCGGGGCAACGTTCTTACCTTGATACCGCCAGGCACTAGGCGACGCGCCATGCTACATTCGGGCTTGCTATACTGCAGCAGCCGTACGTCCCCGCAACATGCGACTGCAAGCTGGCAACCCTTGCAGCTACAAAAAGCGCCGTACTGGTGCCCCGACACTCCGCAGGTCCTGGCGCTGTACGGCTGCCGCTTCCCGGTGGCCGCCCTGCCGGCCCTGGCGCAGCTGCCGCTGCTGGAGACACTGGTGGCGGATGTTTGCAAAGCCAGGTACAAGACGCCGGACCTGGTGGCGTCGATGGTGCTGACGGCGGTGGCGGCGCAGCGCCTGGTGCGGCTGCGGGTGTCGGGTTGCGGTCACGCGCAGGATGTGGAGCAAGTGCGGACGGAGGTGCAGAGGGGCCTGGCGCTGCGTGGGCGGAGCGGCGTGCGGGTGCACGTGCTGGGGGCTGTGGAAGAAGGCGCTGATGAGGAGGCGGATGTGTTTGAGGAGGAGGGCGGGGGCCAGGATGAGGTTATGGAGCCTGCGGCAGCGGTGCAGTGAACGTGCCGCAAGGGCCAAGAGTAACAAGAGGGTATCTGTGCGCCGCTTTTGGGTTCGGATGAGGGTTGACGGGGGTGTCAGTTGGTGAAGATTTACGTATAGTAGCTACCGTGATTAATGTTGCCCCGGTTGACGTGCACCGTACGCCAATGGTGAGCCCCCTTGCCCTATCTCTTGAACATGAGCGCTTGCCTATATTGCTGTCGCTCTGTCGCTATGTTATGCAGGAGTATTACCGTACCTGTATGTGGGCATGCAGTGGTCATTCGGGGTGACCCACATGGTAGCTGTTGTGCCTTCAGCGTACTGATGTACGGCACGTGTACCGGCACACCTGCGAAATGAGATATGACCGCCCACGCCATGGCTGTACTTCTTCAAGCAATCCGCCTCGTGTCCGCACTCTGATGCCGGCAACGTGACCCTTAATGAGGCATACCGGTAAGCTGCTGCGAAAAGCGCTGCACTGAGTTCGGTATACGGCACTGCATGGTGGCACACAAGGGGCCCCGGTACCACGTGTGGACAACAGTTACCATTCCCGACTGTGAGTATGGCGCACCTTGGGTGCGGTGTTCACGGTACTGTACGACACTGCACTTGTAACATATCATAGACCGGGACGCGGAGTCTAATCCAAAGCGACAGAAGGCCCGCGGGCCATGTACGCCAGGCTAGGTCCTCACCAGTGCGTTGCGCAACCACAGATCCGAGACACGATAACTTTGTCAACGAAATGCGCGCGGGCTATCACATGAATACGACATTGGAATGCGCTTCGTATACACATCATACATACACGCCTATCGGCACTACACAGCGCCGTCGTAACCCTGTTGCGCACGCATGGACCAGCATGGACTGATGCCCATGACCAGCACGTCTCAATGTACGTGCCCCCAATCCTCAGGTCCCATAACTGGTGCTTCCAGGCGCTCCCCGCCACACGTCTCTAAGCATGTACCTCCTGTACCCTAACCCTAACCCTAGCACCACCTGCCGCTGCCCCGTCACGGCGATTTGGTGGCCCTCATCCGAAAATGATGCTGCTGCGGTTGTGCTCCGGGTTGTTGTTGCGGCGGCCGGTGGTGGGCCGGCTTCCCGGCGACGACAGCGGCGGCGCGGCGGCGGCCAGCGGGGTGCCGGTGCTGGTGCTGGGCCCGGCGCCACCGGGGCCGCTGGTGTTGGCGGTGTTCATGTCGCCGTAAAGCGCGACTGCCTTGATGCCCTGTGGTTGGGCAGCAACGGCAGGCAACAGCATGCGACACTACACTTGAGCGTGTCCATAATCTCTTCTCATATGCCGGCGTGTGCAGTGCTAACAAGAACATGTGGATTACGGTCGTACACAGCTGCTCTATCGGGAGAAGTACAGCCATTGCCTCGCCCCGCTGCAACTGCTCACCGTGACGCCCTGCTCCGCCAGCTTGGCCTTGACGGCCGCCAGGTCCTTGACGTCCACGTCGAAGTCGTCCGTCAGCTCAATCACTTTCTGCAGGGCGTGCGGCAGTTGGCACGGGCCAACAGCAACACGGTTGGCAACTCGACAACTACACAACAGCTTGGCCGCAGTATGGCGCGAGATGGTACGGTATACTCGTTGCCGCTTTGTGCAGTGCAGGAGGTCTTACGCCTCCCCCGGCCCCGCTTTTGCGTAGCTCAGTCTGGACCCTCATCGCGCCAACCCTCCCACCTGTGCGTCGTCCTCGAACACCACCAGCACGCGCTTGCAGGTGGTGTTGGCGCACCAGCCCTCGCCGCCGCTCACGTGCCACACGTTGCGCATCATGAGCTCGAAGTAGTCGTCGCCGGAGGGCCCGTCGTCGATGTTGGCGGAGATCATGCTGCATGTAACATGGGAGGGGATGTGCAGTGGGGCGTGAGCGGCGTCACTCTGACGCTGATTGAGCTGCAGGCACCCTTATCGAAGCATTAGAAACACAACAATGGCTTCGCTGGTAACGGCGACCTAGCAGTGTAGGCCGAGCGTAGCAGCTCAACGGTCGCTGTCTCTCCCCACACAAACTGTCACTGGGCACACCCTCACGCGAGGCCACCTGCCAATGTACGGCAAGTCACTCACGCGTAGTAGTTGACGAACTCCTCCATCGTCACCAGGCCGTCGCCCATGGTGCCGCCGCCCGCCGACTCGAAGGTGCCCAGGAACTCCAGCAGCACCTGCGGCGCGAAACGAACTGAGGTCACCGGACATGGTTGCTGCACGTAGCGCTGTACCTTGCCTCGTTGGAAGGTACCCCGACGCCACTTGCATCGATTGTCGGCCGCTACGCAGTACCATTGCTCGTTGCCATCCAGCCCTGTCCGGTCCCCCGCCTAAATGCTGCCCCGCCGTGCTGCACGCAGACACGATCCGCTCCGTTCCTGTCCCTTGCGCTCCTCCGTGCCCTCTCCTACACCCATTACAAGTCGTGTCTCCACACCCCGGGCCGCCCACCATGCGCTGCGTCTTTGTGCCCGCCACCACGTCGGGGTGCCGCGTGGCGTCGTAGCGGCGCTCCAGGTCGGCCAGCGTGACGGCGCCGTCGCCCGTCTTGTCCAGCACCTTGAAGCAGCGCTTCACCATGTCCAGCCGCCGCTCGTTCAGCTGGCCGCGCAGGCCCAGCAGCAGCTCGTCGAAGGACACGTAGCCGTTGGCGTCGCGGTCGAACTCCCTTGGAAGGAGGAAGTGGCCGCAGGGCAGTGATGTGTGGAAGGGTAGGGTAGGGCAAAGGTGTTGTGGCGTACAGACGCGAGTGGCCAGGCGGCGTTGTGGTGTGGGGGTTTGGTACAAGTGTGAAAGTGTTCTTAGCAGCGTGCGTGTTCCGAACACGATATGCACCATGGCCGGGGTAAGGAACCTCCGCAAAGTTGGGTCCCGCTGACCCAGATGCAAAGAACTTTCGGGGTGAAACGTGGTCATGTGCACCGACCTGAACAGCTTGGTCATGTCGCCCTCCGACAGGCCCAGCTTCATCTCAAGCAGCGCCTTCTTGAACTCGTCGTACGCTGCAAGTCAGAGGAGTGGCCGCATACCGTACACACAGTGTGCCACGTCAGCCACGGCTCTTCCCACCAGGCCCTACCGACAGTTGCACAGGCTTGTGACATCCGTTTGGAGGACCTTGTCAGGTTCTGAAAGAAGGCCGGCCCCGTGCACTGCACGCATCTAGCTCAGCTGCTAGGCCTTTCCCGCAAGGGAAAGCAGTGCCTTGCCGTGATCTACGGAACCCCCTCAGCACCTGCGCCGTCCCATGCCACTCCCTGCTGCAGCTTGCAGAACCATGTCTTGCCAACGCTTGCCGGTTGCTGAGTGCTTACCCATCTTCTTGTCGCCGTTGTCGTCCATGCTGCGGAACTTCCGGCCGATGCTGATGATCCCGTGCGTGCCACGCAGCTGCAGGGCGGCCTGCAGGATGTGGGGACCGCAAGGGGATGCCGAGTTAGGAGTCATGTATCCGGTGTCAGCCATCGCCGCCAACCCATGCGACCGCTTCAGGCAACCTTGCGCTGGGTTTTGCTCGCTCCATGACATGAAAACGTGATGAAGGGTGGTGGCCCAGAACACTACTTGTCGGGCTATCGCACCTTGAAAGCGGCCAGCCCAGCTGACGTGTCAGCGGGTGCAGCTGCGGGCGCCTCCTCAGCTCCAACCGCTGGTGCTGTAGCGCAGGGTAAGGCCAAGTGGCAAACAGTGCAGTCCGTGTGTTGAGGGTAGGGGGTTGAGGACAGGTGCTCCGCCGGTAAGCCGGGCTGTTGCGCAAAACCCGCTGTCCATACCGGTATGCCGCTGCTTACCCGAACGGGACGTCACTGCCGGCGCTGCAGCTGCCGCAGCAATTTGCAACGACTGCGGAAGTAAGGGAACGATTGCTTGACTGGCGACAGGTAGAGTTGACGCGATAGTCGCTGGCGGGCTTTTGACCCAGACGGCTCACCTTCAGGAACGTCGTCAGCGCCTCACGCACGGCCTTATCATCCCGGGCCGTGGCAATTCCTGAGATGGCTTGAAGCTTTAGGGTCTCGAGGGATGGGCCCTCCTCCTCGACGGGAGCAGGAGCAGGAGCGGGCTCGGGCTCGACAGGGGCCGGAGCTGCTACCTCCGCGACCGGTGCAGCTGCTGGCCTAGGGCTCATCGCAGATGGCTCATTTCCAAAGCTGATTGTGCTGTGGCCTCCCGGGGGCGCGAGAGAAGTGCGGGTTCGCTCTGCCATTTCCTTTGGGCGATCCTCTTCCGTTGACGCGTAATGGACTAGTGCTTGAGTAATATGTGTTGAAGACCGCTATACGTGCTCTGTCTCTACGGAAGCAGTGTTTGCCTCCTTACTTGCGTATCGGAGAAATGCCGTATCTGAAGCTGTGAAGGACCAGTCAACGAGTTTGAGCAGCACCGCGGGAGCTCATCATGTTATGCCAATGATAACCAGAAGTGTTGAGTACGTATTGCGGCTAGCTACTTTCCCGCCAAGGCCCAAACTCGCACTCAGAACCTGGTCAGGGCAGGGGAGCTCCCATGAGCCAGGGCCGGCGTGCCCCCTGTGCCCCTTGTGCCGTGCCATGCCGTGCCGTGCTGCGCACTGAGGCCGCCCAAGACACTTCAGATCGTCAATGTCGTTGTGCAGCAGTCAGGCTTTTGGCACGTCACGCAGTGGCACTCCCTGCACCCTTGCACAGGGGGGAACTCCCCTGTCCTTGGGGAGGACGTAACCTGGCAGGGGAGCTCCCTTGCTTGCTGGGTTGATACTACTTGCTGATGTACCCCTTGTGTACCACACTGTCATCACGTCCATAAGGCGCGTGTCTTGGCAGGAATGTGGACTGTGGACTTGGGTGGACCCGCGCTCCGGAACCAATTGCCCGAACGGAATGGCCCGATCCTACCCACGTAAGCCAAAGCTGCAGCGGTACCTGTTTGTGCCGCGTCAGTTACAGCATTCCACTTATATTACGCCGAGCGCACAAACCAGTCGCGCGGCCATTGTGCAGACCCTTGTTGGCTCAAGTGCTTCCTGTGCTTAACCTCTGGGCCTTGCGACATCCATCCTAAGAGCACCTGTCCTGCAATAACATTGTTTTAAATTATGCGATAGTTTGGGTCGGCGGCGGGTCCGCCGACCCTGTTCCTAGGCTACAACGTTCAAGACGTTAAAATAGTAGTAGAAAATGGAATACGAACCCGCGGAGTATCAGAAGCTACAGATTCGTCAGTATGCTCCTCGCAGTCTTCGGGAGACAGCGGAGGGGAAGTACTGGCGCCAGTTCAAAGCCCCAACCATCGCGAAGCAGGTACTTGACGGCACTATCGCCTCGGCGCCCAAAACCCAAATTGGAGGGGCGTTGCCGCCGCGACAGCCGCCGCATCTGTCGCCATTCTTGGTTGCTTTGCTCGCCCGCCCACGCTGCGACCCCCCGGAACGGGTATTCTGCTGCGGTGCAGTTTGGGGCTGTCAGCCATATCGACTTCTGCCCGACTTACCCCTACAATGTGGCCGTCACAGCGTCTACACGGGTGGGTGGCGTGTGACCCTTGTTGACGCCTGTTGGGGTCCGTCGCTTGTCAGGGTGCTGATAGATGACAGACAGCATTATACGTTTGCGTGCTTGCCCAGCAACACACGTGGCAGGCTGTTTTGAGGCCCAGGTGTGGGGTGCTACTGCTGCTGCAGCTGCTGCCCTCGCTGCACGGCCCAGCCCCGTCCGGGGGCGGTCACCGCACGTGGCACTGACATATGCAGTAGCCTGACGTTGGCGTAGGCCGTATCAAACGCGCACGTCGCCCCGTCATCTCGTGCTTCCACACCAGACTTCCTCAAACCAGCACGTCCCTGTTGATTGAACCCTGACAGGTCGTGCTGTACAACGGCGCAGCGCCGGGGGCCCTGACGGTCGGCCGCACCATCAGCCGGTTTAAGGACATTGCCTACAGCGGCTGCTGGCGGTCAGACGGGAAGCTGGTGGTAGCCGGAGGGCAGGATGGGATGGTGCAGGTGGGGCGGCCGCAGGGAGGTATGGGAGACAGGCCGGGGGCCCGTCAGGCAGCCAGTGGCGAGCGGGGGAACCTGGCAGGACAGGGCTGCAGCGCTCACTTGGCTTGGCGGGTGGAGGCAGCACGTCGCTGGCCATCGCACCGCAGGCCAGGCTGCACGCTGAAGCAGCAGCACGACCTGGTTATGGGTGCGACCCCGGCGGTGCAGCACACACGCCTTGAACCCTGTGCACGCGCTGTGAATGCCATGCGCTCGTGCGATTGTGCGCGCACCCGGGCACCTACTGGACGGCCGTGGCCCTGCCCTGGTGCAGGTGTTTGACGCGGGCAGCCGCTCCGTGCTGCGGCAGTTCAAGCTGCACAAGCGGCCCACGCGCGTGGCGCGGTTCGCCCCCGACAAGCTGCACGTGCTCAGCGGCAGCGACGACGTGACGGTCAGGTGGGCCCCACGTGGCAGTCTAGCGCCGGGGTGTGGCCGCCTGCTGAGGATTGCAGAGCCTATGGAGCCGGAGCGTGGCTACTGGCTTATGCGCAGGTGCCCCTCTGCGTGCACGAGGGGTGCGGCCAGGGCACTTTTCAACCTGGCTCCAACCCCCCAGCCCGCCCTCCCTGCTCGACTCCTCTCTTCCCCGCATGTGCACATCCCTGTCCAGGTGGTGGGACGTGACGGCCGGCAGCCAGGTGCTGCGCATGGACGGCCACCGGGACTACGTGCGCGCCGCCGCCG
>VFQN01000678.1_pt1 | contig 61715 bp, 93 predicted proteins | sample 3512371 | NCBI WGS metagenome assembly VFQN01 (sample SAMN10412370, study PRJNA504923) | tailings metagenome | isolation source: Replicate 2 from Balatoc abandoned mine | place: Philippines: Itogon, Benguet | collected 2017-08-28 | reverse complement strand
TGGAGGAGGAGGTGGCGGCGGCGGAGGTGGAGGGGGTGGTGGCGGTGGGGGGGGGGGAGGAGGAGGCGGTGGCGGCGGCGGAGGTGGAGGCGGTGGTGGCGGCGGGGGAGGAGGTGGAGGAGGAGGGCTGGTGCAGAGCGTTTTGGGGCTAACAAGGGTCGTTCCTTGTCACGTACCATGTGTGCCACTACCCTTGCCGGTTTACTCAACAGTATGTGGAAGGGCAGGGGGGGCCGTCTGAAGCGGCATGGGGACTAGGAGATACAAGAATAAGGTGCATCGTGCGTTGAGGGCTACAAAACCGGCTGGCACAGGGGTTTACCGCGTGAGCCTGTGAGGACACAGGGCAGGGCGGTGTTGAGGCGTGACGTCAATGATAGTTCCTTCATGATTGCCGCGGCTGCAGGTCGACGTTGTTTTTGTGGAGTACGCTGTCAACGACAACTACCGGCCGGCAACTGACTACGAGAGGGAGGACCGACACGCCTACGAGCGCCTGCTGCGCAAGCTGTCGAACCTGCCGCAGAGGCCCGCCGTGGTCATGGTGCAGATGTACGCAGCTAAGGCCAACGATAACCTGTAAGTAGCGCACTCGCTCAGATTCGAAGGGTTCGGCCGGCCGGCGGGCTGGTAGCTGCATCACGCCTATCGCTGCTGATGGATGGTTGACACCAGTATGGAAAGCGCACGGCTTTGTGACAGGGGGAGCGCAACAGTACGACATCTAGAGCTGGGGAACGTGGTGGCCGCAAAGCGTGCGGCGAAACGACTTGGCTGCTCCCGCCACCCACAGGTTCTGGAAGAACGCTGAGCGCGACTTCAACGAGCTGGCCCTCTACTACGGCATCCCGGCGGTGAGGCAGTGGCTACTATGCAGTGCCGGGTGTGCTCCGCAGTCCAGGGCAGGATGCTGCGGTATCTGTACCGGGGGCTGTGGGTTCTTTAGGCCTTATGCACGACCATGCCAGGCCAACGTCGAAATGGCTTCTGGAATAAGGACCTGCATCGGGGACGGTCCAGTAGGGTGTATATGGCACGTGTGCACGCGTACGCACGCTGCATTAGGACACGTGCAGCACGCGGTGCACAATGCACCTGGCTATGGGGCAAGTTGAGCAGACACGCCTACCGCTATCCAACGCACGTGTTCCACATGCCGCAGCAGAGGTGTGTCGCACTTGGCATTTGTTTCTCAGAGGCGGGGCCTTGCCTGTTGGCAAGGCAACCGCATGCATGGACGCGGACCCAGGCCCTAAGCCCATGAAATGTGCCCACGCACCTGCATGCCCCCTCTTTGGCCCCCACTCGGCACGCAGGTGAGCCTCAAGGGCACGGTGATGCCCGCCGCCCTGTCCGCCAACCCGCCCAAGGAGCTACAGCTAGCGGCCATCTTCAACGGAGGCAATGCCCACCCGGGCCAGGGAGGGCACGTGGTGGTGGCGGAGCTGCTCATAACGCTGTCCATGGTGAGACACGTGTGTTACGGGGGTACAGCGGATATGCGAGGTGCGTGACTGGCAAATGCGCCCGGGCCAGGGAGGGCACGTGGTGGTGGCGGAGCTGCTTCACAGGCTGGCCACGGTGCGACACGTGTACAACGGGTGTTTGGTAGAGCGCAGGTGCACCAGGACCGACGGCCGCCACAGCGGGTGCATGCTGCCCAGTAGAAGGCGTCCGTTGGTTCGCCTGTGCGGTACAACCGTTCAGTGTTAGTGCGCGCTGATATCGCGCGCTGCAGAGGGCTCCTAGAGGGCTAGAGGGCTCCTGACATGGGTGTCGGAAGTTGTTTTCATGCAACCACGCGCACGTCCCCGCCTCCCACGCAGGAGCTCCTCCGTGCCGACCACCACCTGATGCACGTGGTACGGCACACGCTGCACGAGGGGCACAGCGGCCAGAAGCGCACCAGCAGCCACCGGAGCCTGCTCAAGTCCTCCAAATCCAAGTCCTCAAAGCTTCCTCGCAGCGCGTCCAGGGCCATTAAGAGCGCGTCGGTGCGGCGTGCCGCCGAGGCACGTGGCAACGACGACGCGTCGGTGGCCATGCTGGGCGTGCTGGAGCGCGCCGTGTCGCGGCCGCTGCCCCCGCCCCTGGCGCCCGACAACTGGGAGACGGGCAGCACCACCTGCTACCTCATGGAGCAGCTGGAGGCCATGGCGGTGGCACCCGTCAGCGCGGGGTGGAACTGGACGGACGAGGGGCGGAACAAGTGGGGCTGGGTGGCGCTGGAGGCGAAGCAGGCTATTAAATTCAAGGTGCGTGGGGCGGCGTGGGGGTGGGCGGCTGCAGCGCACTAGTTGTGCCACGGGGTAGTGTCATATCGGTGCCGCGAGCATCGACTGCAGCACTGTGCATGTACGCCATGCATGTGACCGAGTCCATGCATGGTCTTGGGCTCCTGGCTGATGCGCTGCGTGGGGGAGCCCTTTGACCTGCGAGGACGGCGAGCGGTCAAAGGTGCTCAATTACCCATGATGACTCCTCACCCAGTCCATGCGCTTTGCTACCCCTCATGCCGCCGCCCCCAGCTGAGTACGGCGATACCCAACGTGAAGAGCAAGGCCCCCATCCTGCTCCAGGTGTGACAGTGTGGGTTGGGGAAGACAACCCCACAGGTCTTCGCATGTAACGGCAGTACGTCTGCCCTTGATCTCAGGGCTCCTCTGCTTTCAATCTCACATGGGAGCCTCTGGACTCGGCCCCACAAACCAAAGAAGCGTGGTGAAACGCTCACCGGGTTACCGCTTGCTGTTTGACATTGCGCCTTTCTCTCGCCGTACTGCAGCTGTCGTACCTGCAGTCGTACCGCGACATGGGAACCGTCAAGGTGACCTGCGAGTCCGGCTGCGATTGCGACTCCAAGGTCATCGACGCGTGGGATTCGCGACAGGTGTCGATTTCCGTCATGGCGAACCTGGAGGTGGGTGCAGGGTGATAACCAGGGCATCAAACGCGGGATGGCCGATACAGGTGCGACAGGCCGCAATTGCGAGCATGAGGGGGAATGCAGGATCCGAAGGAGCGCAGTGTGCTTTATGCACGGATGGACCAGTGTTTGAACTGTCTCGGTGCTGGTGCCCTTCAAACACGCCACAGCAGAGGCTCTGCTTCCGGCAAACCAGCTCTGGCCAACCACCTACCAGCACACCCATGACGCCTTGACCGCCGCATTCCGTTTTGCATCCTGGTGCCCGCGCAGGTGTCCCAGCATAAGGACTGCGTGCTCCAGGTGGTGACGCAGGGGCCCGCCACGGGGATCAGCAAGACCCCGCCCTGCCCACAGGACCCCACCAAGTCCTGCCGGGGGAGCAAGTTCAAGATCATGGGCTTTGTGGTGGGTAGTGGCATGTTGGATAAGGCTAAGATGTGCATGGCAAAGCATGGCCTCAGTATGGTCCGTGGCGGCACCGTACGTACGAACGTGTGAATGGATGCACAACCAGGGGAAACTCCCCTGCGCAAAACTCACCGTAAACGTAGGCAGCTGTTCGCAAGGGGACGCTCAGCTGCTACTGGTCAGGTGGACTGCATGTGACCTGCACGGACGCTCTAGCATGGCAGTCTATCCGCATGCCTTTGATCAGGACTGCGTGTTTGCGCTGTTGGCACACACGCTGCTCATGGCGCGTGGCACGTGGCACCTCGTCTGCCACTGTCCGCTTCATAACGTTCCAGCGGTCGTTACTCCAGTAGCCGATCAGCAAGGATAGCTGTAGGTTGGACACCTGCCCCATGCACTGCCGCTTCGTTCGTTCTGCCCTTGACTGCTGCTGCTCCCGCACCGCCCCGGAACCAACACGCACGACAGGTTGGCGAGGAGCCGGGCGGCAAGTCCGGTAGCGTCAGCTGGGTGCGGACCACCACCTTCGAGATAGCCAAGGACGTATGAGGCTGCAAGCGGCTGCAACAGGCAGCGCGCCAGAGGGAGGGAGCTTCGTCAACACCGGTACAGCACGAGGGTCGTCCGTCTTCGGTGTACTAAGTGCAACCTGGATGACGAAGGGGCGTGGCGCATGATGTGGTGACCCTTTGCCCAGCTCGCAGTCGAGCTCGCTGGCAGCAAGCTACCGTGCCTGATCTAAACGGGTTATCGCCCTGGATGCTTTAAAGCTGTGGGATCTCATTCCTTAACCGTAGGTGAGCGTGGGCAGCAGAGGTGATGAGTGTGCACGAGAGGAGGGAGTCAGCCTGACGTCCGCCAGGCGTGTTGGTAGTCGTCACTATCACGGAGCGCAGTTTGGTATTGGCTGTACGACCAGTGCTAGTCCTAGGAGTGAGGGGGCGTGGGTAGGGAGGCGAGGCGGATGTATTGGGGTAAAGCGTCCGAGCATAGGGTGGTTACTCGGGCTTGGCTAGGTCTTTCTTAGGTGGTTGTGTTACTTCTTGTCTTGGCTCTTACTGTGTTGCAAGCAGGATGCTACTGTGCCGTATTAAGTTGAGCAGCAGGGGTAGCAGTTGTTGTTTCAGTTGCGAGAGGTGTGCCGTCGTCCTGCCGGCGCCCCTCCAAACGTGGCCGTGCGTGCGTGCCACGTGCTTATGGTCCCAGAAGCTATCGCAGAAGCGAAGTTGTGCGTTGTCCTTAGCTCCTTTCGCACGGGCTCTCCTCTTGTTCCCCATGCATACCGGTAGGCTACATTGGAAGTTGGAGTTGAAGGGTACTGTTCTCGGCTCGCACGGTTATTCCTTACTGCGCACCAGTCTGCCGTGCTTGGCAGGTACGGCACTTTCGCTGAGTAATGGGGCTTGCACTGGTACACATAGGCACCCATTGTGTCCAGCAGAAGTATAGCTTACAGTTGTTGGTGCCGGCCATTTTATCCTTCGTGTTGCGTTCCGCACGCACAATGACTGACAACGTGGCTACTCTAATTGGTAGGAGTGGAGCTAGCCCTACGGGGTATCTGTATCGAGGATTTGTGCAAGACTGCAAGGCATGGACTACACGCGCAACTGCGCGACCGCAAATCAATGGCGCCCTGGTGGGGTTATTGTAAGGAGAGCGACCTTGGGTACCGCACGTGCGGCATAAGGCTCCTGTCCCCAGCCAGCTGCACCCTGGGGCCGGGCTAGAGGAACAACCACGCTGCAGTGCTGGGTTACCGTTTCCCGCTGCAGTGTAGGTGTTGTGTCCCGGACTGCGGACTCCCTGTCGCATGATTATACATCAAGGTTGGGGCCTCCCATGGCTCAAAGAGGGGCACCAAGAGACGCGCTGGGCTAAGCATGGATACCACGCAGTTTCCAGCTCAGTATCCATTCTGTGCCTGCAATTCGCAGGGTCAGGCGTCGGGGTCGAAGCCCTTGGCGCCTCATGGCATGCCACTCGGGGCTACTAGCACACAACTGCTGGCGTGCTGGGCAGCTGGCTCCTCATTGCAGAGGCTTGCAACAGCCATTGAACAGCTACACCGCTTTTTGCAGCCCAACACGCAGAAGTGTTCCCAGCTCCGCACGCATGCGCCTTCCAAATGTCCATCCACCAGCAACAACCTGCAGAACCAAGCCGCTGTGGACCACGCACATGCAGATGTGGCAGCACACCCAGGGCAGCCCAGGCTATGCTCGAGCATATAGGCCAGGCTCAGCGTCTCCGTTTGCTTCGTGCGAAAGGATTGGGAGTGCCCTGTAGCATGTCGTGTGTCGATGCGTGTCATGCCGAGCGGGAACTTACAGCCACCTCGGCCTCGGTGGCCTTCATGCCACATAGCTAGGAAGGAGGACATCCCCTGCTTCGCTAGGCCCGGTCAGGTTCACGCTAGCGCCATAAACAATGCAGTTTACGCCTTGTACTGTTGGCGCAAAAACCACGATATAAAAGAAAGCGACACACAGCAAGCAAAGCACCGTCATCAGGGGGACCCCTTCCGTTCGGGGCGTCGTACTTCACCCACCAACCAACCACAGAGGGCAACGATGCAGCAATGCCAAGTACCGCGTACCGCTGGGTCTAATCCACCGCAGCGGACATGAAGACACACCCGATAACACCCTCCCACATGCGGACAACGGCGACCAACTCATGCGTACCGGTACTAATACCCAAGAAGCAACAACCCACAGCCATGAGCTAGGTCTTGGCCAAAATCATACCTCCCTGCTGCCGCTCTCACCCCACCAGGTGGTTGCAACCCACAATGAGTCATGAAATCAAGGATCGCGAGTCACGGCATTGGTTGCCACGGGTGCAGATGCATTCGAGCTTGCACTTCACAACCGATATCGTCAAACAGAGGCAGTCAGGCACCCTACCTACTGCAAGGATGTGCGAGGCCTTTGTACGGACGCCTCCGTGTGCCGTGCCAGTGCAAAGGCAACCAAAGATCACTCACATCACGACACACACGTGCACGCAAGAACGCACGCGGTACCCATACTCTGAAGTACACAATGAGGGATGATGATCATGCAGTATTGTGCGTGTGTGCATAGGGATCTGCATTTCCGGCATTATTGGGCTGCGTGTGGCCTTAACGAATGCTTTTTGTGTACGAATGCCAGGGCAGCGATGCTTCCCTGGCAGGCAGGCACCTCACTACTACGAGACGCACTCGGAGTGCAGCCAAGACCCATGCTTAGAAGCGTCAAGGGCGAAACAGACATGAGCATGTGGACCAAGCTCGACGCACGAAACGCCACGAACGTCCTAGGCAACCAACAGGGGTTGCCCAAGGGGCATAAGATGCGCACTGAACCAACTATCGCCCCTATCTAAGCGCTCTGCGCTGCATCGGCGGCCTTCTTTGCAGCCTTGGCGATGTCAAAGGTGGTAGTCCGCACGTAGTCGACGCTGCCCTCCTTGCCGCCCGGTTCCTCGCCAACCTGATGTGTACGGGTGGTGTGCGGAAAAGGGTGTGGTTAGGGGGCAACGGGCGACGGCGAAGCGACAGACGCAAGGCAGGTGCTCCACTGCTGGCTTGCCAGCTGACAGGGCTCGCTGTTGGGGTTGCAACGTCGACGGGCTGGGATGCCCATTGTGGCTGTGGCAGTTGCGCAGCTATTGTGCTGAACAAGCAACGCCCTACTACCTGACTGCGCGCCGTAACCCCTGTGCGTGCACACGCGCGTCACGTGTAGCACACACCCGTACCAAAACAACCAGCAGGGCTTGGGGTAGGCAGCAATTGCCGTTCGCCACGCTGCCACGTCTATTGGGGCCTCACGATACAAGCATGCATGCCGCATCTCCTCAAGCCCCCTCGACACCACCCACCACAATGCCCATGATCTTGAACTTGGACCCGCGGCAGGGCTTGGTGGGGTCCTCGGGGCATTGCGTGGTGCTGCTCCCCCTGGCGGGGCCCTGCGTCACCACCTGCAGCACGCACTCGCTGTGCTGGGACACCTGCGCAGGGCGATGGTACGGCATAGGAAGGAAGATGCCCGTTTTGGCGTCAGGTGTCAAGGCGCGTAAGCGATAGTGCAGTTGTTGCAACACATCCGCAGGGTGCGGCACTGCGAGAACGGGGTATGAGTGTGGGTCCTCTGACATGCAGGCAGCGGAAACCCCAACCCAAGCGGGCACCTGCGCGGGTGCGCTGTGCCACATCCGGCGTGAAGGACGCGCAGGGCATGGCAGGCGGCAAGGAATAGGACAGCACCGCAGGCGATACCCCTCTTCACCCGCTGCACGACTAGGGTTCGTACCCACCTCAAAATTGGCCATGGCGGAGACGGAGACTGGTCGCTTGTCCCACGCGTCGATGATCCGGGAGTCACAATCGCACCCGGACTCGCAGGTCACCTTGACGGTCCCCATGTCGCGGTACGACTGCAGGTACGACAGCTGCAGTACAAGGAGGACATGGATCAGGCACGAGCGCAAAAGTTGCTGATACAGAGCAAAATTTAAAAAGTTGGATCAGCTCACGTTTCCGTGGCCCGGAATGCGCGGTCCTTCTATCCATACCGGTACCCGGACCTGCCTTTCCAGGAGGACCGCTTGTTACAACCCTCACCTGCAGCAGGAGTGGCTCCTGGCTCTGCACGTTGTGTAGGGCCGTGCTCAGCTGGGGGGAGGGCCAGTGGGGAGGAAACCGTCAACCGTCAGGTTACGTGCCCAAGTCCCGACCTGCCTCGCATCCTACGAAATACATCGTGCACGACCGCACTTGCCTCCACGTGACATTCCCAACCAAGCCTGCACGGTTCGTTCAGTACAGCGTCTGGGCCCCCACGGCACAGGTTGTACAGCAGATAGCATTGTACACAAGAGGCACTTCAGGAGCCAAGGTCGGAGCAATGTGATCGGGCAACCCCGCCCCACGCCGCCCCACGCACCTTGAATTTAATAGCCTGCTTTGCCTCCAGCGCCACCCAGCCCCACTTGTTCCGCCCCTCGTCCGTCCAGTTCCACCCCGCGCTGACGGGTGCCACCGCCATGGCCTCCAGCTGCTCCATGAGGTAGCAGGTGGTGCTGCCCGTCTCCCAGTTGTCGGGCGCCAGGGGCGGGGGCAGCGGCCGCGACACGGCGCGCTCCAGCACGCCCAGCATGGCAACCGACGCGTCGTCGTTGCCACGTGCCTCGGCGGCACGCCGCACCGACGCGCTGTGGATTGCCCGCGACGCGCTGCGAGGTAGGTGTTGAGATGTTCCAGAGGACTGGAGCAGGCTCCGGCGGCTGCTGGTGCGCCGCCTCTGGCCACCGCTGTGCCCCTCGTGTAGGTTATGCCGTACCACGTTGGTCAGGTGGTGGTCGGCGCGGAGGAGCTCCTGCGTGCGTGGCAAGGGGGGGTAATCAGCTGCAGAGTCAAGTCAAGTATGGCAGGGGTCTAACCTCGTGGCCCACGCTTTTTACAGGAGAACCGATGGACAGCACGCAAGATCCAGATGCACCTGCCCTCCGCACTCCGCTGGCACACGCCCTTGGTGCAGGTGTACACCAGCTGTAGCTGCTCCGCACGCGCAGCACACACCGTGCACACACGGTACGTCCCAGCCATGACAGGGTGGAGAGCAGCTTCGCCACCACCAAGTGCCCTCACATGCTGGCGTGCACCTGCCCTTGAACACACACCGAACGCACAGCTAACACACACGCCCCACCTACCATGGCCAGCGTGATGAGCAGCTCCGCCACCACCACGTGCCCTCCCTGGCCGGGATGCATTTTGCCTCCGTTGAAGATGGCCGCCAGCTGCAGCTCCTTGGGCGGGTTGGCGGACAGGGCGGCTGGCATCACCGTCCCCTTGAGGCTCACCTGCAGGCCAACAGATAGGCATGTGCAGAGGGGGGTGAGGCACGTGCCAAGTACCATGCAAGGCAAGGAAGCGTTGAGTGCCCGGTATCCTGGCATGCTAGGCTCGATTGCCATGTAAAACACGCGAGGAACGCGGTGATACCAGCGCAAACCGTCGACCGTTGATGAAGCGGCGGGGCAAGCACGCCAGTGTGCAACATGTCTTTAGGTGTGCACGGACTGTTCATGCTTCACCCTGGCCTCGCTTGTAGTGCGGCAGCTAATGGGCCAGCGAGGCTCGGTCCAAATGCCGTACCTGCTGCTCCCAGACGCACGCGGCCCCTGCACAGCGTGCGCGCGGTGTACCAGAACGACCCACCGCCGGGATGCCGTAGTAGCGGGCCAGCTCGTTGAAATCGCGCTCAGCGTTCATCCAAAACCTGGGGCACGCATAGGAGGCGAACGGAATGGATATGTCTGAAGGCAGCCAGTTCCTGCGCTGCATGCTCCACAGCTAGTGGCCTCACGTGCGGGCTGGTGTCCTGCGTCCGCACTCGCAGGATACCGGTATACAAGTAAGCTGCATGAGGACCTTGTCCTCATCTGGTGCAAGTGGTCAGGAGGTGCAGCACCTGTAACACTCGCACTCGGTCACCTTTGCCCACTGCTGCCTGTGCACCCCGTTGCGCTGCATGCCAGTCACACACTGCGTGCGGCAAGACCAGGAGCAAGCAAGCAATGTGTGCGTAACGTGAATGGCCGCACCACCACTACCCAGCACGGCACGACCAATGCCGCCCATATACGGTGTCCCGCGGTGTGTGTGCCGTCAGTACTCAACACCAACCCGCGCTTTATGCATGGCACCGGCACTTGCAGTCATGGCAAAGCGGCTGTAAAGACGAAGTGTTGCTGGACGCATTAGGAATGTTGTACCTGTGCCATCCGTACTCACAGGTTGTCGTTGGCCTTAGCTGCGTACATCTGCACCATGACCACGGCAGGTCTCTGCGGCAGGTTGAGCAGTTTGCGCAGCAGGCGCTCAAAGGCGCGGCGGTCCTCCCTGTCCCAGTCGGTTGATGGCCGGTAGTTGTCGTTAACCGCGTACTCCACAAACACAATGTCGACCTGCAGCAGCGGCATGGTGCACCTTGCTTCGGCTCTCGGTGCGGCCATGCCTAGGCAATAACGCTGGCCATGATCGCGCTCACTTGCAAGCACTTCAGCCAGGATGGGTGGCACCGGCAGTGCATGGCTCCGCGTGCGCCGGCACGTGTGCCCAATGCGCGGCGCACTGCGACATGTCACACACCGACCAAGTGCACGCCCAGTCAACGCACTAGCACAACCGTTTTGGCCCGTATTCCTAGTGACCCTGCCCTTCTTGATAGGTGCGCGGCATCCGCGTTCCGAAACCCAAACGGCATACCCGCACCCAGCAACGCCACTCCAGGGGCGCCTCCCTTCACGCCCTCTCCCCAATGGACCTGTCCAGCTCCCTCCGCACCAAGGCAGAAAGCCACTACATGTCCCCTACCTTGTCCAGGGGTATATGGTACTGCATGCAGGAAGACATGTAGGAGGACAGGGTGCCTGCGTTGGTAAGGGGGTGGCCAAGGGAAAACGAGCCACGGTAAGGGAGCAGCGGCGCGGTTGTGCCAAGTGCGAGTGTGCAACGCTTGCGGGGCAACCCAAGGCAGGCATACACATTCCGCAACATGCATCACGGCGATAGCAGCAATGGGCTCCGTAGGCCGCAAACGTGTTCAGTGCGTGAAGGGACCGCGTGGGTCATTACGTGCCGATAGCTTGGCAGGGATCTGCGCATCCCTTGGTCAGGTCAGGTAACGAAACCCGTCAGCTATTGCACCTGACGGCCACTATCTCACCCACCCTGGGCACACACTCCTTTGTGCCAACGCGTCCCTGCACACCTGGAATGGCGCCGTTGTGAAGCACATGTCGAGGCCCCTGCTGCCCCTCCCCATCTTCCTCCGCTGGGGCCCCCTCCTCCTCTCCCTGCTCCTCCTCCGCCGCCCCCTCCTCCTCTTGCACCTCCTCGTGCTCCTCCTCCTCTGCGTCCTCCCCTTCCCCGCCCTCCGCCTCCCCCTCCGTGCTCCCCCCGTCGCCCCCCGCCCCGCTGCCTGCATCCCCTTCACCGCCCTCGCCTTCACCAGCGCCGCTGTCCTCCTGTGATGCTGCCGCCAGCGCCGCTCGACCTCTCCGAAAAGCTGCTCTCGTAACTGCTGCCCTAGCTTCTGCATGTGCACCGCGCAACATGCGATCCCCTTGACCCATCCTCGCCGCCGCAGTATCGAGCAACGCATCCACGTCAGCCCAGTCCATGCCTTGTTGCAACGCAAGCTCCAAAGCCGACCGGCGAACGGATGCAGCCGCCGGCTCCTGCACACCAGCAGCGGGCAGGTCATGACCGGGCGTTCGGTTAGGGAATCCCAGACACATTACTGGCCAGATAGGCAAGGATGGCCTCCATGGTATCTTCCTTGCGTGGACATAAGTTGATCTTCCATTGGTGTGCACGCAAGAGCAAGCAAGCAGCACGTACTGCAGTGGTCCTACCCAGGGTAATACCTTGGCTATAACGTCTTTGCTTGTCACCCACCGCACCTAGGCTGTCCACCTGTGTACGCCACATCGTACGGAGCGCAAGCCCCAGCGCACCTTTGCAACTTCATATGTAGGCGGCATCGCGGCATTGAGCCAGTCCTGTGCGAGTGGGTCGGGGGCAGGCGCAGGGCAGGTGCGTTTTCTCAGGTGGCCCACAAAGCAGTCAGAGACTTCCAAGGCAGCCCAGCAGCCTCACACAGCAGGGCAGGTGCGTCAGCTCGGGTGGCCCATTATGCGTGTGGCGCGGGAGGTCAGGGGACAAGGGCGGTTCCGAGGCAGCCCAGCAGCCTCACACAGCTGCCTACCCTGAACAGCGCTGCGTACATCCCGTAGAAGTTCCGGGCCGCCATGCCGCATGATATGCTGCCGCCAAGCACGCCCATGTGGAGGGCCTCCCCTGAACGCAAAGGGGCAAGCAGGGTAAGGGCAGCGCAAGAAGCTCTGTGCTGTGGCGTTCTGGCCGTACACTTGGCAGTGTTGCCTCACACATTTACTGTAAAGGTGCGGGCGGGCGGCGTGCCCGTGCGTGTTCTTATTCTCTTAGAGTCGTATACGTGTTTGGTTGCATCGGCAGAAGGACAGAGCACAGTAAACATGCCGCTTGCCATGTGCAGCACGCAGTGGGGCATGGCCCAGCAGGCAGCGCTTCCGGTGCAACATGCCCAGCGCTAAAACAGTAAGAGAAGTGGGAGGGGGCAGCAGCAGGGAGAAGTAGGAAATGCCCAGCGAGGCTCGGCCGCACGAGTAACGTTGTGCGAGGATATCAGGTAAGGCTGGAAGGCACGTTGGCCAGGGGTCAGACGCGGCACCGAAGGTACCAGGGTGTGGGATGGTGACGGCCCGGTAGGAGAGCATGCTGCGCATTTATGCATATTGTACTAAGTCTAGGTGCTGTCTGATGCACAGCGTGAACAGCTCTGTGCTTACCTGAGCTTGCACGCTCAAGCACCAGGCGCAATCGCGCGCCATGCCCGACATACGCAAGCCCGGACAGCCTATCGAAGTGCGGCACGAAGAACCGGTAGCCAGTCCGCAGTCCCTCGGATGCTATCTGCTCTTCGCTGTCACCAGCAGTGGCTCCTCCTCCGCTGTTGTTTGCAGGGTGAATAACTCTCCCAGCAACCGTGTAGTCCCAATACAACTTCGCGTACTTCGCTTCTTCATCTGTCAATCCGTTTAGCTCAGGCTTATCAGCTGCATAACAATTGAACAGTGCATCAGCGGCCAGGAGGACTGTGAGGAGGAACGGTAGCTGAACTTGGTGAGGGACCTTCATGGTTAGCTAGGGTAACAGCCAGTAGGAAGCATTAGCTCTTTTCATTCACCGTAACTGTCAGTGTACCATACGTGCACTTCGTCTTGTGGCAGTTGGTAACCGACCGCGGGTGCAACAGCCCTGACGTCCATTCGGACGAACCCTGTCCGCAGTTCCTGAGTAAGCATGTGCCCCAGCACAAGGAGTGCGTGCTACAGGTGGTAACGCAGGTCCCGAGCCAAGGGGCTTAAGGCCCCACCCTGCCCAGTTTCAATTGCCGATATCCCTCCGTAGCGCCTCCGTCCACCCCCTGTATGACCTCGTTTCGGATTCTGGCAGCCTCTGCGGCCCGGAGGACCCCACCAAGCCCTGGCGCGGGTCCAACTTTAAGGTCATAGGTTGCGTAGTGGCTGTTGGGTGAGTGGCACATGGGGCGGCGTAGCACAGCTTCATCTTAGTACCGTAGGCGAGGAGGGCACCGCACTTTGCCGCACTTGGGGACACACCTGGGACACACCAAACGGGAAGCCAAGACGTTGAATCTGAATGAATGTGCCTCCGCGGAGTTCGTGACATGCCCGCTCCAACGCGGCAACAATACCGCTCTTCGTCCTCCCCACTGTGGGACACAGGACACACGTGATCTCACTCCTAGCACGGCCACCAGGACGGTTAACTTCCAACGGACAGCAGCAGCCAGGGTGTAAGCGCGTAAGTTAGGCAGAAAAGGTACTGCAAAGGGGTATACGTAGATAGCCAGATGGCCCCATCCTCTGCTGCGCACCACACCTTCACGCCATGCGGCTTGCCATCCGATACAGAGGTACGAGGCTGTATGCTCAACCGCTGACTGCGCGAGTCCACATCGAAACGATACTTGACACGGCCAACCAGCCCCTCCACGTTCAACCTCCACTGCGCCAAGGCTGAAGCCCGGTCCCCACATGCTCCAGTCATGCCAAATACGCCGTAGCCAAGGCACGCCAGCAACCGGAACACAGGCGTGCGTGTGCTGCCGCACCGCACTCGTTGAAGCTTGGCATGCACCGGAGTACCGTACCGGAGTACCGTACCGTACCGGAGTACCGTACCGTAGTGGAGTACGCTAGCATCTGCATGCACGTGCTCAACGGACCCTGACCCGGTCGAGGCCCTCTTTTGCAGCCTTGGCGATCTCGAAGGTGTTGGTCCGCACGTAGTCAACGCTGGCAGCCCTGCCGCCCGGCTCCTCGCCGACCTGCCGCACGCGTTGGTTTCGGGGCGATGTGGGAGCACAGAGCCGGTTGGTAAGTCAGCTAGTCCGTCAGTTTCGGTTGGTAAGTCAGCTAGTCCGTCGGTTGTTACATTGGACGTGTGTAACACGCATACGAGCCGTAGGGCCCAAGGGTACCAGTTGGGCTGTTAAGAGCAAGCAAGGTGCGACGTGACAGGAGACGGTGAAGGTGTCCCAGGGTCATAGCCGCCCTGCCTGTGGGCTGCCGGTATGCTGTGTGCTCTCGGACATACCGGTAAACGCCGACCAGGATCATGCATGCATAGCCGTGGACGCTGTGTGCTACTGATGAACGAGCGACGGTGCGCTGCATGGCTGCGTACTTACTACTGTCGGCAGCTGCAGGTGCTGTAGTAGTTGAGCCATTCGCGATGCACCTCTCCCTTTAATAGTTGGGGACAGGACTAGTACACGCCAACAGTATGTATCGCCCTCGACACCACCCACCACAATGCCCGTAATCTTGAACTTGGACCCGCGGCAGGACTTGGTGGGGTCCTCGGGGCATGGCGTGGTGTTGCTCCCCCTGGCAGGGCCCTGCGTCACCACCTGCAGCACGCAATCGCTGTGCTGGGACACCTGCGCAGGGCAGATCGAGTGTTCGCGAGCTGAACTAAGCAGGTAGGTGGTACCGTGTGAAAGCATCAGGATGTCGACGGCAGGGATGGCCCGTCTCACTGCACAAAGCGCAGTGGGCTTGCTGTCCGCAGCGTTGCTTCGGCCCCTCCATGCATGTTAATCATCCCGCAGAGCAGTACGACTACGCAGGAATCAGTGGTAATTAGCGTTCGCGGCTGGCCTGGACCAAAGAACCCATGTGCCACGGAAGCATCGTGCCCACCTCCACGCCCAGCCCCATGCGACAACGGCCGTGGCGGTACTCACTTTCAGGTTCGCCATGACGGAAACGGATACGGGGCGTTCGTCGTAACTGTCGATGACCTTCAAACTGCACTCGCACCCGGACTCGCAGGACACCTTGGCAGTTCCCATGTCGCGGTACGATTGTAGGTACGACAGCTGCCGAGGGGATTGGGGGCAACAGCGGGTGCACAAGTTGCGGGGTCAGTGCAGAGCTTCGGTATGGGGGAGCAGCTTGCGGGGAAAGGAAAGGGTGACGGTGGTCCTGTATGGATTACAAGCACGGCCACAGCAGCGGCGTGTGGCGGACCAAGGCTTTCCCCGCAGCGTGTACTGTTACATGATCGGGCCTAGTCCTAGCTCCCATGCAGCGGCACGGGTTTGCCTCACCTGCAGCTGGATTGGCTCCTGGCTCTGCGCCTTGGCGAGGGCTGTGCTCACCTGAGGGAAGGGCCAGAGGGCAAGCATGAGGTTGAATACCGTAGTCTCTGTCGTCAAGCAACAGTTGTACCCAAGCCTTGACCTGTATTGTCTTCTGCTGAGCGAGGCTGCACAACTGCGGGTGCGTTTACCACAGGACTCTAACGGAACCTCCTGTACAGCCGGAGCAGTCGTGCCATCGCTGCCCAGGTTGTGTACGGCATGAGTGTGCAGGGATCGCCCTGGTATACCGTCGGTGCAGCAGCCTCCCCACGCACGCACCTTGAAGCGTATGGCCTGCTTCGCCTCCATCGCCACCCAGCCCCACTTGTTCCGCCCCTCGTCCGTCCAGTTCCACCCCGCGCTGACGGGTGCCACCGCCATGGCCTCCAGCTGCTCCATGAGGTAGCAGGTGGTGCTGCCCGTCTCCCAGTTGTCGGGCGCCAGGGGCGGGGGCAGCGGCCGCGACACGGCGCGCTCCAGCACGCCCAGCATGGCCACCGACGCGTCGTCGTTGCCACGTGCCTCGGCGGCACGCCGCACACCCGCGCTCTTAATGGCCCGGAAAGCGCCGTAAAGCAGCGTGCGGTGTTTCGATGATAAAGAACTCGACGTTGAACTCAACTTGGACATTGAGGCCTTGAGGAGGCTCCGGCTGCTGGCTTGCAGCGATTGGCCGCTGTGCCCCTCGTGCAGGTTGTGCTGTACCACTTGCATCAGGTGGTGATTGGCACGGAACAGCTCCTGCATGGCGGGGGGCAGCGAGTGGTTGGCAGGTTCGTACTTTACTATAATGTCATGGCCCCATTCGAGTGGCCTACGTAACCGCCACGTGCACTACGGTACACAGGAACTCCAGTGGGCGGCACTCCGTGGCGCATGCATGGCGCCCCTTGGCCCGGATGCACCAGCCCGGCCAACACACCGTTTATGCACGCGTCCTTACCATGGTCAGTGTGATAAGCAGCTCCGCCAACACCACGTGTGCCCCCATGCTGAGGTGCACCTGCCCTCTAAGACACACACCCCTCGCACAGCTAATACACATGCCCCACCTACCATGGCCAGTGTGATAAGCAGCTCCGCCGTCACCACGTGCCCTCCTTGGCCGGGATGCAGAACACCACCGTTGAAGATGGCTTTGAGCTGTAGCTCTTTGGGTGGGTTGACGGACAGACCGGCGGGCATCACCGCCCCCTTGAGGCTCACCTGCGCGCCAAGTGGGGCCAGGCGCTCGCGTGCCAAGTGCATCAAGGAATTGTCTAAGAGTGCTGGGGGTGGCGGGCTGGGCTGTCCATGTCCATTGCGCAGGTGTGTGGAGGATTTCTCGCAAGGGCCAAGTAAGCGCTCATCCAGAGGGGATGGGCGGCAATGAAGCCTCCCCGGCCCCTCCCCGGCCCCAGCCCCGCATGCACGCGCAACCCCTGCACAGCTTCCCTAAAGGCCTGGAACGTAGGCAAATTGACGCACCGCCGGAATGCCGTAGTAGCGGGCCAGCTCGTTGAAATCGCGCTCCGCGTTCATCCAAAACCTGCCGGTGTGACAGCAAGCGGTTGTCAGGTGGCAGCCGGGCCGAGTGGACGCAGGTGGACGTATCTCGTACACCCACACCCACTACTGCTTGCTTTGGCAATTCCACTTGACCGCTGTCCGGCCACCCACCACCGCTGGCCCCTGGTGGCCCTGACAAGTTTGCTCACTCACAGGTTATCGTTTGCCACCGCCGGGTACATCTGCACCATGACCACGGCAGGCTTTTGCGGCAGGTTGAGCAGCTTGCGCAGCAGGCGCTCGTAGGCGCGGCGGTCCTCCCTGTCCCAGTCGGCTGTTGGTCGGTACCTGTCGTTAACGGCGTACTCCACAAACACAATGTCGACCTGCAACGGTTGCAAAGATAACCTCCCGTATTTGGAGCTGCGGCCGTGCCCAACCAGCACTGTTGGCCGTCCATGCAGTAAGCTGCAAGCGATGAACTGGTAATGCGCGGCACCACACGCTGCACCGCGGCCGGCCGAATGTGCTGACCGCTGTTGCCACTTGGCCTGACGCATGCCGCGTCAGTGGTCCGGCACCAATCAAGCCCAGAATCCTAGGGAATCTGCGTTCTTTCGCAGGTGCACCGCAACCGCCAACTAACCGGCGTCTCCCTCGTCCACACAAGCGCTTATCCAGATGCGTTCCCCTTACCGGCGCCACACCCCGAGCCCAGGGGACACCTGCCCGAGCCTGTACGTTTCCTTGGCATACATGAAACCCTGAAGTGCCGTAGCCCACCTTGTCGAGCGGGATATGGTACTGCATGCAGGAGGACATGTAAGAGGACAGTGTGCCTGCCGTGGGGGAGTAAGGGGGCAGTACGGGGGCCCAGGGGTCAGCGGGCAGTGGATAAGGGACGGACGTGCGAGGGTACGGTAGGGGGTCAACAGCGTGGCCAAGGGAGGTGCACCGCCGGCGAGGCAACCAAAACGGCAATGAATACAGGACAGAATGCGCAGTGCGTACAGCTGCAGGGGGTTTGCTGACCGTTAGCGTGTCTAGGTTCGCAGGGAAAGAGGGCTTGCCGGGCCGCCAACCCCAAGTCCTCCAACCTCCATGACACTATTTTCTTGCTCGCAATGGCTAGGTGGAAGCCAGTTCCAGTCCGTCCGGTTCCGTTGCCAAGTCTCTAATAGCTTGCCACGTTAACTGGGCCTTCTTCGCAAACTGTTGGCGTGGACCCCAGTCCCATCGCACCTGGAATTGCGCCGTTGTGAAGCGTGTGACGGAGCCCCTGCTGCTGCTCCTCCTCTTCCTCCCGCTCCCCCTCCTCATCCTGCTGCTCCCACTCTTCCTCCGCATACTCCCCGTGCCCCTGCTTCGCGTCCGCTCCTTCCTCCACCGTCGCCTCCTCCGTGCTCCCCATGTCGTCCATTGCCGCTCTGCTTGCAGCTGCCCCATGCCCATCCTCACCACTGCTGCTACCCTGCAATGCTGCCGCCAGCGCTGCTCGAGCTCTCCGATATGCAAGTGACGTGGTCGCTGCGGTGGATACGGTGGATGCGGGGTCGTTGCCACCTGGTGCTAACCCCTGGTCCTGCGCAACACCTCTGCTGCTACCGCTACCGCTGCTGCCGCTGCTGGTGCTACGGCTGCTGCTGCTTGTGGTGCCCGCGGCGTGCTGCTGAATCTCACTCCTCTTCCGCAGCCTCCTACCGCCACGTGGGGAGGGCTCAACAGATACGATCCTTGCTGCTCCCTGTACACCATGCAGCACGCCATCACGCCGAACGGTCCTTGCTGCTGTAGCGCCGAGTAGGGCATCCATGTGATACCAATCCTCATCTTGCTCCTCCGCGAGCTCCGAGACCGACCGGCGAGCGGCTGTAGCTGCAGACTCCTGTGCACCAGTGGGCAGAGTCGGGCGCTCGGGCCCAGGCGCATGATCAAATGGACCTCAGCGTGGTTGACTGTATTGTGGGCTCTTTCATATCAAGAGCAAGACATGCCTGTGCTACAATTCGCATGCAGGCAAATCAGGCAGCGTGTGGCCCGGCCCAAGGAATTGGTGCCGCCGTCGTGCCCACCGCGCCATGCAGCCAGCCATTGAACCAGGGGTCTATTTCCCGATGATGCTGTCTTAAAGAAAAGGCGGCGCTACTGTGCCATGCCTTGACGCACCTTTCCTACGGTGTACGTGGGTGGCATTGCGGCATTGAGCCAGTCCTGCATGCGAGGGGGGTAACCGCGGAGCAGCAAGGAAAAATGCACTTGAGGGGAGGGGGCCAGGATTAATGTGCAACAAGACGCAAAGAGGGGGGGAGTGCTAGTGCATAGTACTGCACGCAGTCCTCGGCACAGCTGTCGGTTTATGCAGGTCGATGAGCCAGCGCCGAGACGCAACGAGCTGGACAGTACGCTGGCTTGGCCCTGCCACTAACCAATTACGTGCGCCACTGGCCAGTGGGCCAAGGACCCGTAACAGCTGCTATGGCGTTGCCCACGCCGGCATGTGAATTGAGAGCAGCGCACGATGCGATGTAAGGGAGGCTTCCACGGAAGGCTCCCCACCCCGTACCCGCGCCCTGGGCTCAAGGGTAGGGGCGAGCGAGGGTCGCTCATCTCCTCTGTCAAGGTCTGTACGCAATGCAGCACAGCACCCCGTTCATTCCGTATAAAAAGAGATAGTGAGTTACCTTGAATAGTGCTGCGTACATGCCACTGAAGCTCCGGGCCGCAACACCGCATGATATGCTGCCCCCCAGCACGCCCATGTGCAGGGCCTCCCCTGCAGTAACCAGAAGCACCCGAGTGACACACACAGGGCTTGGCAAGCGGAGCAGGAAAAGATCGTGCGCTGCTGTGTATGCCCGTACGCGTGATGTCGCATACAGGCATGCCTGAATATGTTGGCTGCATAACCAGAAAGATACCGTCTACCACGCCAGTCTGCCTCGTGCAGGACGGGGCACGCTGTGGCATGAGTACATGGCCCAATAGGCAGGGTCCCCCTTTGGGTTGCACAGAGAACTCAGGCAGCAGCAGTGACCAATGCTGCAGCAGGGGACTCTGGACAGGCTGGCTGCAGAAGGCGAAAGAGGCAGAGGCTGAGGGGGCGCTCAGGGGACATCGCAAGGGCGTGCGCGTTGGAAACGTGTGCGCGTGGAAAGTGAGGTAGGAAGGTGTGCTGAGCGAGTGTTGTACGTCGGTGCAAATCCATATGTGGTTTCAGTTGCTGCGTGAAGATCACCGCGCCTACCTGAGCTTGCACGCTCGAGCACTAGGCGCAATCGGGCGCCATGCCCGACATACGCAAGCCCAGACAGCCTCTCGAAGTGTGGCACGAAGAACCGATAGCCAGAGCGTGTTTCTTCAGCTGTTATATGCGCTTCGTTGGCCCTAGTATCCGCTCCTCCTCCGCTGTTGGTTGCGGTGTGGATGACCCGGTCTGCAACAGTGTAGTCCCAATACAGCTTCGCGTACTTCGCTTCTTCGTCTGTCAAGCCATCAAGATCAGGCTTCTTAGCTGCGCAACACCGTAGTTGTGTGGTATACGCCAGTAGGAGCAATGCCGGAAGCTGAACTCGGTGGAAGGCCTTCATGGTACGCATTATTCCAAGCCACCCAAAAAAATTAAATGATGTTCAGATTTTCGCTGAGGGGGTTGGCCAGGCAGGCAGTGTGCTTTTCGCCGCGAAGAGTCTATTTTTGAATATGCACTTCCCGAAACCAGACAGCTCTTGCACGGGAGCCAGCATGTGTTGCCATAGTGACCTTTTATGTAGATTACTTCCGTTCCCGCGATGCAAAGTCTGCGCTGGTGTGCTCCCGTTCCCTCCGGCCCGTTCCGCACAAGGGGCAAACATAAGTCCACGCAACAATCCTTAAGGGGTAATCCAAAAGGGGTCCCTTCCTGGTCCCGTTCGCGTGTCGTAAGCACAGTGGTGAGCTCCTGTGCAGTTCAACCTCGCGAAAAGGGCTCCATAGGGCTTACGAACCGATATAATCACTACGGCGCGCACCGAGCAGCGATGCCCAAAGTCGCTGCAGAACACACAGTGCCTCACAACCAACACAGCTTCCCCGTTACCCCGGTTTGCAGGTCACCGCGCACCGGCGACCCGTGACATGGAGGGGCACGATGATGGCGTCCACACCCGCCGTCAGCTTCCGCCCGCCCTGATCCTGCACGTCCTGAAGCTACTGCTCCCCAACGAGCAGGCCCTCAGCGGCCGCTTCACCTGCCGAGACGCACGCAACGGCCTCAGCGATCCGCAGCAGTGCACTGCCACCCTGTCCCAACCGCTGCCACCCCACGCTGCGCCCTGGGACCAGGCGGCATGGCAGCAGCACATCCGGGAACACCCCTACCTCCAGAAGCTCTAGCTGCTGTGCACAGCTGCCATCAGCGGGTCTGTCGTCAACCTGGAGGTGGCCTGGGCTCTGCTGCAGCCCAGCATCTTCCTGGAGCTGCTGCAACGCCGGGACTGCGCTTTGGGGGAGCAAGGCCTGTTCCCCGACCCCGGCACAGCTGCTGCCACAGCGGGTCACCCGCACCTGCTGAGCTGGCTAGCTGCCCGCTGCCCGGCCATGCTGCGGCCGGGACACGTGCTGCGGGCCGCGGCGCGGCACTGCGACCTGGCGGGGCTGAAAACCGTGTGGGAGGTGCTGCAGGGCGTCCCCTACCGCGGCTTTCTGGCCACGTGGAAGCTGGTCCTGGACCGGTTTGCGCTGGAGGCGGCGGCGGATTCGGTCACGCCGGACGCTGAGGCCAAGATGCAGTGGATGCTGGCCACTGGCGGAGAGGAGTGCGAGCTGGAGGAGGACGTTGCGGAGGCGGCAGCAAGCTCGGGGGACCTCGGCAGGCTGCGGTGGCTGAGGGAGCGGGGCTGCCCCATGGGGGACGGGGGCGTGAGCCCTGTGCTGTGGGGCGCTCTGCGACACGGTGACCTGGCCGTGGTGCAGTGGCTGGTGGACGAGGCGGGGTGTGGGTTGGGGGTGGACCAGGGGGACGCGGCGGGCGAGTGGTGCCGGCTGATCGACGCCGCGTCCGGCAGCAGCAACATGCTGCAGACGGTGGCGTGGCTGCGGGAGCAGGGCATGCCCCTGGCGTACGGAGGCGGCGGCAGTAAGGTGCTGTACCACTTGTACGACCAGGCGCTCTACGCGGGACAGCTGGAGGTGGTGCGTTACGTGCACTCCCTCGGCGGGCCCATCGGACAGCCGCGAGCTTATCCTCCGCCCGGAAGGGACGACAGGACGGGCCGGGGCCGGGGTGGTGGGGCTGGGCGCGGGGGAAGAGGTAAGCCGAAAGAGGACGGGAACAGGAAATTGGGGGAGGCTATGGAGACGGCCGCATGGTCTGGGAGCATCCCGCTGGCGCGATACCTGCGTGAGGCTGGGTACATGGCTACACCGAAAGCGTACACGGCGGCTATCCTGCGTGGGCATCTGGACATGGTGAGGTGGCTGGCGCAGGAGGCGAGGGTGTCGGCAGCAGGGGTGCCGCTCGTGCCCCTGGACAGGCCGGTCGCTGCGTTTGGCCTCAAGGTGCCGGGCGGGAGCGGGAAGCTGCGGGAGGTGGTGCAGCTGCTGGTGGGCGCCGGCAGCAAAATCTGGGAGGCGGGAAAGATGCTGCAGGCTGCCATGGCCCTGGGCGACCTTGCCCTGGTACGGTTCCTATGGCAGCTGCGGCCAGAGTACCGGCTGGATGGCATGGATCTGGCTGCTGCGGTTCAGGGCGGCTGCGAGGTGATGCTCGAGTGGCTGGATGGACAGCTTCCGGGGGGGCTGGCGGCAGGGCTGGATGGCACGTGGCCGTACATTGTGGCTGGGTCCAACGGGGACAGGGGCACGATGGAGCTGCTCCGGAGGCTGGGCGTGCCGTGGGGGAAGCTGGACACCGTGGAGTGGGGTCTGAGCACGGGGTGCGGGGTGCCGGTGCTGCGGTGGATGGCGGAGCAGGGGGCGCCGCTGGGCAGTGATGAGGCCATGGACGAGGTGGTGGCGAGGGCGCAGATGCAGTGGGGTCTCCGGGAGGAGGATGCGAAGTGGCTGCGGGGCCTGGCGGCAGCAGCCAAGCGGGCGAGGAAGGGGGGCAAAGGAGGGCGAGCGGGGAAGAACAAGCGGCGGTGAGAGAGGAAGGGCTTGATACCTCTCGTTGGTTGCGGTGTAGTGGCCGGGGGGAGCTCCTCTGGTGGTGGCAGTGTACCACTAACGCACCAAGTTGGGACGGCTTAACTTCACTTGTTAACGCGGGCTAGGGAGCCTGCAGTATGGTTGTAGCAGTCTTGCCGGCATGCTGCAGGGCGTGGTGCTTGGTGCATGCGTGCTGGTATACCGGTATTGCACTGCGTGCAGGCAGGGCCTGGGAACGACCTTGCGTGCCATGGCATGCCCACTCTGTCGCGATGCATTGGCAGACAGGATGCTATTGGAAGTACGGTAATATTTTAAGATGGCTGGTCTATACGCCAACCAGTTTCATTGTAGGCATGGTACATTGCGAAAGGAGACGCCTGTCTCGGTTCTGCCTTGCCCTCATAACTCGTGTGAGCAGGTTGGGGCAAATCCCCATGCTTGCTGTGCTGTTGTTCGGTAGGCATCTTGCTTCTCCGCTGCAAGCATCACTATAAACATGGGGGCTCTATATATGTATATGCAGCATTGCATAGCGGTCGTGGCTCGAACCCAGTGCCCCCATCCGCACGCACGGCGTGCAGAAACAAGTACGGTAATCGAACGGACATGCATTGCTTGGAGCACTGGGCACGACCCCACCAACGGCGGTTGCCCTGTGAAGCCAACTGTATCTGCCAGGACCGGCCTGGACAAGCTCCTGCACTACCAAGTGCAACCGTGTAAGGCACACGTGTTGGCAGTGGTGCGGGCAGCAGCCACGTATTGATGGCGAAAGCGCATGCGCATTTCCGGTCAACGTACAGAAGACGCTTTCGTCCCTGCACAGCGCCGCTCTGGTCCAGCGGCCCTTCTTAGCCGACGACCGGCATTGTGACCTGTTGCGACCGCGCTCTACATTTCCAATTGGTGCCCCTGTTGGCAGCCGATTCAAGACTGTCGTCAGCCACCATCCACAAACCCGCAGCGCCCGAGAGTGCCGCTGCCCATTGGGGCGCGTCATCAGCTGCAGGGAGGTAGCGAGGTACCCGTGCTCACAAACTCGTGCCCGGCTCTCCGGCACTCACTTTTCAGTGAGTCACGTCTACGGTAACCAAAGGCTCTGGGGCGTACTAGCCTCCTAGCGTACTAGCATCTGCTTGGGTTGCAATGCTCATATTAGTGTGTCTTAACTGCCGCAGACCCTTCAGGTTCGGAGTGATGCCACGGCCTGGCCCCTGTTCATGCTCCAGGCACTACTGGCACCAGTCACGTCACTCATGACGGCGCAGCTCACTAGCACCAGTCACTGTCACTCATGACGCAACGAGCTGCGCCGTACATCCCTGTGGCTTGCGTCAGTTGCGCGCTATCATGCAGTATTGCCGTTGGCACTCTCACACGGTCCACCTGCTCTAGCGGCCGCCAGCAAGCCACCGTGACACACCACGGCTGGGGCCGGTTGCCGATCTTAACCAATTGGCAGGGCCGAGCTACACTACGGCAATACCGCCGCTGAGCCCACGCCCCTGCTGACTGGCCCATGGCGTCACGGCAATGTAGCCGCCAGCCCCACGGCCCTGAAAACGTCCTGCGGCCACCTCCACCGCCCCCGCAGGTGGGGCCGTAGCAACGCACGACAGGGTCACGGCAATGAAGCCGCACCCCTCCACCCCCGTCCGTCTCGCTCCGCTCGCCGGTCCGTCCGCTTCGCTCGCCGCTCCGGCCCCTCCAGGCCCCAATCCATGGAATGGCTACACTGGCCCCACGGGCCCCAACAACTACGGTACCACTGCTCTCGACAAGGTCACGGCGATGGCGCTGACGGCCCCACCCCCCTGAACACGACCTGCAGCTCCTCCACCATATGCAGCTCCCGCCGACTGGGAGGGCCACGGCTGCGCCACGCAGCAGGGTCAGGGCGATGACGCCGACGGACCCACACCGCGGAACACGTCCTGCAGCTCCTCCAGCGTGGGGCTCAGCGCCAGGGAGGGGTAGCACAGCTCGAACTGCTCCGCCAGCCGCCCGTACCTGCAGGGGGTGTGAGCATGAGCACGGACTGGTGGGTGGGAGTCGGGGATGGAGTGTCAGGTAGGGACCCAGCACCAGACGGAGCGCCTGGCTGCGGGGCGGACAGTGCGTCGGCGGGGGCACTGGGCGCGCAGGGCAGGGCACACCTTGGGGGCTCAAGATATAGGGTTCGCTGCATGGCACGTCGCAGGGCACAGACCCAGCCCGCGCCGCTCCGCCGTGTCAGCAGCTTGTGCACGAGCCCCTGCAAGTTGCAAGACCTGTCAGGCGCCCACACCCGACCTTGCCGCCCGCGCCGCACCTCTGCGTGAGCTCTTTGTATACGCGCTCCCATTAGCTGCAAGTTGTGCCTGGTTCCCGAAGCCCCACAACACACCCCTTCGCACCCCTCCGCCACTGTCCCACCTCTGTGTCAGCTGCTCGTACACGCGCTCCCACACCCTGAACGCCAGCGTGCTGTTGCGGAGGTGCTTCTTGACGCGGCCGTACATCTTCTGGATCTTCTTGTCGGCCTGCGTGGTGAATGGCACAGTTGCAACACCGCACAGTTACACACGCACGGAGAGCATGGTCAAGCCATGCGCGGTAAGGCGCTGCCGGGTGCACGAGCATGCCAGTCGCTGCCGTGTCCCTCACACAGTGTCGCATGGTACGAAAGAGCCATGGCACGGCCCTGCGCGCGAAAGCACCTGGACATACGCTTGCCACATCAGGCGGTGGCAGCTCGACAGTGCCAGGATGCCATGCAATACGTTCGATGGCCCCCGCCCATACCCACTCCTTGCGGCCTTTTGCCGTCCTCCTGCCCGCCCAAACCCCGCTCACGTCCTTCATGCTGGTTGCCACTAGCGCCCGCACGTCCGCCGCAGAGCAGCCCGCCTGGAGTGTAGGAGGGTAGGGCAGGGAAGAAGGGGTCAGACCCGCAGACCCTCGTAAACCCACCTGAAGGCATTCACCAGCATGCACAAGCGCCTAGCGCCCCAAACCAAAACCCCAACCCTAAGCGATACCCCCGTCGCCCCACCTGGAAGGGCACCTCCCTTGGCGTCACCACCGCCAGCAGCTCGTCGATTCGCGCCGAGAGGGACAGCGCCTTGCCCAGCGCCGTGTACTGCAGCTGGGCCTCCACGTAGCGAGATAGGGCCTCCTCCTGCGGAAAATAAGGGACGTGCCGCGCGTGTTTCAGCAAACCGTTCCAGCTTTCTCCGCCAACCCTGCAGTGGATCAGGTTGTTGACGCGATCGCGCTAAGCGGTGTGCTTACTAAGTGGAGCTCGCCCAGTACCCCTTTCCCAACCCAGCGGCCCACCAGTCGCGCCTCCGCGGTGAGCGTGTATGCCTCCAGCGATGCCACGTACGGCAGCAGCGGCCGTACGGCCTCCACGAAGTAGCCGTAGTTCTCGGCCCTGGGTACGGCAGCGTGGTGGGATGCGCAGCCAGGGGAAGCTGTCAGTTGATGGTCAAGAGGGCTGCGGATCCACTGGGGTGCAGGAGGGATGCAGGCAAGGCCGCGGGTAGTGTGCATGGACAGCCTGGGCTGCTGCCAGACGCACACGGCACACGACAGAGGACGACCCAGTGAAGCGGAGGCTCTCCTGGGGCCTGCGGGACCATGGCCATGCCCACAGGGTGCATCCCACCTGCGCCTATACCCTACTATTGAAGTCAGAGAGCACTGCGTGTCCAGGCACACCCAGAGCCCCCGTAACACACGGCAAATGCCGGAGAAGCCCTATCACGCCGTCACGCGTGATGCCCGTCCCGCGCGCCAGCCGCATCACCCCGTCCCTCGCCCCCACCTGAGCCTGTCCCCGTGCTTGGTGTCAGCTGCCGCCAGCTTCTCCAGCGTGGCGAACATGAGCCCCACCAGCGAGCCGTACACGCCATCAACCTCCGGCCGGACCTGTACGGGTCCCCATGTACGACACACCGCCTGGTGGGTTACGGGGTACGGCTTCCAGGGTACCATCCACAACATTCAGCATGGCACGGGTGTGCTTGCTGCGGCAGGCACGCGGAAACGCAGAAGGAGGCCATAACGCGCTCGAAGCTCGTCATGAGGCCCACGCCGCTAAGGACTCCCCTGTTACAGTGCTCGTACAGGAATGCCGGACTCTGCAAGCACCCATCACACCCTACCCTCCACCCACCTGCCACGTTGCCGCCTGCTGCACCCTCTCCCTCCGCGACACCGCCTCCGGGCTCTCATCCTCCGCGTCCTCCCCATCCGCCCCCGCACCTCCCCTGGCTGCCCCGCCCCCCGGCCCTGCACCCGCCGCCCCGCCCCTCCCGCTGGCCATGCTGCTCCCGCTGGCTCGTGACAGGGGAGCCCCCGGCCGGCTGAGGCCGCCGCCGCCGCCGCCCGCCGCCGCCAGCGCCGCCACCGCTTGGCCGCCGTTCGACGGCGGCGGGAGGCCGCCCGAGAGGGCGATGAGCAGCGGGTCTGCGCTCTGTGACAGCATGACCTGTGGGCGCGGACGGGGAGGTGGAGGAGGGTGCAGGATAAGTGTATCTTTGCCGCCGAACGTACCTGACGCCAGGGGAGGTACAGGTGGCGGCTGGGGAAACGAGGCAGCACAAAACAAGTTTATAACCCCTCTCATCCCCAGCTTAACCCACCTCCACATGGTGCGCCATTATGGCGAACTGCACCACGAACGCCACCACGTGCAGGTTCTTGACGCCTGGCGGAGTGGGGTGTGGAAACAAGCAAAGCAGCGGGACGGGGCGTCAATGCAAACCTGGCACGTGCACATCTGCAAACCGTGTTGAGCGATGCGGTGTGGCCAGGGACCGGGTGTTTCGCCTGAGGAGGTGATGCCCTCTACCCCCACTCTGGCAGCTCACTCCCTGCCGCTGCCAGTCTCGCCCCGTACGCCTCAGCGGCCGGCCACAAAACGTCGCACTGCCGCACCCCTCAGTGTCGGCCGCGTCTCACCAAACGCTCAAAGTGCAAAACCATACCCCCGCCCACAACCATGGCGGCTCACTTCCTGCCGCCCCCAGCCTCGCTCCGTACGCCTCCAGCGCCTCCTCCTGGGCGTCACGGAAGCGCTGGAAGTGCGCCCGCAGCCGCGAGTGGCAGGACGCCAGCAGCACCTGGTGCAGTGGGTTGAGAGCAGGTGATGAGGAATGCCTCACAATAACTTCACAGCAGCAGTGAGCAGTTGCAGCAAGAGGCGCCGCCGCCTGCCCCCATGCCACACCGCGTTCATGCACCTGGTGGCCAGGGCGACTCGCCCATAGTAACACGAGCTAACACACCACTAATGCACACGCCCACATGCAGCGGCACCGCCACCTGCCCCCGTGCCGCCATCGCGTTGATGCACCTGGTGGCCGGGGCGGCTCCCCCATGCACGGTGCGCCTGCTAAGCCACTGCTAATACACACGCCCACCTGCAGCGGCACCGCCACCTGCCCCCGTGCCGCCAGCGCGTTGATGCACCTGGTGGCCGGGGCGGCTCGCCCATGCATGGTGCGCCTGCTAAGCCACTGCTAATACACACGCCCACCTGCAGCGGCACCGCCACCTGCCCCCGTGCCGCCAGCGCGTTGATGCACCTGGTGGCCGGGGCGGCTCGCCCATGCATGGTGCGCCTGCTAAGCCACTGCTAATACACACGCCCACCTGCAGCGGCACCGCCACCTGCCCCCGTGCCGCCAGCGCGTTGATGCACCTGGTGGCCGGGGCGGCTCGCCCATGCATGGTGCGCCTGCTAAGCCACTGCTAATACACACGCCCACCTGCAGCGGCACCGCCACCTGGCCCCGTGCCGCCAGCGCGTTGATGCACCTGGTGGCCAGCGCCATCATGGGCAGGCACAACACCTGGTGCGACTTGGAGGTCAGGTCAACCAGCGCCTGAGGGAGGTCCCATTCATGAGGGGCGCGCAAGGGGCCGAGGTGTTACCCAAGTCGGGTCTGTTGAATGGAGTTGGGTAGGCGCAGCGCCTGGTACCGTATGACCTAAACGTCAGGCCAACCGGCGCCCATGTGGTGTGTAAGGAGGGAGAACACCGAAAGAGTGCACACGCCATACGCTGTACGCCCCCGGGGGATCCGGGGGATGCGACGCACTTGAGCGTCCACGCGCCGACAACCGCAGCCCACCCCGCATTCCACTTCACTTCTGCCCCCGTGCACGCACCATGAACTCTGCGTCCGCGCCCGCCATGAGGGTCTCCACCACCTGCCGCCCCGGGGACGACAGCACCACCGCGCCGCCCCCGCCGGCCCCTCCGCCCGCCTCTAGGCTGCCGCCCGGGCCTCCAAGCTGCTGCAGGTCAGACTGGGAGCCGCCGCCCCCTCTGCGCCCCGCCCGGCCCTTCTTCTTGCGGCCGCGGCCCTCATCGGGGTTGGCGGGGTTGGGCGCGTCCGCCAGGGGTGCCTCCAAGGCTGCAGGCAGCAGAAAAGGTGCCACAAGTCCCACATCGTTTAGACGTTTTTTGACATTGCGCGCAACTATTAAACCACACGCTGGGCCCGGCTGCGCAGGTCACTGGCCTTGATGTCGCGGAGGATCTGTGCGGCATGTTACTCCGAGGTGAGGAGCCTGAGGCCTTCCCTTGCCACACCGACCTCGCGCGCCCGCAAGTTCACCCGTAACCCCACACTTTCCACTCCTGCCTCCCCCTCCTGCCATCCCACGCGAGCAGGGATGCTCACCTGCCCGCTCGAGGTCTCCCTTGCGCAGCAGCAGGCACGCCGCCGCCCCCTCCGCCTCCGCCAGCAGGTGCGGCAGGTAGCCCTCAAGCAGCACAGCCCACGCCTCGTGGAGGGGGAGTGACACGTAGGAGGGGTCGGCGCCGCCGTTCCTGCAGGGGTAAGGCATGTAATTTGGTAAATTTCATGATGGTACCGGGCGCGCCAAGTGTAGCAGCTCAAACCAAAGCCCCCTCCCATGCCGTCCAACCGCATATCCACCTGCCCGCTTGGACTCCAACGCCTAGTCGTTGCATTGCCTGAACATGCAAACTCCACAACACACCCGACCCACCTGCCCATGGTGCTGCGCGTGTTCCTGGACGCCGAGCTTAGCACCCCAGACCCCACTAACCCCCACACCCCTAACCCACACGCTGACCCACACGTCCCTAGCCCACCTGCCCATGGTGCTGCGCGTGTTCCTGGACGCCGAGCTCAGCGGCCCCCCCGCGAACATCATGCTGCCGCCCATGCTGAGGCTGGCGGGGCCGCGGCCGGGGCCCGGTCCCGGCCCCCCGTGGCCCGCCATGCCAAGGGAGCCCCCGCCCGCCAGGCTGCCCGCCTCGCTGCGGCCCTCGTCCGGCTCCTCGCTGCTGCCAACCTGCGTTCAGTATGCGAATAACGCATCCAGAGGGCAATGTAAAAAGCATGATGCTGCTTTTTCCAACACAATTGCTACGCAAAGCAGATGCCCGGGCGGTGCCCCTCGTCCGGCTCCTCGCTGCTGCCAACCTGCGCAGAAGACAAGTGGCGCTTGCAAGGTAAGATGCATGTCATGACATCGCTTGGTTACACAGCGCTTGCTCTGCAGGGTGTCGTCGAGGTAAGGAGGCGTCGTCAAATTGGATGCGAGGTCAGTCGTGGGCCCTTGCCACAAACGGTCGGCAGCACGTAGAGCTGCGTGTTGCTGCGCATGGTGCTTTTACCGTCACGGTGCGCCGAGCCTCGCCCACCGCCCCCCACCCTCGCCCCCACCCTCCACCCCCACTCCGATATCACCCACCACGCTGGTCCCCATGATGCTGGGCGCCGGCCCCCTGCTTCCCACCACGCTGCCCGCTCTACCACCCTGGGGCGTGGCCCAGGCGTTGGCGGAGGAGGTCAGGTTGTAGTCGATGGGGTTGGCCTGCAGGGGCGGGGGTGGGGGTTAGGTGGTACGAATACCGACGAAGCGGGGGTGGGGGTGGTGCAACGGTGAGTACGCACGTGCAGTGGGAGAGGACCTCCTTACTCCCCCGCCATCACACGTATGCATTGATACACACAGTGCTGGTGAAACACACGCACGCACCCCTCACGCCGCCTCCGCCTCCGCCCCACCTGCATGTCCTGCATGGCCGCCTTCCGCAGCTCTGCGGCGCTCACCCGCAGCTCCTTGCTGCGTGGCAAGCGGAATGTGGGAACCCAGAGGTAACTTTTGCAGACTGGCGTTGCTTAACAGGAATACGGACGAGTACAATTGAGCGGCCAGAGCTGTTGGGCGATGAGGGACAGCCTAGGGAGCGACAGGTTCTGCTAGCCGGGCCCAGCGCTTTGCGCGCGCCACAGGCCCTGCTCGACTGAGTCTACCATGTCCGGCAAAGCACACGGTCAAAATGTTTACGCCGTTAAAACAAACACAATCGCGGCGTGAGATACTGCCACATTACATGCTAGCCACGCCACGGCTCACCGCAGCAGCATATTGACGCTGGCCACGTACGCCCCGCACAGCTTGGGCAGTACGTCGGGCTGAAGGGCGGCGGTGGCACGGACCAACTCCGCATGGCGCAGAAGCGCGGAGCGCAGCTGGTCGTGGGAGGGCGGGGACAGCCGGGAGGCCTCTGGGCAGGGAGGCATAGCAGCACGGCATGAGCGGCAAATCAATTCAAGGGCGACGTGCAGAGAGGAGGGTGAGGGGACGTGGCAGGACGGAGCGGAGCTGGTCGTGCGCGGGGGGGGACAGCCGGGAGGCCCCTGGGCAGGGGTGGGAAGGCGGTATAGCAGCATGGGTTGAGGGGCAGGACTGGACAGCGTCCAATTACGGGGCCAAACGCAAGGGGCAGTTAAGGTAGCCGGGTAGAGCATAGCTGGCCGGTCGATGGAAGGGACTGGGCAATAGTGTGTAGGCCACTGGGGCCAGGGAGGATGGGAGAGGGGGGGCCATGAGAGTGACGGGTAGGCAACCGGAGCAACCGCACTAGGCGGCGCACTCACTGTCGGTGGTGGCGGCCAGCACGGCGAGCACTGCGTCCGTGGCCCCCGTGAACACGCCCCGCAGGTGGGCCAGGGCCGCGGCCGTGAAGCGGTGGGCCAGGTCCTGCAGCGCCTCGCGGGCGTCCTGGGGAGAGAGAGGAGGGCGGGGCGGCCAACGCGGTATCAGTGGGTGAGAGGGCGAGGCCCGGTTGACGTAAGGCCTTCAAGGTAGAACGCGTTGAAGTTCCACGATGCGGCCTCCCCTCCCTCCAGTTCCTGCACGGCCCAAAAAGTAATCCTGATTGTGTGGGATGCGCCCATCCCCTTGATCCACCTGCATGCACATAACGTTGCCGCGACACCTACCGCAACCCGTATGCGGATACCACTGCAAACTACTAAATTAAATATGCCTGAGCTAGCCCTTGTTCAACTAGGTACGCCCACCTTGACGACTCGCATGTGCATGAGGTACGCGGACAGGCAGCTGGTGGAGGCGGGGTCCAGCCGCCGCAGCTTGGCGTGCAGCCGCCAGGCGGCCAGCGTGATGGCGGGGAGGCGGCTGCGGGAGCGGGCGAGTGCGACTTGATACTGAACGGCATGTAGTGCTATAATGATCAGCTTCCAGAGACAGCAGCCGCCATGTGCCAGCGTGATAGCGGGCAAGCGACTGTGTAGCCACTTTGTGGAGGGGGTGTTGGACTTGGTCGGGCACGCACCCTTGGCACGCACGCGCCCCTTCCAACAAACGCAAAGCTCCTCAGCACGAACCTTTGCCAACACGAAGCACAGCGGCCAATCAAGCTGTGTCGCTCGTGCCAGCGCCCAGGCCCACCTGTTCTTTGCAAAGGGCGGGTTCGCCAGGGTCGCCTCCACGTCCCCGGGGAGCACCAGGTCGGACAGCAGCGTCTGGGGGAACAGGGAAGGGGGTGATGCAGTGTCAATCAGTCAGCCAGCTAGGATTGAAGGTAGGGCCAAGGGAGGCCCTCCACGTCCCCGGGGAGCACCAGGTCAGACAGCAGCGTCTGGGGGAACAGGGAAGGGGGTGATGCAGTGTCAATCAGTCAGCCAGCCAGGATTGAAGGTGGGGCCAAGGGAGGCCCTCCACGTCCCCGGGGAGCACCAGGTCGGACAGCAGCGCCTGGGGGAACAGGGAAGGGGGTGATGCAGTGTCAGTCAGTCAGCCAGGATTGAAGGTAGGGCCAAGGGAGGCCCTCCACGTCCCCGGGGAGCACCAGGTCGGACAGCAGCTGGGAACACAGCCATGGAGGGGCCCAAGCGGTGCCGTGTCAGCGAGCCAGGCACGAACGCAGGGGGAGGACGAGTCCCCAGGACGGAGATTCGCATAAGACTATGCCTCGGCCTCGGCGAGAGGGCGCCTGCGCACGGCAGCCGGCTGTCTTCACGCGATGCGGCCCTAGGCCCCTGTGTTCTGTCCTGACACCCCCTGACGCTGAAGTTCCCTATGCCGCACACCTCTAGCGTGTGCGCCAGCCTGCTGTAGTTCCTGCTCTGCAGCTCCAGGCTGTTGTTGAACGCCTTAAAACACACCGCCTAACCCACGCACCTCCAGCGTGTGCGCCAGCCTGCTGTTGTTCCTGCTCTGCAGCTCCAGGCTGTTGTTGGAGGCCTCGATGGCGGCAATGTCCTCCCGCATGTGGCGCAGCTTGGTGTCGAACACAAGCAGGTTCTCGTCCAGGTCATCTGGGGGGGAGGGTGTATGCGTTGTGTGTGTTAACACGAGGAGTGTGTTTTAGGTGGTGGTCAGGCAGAAAACCTGGTGCTGCTTGGTGTAGAACACAAGCAGGTTCTAGTCCAGGTCATCTGGGGGGGAGGGAGGATAAGAGGTGTGTGCGTCAAGGAGATGTGTGTTTAGGTACTCGGACTGGGTTGAGGTGCATCTTGGTGGCATCACCAGCAAGTTCTCGCCCAGGCCCTCGGTGCATCACCCACCCAGCAGGGTGTCGTAAACTTCCGACCTCCATCCTGCCGCAATGGCCGTGAGTGACACCTCTCAGGTTGCCTGCTTTCACAGAGAGCTTCCGCATCCAAGCTCCTTCCACTGAATACTGAACCCACCCAGCAGGCTCTGCGTCTTGCGTATCTCGAACACCACCGCATCGGCCTTGGGCTTGGAGGCCATGATGCTCCACACGTTGGACGCCTGCGGGTGGGGCCCGCCCAGGCCGCAGGGCACGGACCAGGAGCCCGTCAACGCTTTGAGAGGATTGGGGGCCGGGTTGCGGGTTACGGCTTCAGCACGGCAAGGCGGCCAAACATGATGCTCAACCCGTTGCAGGCCTGCGGGCGGAGGATGGGCCGTTGCGTGTGAGAGAGTGCTTAGCTACCGGCGCAACCAGTCGCCCTTACCCCACGCAGTCTCCAACTCGCCTGCCATGCACCAACCCGCAAACGTTTGACGCCCGCGGGTTGACAGCCTGGCTATTACCACTGAATCTCTAGGTGACCAAACGCATGCCTGCGTAACGCCAAACGCCGACCCCGCACACACTCTATCACACAATTGCCCCCGAATGCCACCCCTCCGCCCCAGCGCTAGAGCGCCTCTCGACCCGTCGCCAGACAGCTGCGTAAGAGGCGGTCAACAACCTCATACCACCACCTAACCTATCCCAACGGTCTCTACCCACCTCGAGCGCCTCGTGCTCCGCCGCCAGCCTGGCTTCGAACTCCGCCACGTCGCCAATGCCCCCAGAGAACAGGTCGCCCAGGTCGCGCTCCTCCTGGCAGCATACCACGCGAATCACAAGGGGCCGAACTAGGCAAAACGCACTTTGCAATCCCAGGTTGCTTTGTGCATATGCACAATGCCCTCGCCCGTCGCCCGTCATAAAGTGACCCATGTGGCCCCCGCTGGCCACGTCTCGGCAGCCGGTCGGCCCGGCTGTGCGGCACCTGCATGACTTGGCACGTGGTGTGACACCGCCCAGCTGTGCAGGTTGCCCACCTTGGCAGACAGCAGCACGCGAGCCCCACCGCCCGCGCCGTCGCCGGCGCCGCCCTCCGAGCCGCCACCTAAGGCACACGTAGTGACGAGGAGACAGCCGTGAGAGCAAGTAGACGTTGCAAACGCGACAGGGCAGATACCTGCCGCCCAAGCCTTACACCCTCGCGCCCTTGCGCACCCAGCCTACCCTACCCTGTCCCACCCACTCAGCAACGGCACCACCGCAGCAAAGGCCCGCCCCCAGCCGCATAATGTCAAGCCCCCCGCCGCACGCCTGCCCACACCCGACCCACCCGGCAACGGCACCTCGGCATCACAGGCCCTAATCCGCAAGCAAGCATGCACACACTGACGGTAAGGATGACATGGGCACATGCAAACAGTACCTCCGGCCCGCGCACCCGGCAGCAGCACCTCCGCGGCGAAGGCCCCCAGCAGCGGCAGCACCTGCGCCTGGTGGCCCAGCCACCAGCGCTGCAGCTCTCCAGCGTCCAGACCCGACAGGTGGGGCAGCCGATAGTCCAGCTGCCTATGGCGGGAAACCGCAGAGCGGCAGAGCACCAGCAAGGGGGCGGGGGCATGGAGGGTCATACACAGAGAATAGATAGGCGGTTGTCCTGTGTTCAGACCCGACAGGTGGGGCAGCCGGTAGTCCAGCTGCCTGGAGAAACAGCGGGGTAGGGTATGGGAGAACCCAGAGGGGGCCCACATACTGCGCTGCATTGGGAGATGGCCGACATGTGTGTGTGTGTTGTTGGGAACAGGCGGGGCAGCCGGTAACGCAGCTGCGGCAGCGACCGAGTAGGGGGCTACGCTCGTTGTATTATTGCTATTAGAACCGGTGGTGGGCTGTGGGGAGCAGTGGGGGCAGTCGGTAGTCCAGCTGCCCTGGGCAAGCACGGAGGGCGTCCACGTGGCGCAGCCACTGGACAAGATTGCACAGCGCCATTTCACGACCGTCACAAGCGAGTGCGCGGAAGTACCAATGGGCACTAGGAACGCATGGAAGGTGCACTCCAAGCTCTCCACAACGGCGACGGGTAAGCCCGAAGCTGGTAGCCGACAGCATCAAGGCACGCTGCCCCTGCCTGGCCCCTCTGCGTGCTGCTAGCTACAGGTGCAGCTGCTATCACGCACCTGAGCAGGTGCAGCAGGAGGGACAGGATGAGCTGCAGCTCGTCCGCCCCCCTCAACTTGAGCTGCAGCACCACCTCCCCTCCTCCCCCGCCTCCTCCTCCCCCTGCGCCTCCGCGCAGACCCCCTCCACCTCCACCTCCTCCGCCCCCCGCGGAGGGCGGGCCTGTGAAGTGCAGGTGTACGACAGGGGAAGACGACGCTGCATGGTCGTACTTGCTGGGCGGTACGGCAATCTCGGACAGTGTCTTAAGGGGGAAGGAGCGCATGCTGCTGCTGGCTGCTGCGCTGCTGGCAGCTGCGGAGCTGAAAGGGCGCCGGAGGAAGGAGCCAGGGGAGGAGCTGCTGCGGTGGTGGTCGGGCTGGCTGGGGTCTTGGGGGGAGGGGTTGTCGGGTGGGCGGCAGGTGTGGAGGGAGGGCTTGAAGCCCCGGCCGGTCTTGTTGCGGCGCACGGTGAGGACCAGCAGGCGGGGCTGGGGCGCCTCGCGCGCAAGAAAGCTCTGCGGATAATGAATTAAGTATTAGGTCCAGGGCCGGGTAGTCTGGGTTTTGCTTGGGTGCTGATTGGGCAGCTGGGGGCCTGGGTGGGCATCGATCGAGGGGTAGGCTATGTTTGGACATATAGTTTATCCGATGCCTGGTTTTGTGTTTTTTCCCTCTCCGCTGAAAGGGGGAAGCGTGAACCTAGGCTCCCGTGGCAGGTTGTGCTTCAGTAGGTGCCATGGTGACGGGTGGGGAGTTGCACGTACCTTCCCCGCAAGTGCCTTGAGGAGCTCCGCCCCTGTGTGCTCCCCAGGTTGCTTGAGTTTGAGCACGTAGAACGCAGCGACGACAACCTCATCTGTGTCCGCAAACGTTGCTTCCGCTGCGCGGAGCAGCTCCGTATCGACGAAAGCCCGGCTCGCCATTGTCCGAGCCGCGCTAACTAGTCTTATCACATATGTTCCATACTAAGTATTGGATGATACGCACACGTCCGAATCCGTAATAGCTAACCCAGTAGAAGGCAAATGCAATGACAGAGGCAAATTTCAAACGCTGACCCGAGCCGTTTAACACACGTAAGGAATCATGTAGGGATGAGCAGTTTGCTCTACAAATTTTGCAAAATGGTAGCGTCAGAGGTCGCCGTTGGTCGTTGCCACCTGGGAGACGCCTTGAGACACAACTGGCTGCGACGTGGGGCCCCAGTGCTGGACTGAGACAATATGACCCGGCCCGGACGCAATGGTAAAAAACAGTCGCTTAGCTGCAGGTTACAGGTGGGATCAGCTCCACTGGGCCTTGCCCTCAGACACCTGCCGTATTCCGCTGTACCTGAACCGGTACTGGGAATACGACAGCATGAGATGTCTCAACTTCTATTATGTGCCGTCACTGTCGGATTCCACCATGCCGTAGGCTGCGTATGCTAGGTCTGCGGCACGTAGACGGCCGCACGTGGCAGCCTGCTGGTAGGTAGGGGTAGGGCAGAGTGCCATCGGGTGCAGTGAGGTGCCATGCACAGGCACCTGACGTACGGCTACCGTCGGCTACGGCTGACCAAAATTGTACCATTGTCATGCACGCGCAGTGTTATGCAGAACCACACCTCATCCTATCCTATGATAGCGTGTCTGTAGCGTGCTGGCAGGGTACAGTATGCATCTATCCAAAAAGCAATCCCAACAGCCCTGCCAACAGCTGATGGTACACAACTTTGCCAGCCGGATCACCGTCCCCAACCGACGCCATACCGGTATGTTTACAGGGTCACTACGGGTGGCAACTGGCTGGTGCTGCCCCCTGGGCTCAGTACACGCGGTTTACGCAGCTCCCTGCACCATCAACTCCGCCAACAGCAACACGGCATACCCGGGTCTGTTCCAGTCACCAATACGAATGCTGCCCGGTCCCCGTAACCTGCCCCTCGACTACGCTGCCGTACCAACAGCTGGGCACAGCACATCAGACCTGGCAGCCGCATGCACAACCCAACAAGCCGTCAACGCGCCTCATATCACGATGATAAGCTAGCCTTTGTGCAGTCCGAACAGTAAGCAAGCCCAAACACCAAGCAAGCAAGCCATAAGGCTAATGCATTCAGCCAAAAGTCGCGAGTGCCCATCACGTATACAGGGGAGCCTATGCTAGCCTGCTCCTTGACCCTGCGTCGATACACGCCGGCAACCACGAACTAAGCGCCGGTAATCGGCATGAATAGCACATGCGGGTGGTTGGCGACGCAACAGATCGCCTCCCCCTGCCCCGTGTAAATGCTCCGCCCCGCTCCCCCACCCCCACCCCCCCATCCTTCCACCCCAGACTCAACAGTTCAAACGGCCCGTCTGAGGATGACCCATGCCGGCCGCAGAACGCGGCCATGCAGCCCTGTTCCTCCGCACAATCCCCCATTAGCTACTGCTACTTATGCTGCTGCTTCCCACGACGGCTGCTGCTACTTCTGATAGCGGCCTGCCATGTTTACTTGTACTGCGCCACCAGGTTCTTCAGCTTGTCCTGGGAGGCGCCCACCAGCTCCGCCACCTTCACACCGTCCTTGTACACGTGGAAGGTGGGCATGGCGGTGATGCCGCACGCCTCGGCAACAGCCTGCGGGGTGGACAGGACACAAGCGGCTGTGTACTAGCACGATTGCAGGCGATGATGGGCAGGACCTGGCAGGACGAGCCGGCACAAATGATTGTGGTGGAATATGTCGAAGCAATCGAGTCTAGCGGGTACAGGTGCCAGGTCACACGGTACAGCATTCGCATGGGTGAGAGGATGCAGGCGACAGCGACGGCTGTCAGCCATAACCGAGGCATAAGCACACCAGCGTCCAGCGAGGGCACGTGGGCCCCAAAGCCAAAAGGGGAAGCCAAAAGGGGATTGCTTGCGACTGGGCCTTGCTTCCCCGCCTTTGCAGATGGGGTGCTGTGCCCCCTTGCCACAGCCACCTACACGTGCGCCCCTGCCTACGCGAACTTACCGGCACGTCGTCAACGTCGACTTGCAGGAAGTAGATGGACTCATACTCGGCACTCATCTGCTCAAAGAGGGGCTTGATCATCTTGCAGGGCCCGCACCACTGCGACGCAGGTTCCAGGCGGTCGGCAACGTGAGTAATCGTCACACGTTGGTCGCTTGACCACAACCCGTCGACCTCAAATTGATTCATCTTAGCTTAAAACCACATACCTGAGCAAAGAAGTCGACGACGCACTGTGGGAAGGCAGAACGGCGTAAGCGGAGGAAAGGTCACCATAAGATCGTGTCCACAGGCTTCGCACAGGCACTTGTCCAGGACCACTTCATAAGAAGCTCACCGCCTTGCCCTCAGCCTTAGCCTTGTCCAGCTGGGCAGCCCACTCCTCCTTGCGCGTAATGACGATAACGCGGCTCATTCTGTTTCTGTTTCTGAAGATATGCAGGTGATAACTGTTTAGTGTCAGAAAAGGCAGTACTTAACTTTATACAGAAACGCAATTGAATTGTAGTAGGACGTAGTTGGCGTTATGGACAGCCTCCAGCATGAACTAAGTCCGATCTATTATTACCGCTGTACGGGCCTGCTTTTACCAAAGCCACAAAATAGTAACGAAGAAAACAATATGTTTGTTGTATATCAAAAGCGTTAGCACCGTCGCCTTGTTCCCTCTGTCGTGAGGTCTCCCCTGCCCACGAGCGGCAGTCTCCGGTTGCCCCCTCTCGGAGCTGTTGGCAACGGCTGTGTTGACTGGTCTGCAAGTGTGTGATGCAGTTTCCCAAGCCTCATACGACGTTGACACGCTGCTCGTGTAGTCGTTGGCAACGTTGGCCACAGACTCGTGAGTCGCCGCCAAGAATGTAAATGCCCTAACGCCGAAGACAGTTGTCACATCCAGCTGCTTCTGCTTCGTTTGAAGACAGCATTGATTTACGAAAACAGATGGCCAACGTGTTGGCGCCTTCGTGAAAATGCTAGGCGCACCTAGGTTTGCACCGGTTTGCCGTACACCACGTGCCAGCCCGAGCAGGTCCGCCCAGCACCTGCGCAAGCACTGATCCTGAAACACCACCAATCAAACGACCAACTGAACAAGTACAAAACGCACATAGGATGTCATATGGTCAACTGCCAGGTGTTTGCATGTCACGTACAGCCGCGACAGGCACGAGGCACGCAGGGCAGCACACAGACCACAGCCGTCCGGACGCACGCCGCTACCTGCGCCCACGCCAACGCAGGCGCGCTTTGAAACGACAGTCCAACTTGCGGGTTGCAAAGTCGTACGGCAGCTATGGCTGTGCAGGCATGCAGGGCAATGTACGGCTGCAATAGGCGCAGCCATCCCAGTGCCTTGCTTTCTCTTTGCGTGCAGGCAACTGGTGGTGAGCGGAGGGTGCAGTGGCCGGCCCTGCTGCTGCCGTGCCTCCGTCAGCTTATCCCTATCCGCAATTCCCTACATCTCCTTTTAAGCGTGCTGCCGGTCCACCTTCACATCCGCACGTACAACATCGCCGGCAACGCCCCTGCTGCCGCCTCCAGTGTCAGTCCATGCACTCCCATTATAACCCGCGCTGCGCCTGCTGCCGCACCCCCTTCCGTTCCCCAACCACCGTCGGCGCCGGTCCGCTTCGCACCTGCAACCCATCATCACCGGCATTCCCCCTGCCTCCTCCACCAACTCCACAGCCCGCCTCCTGTTGCTCTGCCGTCTGCTGTTTCCTTGGCCGGCGCCGATGCACGCTCCGGCATGCACTAGTGCGTGCTCCTGTTGCTCCGCCGGCCGCTGCTTCCTTGGCCGGCGCTGCTGCATGCGCCGGCAAGCCCTGCCCGCACCACCGCCCCTGTCGCCTCCGCCTCTGCTGTCTGACGCGCGGCTGCAAGCGGCTACCGGCGCTGCTGCTGCTGCTCCAGAAGCCGCCGGCTCTGAGCCTCGATAGCCCTGGAAGGAATGGATGGAAGGAAGGGCACCACATACCGGTCAATGGGGCTTGCTGCGAGCACCCAGGGATCCTGCATGCCACCATGCCATGCCTCTCCAAGCGATGCCCATAACACCAGGCTTTTGGATGCCCATGAATTAAGGGTGAGCATTATGGGAGCTCCACGGTAGACGGCCAACTGTGACTGCTTAGCAGGACGTACCGGTACGCTCCAAAGCCCATGTTGCAGCCACCTCTCCTCCTGCATGCCGTACAGGCCGCACGTCCCATCCCCACCACCCACAACGCAACCTGGCGACCCTCGCACTGCACTGCCCCAGTTCCCACCACATTTCCACCGGGCTTTCCATGCGCGCATTCCAATGAAGCCTGCACCTGGAAGCTATTACCGCAGTACGGCCCAGTCCTGTCGTACGCATGCGAGCGATGCCCGTGAACATGTCGGCTGCGCACGGTACGGCTGCGGTACACACCTGTACTCGCGCTCCATGGCACGGAATTGCCGGCATCACACCCACGACAAGCACTGCGCGTATCCCTCAACCGCATGCACCGATGATATAGAACCCGGCAAGTTGGTACACCGCCACCTTCTCGTACGGTACGGGGTGAATGGCCAACATTAGCAGACGTCAGCACAAGGGTAGTTTCGTACGCCAACTGGCACGAGCACGCACTGCTACACGAAGGGCGTACATATTATCCTGTCGCACGGCCTTTACGTACGCACCTGTACTCGCGCTCCATGGCGGGCACCACCGTGCGCTCCATCTCCTCAACCGCACGCGTGGCGGCGCGGGCCGTGGCCTCCATCTGGGGGTGCAGGTGCGACAGCGGAGCAAGGGTAGGTAAGGGTGGAGACGTTTTCACACCGCTTGACACACTCACGCCCAATCAGCCCGTTGTATTGCGTCGGGGAACTGACATGCCCCCACGCTAGTCGATCGTCACCAGCAAGCAGCTGGTACCAACCGCACCCGCGGCACCACCTGCCGCTACCACCTGCTGCTACTGTGTGGCTGCCGGCAGGCCGTACACATGCACGCATGAACCAAGCGCCTGGCAAACACAGGAGCGGCACGAGCCCAACCCAGCTCCCACCCGCGCCCCCGCACCTGCAGGGCAGCCCATATGCCGCTGCGACCGACACGAGCGCGATATGTTGACAAGGGAACAGGTCAAAACCCCGTTCTCCACCCCTTAGGCCCCACCGGCGGCTGCAGCTTGATCCCCGTGACCTTTAAGTACATGCTTATTAATGTACACGTGCCCGTGTACCTTTTCTGCGGCTGCAGCTCAAACCTCATATGTCCTGCACATGGGAAAGCACTCCTTCTATGCCCTTGTGTGCTTGCTTTACGCATCGGATTGCCGCACCTGCGGCGCCACCTGCCGCTGCAGCTTCTCCCCCCGCGCCTCCAGCTCCGCAGCCAGGTCGCGAACCACCACGCCAACCTCCTCACTGGCGCGAGCAACCTGCGGCGCACGACAAAAAAAAACAAAAAAAACTATGGATACCGACATATGTGGGTGAGCGTCCGCACGAGTAGGCGTGCATGCTCCACGGTGCTGCCAGCCGCAGATGCCGGCAGCATATACCTATCACTAGCAGTTCGTTGAATCCTCACAGCGTCCCCTGTACGTACCTTGTGGCGCACCAGGTCCGCCGCCGCCAGAGGGTCGCCTCGCCCCATGCCCCCACCGCCCACCTGCCAGTCGCCCTCCACCCTCCGCCTCCTCGTCCACATACGGATCTACATTTTCCGTACAGCTACCCCCTGTCTGATTCCCTTGTGCGCACCTTGTCGCGCACCAGGTGCGCCGCCGCCAGGGGGTCACCCTTCTCCATGCCGTACACTACGGCAGCACCCAGCGCCGGGCCCACCACAATGGTAGGGAACAGGTCTGGAGGGTAGGGGACGGGAGGGGAGTATCGTAATGGGAGTTATGGGCAACACTTCGGTGCCGTGTGTTAGGGCATGGCCGGAAGGTTTCAGGTAGTTGAGCACAGGGCGGGCCCACCACGGTGGTGCGCAACAGGTCTGTGGTGGTGGGCAGGTGAGGCACGCAAGCTTCCTGCCGTATAGGTACCAGCCGTACCCTTGTAACACAGGGATACTACTGAGTAGCAGTACACACCCCCAGAGTCGCGACTTTCGCTCTGCTATGCTCACCCAAGATGGGCTTGGTGACGAGGCTGACCACGGGAATCATGTTGACCAGCCCCTTGATCGCGTGCACGCCCAGCAGCCCCGCCAGCATGCCCACGCCGTACCTGTAAGGCCGTACGGCGGGGTGAGCAGCCGTACGGCAGGTGGGCGACATCATAATGGCAGTTGCAAAGGCAGATGGGGAACGGGGCGGGGGATAGGTGAGTGGGGTTGCGGACGATCGGGTGGGGTTCCGTGGTGTAGCCCCCGCGTGGCGTGGTGGTTGGTCGACGGCCACGTTTCGGGGGCTCGGTGCCGTGTCCTCCTCCTCCTCCGTGGAGTGACATGACAGCGACGACACAAAAGACAATTCCACAATTCGACTTAACTGCACATCGCGTCCCCGGGGATTCGTTTTATCCGCTGCCTGCCTAGCTACCTTCGCCTTTGTCGCCCCACAGCCGTGCCGCTGTAACATTGACGCCTACAGCCCCGTATGCCGTGCCCAAAGCTTAATTGCGGTATTACACAATAAGCTTGCCCCAGCAGCAGTAGGCAGCAACTTGCGCCAGGCTCGTGATAGACGTAGGTGCAGGAAGCCGCGCAGCTGAGAGGGGCTTCACCGGTGGGCTACCCCACGGCTGCCCACACATCTGCCCACAGCCCCAGCTTAACCGCGCGCATGTACCGGTCGTCACACGGGTACAACTACAGTGCAACTTGGATGCAAACGTACGAGGTGCGATGGCTATGGACGCGAGATAGTCCCCTGGGTGCAGCTGGGGCCTGAGGTGGTCACCCCAGCCCCTGCCTTGCCCTTGTGCCCCGCCACCCAACCGACCCAAAGCACCAAGCTTACTTGGCCTTGCGCAGCGACTCCGTGCGGTTCCGCGTCGATCCACGGCGCTGCCATGACTGTTGACCATGATTACGCCAGGGTACGGGCTCAAGTATCCGCGGTTGGGGCGACTGCCATGGAAGCGAGATGGAGGGCTGCTGCACGCTCGCGGGTGCAGGCCAAGCCATGCTAACAGTACAGTAGTGCTATAAGTTGTTAATTCTGCTATTGGTGAGGTATCGTTTAGCGCCTTTGCTTGCTATGAGAGGAAGTGACGTGGTCAGGCCCGGTGAGGCACTTTCGCGTGGGTAGGCTGCGGCCAACGGCGTGACCTACAGCTCGCGCTGGCAAACAAAGTGAGCTGAGTGAAAGCAATTGCAGATGGCAAAGTGGAGTCTGTCGTCTCGTGCTAATGCAGGACAGGGCAGGTGTTGTGGCCGTTGGAAGGTGGTTGCCCGCAGCAGCCGTGGGAAACTTCTGGAGCGCTCATGCAGTCATGCTGGCTCACGTGCTCTCTCCTCCGTGCTGGGCAGTGGGGGCGTTTACGGTTTGACGGTGACGACTGACAGGGACTGCGAATCTGTGGATGTGCATATACGCTGGGTACTCCTCCTGCGGCATCCGCTCCACCACCAAAGCGCTTCACACCTCTGAGCTTTCAGGCTCAGCATACCGATATGTACTGCGGTTCAGGGAAGCTCCCTTAGCGCTATACTTCTTGGCCGCACAATGGCAGTCGCGCCAAGCGCCACAGTGTTCGGCGTGCGTGTGTCTGCATGTGTACGTGCATGGCCAATGATGCAACAGGTTGAACTTTGACGAGTACTGGTCAACTTCGCGTTCGTGTGCGCACCCAAAGCGTAGGCATGCGTAAGTTTCAAGACACGCACGCGTCGTACGGTAACGAGCCACCCACCAACCAGGTCTTGTCCTTACAGGCTCCTTACAGGCCCGCAGCCACCGTTGACTTGCCGTTGACCCCGCCCGTGGCCCTGACGTCCCTCCCATCCTCCCACAAAGCCGTCCGCAAGAGCGTCGTGCAGTTGCATGCACGTCACAACCACCACATCACTTGATGACAATCGGCCCACCATTTTCGTCATCTTCGCGGCAACGCTTTCATCACAGCCATCAAACGCTAGCACAGCGAGACATGCAGAGACTGCTCCCACTGCTTTAAAGAGCCATCCACAACTCACACCCCGCGAATTTATTTTTCAACACCGATCTGGGACTGCATAACCTCAGAAGCCTTCTATTTTGGCGCGCAGTCCCCGACACATACAGGCTAGCTGCCCCCAAGGCCCACCTGCGGGCCCACCAACGACAGCCACAGCCGCACGTACCTCGCGCCCCACACCTCCGGGTCACCCTCGCACACCGGCACATCCCCGCCTGGCCACGAGACCTGCGGCAGCGACCCGCCCTCATCCCCAGCTCCCTCCACCCCGGCTGCTCCTGTCACACGGACATCCATACCACCCTGGGTCCCCAGCTGCTGCCCTCCTGCACCTGGCTGACACTCCGCGACCCCACCTCCATCCCCACTGCCCTCACACCCCGTAAGACACGCACTCCCAAGCTCCAACACGGCCGCTGCTGCTACAACACCGGTCAGTAACTCCTCCAGGTCCGGCACCGCCTCCGCCTGCTCCTCAAACACGTGCATTTGGTCCAGGCCTGCCGTCACCCAGCTCCCCTCGCCCTCTCGCCCAGCCGAGCAGGCCACGCCCGTGCCTCCATGCACCTGGCCCTGCATGCCCTCGGTGTCGTCGTGACCTCCCTCCCTGTCGCCATCCGTACGCCGGCTGGCCTCCCCTAGGCCCATCGCCAGGGCCATGACTGCGGCCGTGTTGCAAGGGTGCAGCACGCACCAGCAGGGGCCGGGCAGCAGCGGGTGCTCCTGCAGTGGGTTAAGACGCAAGGGTTGCATGCATGTGGGTAAACGGTTTACTTGGGCTGACACTGGAACTGCAGCATGAATCACGGCAGCACGCCCGCATGTGACGCATGATGAGCATTGCCGCTCAAACCGTTGTGGTATCTACCACGAATATACCGTAATCGCTCGCTTGGGATAGGGCCCAAGTCACACTGACAGGCCGCATACCATCTCCAGGGTCATTCAGGTCACAACGTTCTACGTAAAGCACCGAGCTGCTCGCCTGCCCGACCCACCTGCAGGGTTACGAAGGTGCCCAGCTGCTCGCCAGGGTGCTGCTGCCCCCAGGCGGGGAAAAGCTGCAGCATGGAGGCCCAGGACAGGGGCCGGCCGTCTGTCGCAACGCGGGGGGAGACGCAGAAACACAGCACCGTCAGAGGCCGAGGATGGTAGGAGGCCAGTACACAAGGCGCAGGTTACAAGCAGGTACGTACGCTACGTATCATGACACCTTCAAGGTGGTGCGCAATCTGACGCCTCAGGAATCCTTGCCAGTATTGGTTCGGCCACCCATGCGTCACCCACAACAAACGCACACACGCACACCCGGCGGTGCCACCCACCCACGCCCGTCACGCCCATGTCCCCTGCCCACCTGGCCACGTGGCTCTGAAGCACATGAGCGGCACCTGGTACGACAGGCTGTAGCACACGTGGTAGTCCAGCAGCGCCAGGGAGGGGGCCGCAGCTCCAGGGGAGGAGGACGCAACGGCGGTGGCGCTGGTGGCGCAGCCCGGCCCAACAGCGGCCTCATCGTCCTCTTGGAAAACCGCCTCCGGCTTGGCGATATCCTCTTCTGCGGCTGTGGCGGCAGCTGCCTTGCTAGCTTTGTCCTGCTCCTCGTGCTGCTGGTTACATTGCTCCTGCTGCTGCTCCTTACCATAAGAAAACGCAAGTCCCCGCGGGAATGGGCGTGGGAGTCCCTCCAACGCCAAGTAGGGTCCCTGCACACGATAGGGGAAATTCACGTACCGGTATCGCCTGGTCAGTTCGGTGCTCGCCCTGATGACGCTTTGCTGACCGCAATCATGAGCGGGGGTCAGAGGCCAGTTGCGCACGCAAAGGTGCTTCCGCCCCATGCCCCGAGGCCAAGCACAACAGGTGCACGCAACGGCAGCCACACCCGACGCCCCCACGCCCCTACAGCCTGCCTATCGACCTGCGGCGTGTGTCACGCCCCGGCTGGCCCCAAGATGCAAGAGGGGCCCAAGAAGCAACATGACGCAATGTGACACACTTGCCACTCCCGCACACCTCTTCTCGCGCCCCGTCACTCACCAGCGGGGCCTCCCTCAGCTCCCACGGGTGCGAGCTCAGCTGGTCGCCCCCCGGCACCACACAGCCCTGCTCCTCCCGCCGTGTTGGCCCCGCCAGCTGACCGCCCGCCCGCCCCCGGCCCGCCTCCTTCGCCGCTGTGTACCCCTGCTGCAGCCCCCAGCCGCGCTCCTCCGTGACACCGCCCTGCGCCTGCTGCCGCTCTGAACCCGCGTGAGCTCCCTCCGCCCGCTGTCCACCTGACCCCTCCATCTTCCTAGCCGCCTGCTCCTGTGCCCGCCGGCCAGCCTCCGCTGCAGCTGCCTCCACTGCCGCTTCTGTGTCCCGCCTCCCATCTCCACAGCTGCGGCTGTGGCTCTGCTGCCCCGTAACTCCTCCTTCACGATCTCGCACCTTGGCCAGGAACGCGTCTAGCACTGCACGGAAGTGCTCCGCGCGTATCATTGTGCCTGCGTACCTATCAGCGACCCGCCCCCTTCCCCCAGTGCGTTGCCCCTGGATTGACAGGGTTTGGCCGGCACATGCCACCCTCAGTGCGTCCCTGCGCTCTCCAACTTGTTGTGCCTGTAACCAAACGATGGCCGAAGCCCCAATCCAGCGCTGCGCGACCTGACAGTGCGCTGCTGATCCCGGCGCAGCTGTCAGTCCAGCGGCAGCAGCCCGGCGGCGGTGGTAAGAAAGGACTGCTGCTCCGTCTGCCTCACAGCTGCCCAGCGCACGGCGGCTTCTCCACCTGTCCTCCGCGCACCCGCCCGCCTGCCACGCTATCCGCCTTCCGGTTACTCCGCCTGCGAATGTCCTGCACCCCCCTGCAGCGCCCCTCCGTGCTCAGGCAGCAGCTGAAAGCAGCAGTACCCAGACCCCTGTAGCGCTGTTTCGCAGTAGCAGTACCGGCTGCTGCAGCCGGTCTGCCTGCTGACCTGCTCGCTGCCGTGTTCCGCGCTGCGCAGGCAATCCCTCGCCTTCCTGCTCCCGCCTGACAACTGCCTGCCCGCCTGCCTGCCTACCAGCCTGCCTGTTAGCACCCACGCAGCAGCACCCCTGCCGCCCCGTGCTGCACGTTAAGCAGCAGCAACAGCAGGCAGCTCCCCGCGAGCTGCTGCTCACAGCCAGCCCACCAGCTCAAAGAGTGGCCGGGCGGACTCGAAGCGGTTCGCGATCAGATTGACGATAAGCGCAAGGATTGCGTCAAACACCAGCCACTTGATCCAGGGGCCAAACTCCTAGGGATATGCAGGGTTGGCACAGGGGGATGCCCGGGCATGGGTAAGCTTCAGCGTTTGATGATAGCTAGCTAGATTGACGCCCATAGGTGTCAAAGGAACGGCAGCACGGTAACGCCAAAGCCTGGCACGTGTGCAGTGAGGGGAATGCGGAATACCCATGCAGGGTGGCTTCCACGTTGGGATGGGGTGGAGTGCCTGTGGCGGCCTCGTGCGCGGGAAAGCCCTGACACACCCAGCGGCACATAATGCGACGCAGCCATATTTGCGCACCTCAAAAAGGTCCTCCAGAAACTCCCAAATCTTCCTGCGCAGCTTGTAAACCCAGGCGGGAAGGCCCGGCCGCCGCGTTGACGAGGGAGCCGACGAGCTGCTGCGGACCATGGTAGCTTTGCCACCTGGAACAAAATTATAGCTGCTGTTGTTCTGCAGAATGAGTAATGGCGCGCAGGCGTGTATGGCTGTTCGATATGGGTGAGCTCGCATGGGTTGTTGCACGGCGACGTTTGAGATGTTGTCCAAGCTCCGTTAGCGCGCGCACAGCTGACGCGATACCTGACGTCTATGAAGCCTGCATACTGGTGTTGTAGAGCGCGGGCACCATTGCGCATTTGCTGAAGTCCACCATATCGCGACCAAGCTGCAGGCCGCAGCACTCCACACCCTCCGGCAGGGTCTGGTTCCTTTGCCACTGCTCTACTTCTGAAAGTAGTGCACCGTTCCAGGGCACGTATCGGATAAAAGCTGGCCCTGAAGTTGTCTCTCGCGCCTGCAGCCCAAAGGTGCTAGGCATGCCGCTGCTCACACGCGCTGCTGCGACGGCCCGATACGTGACGCGGACACCTGGGTCAATCACCACTCGGGTGTAGCCACGGCGATGGAAGTCATCGCATAGCAGGCTGCACTCCGACGCGGCGCATTCACCTTCGCCATGCGCGCGAAAGGCAACCCGCCGATGGTGCTGTGGAGGAAGCAGCAGAGGCTCGGCGTTTAGGGCCACCAGGCCATTCCAGCAGCAGTAGGCACTGACTGGGAGTCCAGACTCTAAGCGCGCGGCTGTGGCTGCATGCGCCGAGTAGGGCTGGGGCCGATAGAACCGACGCCCGGATATGTCCCGGGATACCCAGATGTCATAGAAGAACAGAGGTAGTATGGCCAACAGAGAATCGCTGCGCCTGTAGAGCCGCTTCCAAAGACGGAAGGCGAAGGGCCAGGAGGCGAGGCTCGCGGACATGCCAGGCGGAAAGCCCAGCACCTGCTGGAGATGCTGCATCATGTACTGTTGCTGTTGCTGAACCGGATGGTCGGCAAGGATTGGCTCGAAGTCCATGCCACACACGACGTCCGATACTGCCCGGTACTGAAGGAGCCGCGCCACATCGCTGGCATCAAAGAAGACATCATTGATGTAGACGATGCTGGCTGCCCGGCACCGGCCAGCTCCTCCGCACAGCTCCACTGCTTGGTCAATGGCTGCCTGCCTCACTGAGGCGAGGAACCGGATCCGGTCTGTCCCCACAGCCCGCTGCAAAGCACCTCCAGAAGTAATAACGTTCGGTACGCTGAGACTGGAAAGCACTGCGCCAAGAAGTTGCAGCCAGGACGCTGTCAGGTCGCTGCTCCCGCTCTCATAGACGGACACCAGCAAGTTGCTGGCCGGAAACGTCCCCGCCAGCCGCACAAGCTGCACCAGCAGATTGGGCATCACTTCTTGCGAGTTGTGCAGGTTGAGCGCAATGATGCACCTCCCGTCGCAGACCGATGCGTTTAGCGACTGCACGTTCTGACGACAAGGCACCACAAAGCCGCTGCGCCGTGCAAGAGCTACTGCCTCTACTACTGGTTCCGTTGACTGGGGGAGGGGAGCCCCAGCCTCTTGGCACGCCGCGGCCAGGATGCCCCGCCAGTCGGCAGTAGCCGGCCTGTCCGCCAAGGCCCGCTGTGCTCGCCTCAGCTGCGCCTGGCTTGCTGACTGGAACTTCAAGAGATGAGGTCTAGTATAGAACTTGTTCATGAGTAGCAGTTGTACGCTTGCCAGCGTCAGAAGAGCGAGTGCCAGCGACAGGCCAGGACGGCGGGCCAACACCTGACAGGCTCCAGACAGCCGGCCACCTCGCTGTGTAAGACTGCGTCGCATTTCGTATCGTCACAGGTAAAGTAACATAGAACCGCTGTTTCAGGATGCAGTCATACAGCTTTTCAGGCAAGTTACAAAGCATTGTACGTTTGCGGCCTATATGTCGAGGCGCATGCAGCGAGGGGCATGCCGTACAGCGGTGCCCCATGCACACCGGATGGCAGGTGCCGGCTATCCGGCAGATCGCTACGCAGCCCGCAGGGTGTTCAGGACCAGGATCATCCCGCGTACACTCTCCATGATCCACCTCCTGCTGGCCCGCTGCTTGCCTGACCAAAAGACGCGAACACACATGCCGTACACGACACGCCTAAGCCTTACGCACTTCCCTTCGCACCTGTGCATGCCCCCACATTGGTATCCGTCTGCCATCCATCGTGCCTACACCCCAGCACCTTAGAACAAACCAAGGCGGCCCGCAACTCATAGCTTCGTCGCGCCTGCACAAGCCTTGGCCTGCTGCCACGCGCCTCGTCCCCCAGGCCCAGGTCCCAACCCCAAGTACACCCCCTACGTACGTCCCCGTTTAGCCAGCTCCCATACCCATATCTCTTCGTGCAACACACACTGCGGTGCTCTTGTCACGCGCACTCAGCCACAGTTCCGCTGCTGCCTTCAGCAACCTGCTGCCAATCATCGGCCCTGCACCGCCAGCCGCTGCAACAGGTGGGCAGGGCGCAGCCGCTCCTGCTGCTGCTGCTGCTGCTCAGCAAGCCGCCCTGCACCTCAAGGCGCTGCGCACACGGGCAGCAGCGGCTGTTGCTGCTGCCAGCCCTCTGCAGCTCAGCACCCTGCCGCCCAAAAAAGAGGCCCGGCCGCGACAAGCCTGCACCGCAGCTGCGAGCCCAACCACCTTGCCCACGCTTGCCGACACGCTCCTTCTACCAGCTCCCCTGACGAGCTCGCAACACGCTGCTGCTCCTCCAGCTCCTAAAGCTGCGTGCTCTGTCTGCCGCTGCTGCTGCCTTACTTGGCGTCGGCCACACGCTTGGTGACACGCGCCACGAAACCGGCCTTGATGGCCTGCACCGTGCGGGAGGCTCCGCACTGCGGATAGAAGGGAACAGGGATGCGGGGCGCGAGGGGGACATGGCGGTTAGGCGGAGAATTCCAGGGAACGTGACAGCACAACGGGCATAGCGCTCAGACAGTGCTTAGCCAAACCTATCTGGTTTACTTGACAGGAATGGCCAAAAGGATTGCGGCGCTACCTCCGAGGTGGCAGCCGCCCCGCGCACACCAGCGCTCTTAGGCCCACTCTCACACCGCCTGCCCACGCGCTAGCCTGCATCATTGCCCGCCCATTGGCAGCGCTGGGGCATTAAACCCCACCACCCAAACGCCCGTCCGCTCGCCCGCCTACCCCGTAGCCCTGACCCGTAGGCCGTAGCCGACCTTTGACCCCCAGCTGAGCACGCACCTGTTGGCAGCGCGGGTGCATATGCAGGTGCACCCCACATCACTTACTCCAACCCCAGCTCTCTACTCTCCCCTCGACGCCGAGCCCCAAAGCCAGCACCCAACATGTCGACAGCGCAGGTGCGTGAGGCGGCGCCGCGTACCGCCCGCTCACGCCCTGGCCAAACTAGCGCCTCGGCGACGACCCTCGACCCCCGATACCCCCTCCCCGCCCACCTGTTGGCAGCGCAGGTGCATGAGGCGCGTGGCGCTGTCTTTATCCAGCAGCGTGTCCACGCTCTTGCAGCCGGGGCACAGCACGTACCTGGGGGGCGAAGAGGGGAGGGAGGGAGGGAGGGAGGTTACATATCAAGGTGTGTTTGGGTTGTCCAAGACAGCACGGGTAAGCGCACGCCGGGGCACGTTGCAATATGGGGACAGAGTTGTCCATGTGGAATGCTACTTCCCGTGCAAACGACCCTCCAATCCTGGTGTGACATTTCCCAACATACTCGCTGACGTAGCGGCGCAGCACTGCTTCGACCTGCCTAATCCCAAACCCCAACGACATGCACGCCCGCGGCACCTTGCATACCGTCAAAATACTGTTGTCAGTACATTCTCTCTGCAAAGGTACTCACTCGTTGACGTAGCGGCGCAGCACGGTCTCGAAGGACTTTGGCAGGAAGCGGCCCTTGACCACCAGGCGCTGCTGGCCGTCCAGGTTGCCGCTGGTGCCCAGCTCGGCCAGCAGGTACTGGCTGACGTGCTCGTGCTGGCGGTTCATGGCCTTGCACAGGTCCATGAAGTTGGTGAACACCGTCTTCTTGGTGCCTTCGCGGGCAACCTGGGGGCGAGGGGTTCCGTGCAGTGAGAGGTCGTGACTGATGTCGGATTGTTCCAAGGCCAGAGCTTGGGATGCGTGCGTTGAGCAAGCTGCAGCGCCTTGTCCCAAGCACCATTACCCGCGGCGAAACATCCATTCTGCACCAGCCTGAGTGCGTGCCGTTGCCTACCGCTCAACAACGACTACCGGACCGCCCACTGGCAGCGGCTCGAGCAGGGTGCTGCGATGCCGTTCCAACTCATCCCGCGGAGCACGTGCCCGACGTCCGCACCGTCAGACCCGTCCCCGTCAACCCCCAACCCGGTTTTCCAATCCGACCCACCTGCGGCGGCTTGAGCACCGTGCGGCGGCGCTCTCCCGTCAGCTCGGGGTTCTTCTCACGCAGGATGCCGAACACGCGCTCTGAGGGGCAGGGAGGGTGCGATAAAACAAGAGACAATGATTGAGATCAACACGCTGCTCATCCAACGCCAGTACCGTACACACGAAGGATGCCGCGCACGCGCTGTGCAGGCACGTACCGGGAAACATGGAACAGCGGATGGTAGGGTACACCCTCCCACCAGTGCCTGGTAGTGCCCGTCGCCTGCTTTGCGTGCGGTAAGGCCCTTGTCCTTGCGGTGGCACTGCCACTGCCCTTCCCTACAACCACGGCCATGCCAAGCCAGGGAGGGCCCAAGGACAGTGCGGCTACGCCTGCGCCCGTGCCATGGCCTTGCCCATGCCACGTCTCAGGGACACGGTGCGCGCGCTCATCGCCCTTCGCAGCCGTTGCTGTGGCACCGTCCCCCAGCTCGCTGCCCGCCATGCGCCCTGCGGACTACTGAGGCGCCAGGCTACGCAACAGCTGTTGCTGGTCCTGCCCTGCCCCTGCTCCTGCTTCGGCGGCGCCTCCCGTACGCCACGTTGCGTATGCTGCTCCTGCTCCTGCTGCTGCTGCCGCTGCTGTTGCCTGCCTCTTTGCCTGCTCCCCTCCCCGTATTACCGCATCCTCCCCTCCAGCTAACCCCCGCCTTCTCCGCGCCTGCCAGTCCAGCGGCAACCCCGCGTTCGGCACTGGCAAGAGGCCACAATCCAGGCAACCCAGCAGCTCTTTGCAGTCAGGTCCCTGCCGCGTCCTGCCCCCGCCCCCAGGTGCCACAACGCACACCACCGCTCACCCAGCGGCTCAGCTCGTAGTCGAGGTCCGATCCCCACACACTCCTCACAAACACTTCCCACAGCGGTAATGTCCACGCAGTACCACCCCTGACCGATACACAGCACCCACCCAGCAGCTCCTCGTAGTCGTAGTCGCGGTCCGTGCCCCCACAACTGCAGCCCTATCGGCATCTTCCCATAGATTCCCAAAAACCACCACGTCCAAACCCCAACGACACCACCCACTCCGCAGCCCCTCAATTGCCGTAAAAACCTGCTCCCTCCCTGGACACACGGACAAGCTAACACACATGCCAGCATGCATACAAACGTCACGACCACGACCCGTGCCCTGCACCCACCCAGCAGCTCCTCGTAGTCGTAGTCGCGGTCCGTGCCCGACCAGGGGAACTTGCCGCCCGCCGCCTTGTCCCCGCCCTCCTCGCCGGCCGCCCCGGCAGCGCCCTCCTCGCCCTCCTCAAAGTCCTCCTCTTGGCGGGCCTGACGGGATGTGGGGAGGAACAGTGCGGCTCGGTAAGCGTGGCTGTTGGCGGTTGTGCACATATGCAAACAGGCGGGCGAGTGGGCAGGTGCTGCTGCAGGTGTGCGGTGGCGTTGGGCCCGCACAGCAAGGGAACGTGTAAGGATTGTGCAAGGAGGCGCACGCGGGCAGATCCGTCTTGCCCTCGGATCAAAGGTGAAGTCAGCTAACGCTTATGAGACAGGGGATGTCTGAGAGCGCCTACGCCTCCCGCTGCCCTGCAAGCTTGTCATGAGGCAGCGAACCCCGTGCACCACACCGCCACAGGGGCCACCCCTCTGCGATAAGCGCTTCCCCCGGACGTGGTGACTCTCCCCCTTGGCTCACCTTCTTCTTCTTTTTCTTCTTCTTGCTGAGATCTAGGTCCAGCGACATCTCCATATCATCGCCCTCCGGCGCGGCGGCCGCAGGAGCTGGGGCCTCGCCCCCAGCACCCGCATCCTGCAGTCCCAGCACAACGTAGATGATTAGCAACGTGCATATCATCATACTGGCGGGTAAGAAGGTGCATAACTCAAAAGCAGCGTCACATACCAGATCCAGCGCGCCCAGGTCCAGGTCCTTCTTCTTCTTCTTTTTCTTCTTGCCCAGGTCCAGGTTCAACTCATCGTTGTCCTCCACTGCGCATAATGCGGGAGGTCCGGCTGTCTCAGCTGATGCTTTGGTCTGCCGAGCGCAAGGGTGCGGGGCAAATTGCGCCTACCTGCCAGTTCCTTCACGGCTTCTGCCACATTCTCTACGTCCTCCTGTTATCAGAAGAGCATTAGGGTGTCAAAAGGCGATCCGAGTGCTCGGTAAGTGTAAAACCAAGATAGCTAACCGGCTCACCGCAGCCATGGTCGGCGGGGCCTGACGAAAAGCGTAGGGGTAATGTAGATCAACGTCTACAGTAGAGAGGCACAATAAAAGGGTTGCTTATGGTATTTGGCACCCCTCTTGGACTCAGGTTGGTTCCGAATGAACGACAAGCCGCCGTCCTAGCTTCTTAGGTACGCTGCTGCAAAGTGGATAGTTGTGCCTTTCAGTTTGCAGGATGCTTGTCAAGTGTGCGTGTTCAGGTTACCTGTTGAGGCATTCTTGCGGGCGGTGTTAAGGGGGCCTCCCCTGCAACGTTGCCAGATCCACGTGGGGCAGCCCGGCCCATGAAACTCTCCGTCTGGCACGCGCACCTTCCCGTGCCTGCACTGTGTGATGGCATCGAGGCTTGCTTGCTGTCTAGCAGCTTAGCCAGTGCCGTACTTAACGGCCGTGCCTCGTGCATACGACACGAGGAGCAGCAGGACCAGCCTTCCTTCTGGCTTCGGTTGTTCAGCCAGCTCCTAGGTCCATCGGGCTAGCAGCTGTACATAACTGAAGAGCATTGAGTCATTGGAACGAGTACAGGTGCTGAGGACATGGGACTGCTTGCGTGGTGTTGTACCAGCCTGTACCAGCCAGGGGACCCCCCTGGTGCCAGGGTGTGCCAGAGCACGGTCGCACCTGGCACGGTGCGAAGGGCCTAGAGGGAAGCCATCTGGGTGACCCAGTCAGCGACTGTTGTTATCCTTATTGGTACCCTGTGTTAGGATAGAGGCGGGGCGGCTGCATGCTGTGGCCCAGGGAAACCTGATGTGATCAGGGGAGATGGCTGTGATGTGTTGGGGACCCTGCTGCTGTGCATGTGTTTTACACGCCGGGCGACATTGCACATCCAAACAGGCACAGCATGGGTGGCAGACGGTGGCAACAAGCAGCGTGCCACTGAGTAAGTACAAGTCTCGGTGTCTGGGGGGTGTACTTGAGGGAGGAACCGAGGAAGGCTTAAGTACAGGAGGGCACGAGGACCAGGGTTTAGGCATGCAGAGTCCATGTACACCAAAGACCTTAGGGGCAGAACGTCCCCTCCCCTTGGGGGGCCGTGCATGATACAACGACATCCCAAATGTGCCGAACTAGGTCACTGGAAAGGGCCGCTTGAGGGAGGGATAACAGGTGAGAGTCGGTGCTGGGCGGTGCGGGGGGGCCTGGTGGATGCAGGTACTGCCGTATAGGCGTTGTCGTCGTTCGTGACACATCCCCACTGCTGCCTAACTTGCAGGTTTGTACAGCGTGGTTGCGCCCGACCACAATCCCGCAAGGCGCTTTGCCGCGATACTTTACCTGCGCTTTCCCCGAACTAAGCGAAAGCCTCACCCGGGCGGCAATTTAGCTCCGACTCCAGCTCTACCCTTCCAGACAGCAACACAGGATGTTTGGAGCCGCTGCAAGGGTTGCCGCGCGGCCGGCGGTCGCGGCAGCTGCCGCGACAGCAGCAGCGAACGCTGCGCAGGGAACAGCACAGGCTCGCGCGCCCGGCCCTTCCCAGGTAAGGAACGAACCCTAAGAATCAATATGTAGTACCTTTCAGCTCTGAGTTGTACATCGAGGCCCTTTTGGAGCGAGCAGCTTCTTGTAACGCAAAGGCCATGCGGCTTTCCGTGGGCCCTGCGAACTGTGCAGCGAAATAGTCGCAAACAGACACAACCTCTACATCACTCATTCGTTGTTGTGCGAGGCCCTTTGGTCGGCCCCTGCCGAGTCAGCAACTCCGCAGCCCTAGCCTAGCGCCTGTCCCCCCGCGCCCCCGGCGCAACCCGCAGGCCGCCGCCCGCGCCCCTGCGCACGTCCCCACTTCTTCCTCCTGCGCCACCCGCATCGTGGATAGCGACACCGATGGCTGGCTGCTGACGGAGGTGCAGGATGAAATGGTGCTGTTCCGGCCCTACACCTCTGATGAGGTGCAGGACGCGGCAAACACCGTGATGGCGCTGTGGTCCGGCAGGTGGGCAATACCTAGGAGGTGCTATTCTTATCATTTTGAGGGCATGGGAGGGTCTTGTGGCTCAAGGATGTGGCCTTGTGCCGGCCGTCCAGCACAGTACACTGCATTGCGTTAACGCGCAAGTGCCTGTACGACCGTGTAAGCGCAGGGCACGGCTCCTGCCACGCATCAGACGGGGAAGGCACCAGGTTGTGATTACGGATCCTGGTTGACGTCAATGTGCTGTCTCGTAAGCACTCACGTGCACGTTCACTGTTGGGATACGGGCCTGGTACGCCGCATCCTACGGTGCGTGCCCCAGAGGCGAAATTTAAGGCCCGCCCTCTTGCCACCCTTGTCTCTTCGCCAGTACGCGCCTTATTCCACCACCCTTCACCGTCAGCTTGGACACACCGGTGCCAGGCATTTCCCACACTACTACCCGCCGTGCAGCCTTGACCGCAGGCCCGCAACCCAACCACCGCCTCGGCGTCGGCCTCCTGTCCTTCCCCTCCCCCCTCCCCCTCCCCCCTCCCCATCCCATGGTCACCATGCCCCTCCCGTGCTGCGCACCGCCTATCGCGCCGCAGGCCCGCAACCCCGGCCGCCTCCTCGGCCTCGGCCCCCTACCCCGCCCCCATCATTACGGAGCCCCCTGAGGAGGACGACCTCCCCGGCACCGCCGCCAGCGGCAGGAGCAGCGCCAGCGGCAGCAGCGACGGCCGCGACGCCGACGCAGCCATGGAGGCAGCCGCCGCCGCCGCTGGCGCGGGTGCTGGCGGCTGTGGCGCTGGCGCAGGTGGTTACTACGTCCTGCGTCACGAGGAGCGGCAGCAGATGGAGGACCTCATGAACATCACCACACGCCTGGTGAGTGGAGCGTTTGAACCATCCCCACCCCTTTGAATCCGCCTCTTGATGTATGTGCCGTCCCCTGTTCGCATTGAGTACCGTCCCCCATTCTTTCCCCTAGCGAGACGGTGCCGTGCTTACACCCTCCTCGTCTGCGGCAGCGCCGCCTCTGGTGTTTTGTTCCTTATCAGGGCAGGCGTTCGGCATGCTGCTTCGGCGCCTCACCCTTCCCGCTCCTCTCGTCCGCATAGTCATTTCCCACTCCCCGGAACCGACCGGGCCACGCTGCTCCTGTGTCCAGGATCCACACTCACCGTTTTCCCTCTCCCACCCCTCTCCCTCCCGCCCCCCAGCTGAGCCGGCCCGGCATGCAGCGCGAGGTTGTGCGGTGCATGATGGAGGACGAGGAGGTGCGGGAGCTCATGATGAGGCAGTGCGGAGACCTGGTGGGTGGGGGACGGGGGGCAGGGCTAGCGGCGCGGGTTAGGCTATCTTGTGTTGAGGGGGAAGGGAGGGTCAGCGTTATGAACTCATTAATGGTACCACGGCGACCTCGTGTCTTTGGGACGGGGGCAGGGCTGGCGGTGAGGCGACGGGGCCAGCGGTGTGGGAGGGGGCTCGGCGGGGCGGCATGTGCTTGCTGGCAGGCTTTGCGGCGGGGTACGAAGGCGGTTGGCAGCTTCTGCTGCACTGTTGTAGACCACGCAGCGTCGCCACCTGCCTCTCCTCCTCGCCCCGTGCTGTCCCCCTGACCCCACACGGCCGCGCTCGCACGGTACCCGGCGGCAATACTGTCGCTTTCTAACGCACGCCCCTTCCCTACGTCAACACCACGTGCCACCGCGCATTCAACACCCTACAGGACCAGACAGCCGTCGACCCTTTGGCCCATCCGCATGCCCATTCCCGCATCAACCACACACCAAGGGTGTACATGCCCCTCCCCGCCACCCCTCAACTTATCGCCGCAGGATCGCTACCTGCTGGCCGCTGGCTTCACCAACCCCCACCTGCTGCCTCCGCCCGAGGGCCTCTACCCTTCCTCCACCTCCTCCGCCGCCTCCACCTCTGGCCACCAGCAGCATGAGGGCACCCAGCACGAGGGGCCCTCCCTTGTCACCAAGCTGGTGGGCGCAGTGGCGGGCGCCCTGGAGCGCGCGGGCAACGCTCTGGCGGCACTGGGCGGCTGGCTGCGGCGCAGTCTGGCGGGCGTGCCGCTGTTCGGGGCGGGCGCGGAGGCGGAGCCGGAGGGCGGCAGCGGGCAGGGCGGCGAGGGGGCGCCACCCAAGCGCGTGAACCAGGTGGGTGTGCCTTAACCTTGGAAGGCTCCGTACGCGCGACGGGGGGCTGCCGCCGTTGTTGACTTGAACACGTGTACTTTAGGGTTTGTTTGTCGGGTCGGGTTTGTCGGGTTGTTTGTCGGGTTTGTTTGTCGGGTTGGTTGGGGTTCTGGTCAAGGCGCGATGCGTACGAGCGATCGCGCTATCGGGTAGCTCGTGCAGCGTGGGGCCACGAACAGGGCCACACTCGGGCTTCACCGCGTGCATTACAGAGCCCATATGCGCTTGCATCGGTGGCCACAGCGTCGGTGGCGCACCTTCCTGGCCCGGCTGCCGCGCCTGCTGCCACTCGGTTGCTCGCTCGTTGCATCACCAAACAGACCCTGTCCACGTCCGGAACGCCCCACCTCAACCCCCGAGAAATCCACAGTTCCTCACCATTCCTCGTTTGTTCCTCTTCCCCACTGCCTCCTCCCCCGTCCCCCTCTTCCCATACCCCAGGTGCTAGGCGGCGTGATGGTGCTGGCGGTGGCGGTGTTCTGTGTGGCGGTCATCCGGCGGCCCATGGTGCTGCGCTTTGCGGCAAGGAGGTGAAGGGAACGAGGAGCAGGAGGCGGGGAAGGGAGGGAGCCCAGGCAGCTGTTGACGTCGTGCGAGCGACTGGCGTTGCAGGAGATGGGGTTATACTTGAAACGCGAGGACGGCGTGTAAGGCGTCAGGGATTCACAGAAGCGCCGGTGCCTTGCCTGCACGCGACGATGAAGGAGCAGATGGGGGCAACGGCGGCGGCCGCAGCTCGCTAGGTGTGCGCCGCGGCGGGTGCCTTACGCCCGCCGCCGCACTCGCTCTCGATGCATGGCTGCGAGTGCAAATGCTGTGACATGGGGTTGCAAGCGGTCTCTGCCTGCGGCTGGTGGCTCAGCCGGGGTCTGGACCGGCCGGCCGGTGACGTAGTGACACTGCGCGGTACAGCGCGTTGTACATTATTGGCTTACCTCCAATGCGGCCGCACGGTGTGGTGTGGTTGCCTTTGGTTTCTTCGTTACGCGCTAACCACCCGGTACGCCATTAACCCGGCCGTACGCGGGGCGGATAAGCATGGCTTACGACTGTATTCATGTAGCCACGACTACGGTATGTGTTGGTGTAGCCACTACTTTTCGACTGCCAATGCTGTTGGGAGCTGCGCGGCGATCCATTGCTAGGTGTTTTGAAAGGTCCAGGTGTTTCGCAGGGTTTGGTGCGAGGCCGAATGGCAGTTTGGCAGTAGTGCATAGAGGATGACCAGACGGCTTACATGACATTCGTGTGCAATTTGATCAGGTGCTGCGGTGTGGAGTAGAAGCTCCGAGGTTCAAGTCCGCGTTTGTGTCCGGGTACGGTAGGTGCACAGTGTACCATGTGCGCACCACGTCTTACCAAGAGCAGAGGGTGCGCATGGTGGCTGGCGTGGCAGCGCCGACGGGTGCAGTGCCGCCCGCACATGTTGTTGAAGGCTTGCCGTACGGGTCATGCCTTCGCGAAAAGGGGCCAGGCTGTACAACCATGGCGAGGCGGTAGTTGACGGATCCCCACTTGCAGTGATTGGTGATGGCCGTGATGTGGATGTCTGGCAGTCTGCGCCTGACGTAAGCTGTTTCGTGTTGTCAGTACGGCACGCGTGTTGGATCAACTAGTGAGGCGGTGCTCAGCACCCGGTCAAACCTGTTAACGCTGTGTATGTACGGCGCGTGTGGATCTCTTCAGGAAGGGGGCGCCATCGCACGCAAAGACCCAAAGGCGCAAGGGGGTTGGCACATTGGCTGGCTTCGGGGCCAGCCACGGCGGACCAGACTCCAACTGAGCTGGCCCATGCCACGGTCTGTCACTCTGTATAGTAGTTGAAGTGTTGTCTCGAGGTGCCTTCAGAGGACTTGTACGTCGCAAGGACGTGGGTTTCCTACTACAGTCTGGGCGTTATTGCCCAGGAGGGGCCCTCTAGATGCAGGGCGCGGTCGCCATGTTACGGTAACAACCAGGGTGCATCTCCTAGAAAGATGAAAAGGTCCTCCTCACCCGTTCCCCTTGCGATTCCTTGTCCTGTTAAAGCTGGGGCGTCTCCCCCGCTGGGTGTTTCCTTGTCATTTTTTTTGACATTTTATGTTACATTCCAGGTGGTGTGGCCACACGATCCTTACTGG